>Ga0134124_10003278_pt1 | contig 13016 bp, 11 predicted proteins | sample KB304_FD_96880 | JGI IMG/M metagenome (GOLD analysis project Ga0134124, IMG submission 96880) | Terrestrial soil microbial communities without Nitrogen fertilizer from Kellogg Biological Station, Michigan, USA - KB3-0-4 | ecosystem: Environmental > Terrestrial > Soil > Unclassified ... | reverse complement strand
GGAAATCACGATTCGACGCGTTGCGATCCGCGACCCCCCTCTCCCTCTCCCTTGGCGATCTTGGCCCCCTTGGCGATCTTGGCGAGCTTCCGGGAGCCGCCCACCGCCGCGCTCAGCGCAACAGCATGAAGCCGCGTTCGACGAGGGAACCGAGGACGGTCATCAAGAGCGCGCCGATCAACGCGGTGCCGAAGCCGTCGATCTTGATGCTGGACGACAAATTGTCCGAAAGCTTCAAGATCACGGCCAACACGATCCAGCGGGTGAGCGAAGCCAGCAAGAAGCCGATGCCCAGCGTGACCACGCCGAAAATCACGAAGATCAACCAGCCGAGCAGGAAGTTCAGCGTACCGATCACGGCGGCGGCTTTGATCGCGCCCCAGAAGCCGCCCACCTTGAAGCCGGGCAGAATCGCGGCAGTCAACCAGACCGCGATCGCGAGGATGAGCCAGGTCAGTAGAAAGTGCACGTCAGCTGAGCTCCGCCAGTTGTTTGCGCGCGCGATCGGCCCAACGCTGTTCACGTTTGCGTTGTGACTCCGGCAGCGAGGCGAACTCACTCAATGCCAAATCGAGCTCGTTGCGCGCGGTGATCGAATCCCCGCGTTCCTTGGAGTAGTGGGCTAACGCGAGGCGATGATTGATGCGCTTGGTCACGCTGACCAGGCCAGTCAAAAGACCGATGGTGTCTTCTTGTCGACCGGCTTGCCAAAGCGCCTCGGCGTAGTCGAGGGCCGCGGTGTAGTCGCGAAATTCCGGCTCGAGCTCCATCAGCGTCGCCAGCTCTTCGACGGCGTCGCGCGGGCGACCGAGGCTCAGAAACGCGCGGGCCAAGCCGTGCAACGCTTCTTTGCTGTCGCGATTGACGCGCAGCACCTCGCGATAGCGGCCGATTGCCTCCGGGAAGCGCGAAAGCTCGGCGAGCCGATCGGCGAAGATGAGTTTGTTCTGCTCAGTCGGCGTTTGGCGCGCGAGTTCGGACAGCTCTTCCAGCGTCGGTCCGCTGGGTCGTGATGCCGCGGGCCGGCGACCGGTCAGCTCCGCCAGCTTGAACACGAAGAAGTAGATGATCGCTGCCAGTGGGATCAGGAAAATCAGCAGCTTCCAGATGAAGGACGAACGACGGCGAATCGCGTCGACCAACATCCACACTTGGAATGCGCCGATCACCAAGTAGACGATCAGCAGCTGGGGAGTCATTGGAGGGGGTTGCAACATTAGACTGCCAGTGCCTCCGCGGCAGAGGGTTCGATGGCGAGAGGCCGCTTGCGATGCAATTCGAGGTCGTGTGGAGTGCCGGCGCCAGCGAGCAGCGCCGTGCGCACGCCGCGATGCGGAAAGTCACGCACGCCGAACAGCGCTTCGACCACTTCCGCAACCTTGGCTGAGCCTTGTTGTCCGATCTCGATGGTCACGTCGAGGGCAATCATGCGCCCAATCAGTCCAGCGTGCTCGAGAAGCTCGCGCGAGTCGTCGCCGCCGAGCGCCATTTTTTGGACGAATCGCCGAACGTCGACCATTTTTCCCAGGCCCTCGACGTCGCGACGCACCTTGCATTCCGTCTTAGTCAAAAATTCGGACATGCGCCGCTCCAGTTCCGGTACGCCACCGAGTTCGGCGAGTGCGCTCTCGGCGAGCGCAATCACGTAGCGGGCGCCGGTCACGATGGTGGTGATGACGCGGTCGTTGTCGGCCAGCGGTTGGACGCTCTTGAACGCGATCCCGCCGCTCGCGGCGGCGTTCAACCGAAGCAACAAGTCTTCGGGCGCCGGCGCGTCGATCAGCGACACGTCCATGAATTCATCCAAGCTCGCGACGCCCAGCGAAAGCGCCGGACCGAAGGACATCTCCGGCTTGGGGTGAAAGCCTTGGCTGTACGCAGTCCGTGTACCGGCGCGGCGCACCAAGCGCGGCAATTCGCGCGTCAGGTCCAGGTGCCCGAGCAACGCCGCGGGCCCCGTCTTGCTGAAATTGAGCCGAAAACGCTGCGGTTTACCGCCCGAGCGCACCGGGCGCAGCGCTTCGGGCAAGCTGTGCGCCTTCTTTTTCTTGGGCTTCTTCGCAGCCGACGCGGCCACGACCGCAGGGTCGGGTGGCGCTTCGAACGCGAACGGCTCGGGCGCGGATTCATCGAAGATGGGCGGCTTGGCAGGCAGGTTGGCCTCGAGCACAGGGAGCCGCACGCGCTCCGTCGCGCCCAGCTTGCTCAGAAATTCGACCCGCTCAGTGCGCATCTGCGTCATGTCGCAGGCAATGCCGCAGTCGTAGCAAACCAGCTTGCGGGTGTCGCTCGCGGCGTCGGCCACGTTCGTGTGGTGCACGAACATGCCAGCCACTTTGCCGCACGGGGGGCTGAGTCGGCTGGCCAGCGCGCGCCGATACTCACGCGCCAAAAAGCCGTCTTCCAGCCCGATATCGAAGTGATCCCAGGGCAAGCGCGCCGACACCGGGATGGTGGCGAGATAAGGCGCGATCTGCACGCCGTAGAACGCGAGCGCTTCCTTCCAGGCTTCCAGCTTGAGCTGATCATCCCAGGAGTCGAACTGCGCGCCGTGCAGGAACGCGCGCTCGATCACCTGCCCGAGTTTGCGATCGCCGCGCGCGAGCACGCCCTCCAGCACGCTCGCCGTCGACTCGTGCACGCGCAGCTTGAGGCCCTTCACGCGGCCTGCCTCGTCGCGCAGCAGGTCTTGCTTGCGGAGCACCTCGTCGAACGAATCTTGGGCGCACCACTGAAACGGCGTGTGCGGCTTGGGCACGTGGGTCGACACACTCACCGTCACGATCGGCTTTTTGCCGACGCGCTTGCCCACCGCCAGCGCATTCTTGCCGACGCTGATGATGCCGCGCACGTCCTCGTCTTCTTCGGTCGGGAGCCCGATGATGAAGTACAGCTTCATCTTGTCGAAGCCGCGTGAAAAGACGCGCTCTGCGGTCTCCATCAGCTGTTCTTCGGTGACGTTCTTGTTGATCACGTCACGCATGCGCTGCGTGCCGGCCTCGGGCGCGAAGGTCAGGCCACTGGCGCGCACCTTGCGCATGTCGTCGAGCAAGTCTTCGGCCAGGCCATAGGCGCGCAGCGAGGCCACGCTCAGGCTCACTCGCTCCGGTGCGGTCTTCTCGACGAGTTGCTTGATCAGCGGTGAAATGCAGGAGACGTCCGCGGTCGAAAGCGCGGTCAAGCTCACTTCGTCTTGTCCCGACTTGTCGAGCGCGCGCAGCACGGTATCGATGATCTCTTTCGGATCGCGCTCGCGCACCGGGCGATAGATCATGCCCGCTTGGCAGAAGCGGCAGCCCTCGGTGCAGCCACGCGCGACTTCGATGCTCATGCGATCGAAAATCGCCTCGGGACCGCCGACCGGGCCGTCGTCGGGGAACGGAAATCTGGAAATATCGGCCAAAAGCCGGCGCTCGATGGGGAACGGCGCACCCGGGACATTGGGGCCCGTGACGACCTCGAAGCTGGTCTCGGGATCGACCGCCACGTCGTACAGCGAGGGCACGTACACACCGGGGATCTTCGACAGCTCGATCAGCCGCTCGCTGCGCGAGAGTCCGCGCTTCTTGGCGCTCACCCAAGAAAGCGCGATCTCGGTCGTGGCTTCTTCGCCATCGCCGATCAAGACCGCGTCCAAGAAGATCGCCATCGGCTCCATGTGCGTGGCCACTGGGCCACCGGCCACGATCAGCGGGTCGTCGTCACTGCGGTTCGCGCTGCGCAGCGGGATGCCCGAGAGCTCGAGCATCTTCAAAATGTTGGTATAAGTCAGCTCGTATTGCAGGGAAAAGCCGACCACGTCGAAGTCGCACAGTGGACGAGCGCTCTCTAGCGACAAGAGCAACTTGCCGTGCGCAATCAGCTCGCGCTGCATGTCGATCCACGGGGTGTACGCGCGTTCGGCCAAGGTGCGCGGGTGGTCGTTCAAGATTTTGTACAACATGCGGAAGCCCAGGTGGCTCATGCCGATGTCGTAGATATCGGGGAACGCCAGACACACGCGCGCGTCTACCGACTGCCAGTCCTTCCTGCGCGTGCCGTGTTCGGCGCCGGTGTAGCGCGTCGGTTTTTCGACGCGCTGCAGGAAGTTCGAATAGGGATGTTCGAAGAGTTGCATGGCTGGGGTCCGGGCGCGGCGCCGTCGCGAACGCGCGCGCTGCTATAGCCCGGACGCGCGCGCGGCGGTACTTTGCCGCCGAAACGGCGGGGCCGGTCATGGTAGTGTATCGCTGGGTGTTGCGCCAAACCCTGCTTTTCGTGTGCCTGGGGATGTTCGCCGGCTGCGCCGCCGCGACGGATCCTGCGCCCTCGCCCGCGCCCGGCGCGGGCGGGAATGCCAGCACCCAGGCCACACGCGAGCGGGTGCTGACCGCTTGTACAGACTTTGCCACGCGCCTCTGTGAAGACTCGGCCGACTGTTGTCGGAAGGTCTACACACGCTACGACCAAGCCGGCTGTGTCGCGACGCTGCTTCGCGACCTGTGCCGTCCCGGCGCCGACGCGGTTGCTGCGGGCTTCGCCGTCTACGACGAGCAATTCGTGGAGCCTTGTTTGGCGGCACATGCGCAGGCGGACGCGGTGTGCGTGCCCACTTGGCAGGACAACCTGACGCTTCGCAAATCACTTTGGGCGGCCTGCAAAGTGCTGCGCGGCACGACCGAAAGCGGCCGAAGTTGCAGCACGGACGTGACCTGCGCCGAGCCCGACGGCGCGAAGGCCGGCGTGTGCGTCCGCGGCATCTGCCAAGTGCTCGAAGTGCTGGCGGAGGGCGACCCATGTCCGTTTCAGAGCGGCACGGTCTCGACTTGCGACGTCGGCCTCTACTGTACGGCCACGATGAACGAGCCGGGGGTGTGCGCGCGCGTCGCTGCCGTAGGCGCGGCGTGTAGCGGCGTGCTCGGGGATGCGTCGTGCGGCTTCGGCTACTACTGCGATCCGGACGACCAAGTGTGCAAAGAGACGGTCAATCTCGGCGGCCCGAGCTGCCGTCAAGGGCTCGAGTGCGTCTCCTTCGATTGCGACCGCATCAGCGGAACTTGCGCGCCCGCACCGGCGATCGTCTCGGCCGACGAGTGTTTCGGCCGGAACTAGCGAGGCGCCCGCTCTTTCGCTACAACGCGGCCATGTTTCCCGCTGGCCCCCTCCGCATCCCCAAGCTCACGCGTCCGCCCGAGTTGATTTGGCGTGTGCCCGGCTCGAAGAGCATCACCAATCGTGCGCTGGTGCTGGCCGCGTTGGCCGAGGGCGAGAGCACGCTCGAGGGCGTGCTGCACAGCGACGACACGCGTCACATGCGCGCGGCGCTCTCCGCGCTGGGCATCGCGATCGATGATTTGGGTCCGACGACGTTGCGCGTGCGCGGTGGGCGGGGCCAGCTGCGAGCGCCCAAGGAACCGCTGTTCGTCGGCAACAGCGGCACCACCGTGCGCTTCTTGGCGGGGCTGGCCTGCCTGGTGCCGGGCCCTGTCACCCTAGTGGGTGATGAAGCGATGGCGCGCCGGCCGATTCAAGATTTGGTCGATGGCTTGCGCCAATTGGGCGTGCAAATCGAGTGCGAGACCGGTTGTCCGCCGCTCACCATTCACGGCGGGCGTCTGCCGGGCGGGGCGCTCAGCATGCGCGGTGATCGCTCGAGCCAATACTTCTCCGCTTTGTTGATGGCGGCCGTGCTGGCGGACGGCCCGGTGACCGTCGACATTACCGGCAACCTGGTGAGTCGCCCGTACATCGACATCACTCGGCGCATGATCGAGGACTTCGGCGGTGCGGTCGACGTCACGCCGCTCGGCTACCGCGTGCTGCCTCGCGCCTCGTACCGAGCGCGCGCTTACACGATCGAACCCGACGCGTCGTCGGCGAGCTACCCGTTCGCGCTCGCCGCCGCCACCGGTGGCACGATCACCGTGCCCGGCTTGGGGGTCTCCGCGCTGCAGGGTGATTACGGATTCTTGGACGTGCTTTCGCGGCTGGGCGCGCGGGTCGAAAAGAGCGAGACGAGCAGCACGGTCACTGGCACGGGTCAGCTGCACGGCATCGCCGTCGACATGCATGATATCTCCGACACGGTGATGACCCTGGCCGCGATCGCACCCGTGCTCAGCGGTGAAACCGGTATCAGCAACGTGGCCAACATTCGGATCAAAGAGACGGACCGGCTCTTGGCCACGGTGCAAGAGCTCCAGCGTCTCGGCCAAGCCGTGAAACACGGTGACGATTGGCTGAGCGTCGAACCACGGCCGCTGACCCCTGCCACCGTGCATTGCTACGCCGATCACCGCATCGCCATGAGTTTTGCGGTGCTGGGCGCCGCAGCCGGCGGAGTGAGCATCGAAGATCCGGCCTGCGTGGCCAAAACCTATCCCGGCTTTTGGACGGATTTAGCCGTCTGCTACGCCGGCGATCGACCCTGGTAGGCGCGGTTTCGCATCTTTCTCGTCTTTCCCCTCTGAGCGCGTGTCCGAGGCGCGCCCGAGCGCTTGTGCCATTGCTGGAAGAGGCATGGCGCGGCGCGCCATACTTTCGTCACGATCCAGCAATTTCTCGCGCTGCGTGACGGAGCACGGTAAACGGATTACAGCTGCCTGCCCGCAGTCGGGCTGGGGGCCAAAAGCACATGTCGGGTCTCAGCATCATCGGTACCGGTCACTACGTTCCTGGCCGTCCTTATTCGAACCAAGATCTGTCACGCGTTCTCGACACCAACGACGAATGGATTCGTCAACGGACCGGGATCGCGCAGCGCTACTATTGTCCGGAAGGGCAAGGCGTTTCGGATTTGGCGCTGCCTGCCGCGCAGCGTGCTTTGGAAGCCGCCGGTAAGCGCCCGGAAGATGTCGACTACATCCTGTTTTCGACGATGACGCCGGATCACATCTTTCCGGGCTCTGGCTCGCTGCTCGCCGCCAAGCTCGGCTGTCCGACCATCCCCGCGCCGGATCTGCGTACGCAGTGCGCCGCGTCGCTGTACGGTTTTCAAATTGCCGACGCGCTGCTGCGCGCTGACGCTGCCGGCTGTATCTTGGTCGTCGGCGCAGAGGCTCACGCAGGTCTGATGCCTTGGCGTGATTGGGACATCTTGGAGGGGACGACCGAGCGCCGGCCCTCGCCGGAGGATTGGGATCGGGCCACGCGTCACCGCGGTTGGGCGATCATCTTCGGGGATGGCGCGGGCGCAGTCGTGCTCGAGCGCCACAAATCCCCGGGCAAGGGGGTGATCGCGGTGGACATCCACTCCGACGGCCGCTTCGCATCACAGCTGTGCGTTCCTGCGGGTTTCCGCACGCGCCCGTACCTCTCCGCCGCCACGCTCGACGGCGACGCCTCGCTGCTGCACATGGACGGCCGTGAAGTCTTCAAGCACGCGGTGACCAAGCTGCCGAAGTCGATCCTCGCGGTCTGTCAGAAGGCGGAGGTGAGCGTCGATCAAGTGGATTGGTTCATCGCTCATCAAGCCAACGCGCGCATCAACGAGGCGATCGCGTCCCGGCTCAACGTGCCGATGGAGCGCATGCCCAGCAACATCGAGCGCTTCGGCAACACCTCGGCCGCAACCATCCCGATCTTGATGGATGAGATGCGTCGTGACGGCCGAATCCAGCCCAACCAGTTGATTTGCGTCGCGGCGTTGGGCGCGGGCTTTCACTGGGGCAGCTTGCTCCTGCGCACGTGAAGACGAACGAGCACTACACCTTCGGCGACACCGACGTCGCGGCCGAACGCCTGCGTTTGCTGGGTCGGGTGTTCGAACCGAGCTCCAGCCGCTTGCTCGGCTCGCTCGGCAATCCCGCGGGCGAGCTGGCCGTCGATTTGGGCTGCGGCCCCGGTTCGACGACGCGGCTGCTCGCAGAGCACGTCGCGTGCGAGCGGGTCGTCGGCCTCGATCAGTCGGAACGTTTGCTGGCACAGGCCACTCGCGAGCAGGCCTCACCGCGCATCTCTTTTTTACAGGCGGACGTCTCTGCGCCGCCCTTTCCAGTTCCCGCCGCGAACCTGCTTTACTCGCGACATTTGCTCACGCACCTGCGACAGCCGGCGGAGATCGTGCGCGCTTGGGCGTGTGCCGCGCAGCCGAACGCGCTCTTGGTGCTGGAGGAGACCGCGTTCATGACCGGCGAGCACCCGGCGTTCCCGCGTTACTACGCACTGGTCGAGCGCATGCAAGCGCACTACGGGCAGCGCATGTACATCGGTCGCGAGCTCGAGGCGGCCACGCGTTGCAGCGAGTGGTCGCTCGAAAGCGCGGAAATCGCCGTTGCGCCGCTGCCCGCGGCAGACATGGCGCGCTTGCACTCGCTCAACCTGAGCACCTGGTCGAGCGACCCCTTCGCGCAAGCGAACTACGATCGCGAAGAGCTGGCCGTTCTGGGCGCAGAGCTCGCGCGCATCGCCGCGGGTGAAGTGAGCGCCCCGCCCGTCTCCTGCGGCATCGGCCAAGTCGTGTTGCGTCGTCGCTGAGCCGCACGCCTGCGAGTTCCAGAATTTTTTTGATGGTCACGCGCTCCGTCGCACGGCGGCGCAGCCTTCGGCGTCGAGGTTCGTGGGGAACACAGCGCACCGTGAGCTGCGCTGCTGGACTATGAGCGCCCCCACCCAGGCAGCCGATCGCTTCTTGGCGGTGCTAAGCGATTGTCTCGATCGTCACCAGGTTCGCGGCCAGGCGTCGCAGGGCCTCCAAGCTGCGCCGCTGCCAGGGTAGGTTCGGATTCGTCAGAAACGCGATCTGGTAGCGCATCTCGGCGTTTTTGACGGTGTCGATCCAAACCACGAATGATTTGAAGCAGCTCGAGTTCATGAACGTGAGCTGCTTGAAATCACAGCTGACTTGCGAGACGCCGATCCGCTGTGCTTCTTCGTGAACGAGCTTCAAGTATTCGTTGACCACGCCGGTCGCGTTCATGTCCCCGCTGCCCGTGAACACCAGCCGCAGATTGAAGTCGACCAAGGTGGGCGTGACTTGAAAACTTTCGCCGCCCACGGCGGTGAGGTGCAGTGCGCTCATCGACTCACCCGCTCGGCGGCTTTGCCCTCGGCGGTCAAGATCAGCCAATCTTGCTCCGTCGCGTAGTACAGCTCCATTTCGCCTTCGGCCGGAATGCGCGCGAGTCCCAAGCCGGAGACGTCACGCCGCCCCGCGCTTTCGCGAATCAGCTCGTCGTAGTGCGCGATCGGATCATTGGCCGCGGCCAGGGCGTCGAGCCGCCAGCGCGCATCCGCCATGCGCTCGGGCGCAGCGCGGTTTTTGGTGCACATCCGAACCACCAGGCCGCTCGCTTTCGCTTCCAGCCGCAGATGGAACTCGGCGACCTCGCCGACCGAGTATTTGACGATGTTTTCGAGCAGCTCGTGCGCGGCGAGCAACAGACGCGAGAGGCCGTCCGGGTCGGCCACGTGCGGCTTGCACAGATCCGACAACAACGTGCGCAGCGGGCCGATCTGAGTCGCTAACGGTCGGAACGACAGCGTGAGCGAAACCAGCGCTGGCGCGTCGTCGAGGTCGGTCATTGAATACTAATGATCTTGGTTGCCGTGCCGGGCAAGCCCGTGAACGGCGGAACCGTCGCGCGCTTCATGGTGGCCGCGATGCAAGCACCGCTGGACGTACCGGCAAATGGCGCGTCGCTGACCGTCGCGCTTGAAACTTTGCCGCTCGGATCGAAGGTGACCATCACGGTTGCCAAGCCCGTCGGACCGCCTGCTTCCTTGCACTTGGCCGTCTCGAAGGCGGTCGTCGCGAGCGCCTTGTTGGCGGCGTTCAGGTCGAAGCGCTGGCCCCCTTTCTTGTCGTCCGCGTTGCGCGCGCCGTTGGCGAACATTTCCGCGAAGCCAGCGTTCGGAGTCGCGCTCAATGAGCCGCTGGGCGGGTCGAGCGCGGATCGAGACGCGCCGGCAGCGGTGTTTGCTTGCGGCGGTGTTGCAGTCGAGGCCGTCGCCGGCGCGTCTGCCGCGGGCTCTGCGGTGTGAGTCGCGGGCGGCGTCGCTGCCGGCAACGCGCTGATCGGCGTGGCTGGCGGCAGCTTCTCGTCCTGCGAGCTCTTCCACGCGTACAACCCCCCGCCGATCGCGACCAACAAGATGATCACGCCCAAGATCAACGGCGCGCGGTTCTTTCGTTCCTCGGGCCACTCGGGCACGCCCGTGGCCGGCGAAGGGGCTCGCGCAGACGGCGCCTTTGCGCCCGGAAACGGCTGCAAGGGCGTCGCAAAGGGCGCGGCGATGGCCGGAGCCGGAACCATCACCGGCGCCGCAGGCGGGGCTGGAAATGACGGCGCGGGAAACGCGGGCGCAGCCCCGAACGTCGGCGGTGACGGAGGCATTTCGAACGGCGGTGTCACCGGCGGCGGCGGTTGCCCGATGCCGGACATCGTGGGCGCGCGCGGGATCGGCGGGGCCGCGATCGGTTTGCTGATCTCGTCGCGTGGCGAGTCGAGCCCCGGCGCGGAGGGCGCAGGCGGGCGCGGCTTCGGCAGGTCCGGTTTCGACGGCTCAATCGCCGGCGCCGAGGGCGCTTTGGCGCGAGCGGGCGCAGCCGGCGGAGTTTGCGCGGCGAGCACCTGCGGCGGCGGTGCCAGCACGATTCGCGTCGGCCCCTCGATGCCTTGCAGCTCCGGCACTTGTCCGATCTCTTGCCACTCGTCCATTCCTTCACGCCAAACCAGCGTGCTGAAATCGATCGCGCCGCCGATCAGCTCTCTCTCGATGTCCGCCAGCGTCAATTCGCGATCTTGACCGTCGGGATAGTCGACAGCCCAGAGCGTCTCGGTCACTGGCGCTGGCGCCGGTTTGGGCGAAGACACCGCGGACGGCGAAGAGGCCGCGGACGGCGAAGACGTCGGAACGGGCGCTGGGGCAGGGATCGGTAGCGGCGCGGGGAGCGGCGCTTTTGCGGGCGCGGGCGCGGCTTTGGGCGTCGCGACCAGCGGTGCTTTCGCGGCCAAGCCCATCAGAGTCTTTTGTGCGTTCACCACCGGCGCGCCGGCTTTTGCACCCCCCGTAGCCAGCGGCGACTTGGGGGCCGCGGGCTCGACAGGCGCCGGCTTGGGCGTCGAGCCCAGCGTCGCCTTGGGTTGCGCGACTGCGCCCGCCGCTTTTGGCGCGCTCGGTTCGGTTGCTTTGGGTGCGACTGGTTCGGCTGCTTTGGTCGCACTCGGTTCGGTTGCTTTGGGTGCGACTGGTTCGGCTGCTTTGGTCGCACTCGGTTCGGCGAGCTTTGGCGATGAGCCAAGTGCGGCTCGCGCGGCAGTCTGTGTCGTCGCAACCTTGGGCGCTGCAGCGGTTGCCGTCGCTTTCGGCTCCGCTACCTTGGGAGTCGCGGGTGAGGCACCGAGCTTCGGTTCAGCAGCTTTTGGCGCCGCTACCGGACTTGCCACCTTGGCATCGACGGCTTTTGGCGTCGCGGCTGCAGGCGCAATCTTCGGTTCAGCGGCTTTTGGCGTCGTAGCAACGGGAGAAGCCTTGGGCTCACTCGCGGGCGTCGCCGCTTTTGCCGCCACCGCGGGCTTGGCTTCCACCGGCGCTTCCGCCGCCTTGGCTGACCCAGCGGCGCTCGGCGTTGTTGCAACAGGCGCCGCCGCAACCGCAACCGGCGCGGGCGCGACTGGTGCCGGCGCAGGCGCGACTGGTGCCGGCGCAGGCGCGACAGCTGGCGAAGCTGCAGCAACCGGTGCCGGCGCAACAGGCGCTGCAACCGGCGCAGGCGCTGCAACCGGTGCGGGCGCTGCTGCAACCGGCGCAGGCGCTGCAACCGGTGCGGGCTTCGCTTCAGCGACTGGAGCAGGCGCGGCCGGTGCTTCCGCTACGGGCGGCGGATGGACCGACTCTGACGTCGAAGCGACCGGCGCGTCGGCGGTGCCGTCGACACGAATGCCGGCCTGGCACTGTTTACACTTGATGGTGACAACGCGCCCTTTGACCTTGCGCTCGTAGACGTCGTCCGCAATGGAGAACGTCTTCAGGCAAGCCGTGCACGTAATGGGAAACGGCATCCGAACATCAGCGTACACGGATCAGCCTGCCGCGCCCCAAATTTGCACGTTTTGCGGCGGCCAGCGCGTTGCTTCACTAAGCGGGGGTACAAACTTTCAGCGCCGCGCCGGGCAGCGCGTGCACGTCGGTTTCGGCTACGGTACACGGCGTCATGAACGGATTCGAACAAGGCCGGGTGGCCGCGCGCCACGACTGGGCGCCTGGCCTAATTACGCTCACCGTCGACGCGGCCATCGAGCCCTTCAACGCCGGGCAATTCGTCAACCTGGGCCTGGAAATCGACGGCCAATTCGTGCGCCGCTCGTACTCGATCGCATCGGTGCCGGGTGCGCCGCTCGAATTCTACCTCAAAGAGGTTCCGGGAGGCGCCCTCACACCTCACCTTACACGCCTCACCCCCGGCTCGACCGTCTGGGTCGAACGCAAACCCCAGGGATTCTTCACGCTCGCGTACGTCCCTCCCTGCCGCGAGCTCTGGTTGATCGCGACGGGCACGGGCCTCGGCCCGTTCCTCGCCATGCTACGCGGCACTGAAATCTGGCAGCGCTTCGAACGCGTCAGCGTCGTGCACGGCGCGCGCCTCACCGCGCACCTCTCGTACGCGGAAGAGCTAGCCGCCCTCGGCGCCAAACACCCCAGCCGGCTCTCCTACACTCAACTCGTCAGCGGCGGCGCTCACGGCAACGCCCTGCCCGGCCGCGTCACCACCGCCTTCGCCGACGGCAGCCTCGAAGCGCGCGCGGGCCTCAGCCTGGACCCCGACCGCTCGCACCTGCTCCTGTGCGGCAACCCCGACATGATCCTCGAACTCACCGCCGTCCTCGCCACCCGCGGCCTGCGCAAACACCGCGTAAAAAACCCCGGCCACATCACCTCCGAAAAATACTGGTGATCGCTCTCCCAACGTGAACGTCGACGTGCCCATGAACGCGCCTGATCCCGCGTAGCGTCTCTCCTTTTTTTGATGGTCACCGACCACGCCAAATCCCGTCACAGCCTTCGGCGTCACGGACGAGGGAGAGGGCACGAATCGC
>Ga0134124_10003276_pt1 | contig 13020 bp, 26 predicted proteins | sample KB304_FD_96880 | JGI IMG/M metagenome (GOLD analysis project Ga0134124, IMG submission 96880) | Terrestrial soil microbial communities without Nitrogen fertilizer from Kellogg Biological Station, Michigan, USA - KB3-0-4 | ecosystem: Environmental > Terrestrial > Soil > Unclassified ... | reverse complement strand
TACGAGAACGCTCTGAAGAAGAGCATCGAGACGCTTGCCAAGCTGGACCTGAAGGAAGCCCTGGAGATTCAGGCACGGAACGAGCTGCTCAACAGCTTCGCCATGTCCCTGGCTCGTGGTGCAGCATCTCCCGTGTTGGAGGAGCGTGACCCCACCTACTCCTACTTCAAGGATGACAATGGTGACTACGTGAAGGGTGTCAAGCTGCACACGGCCAGCGATACGCTTCACCTCTATGGCCTGGTGGTTCACAAGAAGATTCTTCTTCCTGGCATCTACCCGTCCAAGAACAGGAAGCCGCTGACGGTCGCCAAGGACAAGCTCCGGTATATGACCCCGGTTGGCAAGTTCCGTTCCTTCAAGATGCTTCCTCATCAGGTGGATTCCATCTCGGTGCAGAACGTCTCCCTGCTTCCCCCTGAGTAACATGGACCAATACACTGCTGAAGGCATACGTCAGTCGCTCGCTCCCAAGTGGGATGCTTACTATGCCAAGTTGGCAGTGGGTCAACCTCCTAACTGGAAGTGCGACGAGACAACTAAACAGAACTTCTGTTTGACTCAGTGGATTATTGATGAGTGTCAAACTCTTGGCTGTAGCTTCGAGGACTCTCATAATCTACTGAGGAGTTTCAATCGCTGGGCCAGGTCATCTCATGACCTATATCGAACAGCAGCAGACGTGATGAACACGTATGTGAATGGAGCCGTTATCAACTATGACGGTATGAGAAGGCACTGAGATGAACGACAAGCTCAAGGTTCCATACGAAGTGATGGCGCTGGAGGTTGACAAACTCTACCCGCCGCACTATGAATTGAAGCCTGATGAAACCATCGAGCAACACCTCATGGACATCGAGGCATTCATCGAGTCGTGTGGGTGGACTACAGAGGATTATCTTGCGGAGTACATTCATCGCTCTGTCAAGGAACTCTTCCCCAATCCCAAGGACATGAACTAAGATGGACTTCACAAACGTCAAAGAGTTCCTGACATCTTGGGGACTTCACTTCGATACCCCGAATGGAGATTCCAACGACATCCCGTATCCTCAAGTGTATGAACGCATGAGGACAGATGCTGGTGATGTGGGCGGGCCTGAACTACAAACGTTCATCTCATCCATCACTGACACAACGGATGGCAGGACCTATCTCACACCATTCAGTTGGGATGAGATCCAAAAATCCTGGGAGTCTTCTGGTTCCGAGGAAATGCAGGAGATGCTGAAGCATCCGATTCAGTTCGAGTATTGTGAGTGTGGCTGTCATTGCCACGCCGCATACTCCAAAGGGATTGGCTACACCATCTACAATAGTCTCGAAAAGAAAAATGCTTTCTCTTTGAGGCGAGGTCATGGGATTCTTGGGACACAGATTGGACCGTTGCGTAATTCTTTCGAGGAGTGCGTCAAGGCGGCCCAAGAAGACTTTGATAAGATTCCATAGGCACATAACAAAATGGCAACACCTTATGTAATGTGCTTTACTCCTACGGGTGGGCAAACAGAATACCTAGAGTCTGTATCCAGGTACGGTAATACTACTTGGACAACTGATCCTAGTATGGCCATTCAGTTTCTTTCTGAACAGATGGTACCAGTTACTACTGTTCTACTGAGGCTCCCATTCATCGAACCTCCGAAAGAGAATGCGACGCAATCGCAAATAACCCTGTACCATAGCGTAATGAAATGGCTACAGGATCACAACTCACCTTTCACAAATCAACAAACCTGAATCGCAATAGCGAGTACCACAAGGACAGGAATCAAATGGCAAGCAAGAAGAAGAACGTCGAAAAGACGGATGAGACTCCGGGACAGACCAAGGCAGAGAAGGCGGCAGAGGCCGAGCAGCAGGCACGTGGTGAGCGAGGCGAGCTGGGAACGGCTACTCCCAAGCTGACCATCACGCAGCTCTGGCACGCGGCACACTTCACCCGGAAGGATGCCAACGACAAGGGCAACTTCCGCAAGCGTGTCTACGTGCCCAATCCTGGTCCGCGAGTCTCCCTCAAGAAGTTCGCTCGTGAGCTTCTCAAGGCTGGTGACCCCGTAGCCAAGGCATGGTTCGCCAACAAGCGTGGCGCGCAGAACGCCAAGCGTCTGGAGAAGAACGCTTCTCGTATCACGCTGGAGAAGCAGGCCAGCAAGGCGGCTCGTCGCAAGAAGAGCCAGGGCAAGCAGGGCAAGGCTGCGGCTGACGCAGCGGCACCCGTGGCTGCCGGAAAGAAGTGAACGTCATGCACGAAATTGCAGGTCTCATTCGAGAGTTTCCTGTCGGAACCTTCTTCATCATCATGGCCCTCATTGGTGCTGTTGTCAGCATCGTCAGGTCCGTGATCAATCGTCACAAACCATTGGTCCATTGCGATCATGATTGTTGTGACGACCATGACGAAGAGGACGAGGACGAAGAAGACGAAGACTAAGGGAGAAATCCCGAGGACCATCTCATACGGCAGGCGGTATGAGAGGTGACATGAACAGCTTGACGCAACCATGTTCTCGCTGGTCGGCCCATGGTGAAGTAATTTATAATAAAAGCCCAGCAAGCGTAGCCGTGGGCGCTTGATATTCCGGCACAAGTCCTGGGGGAAACGTGGCAGAGGGGAAACCCGGAGAAGCCTAAGTACCCCAGGCAACTCTCTAACTCCAACAAGGAAAAACGAATGTCCAAGTACGGTCCCATCTTCATGCCCGGCGATGCTGTTTACTACACCGGGGAGAAGCACAAGCAGACTCTCTCCAACAAGGAGGGTAAGCCCTTCAAGGGTTGGATTCATGCCCCGGTCCAGAACGAGGAAGATGTCTTCGTGGTCTGGTTCCCGGATACGAAGGAGCAGGACTCGTACGTTCTCAAGGCCCAGGATCTCGCCAAGGCGAGGCCGGTGAAGGCTGTCGAGAAGGTCCACGAGGGACCTGTCGTCGAGCACATTCCGAATCGCCGCAAGCGTGAGGACTGAAAGGTAGTACGTCATGTTTCGGTGGATGATGTTGTGGGTATGGTGGTTTACTTGGAGGCTCGCAGTATCTTTGGTCTGCTTGTTCACCATCCATAACGTCATCCACCAAGAAGGTTACTACATAGAGTTTCGCACTCTGTTAGTAGCTGGCGCCTGTGCAGTCCTGGGTATTCGCGTTTGGATGCCCTCGGCTAAAACAACAAAAGATCATAGCGATCTAACTCAAGATTGAATATCATGTCCCGCTACGAAGAAGAAGAGAACCGCATTCTCCGCAAGGCAATCGAAGACGCAAAGAAGAAGCTGAATGAGCAAGACGCAGTGCTCAGGCAACTCCTGGCCCAATCAACGGTGCAAGGTGTTGTCATCAACGTGCGAGGATCAAGGGTTCTCGTCTCAGTTCCACAAGGACTGATGGAGGTAGCCTTCCCATACGAGCGTGTGGAAGGTAGGGATCTGAGCCGCACCATTCGTTCGGGTTCGCCTGTTCGATTGATCTCCAATCCCGATACCGGCCTTCTCTCCATCATCGACGTTCTCGCCCTGGATGATTGGTTCGGTGACCTTGCGGTCGCCAGCAAGGAAGCCAAGAACGGCGAGTGCGAAGTGGAGTGGAACGGCAACACCCGAGTCATTCGTATCGGCGCTGGGATCAAGAATCCCGAGCCGGGCGATCGGCTGATGGTGGATGATAAGGTCACCATTGCTCTCAAGAATCTCGGTCCCGACGAGTCCAAGTTCTCTTTCCAGGGAACTTCCACGGTTGCCTGGACTGACATCGGTGGTCTTGCTCTGGCAAAGCAGACCTTGGTGGAAAGCATCGAGCTTCCTCACCAGTACCCGGAGCTGTTCAAGCTCTACAACAAGAAGCAGGTCAAGGGCGTTCTGCTCTATGGTCCTCCGGGATGTGGTAAGACCATGCTCGGTAAGGCCACGGCCAGCTCTCTGGCTAAGAGCCATGGCAAGGATGCAACCAGCACTGGCTTCATCTATGTCAAGGGACCGGAGCTGCTCGACAAGTTCGTCGGCAATTCGGAAGCCAAGATTCGTGGCCTGTTTGCACGAGCACGCAAGCACCAGAAGAAGTTCGGCTACCCGGCCGTTCTCTTCATCGACGAGGCTGATGCCATTCTCGGTAAGCGAGATGGACGGCCTGGCATGGGCATCGAGGGCACCACTGTTCCTCAGTTCCTTGCAGAGATGGATGGCTTGGATGAGACTGGACCCATCGTCCTTCTCGCCACCAACCGTCCCGACTCTCTCGACTCGGCGGTCACTCGTGACGGTCGTGTGGATCAGAAGGTTCAGGTCACTCGTCCTGACCGTATGGGTGCAGTGGATATCTTCAAGCTCTACTTGAAGAACGTTCCGCTGGCACACGGTGTTGACGTGAGTGAGGCGGCAGAGTTCTCTGCTGCTCTCCTGTACGACAGCAAGTTCCAGTTCTACAACCTCTTCAGCACGGATGGTTCCACCATTCACTTCACGCTGAGTGGGTTGGCGAATGGTGCGATGATTGCCGGTGTGGTCGAGAAGGCCAGTATGCAGGCAATGAACCGTGACATCTCGTACGCAGTGCGTGGTCTCAAGAATGACCAAGGTGTGACGCTGGAGGATCTCCGGCTCTCAATCGAATCCACCTACATCCAGAACAAGCACCTCAACCACGAGGTGGAAGTCAAGGAGTTCGTGGAGAACAACCAACTCTCTGTCGATCGCATCATCAAGGCTCAAGCGGCCTGAAAGGAAAACACCATGTTCGAGTTCATCAAGAAGAAGGCGGGCGGCAATGGGCCGTCCAATACTGGCAACGGTTCTGACGAAGAGGCCATCGAGGCCCCGGAAGTCGATGGCACTCTGAATGACCTGGACGCGGCTCTGGCTGCGGCCGATAAGGTCAAGGATCAGAAGGCCAGGGACGAGAAGCGGGCTCGTGAGCGTGAGGCCGCTTTGGCGGCTGAGCGTGCTGCGGGTAGCCGTTGCGGCTGCGGCTGATTCCATGAACCAGCTTCTCCCATTCATTTTGCTCGGCCTATGTTGCGGTGTCATCTCCTACACTCTCACTAAGGGGTCCATCTTCGGACCCCTGCGTGTGTGGGTTATCGAACGTACCTACTGGCTGGGCAAACTGATGCAGTGCCCTTACTGCATGTCTCACTGGGTAGCTCTTGGGGCTATGTTGGTCTTCCATCCTAAGATGGTTGGCGGCAATGTAGTAGCCGATTATGTTGCTACTGGTTTCGCACTGACTGGATTGTCAGTCCTAACTGCTGGCACCATCTTCAAACTCTTCTACGTCAAAGAAGACTGACATGAACATCAAAGACCTATTCGATAGTGCTAAGGGCGGGTGTCAGATGCCCGGTTGTGATCATGCTCATGATAATGAGCCGCTGATTCTAACCTCGCGTTGTCACCCCGCCTCTGGCACCACGTTTTCAATCAACGTGGCACAAAAAACCATGCAGGTAGTATGCGCTACTTGCAGCAAACCAATCGTGGTCATCAACTGTGCTGACCACTTGGAACAAAACAACATGCTGCCGAGGCAGCTCAACAAGGACACGAACTGAATGTTCATCTGCGAAGTTACTGGGAAGCTGAGTCGTCGAGGAGATCCCCGAATCGGCGAGCTGCAATACATCCACGAGACCAAGGGCGAGGATGTGCGTGGGAGCGAGAAGCTCAACAAGATTGTGGTCGCTACTCGTGAGCGCATCTACACTCGTTGGGTCAAGAACGAAGAGACTCACAAGTACGAAGAGGTCGAGGCCGGGCGCGGCTGGGAAATCGTCCGTGAGATCAATGCCAGCGATGAGGGTCTTGCTCTCTGGAATGGCTGGTCCGAGGACGAGCGAGCTGCTTTCCTCAAGCGGCTGGATGCTCGCTGAGCATGTCAGCTTCGGAAAAGAAACTCCTCATCAAGTTCGACAACAACTACGCTGACGAATTTGATGTGGAAGGTTTCTTGGTTCTCTCTCAACAAGATTGGGAGAAGCACCAAGAGCTAGCCAAGAAGGTGTTCAAGCAGAAGGGCGGAGAAGTAGAAGTAGGTTTCGGGACTAACGAAGCTGTCAGCTACTACAGCCTGGAAGATTATCTCAGTAGCTTCGATGTTACCGAGATTACTCAGGAGCAGTACCAAGTTCTTTGGGACCTGTTCGGCGTGCATACGAAAGAGTATTCGTATGGTCGTGGCAAAGACAAGGTGACGATTCCCGAATCCTTCAAGATCGAGAGCGGTATGCTCTGCATGATCGATGAGGACTATCTCGAAGAAGACGAAGACAACGAGGACTGACATTCCGCCAGCCCTTTTGAAACAGAAAAAGAAAACAAGGAATACTACAATGGCAATGACACGTGAACAGGTTCTGGCAGAGATGGAAGCGAGCTTCGCAGAGATGACCGAGGAGGAGCAGAACGAGGTTCTGTTCAGCGATCTCGGCCGTGACTGGTCGCCCACGCTTCTCCTGGCGGAAGTCCGCAATGACACGGAGATCGGGCAGAACTACGTCAAGAGCTGGTCCGACAACAAGGAGAAGAACTCTCTTCTGGAGAGCCTTCTCGCTTCCCTCCTCGGCGGTGGCATGACGTGTGGTGATCCGGACTGTCCGAACTGCAAGGGCGAAGTTCGCCCCTTCGGTGCGACGGGTACGGATGACGAAGACCCGACCCTTCACTGAGACACGATAGAGTTTCCAGCTTCTCTTCAAAAAGCTGGTGGAGCGGGACGAAAACTTTTGAGGTGACATCATGATGGCTTTCCCTGGTATGTTGGCAACGGCTGCGGAAAAGGCGGGCATGAAAGTGCCTCCTGATCCTGATGGCGAATGGAAGGTGGAAGAATATCCACACTTCAATATCTTCTGTGTCGTCCAGCTTGGACGACGGATTCGGTGGGGAGAGCATTGGGATAACGCCAAGGTAGTTGCAGCTATCCCGGAGGAAAAGCTGGCGACCATCACTCTCATGGACCTGATCGAATCGGGTCTCGAATATTCGACATGAACTTCGATCGGGTTGACAAGGCAATCTCTAAACCCAAACAAGTCGCTGCAAGGAAAAGGTTCCGACAGATCATGTTGGAATTGGGGACCAGAGAAAACAACGAGCATGTCGGCTCTGGGATTGGCGGAAACCCCTCGCAGTTGTTTGCTTTGATGAGCTTCTCACACGAGCTTGTCAGTAGTACCATCACTACCATCGACATCAATGGGGGCACTATTCGATGGAGTAAAGAGTGGCTTGAGAACTCATCTTCAAAAGCCATTCGACATGAGCTGGATGCTAAGCTCCCCATCCCAAAGTACACTCCTCTGGAGTTGATTCGTCAGGACCCACAATTCAATCGTGGACCTAACGTTGAAAACTGGGCCATCTATCTCTTCGCCTGTAATCTATGTGAGTCTCTTGCGGCTCAACTAGATAGGGGAGATGAAACAAATGTCAAAGCAACAGCATTAGCACTCTCCGGTTTTCCATCGGATGTCTGTCTAATGTCCATACGCAAGTACATTCAGATTGAACGACTCGTTCGACACAATTTGGATGAGCACCCTGACTTCGGCAAGATTCTAACCAATATCAACAGAGCTGTTGATTAACAAGGAAAAACATCATGGCACGTCGTAACCACTCCTCTCCGAACAAGAACCTCACCTGCAACAAGTGTCTTCACACTGCCAACTCCATTCCCGGTACGGTTCACCGTCGCTGTCCCGGACAGCCCGAGCAGCCGCTCCGCCCCAAAAGCCAGGGAATCGAGCCGAACCAGCGTGGCCGCTGGGAGTGATAGATGAAGCCCGTGCTCCTCAAAGCCAACGAGATGGTCGTCAAGATGGACGACTTTGGCTTTCTGGTGGAAACCTGGGTGAGAAAGCTCCTCCAGTATAATCCCTATGTAGCAGAGGGAGAACACGGAACGGATGCACGACTGCGTAGATGGTGGCCTCAGCTTGAGGAATACTATCAGCGTCACATTCAATCGGCCATCGAGGTTGCTATTGAGATGGATAAGTATCCAGCTCCTGCACATAGCGACCGGAGACCTTTGCAGAACAAAGACCTTTGGATTCAATTCCTCAAGGACTTTCGGCCTGCCAAGTCTCCATTCACAATCGACTACCACTGTCACAAGTGCAAATCCAAGGGCATCAAGCTCTGGAGAGGTGTGCACGGATGCGGAGATGATGAGGGGAATGAGCTGCTTTGCGCTTCCTGTCTCGCTCCTGATATCAAGGTGAGTGATAAGGGCAAAGCACAAGATGATTCCATCGGGTTCGAGACTGACCAAATTCGTGGTTGGCTTCCTGCAATTCCCGTGGATGATACCTACTGGGGATACTCAAGTGTTCCCTCACAAGACGTGGAGTGGTGGATAGGACTACCGACCTATCTGTCAAAAGGATAATGCCCTCAGAACAAGAACTTCTCAGTAAGCTAGCAGAGGCCGAGAAGGAACTGCATGATGCCAGGAACTCTTTGGCAGATGCCAAGAGGAAGTGGACCGCCGCAGAAACAAACGTCATCTCTGCTAAACTCAATAGGGATCGTGTCAAAGAAGAATTGCGAGTACATCGCAACACGACTCCGAAATATGAACCTACCCCAGCAGACTTGGACCTGCAAAGGTTCCGGGATGAGAACCCCGAACTGATGGAGTGGATTCGAGAAAGGGACGGAATCAAAGATGAAGACTCTTAGTATCTATCCCTGGCACTCTATCAATCTGCTTCCCCATATTGCGTGTGTAGGTATCTGTGAAGATGATTACCCATACAAAAGGGATGGCTCTCTGATTGAGGTAGTATTGTTTGGTTACGTGATTCACATTCATGTTCCATTCAACCTTCCCAACATGAGCACTAGGGCTTATGGCCCTCTCTGGAGCAAGTCCAAGAATAAATGGTACAGGGCTCCGAAATAAAAACAATTCGAGGGGATTGACGTTTGATTGTTTAGGTTTACAATTCAACGAAATTTCCAAAGGAAAACAAATGCTTCTACTGATTCTGGCTGTGTTGTTTGTGGTCTTCGTAGTGGAGACTATCCTTACCGAAACAGAGAATTTCGGTTGGGCTACCGTCACTCTGGTTGCTACTGGTATTGGAAGCGTCTTGCTTCATCGCTGGTGGCCTGATGTTCCCAGTGTGCTGGACTTCGTGCGCGCTCATGGTGTCTGGACACTCGTGTATGTGTTCGGGTATCTGGTGGTTGGTATCGCTTGGTCGTTTGCCAAGTGGTTCAGTTACCTGATGAGCTTTCGTGATGCCTTCCGTACTCAGAAGGAAGCCTTCTTCAAGGCAAAGGGGCTGAGTGGCCTGGTAATCACGGCTCCCATTCCCGACGAGCATCAGGCGGCGTTCAAGGAGTTCGTTCGTGACAATGCACGCTGGACCAACGAGCATCGCGCTCAGCTCTATGATATGGAGCGTCCTCGTGCTTCCAAGAACAAGTCCCGCATCACTGCATGGGCTTGCTACTGGCCCTTCTCGTTCGTTGGTACTCTCCTGAACGATCCGGTCCGTCGTCTCTTCAACTTCCTCTTCAACTGGTTCAAGGCCCTTTACCAGCAGATGTCTGATTGGGTCTTCCGTAATGATGGCGAGCTAAAGTGAGTACAATAGAACAGGTAGATTATCTACTCAGTATCGTTGACATCATCCTATGTTTGATTGACATTGGGCTGATTGTCTACCTGTTCTTTTACCGCTTTCCACCAGAGAAGAAAAACAAGTTCGATAAGTTCGGTTACTATAAGAGAAGGAAACGACGATGACATTCATGGCCTGGCCTGAGATTGAAGGCTTCCACAACATTCGCAAGTTCATCCGTGTAGATCCGGGTGAGTGGTGGCACAAGCGAGAACTTCTCGCTGGAACCAGTACGGTTTCATACAAGGCCAAGGTCAAGCTGCATGGCACCAACGCGGCCGTGCAGGTGCATCCAGGTGGGAAGATCATCTGTCAGAGTCGTGAGTCCATCATCACTCCCGAGAAAGATAATGCAGGCTTTGCCCGCTGGGTAGATTCCAATAAGGATCTCTGGCGAGATGCAGAAGACTACATCATCTATGGTGAATGGATTGGCCCCGGCATTCAAAAGAATGTGGCCGTCTCTCAGATTCCCAAGAAGGTGTTTGCTGTCTTCGCTGCAAGACCGCTCAACAACCCAGAGGTTCTAATCGTAGAGCCAGATGAACTATCCATTCTGGTCTATGGAAATCCTGGCGTCTACGTTCTTCCGTGGTACGAGAAGTCAATCGACATCGACTGGAAGCAGAGCGATGAGGAGTTGACCAAGACCATTGCTCCCATCAATGAGTGGGTTCTTGCCATCGAAGCCAATGACCCTTGGGTTGAGAAGACCTTTGGTGTCAAGGGGACGGGCGAGGGATTGGTTTTCTATCCGGTCTCTACTCCTCACCTTGGGTTCGAGCACTTCACCAACCTGACCTTCAAGGCCAAGGGGGAGAAGCACAAGAACATTGCCACGGCTAAGCCCGTGCAAGTGAGTGCGGAAGCGGCTGCCAGCATCGAAGCATTCGTTGGCCTGGTCCTTACTGATGCTCGCTTGGAGCAGGGTGCGACTAAGGTTTCTGCGGAAGGCGCACTTACCTACGACATGAAAAATACGGGTAAGTTCGTTACTTGGGTAAGTGCAGATGTGGAAAAAGAAACCCAGGACGAATTGGCCGCAAGCGGCCTGACCTTCAAAGAAGTACAGAAAGCACTCAGTGACAAGGCCCGTGCTTGGTATCTTGCCAAAGCAAAGGGGATGTGACATGAGCGATGCAGTTAGAGGCATGGTGGTCTACCACCGAACAGATTACCGGCGAGGCAAAGTAACCGCCGGCAATCAATTCACTGGCATGATTGCAGTTCAATGGGATGATGGGACTCGACAACTCATCAACGTTCAAGAGCTGATGAGCGAGAAGCTCTACAACGAAATCAAAGAAGAAGAAAGAGCAAAGAACATGGCACTCAAGGCAAACGAAGCAACTGTTGGAACTGTCGTGTACCAAGCTGGACATGCAGCACCACTTGCTCGTGGCAAAATTGCAGGGCCATTGAATGGCACCATTGCCATTATCGAGTGGGATGATGGCCGTCTGTCCAAGATGGATATCAAGAATCTTCTTTCTGAGGTTGTTGGCATTGCTGAGAACCAGAGGATGCAAGACGAACAGGACCGCTTGGAAAAAGAGTTTGCTCGTGTCGAGGAAGCCGTTACAGAGAAGCTCGCCGAGGCGGCCAAGCTAGTCAATGAGGCAGCTAAGTTGGCGAGTGATGCAGATACGGACATCCAAGAGATGTACAATGCGACTCGTCCATTGGAGCGAGCAATGGAGAATGCTGGTTGGCGCACGTCCTCCTGGCACTGCTAAAGGAAAGAACAATGGATCTGGAAGAAGAGTTTCAAAAGCTGATGCAGGGTGTGGTGGATCAAATCCAAGACAGGGTTACTAAGGGTAACCTATCTGCGATTGATGGCGCCGACCTTGTTCGTATGGTCAGGGAGCGTAGCGCCCCTGCTGAAGAGGCTTGGTCTTCGTCTACGCAATCCTGCATGGACTCATACTCATATGAGGATCAGGACTACGCTTGGAACCGTTCAGGTCAGGCGTGCTGACATGAGGTTCACTTACGAAGTAGGTATGCGTGTACGTACACGTGAAGATGCCGGCGTCACTGGTGAAGTCATTGGTGTCGAGGACAATGAAGTCCAAGTCCTTTGGGACTATGATAAGTCTAGTGACTGGACTGAGGCTCGCTTCCTCTTGCCCGATGTTGTTGGTGTTGAGCATCTCTTGGTAGAAGATAACAAGAAGATTCAAGCCAAGATCAACGAGGCTGCTAACCTACTGGAACAAGCATTCAAGGCTTGGCGACTCGCCAATGCCATGCAACAAGGCTACGAAGAAGACAAGGACGAATACTTCGAGGGCGCTTATGCCCTCCTAGAGAATGAAGACCTTGACCTCTCAGTCTTCGAGAAGGTAGTGGAACGTAATGGCTGGAGCACTTCGTCTCTCTACTGTTGATGCGGTTATCAAAAGACTCAAACAATCCAGGCGAGAGCTGCACCAACTACTCAAATCAATTCCAGATGAAGATGCGTATGCAACTCCATACTCGGTAATTGTTGATGGCATCAATGCGATTGATGAACTCATCAAAGAAGCTAAGCCGACTCTCAAAGAGGCTATGGCTGATCGTAAACAAAACCCCGAACAATCTCAGAACCGAGCAAGAAAGTGGTGTGTGGTAAATGATTCTCGTCGGAAGCCGAGCCCTGGCATTGAGGGAACCGATCGCCCTGACGCGGAAACCCCTTGACTTCGATTGGGTTTGCACCATGCCCGAGTATGAGGCTTGGATGGAAAAGAACTCGGCCAAGGTCAACCCAACCAAGATTTACTCAGAGCGTGGTAACAGCTTCCACAAGATGATTGTGGAGGGTAGTACCAACTGTGAGTTCGAGATCATTCAAGTCGGTCAAAGTTCGGAAATTCTCCAGAAACTTGTGGAAGGTAATTCCGAAAGTTTGGAGACGCCCTTCGGCTGGGTTCCGACTTTCGATATGCTGTTCACTATCAAGCAGTCTCATCGCTACTTGAGGAACAGCCCGCACTTCTGGAAGACGATGACTGACTGGCACCTAATGCGTCGCATGGGCGCAACAGTCCGGCCAGAATACAAGGACTTCCTCAAGATGCGAGAGAAGGAGACCTATTGGTACAAGCACCCGAAGCTGGCTGTATCCAAGGACAACTTCTTCAAGGACGACAACATCGACTATGTGTGGGACCATGATGACATTCACAAGTCCGTGGCTGTCTATGATCGTCCTGCATACACTCACTATCTGAAAGACGGAGCTGAAGTGGACTGCGACAAGGATAAGTTCTTTGCCGTATCCCAAGACATCCGGCTGGCCGGTGTGGTAGAAGAGGCGGCCGTTCTTGCAATCGAGCGTAGTCTGGTTCCACATCCTGGTGTGTGGACGCCTGAGTATGCATGGAAGTTCGCGCTGTCTAAGGT
>Ga0134124_10003275_pt1 | contig 13020 bp, 12 predicted proteins | sample KB304_FD_96880 | JGI IMG/M metagenome (GOLD analysis project Ga0134124, IMG submission 96880) | Terrestrial soil microbial communities without Nitrogen fertilizer from Kellogg Biological Station, Michigan, USA - KB3-0-4 | ecosystem: Environmental > Terrestrial > Soil > Unclassified ... | reverse complement strand
TCGAACGGCATATGCGTGGCGACCTGCACACGCACTCGAACTGGAGCGATGGCCGCGACAGCGTGGACACGATGGTGCATGCGGCAAAGCAGCTCGGGTACGAGTACGTGGCGATTACCGACCATTCCGAGCGGGCGTGGTCGAGCCGCAGACTGGCGCTCGACGAGGTGCCGCAGCAGCGTGCGGAAATCGAGTCGCTGCGGCGGAAGATGCCGGGTATCGAGATCCTCCACGGCATCGAGGTCGACATCATGGGTGACGGCAGCCTCGATTTCGGCGATGACGTGTTGGAAGGCTTCGACATCGTGCTCGCCTCACTCCACGACGCGTGTGAGCAGGATGGGCCGCAGCTCACCGATCGCTATTTGAAAGCGATTCATCATCCGTTGGTGAACGTCATCACGCATCCTGCGAATCGTTCACCGGCACGCTCAACGGGCTTCGATCTGGACTTTGACGCGCTGTTTCAGGCAGCCGTGGAGACAGGAACGGCGATGGAAATCGACGGCGCGCCAGGACACCTCGACATGGACGGCGCCGTCGCACGCCGTGCCGCAGCGGCCGGTGTCACCATCGCCATCGACAGCGACTGCCACCGGGCCGAATGGCTGGCACGCCAGATGCGGTTCGGTGTCGGTACAGCGCGTCGCGGCTGGATCGAGCCTCAGCACGTGCTCAACACAAGGAGCCTCGAAGAGGTCCGCGCGTTCATCGCGCGCAAACGATCTCGTGGCTAGTCCAATGACCGGCTCCGGGCTGCCGGCTCCCGGAGCCCGATCAACAGCCGTGATCGTTGCAGCCATCGTCGCGACTGTCGCGTTCTGGGCGTATACCAAGACGCTGCTTCCCGGCGTCGATCTCGGCGACACGGGCGGCTTTCAGGCGGCGGTGCTGTGGCCGGAAGTGAGCGCGCGACAGGCCTATCCGCTTTACTACGACGTCGCCGCTCCGTTCGTGCGTGCCGCCAGCATGGCGAACCCGGCTCGCGGTCTCAATCTGTTCTCCGCCATCTTTGGTGCGGCTGCTGTCGGTCTTCTGACGTATCTATGCGCGCTCGTCGCTGAATCGCTGGCGGCCGGCATCGTCGCCGGCCTTCTTCTCGCCTTCTCGTACACGTTCTGGAGCCAGGCCATCATCGCCGAGGTTTATACCCTCCATCTGACGCTGGTCCTGGTCAGTTGCCTCGCCCTCTATGCGTACGCGCAGCAGCCGTCGCGCCTTCGGCTCGCGATCTTCTTCGCCGTCTACGCGTTCGCATTCGGCAACCACCTGTCGATGATTCTGCTGCTGGTGCCATTCGCGGTTTTTCTCCTGCAGGTCACCCCTGATCGGCGCACGTTGTTTGCGCCCACGACGATTGCCCTCGCAGTCATCATTGCGGCGGCGGCGGCGCTGCAATACTGGCCGAATTTCGTCTCGACCTCGCACGTCGGTGGTGGGCCCATCTCGTGGGGCGATCGACTAGCGACCTTCTGGTTTGACACGACGAAGGTCGACTGGCGCGAGTCGATGGTGATGGGCGTTCGAGGCGATCAACTTGCCGACCGTGTCGGGATGTGGTGGTTCGACGCGCGACAACAGTTCGGAATATTCGGACTGGTGCTCGCCGTCGTTGGCGCGGTTCGTCTGTGGACGATCTCGCGCCCGTGGGCGACCCTCATTGTGCTTGCCTACGCGATCAATACCTTGTTCGCCTTCACCTACAACGTGGGCGACACGCACGTCTTCTATTTGCCGAGCCACTTGTTCACGGCATTTCTGGCGGGGGCAGCCCTCCAATCGCCCGTAGCGCGAGCCTTTGCGGCTCGCGCAGAGGCGCGAACCATGAAGGCCGGTGCAAGCGTCCTGATAATCCTCGTCGTGCTCTACGCGGGCCGGCGCGCGTGGGATACGTGGCCAGCGATCGATCGCCACGATGACCGGCGGGCGGAATCGCTCGTGACTCGCCTTGCACTCGGCGCCAATCCGCAGAGCGCCGTCCTCGTCACCGACGTGAACTGGCAACTCGAGAACGCGCTGCTCTATTACACCCGCTTCGGGCGACGCGATGTGCCGTGGGTGCGGCTGCCGGATGTCGAGCTGCATTTTCCGCTGCTCGTCCGCGACAACGACGCGATTTCACGTGACCTGATCCTCGACGCGTATGCCGCGCGGGATGTCGTGGCGTCATTCGGCCCGCTCTTTCCGATGCAGCGTGATCCGATCAGCGCGTCTCCGGATCTCATCGACGAGATCGGCGGGCTTTCGCCGGGGACGCCGTACGTGTTGTGCGTGTTGACGCCTCCGCGCGAGGAGCATCTCGACCCCGAGCTGCTTGGGGAAGCCGTCAGGATGCTGACGCGCGGCCGGATTCCAGCCGAGTTACGAATCGGAGGCTCCGCGGAAAACGGAGTCGGCCGCCGTTATCAACTGATGGCCGGCCTCACCGGCGAGGCGCCGAGCGTGGCGCGCGCTGAAGACTCGCCGTTTCGAATGAACTTCCGGCTGCTGGACGACCCCTTCACCGTTCGCATGGAATCGTGGCTGCCGTCCGACACATTTCGGCGGGCGGGCTTTGGCCACGTCCTGCGCGGCCGCGAGCATGTGTTGACGCTCGAACGCGGGGTCAGCCTCGTCTGGTTTGACCGCAACGCCCGCGCATCGAATCCGATCTACGCGGCAAGCGTGTATTCACCCGGCCACAGATACCGTCTCTCCTCGGTCTCACCGTCGCTTGCGGATCTCCGCACCCGTCCAATTTCCACGATCAATCGTCCGTAGAGACACGAAGCATTTCTTGCATCCAATTGGGGTCCGTCTCGAGCGGAACTGCTATCGTTAGAGGAAAGATGGTGCGACTGGCTCATCTATTAACGTTTGTAGCGCTGTGCGCCGCGGTCTCTATAGCCGCCGCCGCGCAGTCGCAACCCGCGCCCGATGCGCTGGCGCGCTCGCTTCAACAGCGCTACCAGGGCATCAAAGACTTCTCCGCCGACTTCGTGCACAGCTATCGCGGAGGGGTCCTGAAGACGCAATCGCAGGAGCGCGGCACCGTCAACGTGAAGAAACCGAGCCGGATGCGGTGGACCTACACCACGCCTGAAAAGAAGGAGTTCGTCTCGGACGGCGTGAAGATCTATTCATACATTCCCCAAGACAAACAGGTGATCGTCGGCAATGTTCCGCCCGATAACCAGGCCACGACCCCGGCCCTGTTCCTTGCCGGCAAAGGGGACATCGCCCGTGATTTTTCAGCAAGTTACGCGCAATCGACCATCCCCGGCACCGTGGCGCTGAAGCTGACGCCTCGCCATAGTGAGCCCGACTACGAGTATCTCGTCGTGGCCGTCGACCCTGCGTCCCTGCAGATTCGAGCCCTCACCACGCGTGACCGCGAAGGGGGCGAATCGACCCTGGCGTTTACGAACTTGAAGGAAAATCAGGGAATATCCGATAAGGTGTTTGCGTTCAGGATTCCAAAAGGCGTTGACGTCATCACGGATGGTCCACACTAGTCGCTTCGTTGCTGTTCTCGCGCTGACCGTTGCCGTCAGCGGGTGCGTCACCACAGGCACGTACCGGTCCGGTCAACGTGCGGAACAGGCAGAAGCCTACGATCGGGCCGTCGCCGAGTACACCCTGGCGCTGAAGAAACACCCCGACGATCGCACCACGCAGCTTGCCTTGCAGCGCGCCAAGCTGAAAGCCTCGCAGGAGCACCTCACGCGTGCACGCCGCCTCGAAGCCACCGGGAAACTCGATGAGGCACTTGTCGAGTACGAGTTGGCCGCGGAGTTGAACCCGGGAAACGGCGACATCGACGACGCGTTGCGGAACCTCCGGACGCAGCTTCGCAACCGGGTGAACGTTTCACGTGAAGGCAGGACACAGCTGCAGACGTTGATCGATCAGTCGCAGAGGCTTGGACCCGCGGGCCTGGAATTGCCGGCGGACGTGCGGCTCCCTGCATCGCTCGTGTTTCGCGACGCGAGCGTCCGTGACGTGTTTACCGTCATCGCGCGCTTTGCCAACGTCAATATGGTCTTCGACCCGACGTTCCGCGACGATCGCATCACCATCGACTTGAGCAATGTAACGCTCGATCAGGCGCTGGCGGCCGTTTCATCCGCAACTCGGAACTTCTACAAGGTCACCGCCCAGCGAACGGTCACCGTCATTCCAGACACCGCTGCCAAACGCCGGGAGTACGAAGAGGAAATCGTCCGTACGTTTTATCTCAGCAACGCCGATCTGAAAGAGACGATCGACCTGTTGCGCATCGTCGTCGATGCCCGGCGTATCGCGCCGTTGACGGCGACAAACGCTCTGACGATCAAGGACACCCCTGAACGGGTCAGCGCTGCGGGCCGCATCATCCAGGCGATCGACAAGGCCCGCCCCGAGGTGGTCATCGATGTCGAACTGCTCGAGGTCAACCGAACGAAGTTGCTCGAATACGGCTTGCAGATTGCGAGCCCCGGTTCACCCGGAATCAATGGTGCCGTCGACGTCAACCGCGACAAGCTCACTCTCAACAACCTGGTGAACCTGACCCAGTCCGACATCATCCTGACCGGTCTTCCCGCGTTGTTCTACCGGCTGATGAAAACCGACGCGAACACACGCACGTTGGCCAACCCGCAGTTGCGGACGTCGGAAGGCATGGTTGCACAGGCGAGATTTGGTGAGCAAATTCCCGTTCCCGTGACAACGTTTGCGCCGATTGCGACCGGTGGCGTGGCCCAGCAGCCCATCACGTCGTTTCAGTATCAGAACATCGGCGTGAACCTCGACATCACGCCGCGCACGCACCACGACGACGACGTGTCGCTCGCGCTGAAGGTGGTCGTGACGAGCCAGCTCGGCACCGGGTTTGGAGGGCTGCCGACGTTCGGCAACCGTGAGATCACGACGACGATCAGACTTCGCGACGGCGAGACGAACCTGCTCGCCGGCCTGATTCGCGACGACGAGCGAACATCAATGGAAGGGATTCCGGGTTTGAGCGATGTGCCGGTCGTCGGGCACCTCTTTGCGCGCAACCACAAAGATACGGTGCAGACCGACATCGTGCTCACGCTGACGCCGCACATCATCCGCGTTCTCGATCTCAGTGCGGACGACCTGCGGCCCTTCCGCGTCAGTGCCGACGCCAACGCGCCGCTGATCGACCTGCCGATTATTCAGACACCGCCGGTCACGATTCCGCCGCCTGTGGCGCCACCGATTCAACCCGCGCCTCCCGCCCAGAACCCGCCGCCGCCCGCGCAGAATCCGGCGCAGCCGCCGCAACCCGCGCAGCCGATCCCGGGCACACTCGCACCGGCGCCGCCCAAATAGAGCGTTCGGACCGTTCGGACCGTTCCGATGGTTCAGGGCCGCACGCGGTTCTGATGGAGTTACAATCGCGAGAGGCGTGAGCAACTCATCCACGATCGTCGAGCGTCGGCATGACGCGACGCTGATCCCGCGCGGAGCGACACTCGACGGCTTCGTGACCGATCTCGCCCACGCGCCGGGCATCTATCTGCGCAACGTCGAACCGCTGACGACGATCGTCGTCCGCACGGACAATTCCTGCTACCGGATTCTCATCGCGCACGACGCAACGGCACTCGTTCGGGGCGGCGCATTTTTTCCGGATCCCACCCCTGCCCGCATCGACGGCTCCAGCTTTGGCGGCACGCTGCTCAAGGTTGGCTGGATTGGAGTGGGCCTGCGGATGGAGATTTTCACGAACGGGCGGCGCATCATCACGTCGCCGGTTCGTCATGTGACCCTGGAACGCGCGTCGTCAGACTCGGTTCACTAAGGTTTCGTCCACCTGTCTGGGGTGGAACATTCCGCGCTACAATCCCGCGCACCCTCAAAGGATAGACGTGACGCGCGATCAAATCGTCGAGCTGTTCGACCGGCGCCTGAAGGCAACAAACGAGCACGACGTCGAGTCGCTGGCGGACGTCTACACGCCGGACGCTGTCGTCGAAAGCCCGCTCGGGGGAACGCACCAGGGTCGCGCCGCAATTGAATCGGTGGCGGCCGCCTTCTTCAGCGCGCTTGGCGATCTGAAGATGACGCAGGACGCCCTGATCATCGAAAACGACCGCGTCGTCCAGGTGGTCACGGTATCGGGAACCGACACAGGCGGGTTCATGGGCATGTCCCCCACCGGCAAGCCTGCGCTTCTGCCGATGGTGATCGTCTGCACGGTCAAGGATGGCCTCATCGCGCACGAGCGACGCATCTACGACTTCACCGGTATGCTCGTCCAGATCGGCGTGCTGAAAGCGAAACCGGCGTAGTCGGGCGAACCTATCCGCCTTCCGCGCCCCGCACAGGCGTGTAACGGACGATGAGCGCGGTGACGTCATCGTTCTGCGGCGCGTCCTGCGCGAAGGCGTGCACCGAACGAAGCAGCAACTGCAGCACCGCGTCGCTCGGCTCGAGCCAGTTGGGCGAGATGACATCCTGAATCCTCGAATCGCCGTACTCGTCTCCCGCTGGATTGAGCGCCTCCGACACGCCATCGCTGTACACCGCAAGCAGGTCGCCTGCGTGTACCGGACTTCCTCCTGTTCGTAGGTCGCGTGGGGAAACAGGCCGACGATCATTCCTCCGGTTTCCAGCTTGCGGACGCCTGATGCACTGAACAGCAACGGTGGGTTCTGTCCTGCGTTGCAGTAGGTCAGCCGGCCGTCGGGGCTCAGAATCGCAAAGAAGATCGTCGCAAAGCGGTTCTCGATCCCGCGTGCAAGCAACGCCCGGTTGACGCGCGTCATCATCGCGGCGGGTTCGACGGGTGCAAACGACTGCGTCCAGAAGATGCCCTGCAGCATCGCCGTCAGCAGTGCCGCGGGCGGCCCCTTCCCAGACACGTCGCCAAGCGCGAACCCGAAGCTGCCGTCGGGAAGGTCGATGTACTCGAAGAAATCGCCGCCGATCGCGCGGCATGCGATCGATGTCCCGCTCGCATCGTAGAAGGAGCCACGCGTCCGCGACTTCGGGAGCAGCGCCTGCTGGATCTGCGACGCCATGCGAAGCTCTTCTTCGATCCGCACCTTTTCGACCGCCTCGCGGTACAGGCGCGCGTTGTCGATCGCAACCGCCGCTTCGGCCGCCAGTGTTTCGAGCGCGGTTCTGGTCGCCGGCGACAGCAGCGTCCCCTTCTCGCGGCTGTCGAGATACAGCACTCCGATGGGCTTGGATTCGACCTGCGCGCCGGGACGGTCGACATATCGAACGAGCAGAAGCGGTACGCAGAGCACCTGCCGGATCCCGTGCGCGATCGTCGCCAAATGCGCGTCGGCAAGCTCCCCTTCGCGGAGATCGCGCACCACCATCTCGCGTCCCGTGGCAAAGACCTGCTCGGGAATCTTCCGGCTCGTGTCGAACCGGGTGCCGGAAAGCGAGACACGCCCCTGCATCCGCGCCAGCTTCATTTCGAGCTCACCGCGCTCGCTGGCCAGCATGACGAACCCGCGCTCGGCGCCGGTCACGTCGATGGCCGCGTCCATCACAAGGGTGAGGACCTCATCCAGCACGCGGCTGCTCCCCAACCCACGCAACGCGTCGAGCAGCGTCGCGATTTGTCGGAATCCGCCGACAATCCCGGACGCGCCCCCGCGGGACCCCGTGTCGGTCGCCAGGTCGTGGATCAGGAAGACGAGCTGTGCCCCGGCCGCCCGGCCGACCTGTATCTTGTCGCCGTGTACGAGCCGCCGCTCGGTCACTGGGGCACCATTGACGTACGTGCCGCACCGCGAGCCACGGTCGCGAATCAGGTAATTACCCTCGGCTCGCAGGATTTCGGCATGATCACGGGACACGTCGGTGCCCGTCAGCTGGAGGTCGTTGACCGAACGACGGCCTATCGTGAAATTCGCCTTACTGAGGACAACGATGCGCCGGCCCTGGGCATCGTTGACTTCGAGGCGTGCGTCTTGAATGTCGGTCACGGATGCGCGGATTATAACGAACGGCTAAATTTAGCCGCAGGAAACTCGAGTAAAAAGCGAGGTTCCTGCGGTTTTTGCTAACGCTTTGCAAACGAGACCGCTGACCGCCGCTATCCTGCGCCAGTGCTGCAGGGGACAATGGACGCGCTTCCCCGAGCATCTCATTGCCGCCACGAACGAAGAACCAGCATTTCGTCGCACAGATGTACTTGCGCCGATTTGCGTTTGATCAGCGAAAGAACGTCTATCGCATTCACGCTTTTGATAAGGCGCTGGGTCGCGGGTTTCTCACCAGCGTACGCAATGTGGCGGCGCAGCTGAACTTTTACGAAGAGAAAGACACGGGCATCGAACGCGGACTTCAGCAAGCGGAAGACGTTTTTGCCCTGTGTATCGGCGCCTGCTCGAAATCGACACGATCAAAGCGTTGACATTAGAGCAGCGTGCGATTGTCGCGGCGTTTGTCGCGCTGCAACAGGTCCGCACTCCCGAACATCGCATGATCTCAGAGTCGCTGGTATCCGTGATGCGGAACGCAATGGTCGATCGGGGAATGCCAGGGGATGTGCCTCAACTTCAGCAGTTAACACCCGAACAGCTGCGAGAGTTTCACGTCCGTTCAATTGAAGATTTCATGCCCCGACTGGCGCAAATCATCGTTCGCATGAAGTGGATTCTGGTGTTGAACGAGACTTCAATTCCGTACTGGACGTCCGACCATCCGGTCACGATGGTCAATCCGTTGCCACGCGCCGGTATCGTCGGCAACGTCGGTTGGAAATGTAGTGGAATTCAAGCGTACTTTCCGCTTTCTCCAACGCGCACGCTCACGATGTGTGATCGACAGATGTACAGCAATCTGCCTGATGTGTTGCGAACAACAGACCCGCAGACTGTCGTGTTCAACAACCACCTACAGATTCAATCATCGACGCGATTTCTGTATGCGAGCCACGGCGCTTTCCGATTCGCGACCAAGGTGTTATCCGAGCAGCCGATTTTTGCGGACCCAAACCGGCCGCGTACGTCTGTATCGTGATTTGAATGGCAATGGCTCGCAGTTCAACGATGCCGTGCTACGCGCTCAACACGTTGTTGTTGCTCTGCGCGACGCTGTGTCCGCACTCGGGACCGGCACAGAGATGTGCGAGCCTGGGGAGGTTGGACCGTCGCCCGACCAGCAGGAAATGCACGCGCATGCCGCGTCACCGCAGCGCGTCGCCACAATACAGCCTCCCGTGGGTCGATGTGCCGATTTGAACATCGCAATCTTCGAGACGGCTGTACTGTCAATCGCGGGAGTAAGAGCTATGAAGGGTGAACCTCAGTCGGCCTCGGTCGGAGATCCTCGCTCAGAGCTTGAGCGCGCCTTCATCGCGGAGTTCCTACAGGATCGGGGACACACACTCAACAGCGCTCGCGCGCTGCCGCCAGCAGAAGCACACGCGTTGCTGCAGCAGGCGTCCGTGTACGCGTCATGTCGATTGACAGAAGTCGAATCGCGGGCGCATTTTGTCGATGACATGCACACGCCCGGGGGACCGCCGCGCCGGCAGTAGAGCCCACGGCGGCGTATGTTCGAGCGCTACAACATCGTGAGCGAAGGAGACCTGCGGGACGCAGCGCGGCGCCTGAACGCCGTTGCGCTTAGGTAAGGGGCTACAAGTTCAGAACCGCGTTGTTGATCAGGTCGAGGACGTATGCCTCGGCCTGTGGCTGCTCAAATTTAATACCGGAGGCGTGCGCCACTCGGTTGCGCATGTTCAATTCTCGACCAGTACACCGTGGACATTCTTCGCCGTGATGTCTGCGCGCCGGGCGACCAATAGCACATCGCTCTCCTTCACCTCGTGGAAGTCGTCTCGCGATTTTATGACGAGCTTGTCCTTTGGGAACTGCGCCGCGTATGCGATCTGGAAATCAACGAGGCGGTTAGTGAGGATATACGTGCACAGGTGGTCGTACGCGAGATTCCAGCACATGACCGCCGCTGCGCGAAACGCTCCTGCCCTGAAGCAGGTCAGCGCTTCATCGAGGTACGCTTGCTCCGCCAGGTTCGGCAGCTTCGCCGGCAGCTCCTGCAGCGTCTTGTGCACCTGTATCGTGATCGGCCGCTGACCATAACGCGCGTCGTATTGCTCTCGAACGGTGCGCTCAAGCCTGAACCCACGAGCGTCCTTTAGGATTTGCGGCCGCTTGCTCGTTACCAGATTGTTGATTAGGGCGCTAATGTTCGTCGGCGCCGACATCCCAGCCGCGTCGTAGCAAGCGCGAATGTCGGCCGCCGAAAACCTGTCCTTCTGTTCGTGCGCATGCAGGTGCCATCCGAACAGCTTGATCTGGTCGGTGGGCGACCAACCGCCGAAGTCCCGAACCTGCCGAAGAGAGTCGTCGAGATTCACGTGCGTTCGGCCTGACCTCCTACACGGTCTTCAGCCGTTTCTTGCGTTTGTCGGCTATTTCAACACCAACAATCGGCACCCACTCGCCACAGCCACACTGCTTGCAATCGTGCGGGCGGTAGTTGATCAACACGTCGTCGGCTGCTCGTTGAGCCGACTCAATATCAGGGTGGATTCTGCCGAAGTGCGGGGGCGCAGTCCAGTCTTCGATCGTTACGATCCAGCCGTCGAGCGGCGAGGTAATCACGCGCAGAGTAACCGCCGGTTCAATCGCGTGCCGCCGCCGCCATTCGACTACATTCCTTCGGCCTGATTTTGTAAGACAGACGGCGACACCAATGGCCACTGCGTTCGGTTGGTCTGCTCATGGCGTATTGACGCGAACTAGATCGTGACGTCTACGAATGGGTCGTGCCTTCCTCAACCGGGAGTGTCAAATGAGTGAACCCCGACGCCATGGACGCATTCGGATTAGAACGAGCATGCCAATCCCAAGCATCGAGATCGTGCCTGGCTCAGGCACCGGCACCGACACAATCGAATAGACTCCCTGCGCGACCGCGAGGTTGTTATTCGGGTCAAATAGAACAAGCGACCAGAGTGTCCCGTTTGACCCAGCGCCGATGGCCGCCTCGCAGTGTGTCGGCACCCCCACTGCTACGCCCAGGCAGCGCGGGTCGTTGCTCCCCAAGAGAAGTTCGGCGATTGCGTTAGAAGCGGGTCCGGGTAGTCCTCGGAGGTCCAAGGAATCATCGCCAAAAGCAGGAATGTGAAGGTAACCAAACCAAAGGGGCGCGGGGAACACCGCTCCGTCGTCAGCAACTTCGAAGTCCGATATCGTGGTGAGATGAATGAACTGGTCGGAGCCGGTATCTAGCAGTGAGTCGTCGATCGAGAAATGACCAGTCGGAGGTCCATCCGCAGACGCCGGTGCCGAAAACTGCGTGAATTCGATAACAAAGCGCAAGGGCGAGGCCCCAGCGGGGTCGGCATCAGTGAGAATGGCGACTGCGGCGAGGGCAGCCAGTATCAAGGGGACAAAAAGGCGGCGAACTCGGTCAGGAAGAGATCGTAGACGTGCCATTGTCTTCTCCAATCAGTCGTCTCCGCACTGGTCGGCGAGCAGTTTATACCTGACCGTCGATTGGGGACTCTCGGACGAACCTCATCGGAACGGCCCCGACCAAGAACTTGGGACTGACGGCGATGGGCTTGGTGTCGGTGCCAGGACCGAACGAGACTCGACGAGCAGGTCCGAGAGGTCCAAAAACCCTAAGAAAACCACACCAGACTAGACCAGACACTCGGTCCCTCACCATCAACGGACAGCGAACGGCTATAATCCGCCTGCTTTAGACGGCCACGGAATCCCTTTGCGTACAACGCACCAGGAGTAGGACATGACGATTCAGGAGCGCGTCGTTGGCGCGGTGACAGTTCTCGATTTCAGCGGAAAGCTCATACTCGGCGACGGCGATGCACTGCTGAAAGACAAGATTCATAGCCTGGTGTTCCAGGGCAAAAAGCAGATCGTCCTCAATATGGGCGCCGTCTCCTACGTCGACAGCTCCGGCCTCGGCGCGCTCGTCGCATCCTCCGTGACGGCCAAGAACAATGGCGCCCAAATCAAGCTGGTGAGCCTGACCAAGCGGCTCCAGGACCTGCTGGCGATCGCGAAGCTCCTCACGGTCTTCGACGCCTACGACACCGAGGCGGAGGCCATCAACAGCTTCCCCGCGCAGACGACCGCCTAGCGGATCACCGTTCAAGAATGTGACGCCGCGCGCAGTTCGGCACTGCGCGCGGGCGCGCGTCATTCCACCTTCGCGATCTTCGCGCCAAGCGCCTTGAGTCGATCGACTAAGTGGCTGTAGCCGCGTTCGACGGTTTCGAGCGGCGCCACACGCGTCTGACCATCGGCGGCAAGACCAGCCGCGATGAGCGACATCCCTGACCGGAGATCGCGGGTGTCGAGCATGCGCCCGCCGCGCAGCTGCGTCGGGCCGGTGACGATGATGCGGTGCGCGTCGGCGAGAAACATATCCGCTCCCATGCCGCTCATCTGCTCCAGCGCAAACAGCCGCAGCTCGTACATCCAGTCGTGCACGAGCGTACGCCCCTCCGCCTGCGTCGCCAGGACGGTCACGAGGCTAATGAGGTCACTTGGAAACGAAGGCCACAGCCCTGTCGTAATCCGACGAACGGCCTTCGGCCTGGACGGCTTCACCTCGAACGTGCCGTCGCGCATCCCGCACTGGACGTTCATGCGCTTCAACACCGAGGCGACCACCTCGATGTCGTCTTCCCGTGCCCCGTCGATGGCAATCTCGCCGCCGGTGATCGCCGCGATCACCGCCCAGCTCCCCGCCTCGATGTAGTCGCCGCCCAGTCGATGCTGTGCGCCGTGCAACCGAGACACCCCTTCGATGCGCAGCTTGGAGCTCCCGATCCCGTGGACGACCGCACCCATCTTCGAGAGAAATTCGCAGAGCTCGACGACGTGCGGTTCAGTGGCGGCATGGCGGATTTCGGTCGGCCCTCGCGCACTCGCGGCCGCGAGCAGCGCCGTTTCGGTGCCTGTCACCGACGCCTCGTCGAGATACATCGACGCGTTCTTCAGCCCGTCAGGCGTCTCCAGGAAGTGATCGTCGCCTGATACGACGCGCGCACCCATCGCCTGAAGC
>Ga0134124_10003274_pt1 | contig 13021 bp, 15 predicted proteins | sample KB304_FD_96880 | JGI IMG/M metagenome (GOLD analysis project Ga0134124, IMG submission 96880) | Terrestrial soil microbial communities without Nitrogen fertilizer from Kellogg Biological Station, Michigan, USA - KB3-0-4 | ecosystem: Environmental > Terrestrial > Soil > Unclassified ... | reverse complement strand
GCAAGCTCATCATCGCCACCGACCGGCCGGTTGTGCGGCTCATCATCGTGCGCGCCTCGGATACCCCCACCTACGTGCAGTACGGGGCCGCCGAACTGGGCATTGCCGGCAAGGACGTGCTGCTGGAGCACGGCGGGGAGGGGCTGTACCAGCCCCTGGACCTGGGCATCGCCGCCTGCCGGCTGATGGTGGCGGTGCAGAAGGGATTCGACTACCGCAGCGCCGTGCAGCAGGGCGCGCGCGTGCGCGTGGCCACCAAGTACATCGGCACGGCGCGCGAACACTTCGCGGCCAAGGGCGTGCACGTGGACCTGATCAAGCTGTACGGCTCCATGGAACTGGCGCCGCTGGTGGGCCTGGCCGACGCCATCGTCGACCTGGTGTCCACGGGCAGCACGTTGCGCGCCAACAGTCTCGAGGCCGTGGAGGAAATCCGCCCCATCAGCGCGCGCCTCATCGTCAATCCCGCCGCCTTGAAACTGAAGCGCGCGCGGGTGCAGCCGCTGCTGGATGCCTTCTCGGCGGCCGTCGCCGCGCGCTCGGACGTGAAGGCCGGAGCCGCCCATGGCTCCAAAGGGACCGCCCATGGCTGAGGGCCTGCGCCTGCGCCGCCTCAAGGCCGGCGCGCCGGGTTTCGATGCGGCGCTCGCGGCGCTGACCGCGTTCGAGCCCAGCGCCGACGCGAAAATCGACCAGACCGTGGATGCCATCCTGGCCGACGTGCGCGCTCGCGGCGACGCCGCGCTGGTGGAATACACGCAGCGCTTCGACCGCATGCAGGTCGCGTCAGCCGCCGAGCTGGAATTGCCGCGCCAGGCGCTGCAACAGGCGCTGGCCGGGCTGGACGCCGACATGCGCGCGGCGCTGGAAGCGGCCGCGGCGCGCATCCGGCGCTTTCACGAACGCCAGGTGAGCGCGAGCTGGCAGTTTGATGAGGCCGACGGCACGCGCCTGGGGCAACTGGTGACACCGCTCGATCGCGTGGGCATTTACGTGCCCGGCGGCAAGGCCGCGTATCCGTCGTCGGTGCTCATGAACGCGCTGCCGGCCAAGGTGGCGGGCGTGGGGGAAATTGTCATGGTGGTGCCCACGCCGGGCGGCGAGCGCAATCCCCTGGTGCTGGCGGCGGCGGCCCTGGCCGGCGTGGACCGCGTGTTCACCATCGGCGGCGCCCAAGCCGTGGCGGCGCTGGCCTTCGGCACGGCCAGCGTGCCGCGCGTGGACAAGATCGTGGGGCCCGGCAACGCCTACGTGGCCGCGGCCAAGCGCAAGGTGTTCGGCAGCGTGGGCATCGACATGATCGCCGGCCCCTCGGAAATCGTGGTCATCGGCGACGGCAGCACGCCGCCCGACTGGGTGGCCATGGATCTCTTCTCGCAGGCCGAGCACGATGAAATGGCCCAGGCCATCCTGATCTCGCCCGACGGCGCTTACCTCGACCGCGTGGGCGCCAGCATGAACCGCCTGCTGGCCGAGCTGCCGCGCCGCGACGTGGTGCGTGCCTCCATCGAGGGCCGCGGCGCGTTGATCGAAGTGGCCGACCTCGAAGCGGCCTGCGCAGTGGCCAACCGCATCGCGCCCGAGCACCTGGAACTGTCGGTCAAGGAACCCGAGGCCTGGATAGGCCGCATCCGCCACGCCGGGGCGATTTTCGCCGGGGCCTGCTCGTCCGAGGCGCTGGGCGACTATTGCGCCGGGCCCAACCACGTGCTGCCCACCTCGGGCACGGCGCGCTTCTCCTCGCCGCTGGGCGTGTACGACTTCCAGAAGCGCACCAGCCTGATTTCGGTCTCGAAGGCCGCCGCCCAGACCCTGGGGCGCGTGGCCTCGACCCTGGCGCGCGGCGAAGGATTGGCCGCGCACGCGCGTTCGGCCGAACTGCGGCTGAACCCAAAGGGACAAGCGGGCGAATAACGCCATGGCCGATCCCCAGGACATTATCCGCGCCGACGTGCGCGCCATGACGGCCTATCCCGTGGCCGACGCGCGCGGCATGATCAAGCTCGACGCCATGGAGAACCCCTACGCCCTGCCCGAGGCGCTGCGCCGGGAACTGGCGCAGGTGCTCTCCGAGTGCGCCATCAACCGCTACCCTGATCCCACCGCGCCCGCGCTCAAGCAGCGGCTGCGCGAGGTCATGGGGCTGAAACCCGAATGGGAAGTCCTGCTGGGGAACGGCTCGGACGAAATCATCCAGATCATGGTGCAGTGCTGCGCGCGGCCGGGCGCGGTGGTCATGGCGCCCACGCCGGCCTTCGTCATGTACAAGGTCTATTCGCTGATCGCGGGGGCCGAGTTCGTCGGCGTGCCGCTGCGGCCGGATTTTTCGCTCGACACCGAGCGCATGCTGGCCGAGCTGCGCGCGCGGCGTCCGGCCATTGTGTTCATCGCCTACCCCAACAATCCCACCGGCAACCTGTATTCGGAACAGGACATCATCGCCATCGCCGAGGCCGCGCCGGGGCTGGTGGTGATCGACGAGGCCTACCAGCCCTTCGCCGGCAACAGCCTGATCGGCCTGTTGGACCGCTATCGCCACGTGGTGCTGCTGCGCACCGTGTCCAAGCTGGGGCTGGCCGGCCTGCGCCTGGGCTATGCCGTGGGCCACCCCGAATGGGTGCGCGAGTTCGACAAGGTGCGCTCTCCCTACAACGTCAACGTGCTCACCCAGGCGGCGGCCGAATGGATACTGCGCCGCCATGAATTGCTGGACGCGCAGGCCGCGTCCATCCGCGCCGGCCGCGAGGCCCTGTTCAAGGCCATGGCGGCGCTGCCCGGCGTGCAGCCTTTCCCCAGCGCCGCCAACTTCATCCTGGGGCGCGTGCCAGACGCGCCGCGCCTGGTGGCCGGGCTGGCGCAGCGGCGCGTGCTCATCAAGTCGCTGCACGGCGCCCACCCGCTGCTGGAGCAATGCATCCGCGTCACCGTGGGCACCGAGGCCGAGAACGCCGCCTTCCTCGACGCCCTGCGCGCCGGCCTGGCCGAGCTGCACGGCGGCCTGAGCCCAATGGCGCGTCCCTGACCTATCGTGTAGTCTGAACCGTATGCGCAAAGCCGAAGTCACCCGCAACACCAACGAGACCCGCATCACCGTGTCCATCGACCTGGACGGGGCTGGCCGCGCGGAGCTCGCCACGGGTGTGCCCTTCCTCGACCACATGCTGGACCAGGTGGCGCGCCACGGCCTGGTCGACCTTGCCATCAAGGCCGACGGCGACCTGCACATCGACGGCCACCACACCGTCGAGGACATCGGCATCACCCTGGGGCAGGCCGTGGCCAAGGCCATCGGCGACAAGAAGGGCATCCGGCGCTACGGCCATGCCTATGTGCCGCTGGACGAAGCCCTGTCGCGCGTGGTGCTGGATTTCTCCGGCCGGCCCGGCCTGGAATTCCACGTGCCGTTCACGCGCGCCCTGATCGGCGAGTTCGACGTGGACCTGGTGCACGAGTTCTTCCAGGGCTTCGCCAACCACGCGCTGGTCACGCTGCATGTCGACTGCCTGCGCGGCGACAATGCCCACCACCAGTGCGAGACCGTGTTCAAGGCCTTCGCGCGCGCGCTGCGCATGGCCGCCGAGCACGACCCTCGGGCTTCGGGGACCATCCCATCCACCAAGGGCGCGCTCTAAACGCGATTTGACCCGTGAAGATCGCTGTGGTCGATTACGGCATGGGGAACCTGCGCTCGGTTTCCAAGGCGCTGGAACATATCGCACCGGAGGCCGCGGTCAGCGTGACTTCCAGCTCTGCGGAAGTGTCCGCGGCTGATCGGGTTGTTTTCCCGGGCCAGGGGGCCATGCCCGACTGCATGCGTGAACTCGATGCGCGCGGCCTTCGGCCGGCGGTGGTCGCGGCGTCACGGTCCAAGCCCTTTCTCGGCATCTGCATAGGGCTGCAAATGCTGTTTGAAAGGAGCGAAGAGGGTCCTACCGATGGCTTGGGCATCCTCCCCGGCGAGGTACGCCGCTTTCCCCGCGGCCTGGCCGGGGCGGACGGCGCCCGGCTCAAGGTGCCGCACATGGGCTGGAACGGGGTGGCCGAGACCCTGGACCACCCGCTGTGGCGGGACATCCCCAGCGGCGAGCGCTTCTACTTCGTGCATTCCTACTACGCCGTCCCCCGGGAACGCGCCGTGGTGAGCGGCGAGGCGGACTATGGCCTCACCTTCTGCTGCGCTATAGCGCGGGAGAATATTTTTGCGGTACAGTTCCACCCTGAGAAAAGCCACACCGCCGGACTCCAACTGCTGAACAATTTCGTCCACTGGAATCCCTGACGCCTTCTTCGGGCGTTCCCGGCCACTCTCTTTCCACTGAATCCTCCCGGCAATGCTCATCATCCCCGCGATCGACATCAAGGATGGCCACTGCGTGCGCCTGAAGCAAGGCGACATGCAGGAGGCAACCACCTTTTCCGAGGAACCCGAGGCCGTCGCCAAGCACTGGCTGGCCCAGGGGGCGCAGCGCCTGCACGTGGTCGACCTGAACGGCGCGGTGGCGGGCAAGCCCAAGAACGAGGGCGCCATCTCGCGCATCGTCAAGGCCGTGGGCGAGTCCATCCCGGTGCAGCTCGGCGGCGGCATCCGCGACATGGACACCATCGAGCGCTACCTCGACCTGGGCGTGTCCTACATCATCATCGGCACGGCGGCCGTGAAGAACCCCGGCTTCCTGCAGGACGCTTGCTCGGCCTTCGCCGGCCACATCATTGTCGGCCTGGACGCCAAGGACGGAAAAGTGGCGGTTGAAGGCTGGTCGAAAATGACCCGCCACGAAGTGACCGACCTCGCGCTGAAATTCCAGGACTATGGCGTGGAAGCCATCATCTACACCGACATCGGGCGGGACGGCATGCTCACCGGCATCAACATGGACGCGACGGTGAAATTAGCCAGGGCGCTACGTGTGCCTGTCATTGCCAGTGGTGGACTGACCGGGCTGCCCGACATTGAAGAGCTGTGCAAGGTGGAATCGGAGGGCATCAGCGGCGTGATCGCCGGGCGATCGATTTACCAGGGCACACTGGATTTCAAGGCGGCGCTTGCTCTCGCCGAGAAACTGAACCCGAGCACCGAAGCTGAGGACGACTCGGCCAATTAAGCATTGACTTGGCGCGTAGCCAGTCGGTGACCCGCCCACTCCCCTGGCCCCTCTCCCCCAGGAAGAGGGGTTTGGGGTGAGGGCAACGTGATCAGCAATATCAAGCTCAGTCCCATGCTCGCCAAGCGAATCATTCCCTGTCTCGACGTCACCGCCGGCCGCGTGGTCAAGGGCGTCAACTTCGTCAATCTCACCGACGCCGGCGATCCCGTCGAGATCGCCAAACGCTACGACGACCAGGGCGCCGACGAGCTCACTTTCCTCGACATCACCGCCAGTTCCGACCAGCGCGATCTCATCCTCAACGTCATCGAGAGCGTGGCCGCACAGGTCTTCATCCCGTTGACCGTGGGTGGCGGAGTGCGCAAGGTCGAAGATGTCCGCCGCCTGCTCAACGCCGGCGCCGACAAGGTGTCCATCAACACCTCGGCGGTGGAAAACCCCCAGTTGGTGAAGGACGCCGCCGGCCGCTACGGCGCCCAGTGCATTGTCGTGGCCATCGACGCCAAGAAAAAGGCCGACGGCGCCGGATGGGAGGTCTATACCCACGGCGGTCGCAAAGCCACCGGGCTGGACGCGGTGGCCTGGGCCAAGCGCATGCAGGACCTGGGGGCGGGCGAAATCCTGCTCACCAGCATGGACCGCGACGGCACGCGCGAAGGCTTCGACCTGGCACTCACCCGCGCCGTGTCCGACGCCGTGGACATTCCCGTCATCGCCAGCGGCGGCGTGGGCTCGCTGGACGACATGGCCGACGGCGTGCTCAAGGGTGGGGCGGACGCCGTTCTGGCTGCGAGCATCTTTCATTTCGGGCAACATACCGTCAGGCAGGCTAAGGAAGTGATGGCCAAGCGGGGCATCGAGGTACGCCTCTAGGCCGTTCACCTGTTGATGGCGCCTGCTCGGCGCCTGTCCCGAATGGATGAATGAAAATGGGTTGGCTCGACGAGGTCAACTGGAACAGCGACGGTCTGGTCCCGGTCATCGCCCAGGAGGCGGGCACGGGGACCATACTCATGTTCGCCTGGATGAACCGCGAGGCCCTGGAACTCACGGTCAAGACCGGCGTGGCGGTGTACTGGTCGCGCTCGCGCCGGCGGCTGTGGAAAAAAGGCGAGGAATCCGGCCACGTGCAGAAGGTGCGCGAAATCCGCCTGGACTGCGACGAGGATGCCCTTGTCATTGAAGTGGAGCAGGTGGGCGGCATCGCCTGCCACACCGGCCGGCACCGCTGCTTCTTCAGGGTGCTGAAGGACGGCCAATGGGTGGCCGTGGAACCGGTGCTCAAGCACCCCGACGAGATCTACCAGAAGTAGGCGACCATGAGCGACATCCTGGAACGGCTGGCCGACACCATCGAGGCGCGCAAGGGCGCGGATGCCTCCTCGTCCTATGTGGCCAAGCTCTTCGCCGGCGGGAACGATGCCATCCTTAAGAAAATCGGCGAGGAGGCCACCGAAACCGTCATGGCCGCCAAGGACGGCCAGCGCCAGCGCATTGTCAGCGAGACCGCCGACCTGTGGTTCCATTGCCTGGTCATGCTGGCCCACCACGGCCTGCGGCCGTCCGACGTCCTCCAGGAATTGCACCGCCGCGAAGGAATTTCAGGGATTGACGAAAAGGCGGCGCGCGGGAAGGCCCCGGGCCCGGGGACGAGCGCCGGCCCTCGCTAAGGCCGAATGAACAAGCTTTTTCAGGTGTGTTTGCCATGACTACTGACTGTATTTTCTGCAAAATCGTCCGGGGTGAAATCCCCGCCCAGAAGGTGTACGAGGACGAGCACCTGCTCGCCTTCAAGGATATCCACCCCCAGGCGCCGGTGCACGTGCTGGTCATACCCAAGCAGCACGTGGCCAGCCTGGACGACTGCGATAGAACCCACGAAGCCGTCTTGGGCAAGCTGCTCCTGGCGGCCCCGCGCATCGCCCGGGAACAGGGTTCCAGCGACGGCTTCCGCACTATCATCAATACGGGAAAAGTCGGCCGTCAGGAGGTGTATCATTTGCATATTCACATTCTCGGCGGTCCCGCGCCTTTGCCTGGCGGGCTGCTGTCGCGAGGTTGACATGGGCTCCCTGAGCATCTGGCACTGGATCATCGTTCTCGTCATCGTGCTGCTGGTTTTCGGCACCAAGAAACTGCGCAACATCGGCACCGACCTCGGTGGCGCGGTGCGCGGCTTCAAGGAAGGCATGAAGGACACATCCGACCCATCCGGGTCGGCGCCGAGCGGGCGCACCATCGACGCCAAGGTCGAGGAAAAGCCGCACGCCTAAGCGCCCGCTCCGCCGCGGCGGCACCTTCACGCGGCTTTCTCCTGGTTTGCCATGTTTGACGTCGGATTCGGTGAAATGGTGGTCATCGCCGTGGTGGCGTTGATCGTCATCGGCCCGGAGCGTCTGCCGCGCGTGGCGCGCACCCTGGGCCACCTGTACGGGCGCATGCAGCGCTACGTCAACGACGTCAAGGCCGACATCAACAAGGAAATCGAGCTGGACGAGCTGCGCAAGTTCCGCGACCAGTTCAAGGACGCGGCGCAGTCGGCCGAGAACTCCATCCGCGAAGAGGCGCAGCGCATCGAGGCCGAAGCCCAGGCGGTGAAGGCCGATCTGCACGCGGCCAAGAGCGACGTCGAGACCGCGGCTTCAACGGTTACCGCGGCAACCGAACCCAAGGCGCCTGAATCGGCGCCTCAGCCCGCCCCGCCAGCGGCGGTGGTGACTACGGATTCGGCTGAAGCCGCGGCCAAGGGCAACGAACTGGCCCCAAGCGCGGCCGAACGGGCCGCTGAAAGCGCTGCCCACGCGGGCGCTCCCGCCGACCAGCAACCGGCCAGCGTGGCCGCTGCCAATCCGCCCGCCGGCCACGCATGAGCGACAGCCCCGAAGACAGCTTCATCTCGCACCTGGTCGAGCTGCGCGACCGGCTGCTGCGCGCCATCCTGTCGGTGCTGGTGGTGTTCCTGTGCCTGTTCTACTGGGCCCGCGACCTGTACGCCTGGCTGGCGCGGCCCATGCTCGCCGCGCTGCCCATGGGCGGGCAGATGATTTCCACCGACCCCATCGGCGTGTTCCTGGTGCCCATGAAAGTCACCCTGCTGGTGTCCTTCGTCATCGCGCTGCCCTACGTGCTGTACCAAGTGTGGGCCTTCGTCGCGCCGGGGCTGTACTCGCACGAAAAGCGCCTGGTGCTGCCGCTGGTGGTGAGCAGCTCGCTGCTGTTCATCGTCGGCATGGCCTTCGCCTACTTCCTGGTGTTCCCGGTGGTTTTCCGCTTCATGGCCTCGGTCACGCCCGAGGGGGTGGCGTGGATGACGGACATTGAGAAATACCTGTCCTTCGTGCTCACCATGTTCGTGTCCTTCGGCGCCATTTTCGAAGTGCCGGTGGTGGTGGTGGTGCTGGTGCGCGTGGGGGTGGTGTCGCTCGAAAAGCTGCGCAACATGCGGCCCTACGTCATCGTCGGGGCGTTCGTGGTCGGCGCGGTGCTCACCCCGCCCGACGTCATCTCCCAGCTCATGCTGGCCGTGCCGTTGTGCCTGCTGTTCGAGCTGGGCCTCATAGCCGCCCGCTTTGTAACGCCTTCCCCGCAACAAAGGGACGACAAAGCAGCAAGCACATAGATTCATTCAAGGATTCATTCGGGCGGGAGCATGCTGCCTTCCGACGCCGTGGGTACGGCGGTGCCGCAAGACCATATTCTTCCCTGAACATTCGAGCGGAGCGGCGGCGCCAAACTTACGGCGTTCGAATTGACAGGGGCGAACGTGTTGAGCGAGGGCACGGCCGCCCGACAGGGACAGGCGGCCGCACTCCGCCGCCCGAATAAAACGCTTTTTTAGTTATTGTTTTTTTGTTATTGCCTTTCGGCCACTTTCGGCCGCTTGCCCACTTCCATTTTCAGTTCCATCAGCTTGTGCTCCCGGCTGATGCTGGCCGTGACCGTGTTGCCCGGTGCAAATCCCGCCACCATGTTGCGCATGGCCGAAGGGTCGTGGAGGGCTGCGCCCGACAGCGACACCAGCACATCCCCCGGCTTGATGCCCGCCTTGTCGGCCGGGCCGCCGCGCACCACACCGGCAATCAGCACTCCCGCCCCGCTGTCGATCTTGAACGACTCGGCGATCTCGGGCGTGATTTCCTGGGGCTCAACGCCGATCCAGCCGCGGGTCACGGCGCCGCTCTTGATAATGGACTCCATCACCTGGCGCGCGCTCGAGACGGGAATGGCGAAGCCGATGCCCATGGAGCCGCCGTTGCGCGAATAGATGGCGGTGTTGATGCCGACCAAGTTGCCCCAGGCGTCCACCAGCGCGCCGCCGGAGTTGCCCGGGTTGATGGCGGCGTCGGTCTGGATGAAGTTCTCGAAGGTGTTGATGCCGGGCGTGCGCCCCAGGCCGCTGACGATGCCCATGGTCACGGTCTGGCCCACGCCGAAGGGGTTGCCGATGGCGAGCACCACGTCCCCCAGGCGCAGGCTGGCGTCGCTGCCGAAGGTGATGGCGGGCAGGGTGCCCGCGTCCACGCGCAGCACGGCGAGATCGGTCTCGGGATCGGAACCCACCACGCGCGCCTTGTAGCGCTTGCCGTTGGTGAGCGACACCTCGATGGCGTCGGCCGCCTCCACCACGTGCTGGTTGGTGAGGATGTAGCCGTTCTCGCTGACGATGACGCCCGACCCCAGGCCCTGGGTCTTCTGCGGCTCGGCCAGGCCTTCGCCGAAAAACTGCCGGAACAGCGGGTCGTTCATGAAAGGGTGGCGCGGCACCGCCACCTCCTTGGTGGTGTAAATGTTCACCACCGCCGGCACGGCGCGCCGCACCGCCTCGGCATAGGAATTGGCGCGCGCGGCCGCCCCCCCCACATTGGGCAGGCTGGCCGGCAGGGCCACCGCGTCGCGCAGCAGCGCGCCGCGTCCTGCGCCGTCACGGGCGGCATCGTGCAGCACGGGCGCGGCACCGGGCAGCCATTCAGGCTTGAGGGTGCTGACGACGAACAGCAGCGCCAGGGCGATGGTCGCCGTCTGCGCGAAAACCAGCCAGAGCTTTTTCAGGGGCACGAGAGCGGGGCGGAGTCGTGGGACGTGATCAAGCCCGTCATTATCGCCCAGCTTCGCAGCGGCCAAAAATCCCCAACCGGCGGCTGACCGGCACCCTATGGGGGATATTCCTTATTCCCAATAAGAATCATGCTCTTATGGTTCAAAATTTGGCTTTGAACCGAGCTTTCCGCTATACTCTGCCGGTTTTATTACAACTAGACCGAGCCGCCAGGCGGCCATTTTCGTCACATACTCTGCAAGGTTGCAAGAATGAGCGAACCAATCGACAGCGGCCGGCGGCAGATCATCGCCGTCACCGCGACCGTGGGCGCGGCCGCGGGCATCGCCGCCGCCGTGCCTTTCGTGGGCTCCATGCTGCCCTCCGACCGCGCCAAGGCGCTGGGCGCCCCCGTGGAAGCCGACATCAGCACCCTGGCGCCGGGTGAAATGCGCATCCTGGAGTGGCGCGGCAAGCCGGTGTGGGTCATCCGCCGCAGCAAGGAAATGATGGACGCCATCACCAAGAGCGACAGCCTGGTGTCCGATCCCAAGTCGGAAGTGCCGCAGCAGCCGAACTACGCCGAGAACGAATTCCGCGCCCGCGAGCAGAACAAGGACATCGCCGTGCTGGTGGGCGTGTGCACCCACCTGGGCTGCTCGCCGCAGTTGAAGGCCACCGCCGCCTCCGACATGGGCGCCTCGTGGCCCGGCGGCTTCTACTGCGCCTGCCACGGCTCCAAGTACGACTTCGCCGGCCGCGTGTACAAGGGCGTGCCCGCGCCCAAGAACCTCGAGGTGCCGAAGTACAAGTTCCTGTCCGACGCCCGCATCATCATCGGCGAAGACGAGAAGGGGGCCTAAGCCATGGCGGCCACGCAAAAGCAACCCGTCACCGGCGCCGGCCCGTTCAACGGCCTGCTCACCTGGGTAGATGCCCGTTTCCCCCTGATGGAAAACTGGCGCAGCCACCTGTCCGAGTACTACGCGCCCAAGAACTTCAACTTCTGGTATTTCATGGGCAGCCTGGCGCTGCTGGTGCTGGTGAACCAGATCGTCACCGGCATTTTCCTCACCATGAACTACAAGCCCGACGCGACGCTGGCCTTCGCTTCGGTCGAGTACATCATGCGCGAGGTCAACTTCGGCTGGCTGATCCGCTACCTGCACTCCACGGGCGCCTCGGCGTTCTTCATCGTGGTGTACCTGCACATGTTCCGCGGCCTGATTTACGGCTCGCACCGCCGGCCGCGCGAGCTGATCTGGATTTTCGGCGTGCTGATTTATCTCTCGCTCATGGGCGAGGCCTTCTTCGGCTACCTGCTGCCGTGGGGCCAGATGTCGTTCTGGGGCGCGCAGGTGATCGTGAACCTGTTTGGCAGCATCCCCTTCATCGGGCCCGACCTGTCGGAGTGGATCCGGGGCGACTACGTGATCTCGGATGCCACGCTGAACCGCTTCTTCGCCTTCCACGTCATCGCCCTGCCGCTGGTGCTGCTCGCGCTGGTGGGCGCGCACCTGCTGGCGCTGCACGAAGTGGGTTCCAACAACCCGGACGGCGTGGAGATCAAGAACAACCTCGACGCCAAGGGCCGCCCCGTCGACGGCATCCCCTTCCACCCGTACTACACGGTGAAGGACCTGTTCGGCGCCATGGTGTTCCTGTTCGTGTTCTCCATCATCGCCTTCTTCGCGCCCGAGGGCAGCGGCTACTTCCTGGAGGCCAACAACTTCATCCCGGCCAACCCGCTGCAGACGCCCGAGCACATCGCGCCGGTGTGGTACTTCACGCCGTACTACTCCATCCTGCGCGCCGTGCCGCCGCTGTTCAATTCGCAGTTCCCGGGCGTCGCCGCCATGGGCGTTGCGGTACTGATTTTCTTCTTCCTGCCATGGCTTGACCGCAGCCCGGTCAAGTCCATCCGCTACCGCGCGGCGCCGTTCAAGCGCTGGCTGGCCGCGTTCGTGGTCGCCTTCCTGATCCTCGGCTACCTCGGCACGGTGCCCACCAACGTGTGGGGCCAGATCAAGTGGCTGGGCAACATGGAAACGGCCACGTTCGTGGCGCGCATCTGCGCCGTGGTGTACTTCGCCTTCTTCCTGCTCATGCCGTGGTATTCGCGCAAGGGCGAGTTCAAGCCCGAACCTGCCCGGGTGACGTTCAAATGAAAAAAATCCTTCCAGCGCTGTTCGCGGCCGCCGCCGCGCTCTTCCTGACTGCGGCTGCCGTGCCCGCCTTCGCCGAGGGCGAGACCCTGCCTTCGGTGAACATCGACGTGGGCGACAAGGCCAGCCTGCAGGCCGGCGCCCGCACCTTCGTCAACTACTGCCTGTCCTGCCACGCCGCTTCGGCGGTGCGCTACAACAGCCTGCGCGACATCGGGCTCACCGACGAGCAGATCAAGGACAACCTGCTGTTCACGGCCGGCAAGGTCGGTGAAATGATGAACGTGGGCATGACCCGCCAGGACGGCAAGGAGTTTTTCAACGCGCCGCCGCCCGACCTGTCGGTGGAGGCCCGGGTGCGCGGGGCCGAATGGCTGTACGCCTATCTGCGCGGTTTCTACAAGGATCCCTCCACCCCCACCGGCTGGAACAACACCGTGTTCCCGCACGTAGCCATGCCGAACGTGCTGTGGCAACTGCAGGGCGTGCGCGCGGTGAAGGAGGAGAAGCCGGCCGATGCCAAGGAAGGCAAATCCGAGGGCGAGGGCGAAGGCCGCGGCGAGCATGCCGCGCTCAAGTTCGAGACGGTCACGCCCGGCAAGCTGACGCCCGCGCAATACGACGAGACGGTGCGCGACCTCGTGACCTTCATGGTCTGGATGGGCGAGCCGCACCAGTTGGAGCGCAAGCAGATCGGCTTCTGGGTGCTGGTGGTG
>Ga0134124_10003273_pt1 | contig 13022 bp, 13 predicted proteins | sample KB304_FD_96880 | JGI IMG/M metagenome (GOLD analysis project Ga0134124, IMG submission 96880) | Terrestrial soil microbial communities without Nitrogen fertilizer from Kellogg Biological Station, Michigan, USA - KB3-0-4 | ecosystem: Environmental > Terrestrial > Soil > Unclassified ... | reverse complement strand
TGGTGGAGGTGGCGGCGGTCGTGCTGGAAGCCGGGATGGCCGCTGCCGCGAGGAGAAGCATCGTGCAGTTCTCCAGCCTCACTCTAACGATTACGCCCGCTCGAAGAGGTGTGCTGCTCGTAGCCTCGCTCGTGTTCGCCGGCTGCACGACGGTCGGGTTTCCGCCCGCGACCGGATCGATGTGGGCCTTCTTCACCGACGCCGACCTGGTACTGGGTCCCCGGGCCGTGATCTACACGACGAGCCAGGTCGCCTGCGAGACGGAACGGCGGCGACGGAACGAGTACGCGGAGTGCGCGCAGGTCGTCGTGAGCCCGGGGACGGGCTACTACGCCGTCTCGCTGCCGGGCAATCTCGACGCCTCGCTGCCCGGAGGGGTGACCTTCGGCACCGTGGATCAAGTGCGCTGCGAACGGCTGCGCACGTCATTGTTCCGCACCTACAACGCCATGGGCGACTGCGAGCCCGTGGCCGTGAAGCGCTCCCCCTGATCGACCGGTGACGGAGCTCCTCGAGGAGTGAGGCGGCGAGGCCTGACCACCATGGTCAGAACGGCCTTGCTGTTCGTCCTCGGCGCCATCGTCCTCGCCGGATGCGGGGACGGGCAGCCGGCTCGCGTTCGGCTCCTGATTCCGCGCAACACCGTCGCCGCCTATCTCCCGATCGAGTACTGGCTCTGGGATGAATGGTCGCGGCCTCTGGTCCGGCTGCCGGAGGGAGAGGTGATCCGGCTGCCTGCGCAGTTCTGGAACCAGACGCCGTGGAGCGAGCCGGAGCTGTTTCCGTCGCAGGAGGCGTGCCTGCGCAGGCGGGCCGAGATCGTGGCGGCGTTCGGCCCGGAGGAGCCCGTGCGCTGGCGGTTGGGCCACTCGCGGTGCGTGCGGGCGTCGTAGCCGGCGGCGTGGATGCCCCGCCGCTGGCGCCGCGGATATCGTGCACCGCAAGGGGTTGTTGCAGTAGGCTGAGGCCCAGGAGATTGGAAGCCTTCAGCCTCGGCTACTTCGCGCGGGCCGCCGCATGACGGCGCCCGGTGCACTCCGGGAGCCGCTCGAGCGGCTCTATCGCGAGTTCGACTACGGCGCCCGGGTCGCGCTCGACGCCATCGAGTTCCCCCTCCGCTACGCCGCGGCCGACGATCGCGAGGTCGTCGCGCTGCTCACCTCCTGTCTGGCCTACGGCCGCGTGGACCTCTTCGGCCGGGCCCTCGAGGGCATCCTGCGGGCCATGGCGCCGTCGCCGGCCGCGTTCGTCCGCGAGTTCGAGCCCGCGCGCGACGCCGCCGCGTTCGCCGACTTCCTCTATCGCTTCAATCGCCCGCGCGACCTCGTGGCATTCTGCGTGGCGGCGCGGGACCTGCTCGCGCGTCACGGCACGCTGGAGAAGTGCTTCACCGCCGGAGACCTCGAGCCGAGCGGGCCCATCGGCCCCGCGCTCGAAGCCTTCGCCCGGTCGTTCTGGGACGCCGACGTGCGTGGCCTCTTCCCGCGCGGCCGGCTCTCCCGCGGGTACCGCCATCTCTTCCCGCTGCCCTCGGCCGGTGGTCCGTGCAAGCGGCTGCACCTGTTCCTGCGGTGGATGGTGCGCCGGGAGTCGCCCGACTTCGGATTGTGGACGTCGATCTCGCCGGCGCGTCTGCTGATGCCGGTCGACACCCACATCGAGAACATGAGCCGGGCGATCGGCCTCACGCGCCGGCGTTCGCGCAACTGGAAGATGGCCGAGGAGATCACCGCGCGGCTGGCGCTCGTGGATCCCGCCGATCCGGTCAAGTACGACTTCGCGCTCTGCCACAAGCGGATGTCCGGGGACTGCCGCGACCGCCGTGACCTGCTCGTCTGCGCGCCGTGCGGCCTGCGCGTCGTCTGCCGCCACTGGCGCGGCCGGAGACTGGCGCGTGGTTGAGGTGGCGCTGCTCGTCGCCGGCGTCGCTCTGGGCGGGGGGCTGGCGTGGGCGGTGGTGCGCGTGCGGCTCGTCACCGTGGCCCAGGCCGAGCGGGCGACGCTGCAGGCGAGGGTGGCGGCGCTGGAGACGCTGTCCGACGAGCTCCGCAAACAGCTGACCCAGCGCGATCTCGAGATCGGCGATCTGCGCGGAGCCCTGGAGACCGAGCGGGCCGGCCGCGCCCAGGCCGAGACGCGGTGGGACGGCGCCCGCCAGTCGCTGGAGGAGCAGAAGCGGCTGCTCGACGACGCGCGCGATCGGCTGACCGACACGTTCAAGGCGTTGTCGGCCGACGCCCTGCGCCAGAACCAGTCGAGCTTTCTCGAGATGGCGTCGAGCCAGCTCGGCCGGCGCCAGGAGGCGATCGATGCCTCGGTGCGGCCGCTGCAGGAGGCGCTCACCCGCTACGAAGAGCACGTGCGCGCGCTGGAGGCGACCCGCCAGGACGCCTACGGCAGCCTCAAGGAACAGCTGCGCTCGCTGGCGGTGACGAACGCCGAGCTGCAGCGGGAGACCGGGCAGCTCGCCACCGCGCTCCGCGCGCCCAACGTGCGCGGCCGGTGGGGAGAGATCACGCTGCACCGCGTGGTCGAGCTGGCCGGGCTGACCGAGCACTGTGACTACGGCGAGCAGGTCACCGTCGAGGGGCAGGGTGGTCGCCTGCGGCCCGACATGGTCGTCCATCTGCCGGGCGGTCGCGAGATCGTGGTCGACGCCAAGGTGCCGCTGGCCGCCTATCTGGAGGCGATCGGCGGCGCCACGCCGGAGGAGCGGGCGGGCGGCTTCGCGCGTCACGCCGCCCAGGTGCGGCAGCACATGACGACGCTGTCGGGCAAGGCGTACTGGGAGCAGTTCGCGACGGCGCCGGAGCTTGTCGTGATGTTCATCCCCGGCGAGGCGTTCGTCGGCGCCGCCGTCGAGGCCGACCCCGCGCTGCTCGAGGACGGCATGGTCCGTCGCATCGTCGTCGCCACGCCGACCACGCTGGTGGCGCTGCTCCGCGCGATCGGCTACGGCTGGCGCCAGGAGCGGGTGGCGACCAACGCGGCGCAGATCAGCGAGCTCGGGCGTCAGCTCTATGAGCGGCTGCGCACGCTCGGCGGCCACGTGGAGGAGGTCGGCAGCACTCTGGGCCGCGCGGTCCGCGCGTACAACAACGCGGTCGGCTCGCTGGAGACCCGCGTGCTGCCGGCCGCCCGCAAGTTCCGCGACCTCGGCGCCGCCGGTGGCGACGACATCGAGGCTCTCACCGCCCTCGATCAGACGCCGAGGTCGCTGACCGCGCCCGAATACCCGCAACAGCTCACCACCGGCGAGCCCGAGACGCGCTCCGGCGACGCGCCCGCGTGAGCGGCCGGCCGCGGCCGGCGTGGTATCATGACGTCATTCTCTGGGTTCGAGGAGGGTCATGACGACTATTCCGATCAAGGTGTACGGCATCAACCTTCTCGTTCGCATGATGGCCGAAGCACCCGCCGACGTGCGCGTCAACTGCCCGAAGGGCTCGCCGATCCGGTACGGAGAGGTGGTGGCGCGCGGTGACGGGTTCGACGAAGGCGCCAATGCGTTCCGTGAGATGCCGGACACGAAGACGATCGTGGCGTTCGAGGAGAGTCCCGAGGAGGTTGAAGGCCACTACTTCTACATCGCGCTCGAAGAGTACCGCGTCATCCGGCTGGACTCGGTCATCCTGTCGTTTCCTCAGCAGTAGATCCCGGCGTCACCGGGTCCCGGCCGTGCGTCTCGCCGACGTTCTCTCCCGCATCGATCCTGACGAGTTGATCGCGCTCACCCGCGACCTCGTGCGCATTCCGAGCGTCATCCGGCCCGACGACCCCGCCGCCACCGAGGCCGCGGTGGCCGCCCACGTGGAGCGCTGGCTGCGTGCCGAAGGCTTCGCGGTCGACGTCCACGAGGTCGCGCCCGGTCGGCCCAACGTCCTCGCCTCGCTCGGCGACGGCTCCGCCGGCCCCACGCTGCTGCTCGAGGGCCACACCGACGTGGTGACCGAGGGGAACGCGAGTGAGTGGAGCCACGCGCCCTTCGGCGGCGATCTCGTCGACGGTCGGATCTACGGCCGCGGCAGCGCCGACATGAAGAGTGGCCTCGCGGCGGCGATGATCGCGGCCGCCGCCATCAAGCGCAGCGGCGTGCCGCTCGGCGGCCGTCTGGTCGTGGGCGCGCTCGTGGACGAGGAGGGCGGGATGATCGGCGTCCGTCACCTGTGCACGACCGCGCTGGGCCGGGAGCTGTCGGCGGCGATCATCTGCGAGCCGGAGCAGAACGAGCTCTGCCTGGAGCAGCGGGGCGTGGTCTGGGCTCGCGTGACGGTGCGAGGCCGCATGGCTCACGGCGCCATGCCGGAGGCCGGCGTCAACCCGATCACCGCCCTCGGCGCCCTGCTGCGCGAGGCCCCGGTGCTCGAGCGCCGGCTGCGACGTCTGTGCCGTCGCAGCCCGCACCTGCGGCCGCCGACGGTCACGCCGACGGTGGTCCAGGCGCCGATGCAGGGGCTGCCGCAGTCCAACGTCATCCCGTCGGCCGCCCAGGCGACGCTCGACGTCCGCCTGACGCCGGGCCCCGACGCGGACGCGGTGGCCAAGGAGATCGACCTCGCGTGTCAGCGCGCGATGGAGGCGTGCCCCGGCGCGAGCGTCGAGTGGCAGCCGGTCAACGGCTTCCGGCTGGCGACGCGCGTGGAGCGCAGCGAGCCGCTGGTCCGGGCCATGGTGCGCGGCGTGCGGCAGGCGACCGGGCGGCCGCCGCGCTTCGGCGGCGTCCCCGGCTCGACGGACGGCACGATCTTACGGATGACGCTCGGCATCCCGATCGTGACGTGCGGCCCCGGCAACCGGCTGATCCCGCATCAGGTAGACGAATACGTCGAGGTGAGCGAACTGGTCGATGCCGCCAAGATTTACGTCGCGTCGGCTCTGACCTTTCTCAAGCGGTGAGCAGACCCGTCCCACGCCTGCGCGGCGTCGACATGTTCCCCGTCGAGCAGGACGGCGAACGCTACCTGGCGATGCGCGATCCCGCCGGGTACACCCCCTCGGTCATCCTGCTGCCCATGGGCGTGCTCGACATCCTGGCGCTGTTCGACGGCGCCCACGACGTCGGTGACGTTCAGGCCGAGATCGAGCGCGACCACGGCGAATCGGTGACGCGCGAGCAGCTCGACAAGCTGGTCGCCGCGCTGGACGAGCACGGCTTCCTCGACAGCCCCGCGTTCGCCGCGCGCCGATCGGCGGTCGATGGCGCGTTCCTGAGCGGCGTGACCCGGCCGGCCCATCACGCCGGCGGTGCCTACCCCGATGATCCCGAGCGGCTGCGTGCCACCATGGACGCCTTCTTCGCGCCTCCGACGGGCCCGGGGCCCGTCGAGCCATTCCGCGGCGGCGGGCTCAGCGGCCTCATCGCCCCGCACATCGACTTCCATCGCGGCGGCCCCGCGTACGCCTGGGGGTACCGCGACCTGGCCGAGCGCGGCGAGGCCGATCTCTTCGTGATCTTCGGCACCTGCCACGCCGGCATGGCGCATCCCTTCGCGCTGACGGCCAAGGACTACGACACGCCGCTGGGGCCGGCGCCGGTCGATCGCGACTTCGTGCAGGCGCTGGCCGCTCGCGCGCGGCAGAATTGCTTCGGCTCGGAGCCGGCGCACCGCAACGAGCACTCGATCGAGTTCCAGGCGGTCTTCCTGCAGTACCTCTACGGCGGCCGGCGGACGATCACGATCGTCCCCGTGCTGACCAGCTTCGTGCACGAGGCGCTCGCGCGTGGCGGCGGTCCGGAGGACGATCCGCGCGTGCCCGCCTTCCTCGACGCCCTGCGCGACACCGTCGCCGCGTCGGGGCGGCGCGTGGCGTTCATCGCGGGCGCCGATCTCGCGCACATGGGACCGCGGTTCGGCGATCCGGCGCCGATCACGCCCGGGGAGCTGACCCTGATCGATCGCGAGGACCGGCAGATGCTGGCGGCCGTCGAGGCGGGCGATGCCACCGGCTTCTTCGAGTCCGCGCGGCGCGACGGCGACCGGCGGCGCATCTGCGGGCTGTCGCCGATCTACAGCCTGCTGCGCGCGCTCGGCGGGACGCGCGGATCGCTGCGCCAGTACGGCCAGTGGCCCGACCCGCAGGGGGTCGTGACGTTCGCCAGCGTGGTGTTCTGATGGCCGCGGTGCCGCCGGCGGAGTGGACGCTGCCCGCGCTGCGGGTGGACGTCGACGGCGAGTGGTGGGACGACGACGTCCAGATCACGCACCCCGGCGTGCTGGCCAACCTGCGCGGCAATCTCCGCCGCGACCCCGACGGCTACTTCATCCAGACGCGCGTACGCATCCCGGTCACCGTGGCGGACGCGCCGTTCGTGATCACGCGGATCGAGCGCCGGGGTGACACGCTGCACGGCTGGGTCAACGACGGCGTCGAGCAGGACATCGATCCGGCCACGCTGCGCATCGGAGCTGGTGACGTCCCCTATGCGGCGGTGAAGGACGGCGGGTTCGAGGCGCGGCTGAGCCGGGCGGCGGCCTACCAGCTCCTGGTGCTCGCCGACTACGACGAGCGCAGCGGCCGCGGCGCGCTCCGTCTGGGCGGCCGCGAGTACCCCCTGATCCGGTAGCGTTCAGAATGGATTCGCGGTGGATGGCGGGGCGGCGGGCGAAGGGGGCGGCGCTGCTGACGTTCGTGATCGGGGCGCTCGTCACCATCGCGATCGTGGCCGGGGCGGCCTGGTGGGCGGCGACCGGTGATCCGGTCACCACCGATGCCATCGGGGACCGGGTTCAGACGCGTGGCGGCGGTGCGCTGCCGGTCTTCGCCGGTGCCGGGGACACGGCGACTCTCTATCGCTTCGCGCGCGATCGAGGGGACGTGCTGCGATGGATGCCGTGCACCTGCGGCTGCGCCGAGCTCGGCCACACCTCCAACCGCTCCTGCTACATCAAGAGCGAGGCGGGGGAGCGCACGACGTGGACGAGCCACGCCGCCACCTGAAGCCTCTGCCTGGACATCACGCGTGACGTGATGCAGGGCACCCGCGAAGGCAAGACGCCGGCCCAGATCCGGGCCGCGATCGACACCCGGTACTCCCGCGGCAGCGCCACGCCGACGCCGCGCCCGCCGTCTCCATGAGCGTGCTGCCGACCGGCGGTGAGCTCGTCATCGAGACGTTGCGGCGCGAGGGTGTCCGCCACGTGTTCGGCATCCCGGGGTTCCACAATCTCGCGATCTACGACGCGCTGCTGCGCCAGGACGACATCGCCCACGTGCTGGCCCGTCACGAGGCGGGGGCGGCGTTCATGGCCGACGGCTACGCGCGCGCCAGCGGCAAGCCGGGTGTCGTGCTCGTGACGACCGGGCCCGGTGCCACCAACGCGCTGACGCCGCTCGTCGAGTCCTATGCGGGCTCGGTCCCGGTCATGCTGATCGTCTCCGACATCGCCTCCGACCTGGTCGGCCGCGACCTCGGCGCGCTCCACGAGGTCCCCAACCAGATCGACTGCTTCCGGCCCGTCACGCGCTGGGCGGAGGCGCTGAGCGAGGCCCGGGCGATTCCGGGCGCGATCGCCGGCGCCTTCGATCTGCTGCGGACGGGCCGGCCGGGCCCGATGGTGATCTCGATTCCCTACGACTTCTTGAATACGCGCGTGGATGCGCCGCAGCCTGGAGGCGGGCACGGCGCGCGACCGCCCTGCCACGTGGCCGACGTCGAGGAGGCGGTGGTGATGCTGGCGCGCGCCACGCGGCCCCTGGTCGTGACGGGCGGCGGCGTGATCGCGGCCGGGGCCGAGCGCGAGCTCCACGCGGTCGCTCGCCGCCTCGGGGCACCGGTCATCGCGACGGTGGCCGGTCGCGGGGCGGTGAGCGAGCGCGATCCGCCGTTCCACGGCGTCCTGCCCGATCGCCGGGCCTGCGCCGAGGCGCTGCGTACGGCCGACGTGATCCTGGCGGTCGGCACCAAGCTCGGCCATCGCTCGCTCGAGAAGCTGGGTGTCACGCTCGGCCCCGATCAATCCCTGATTCATCTCGATCTCGACCCCTCGGTGATCGGGCGCGTGTTCAAGACGCGCGTGGCGATCGTGGGCGATGCCCGCGATGGCCTGGCGCGCATGCTGGCCGGGCTGGGCGCCGGCGCACCGGCCACCGGCTGGGATCGCGACTGGCTGGCCGGCCGGCGCGCGGACGTCGGGCCGCGCTACACTCCGGCCATCGCCGGCCTGATCGACACGCTGCGGGCGTCGCTCCCCGACGACGCGATCGTCGTCAACGATCAGACGGGTCTCACGTACTGGATGGAGTGGCGATTCCCCGTGCTGCAGCCCCGCACGTTCCTCTATCCGACGGGCTCGGCGACGCTGGGCTACGCGGTACCGGCGGCCATCGGTGCCAAGATCGCGCGGCCCGATCGACCGGTGGTCGCGGTGGCCGGCGACGGCGGCTTCATGTACTCCGTCAACGAGCTCGCGACCGCCGTGAAGTACCGGCTGCCGATCGTCTTCCTCGTCGTGAACGACGAGCGGTTCGGCGCCATCCGCTGGCTGCAGCACACGCTCTTCGGACGCGCCGGCGAATCCGATCTGACCAATCCCGATTTTCCGGCGCTCGCCCGGGCGTTCGGCTCCCGCGCCGAGCGCGTGGACCCGGCCGCGCTCGGTGACGCGCTCCGTCGGGCGCTCGCCGCCGACGGACCCACCGTGCTGGAGCTGCCCCTGGCGATCGATCCGCCCTGGGAGTTTTAGGGCTTCGGTCGCGCCGACAGCGCGCGCAGCGCTTCCACGTCGTTGGCGAGCAGGCGAGTGTGCAGGGGGCCATCCTCGCGCCAGGCCTGGCAGGTGTTCACGAACCAGAGATCACGCGAGGCGTCGGGCGCGGTCTGCGTGCCGCGGAAGGCGACGCCGGCCGCCTGGCGTACGACCGGGGCGATCGCGTGGACGAGCGCGGTGAGGTGGGCGCAGCCCTGGGCGCGACCGAGGCGCTCGTTCACGGCGCGGGTGAAGCCCCGGGCGACGGAGAGACCGAGCAGGCGCTGCAGCGGTCCCACGGCGTCGGTGCAGATCGTGTAGGGCCGCTCGTCCATACCGGCCGAGGCGGCGGTGATGACGAGGTCGGGGTGGCGCACGCGCAGGGTCACGCGCATGTCGTGGATCACCAGGCCCGACGTGAGGCCGAACCACTCCTCCGGCTCCGAGCGCTCGTCGAGCAGGCGGCCGGTGACTTCGAGCTCGGTCTCGCTCACGCGGACGGCGTCCATGCGGATCGTCCGCGTGTGCAGCGGAATGCGGGTCTCGCTCATGAACCCCGGATCTCCCTCAGGACGGCCAGGATCTCGTCGTGGATCCGGCCGTTGCTGGCGACGACCGTCGGCGCCTCGATGTCGAGCGGGCCGCCGGTGAGCGAGGTCAACCGCCCGCCGGCCTCCTCCACCATGAGGCCGCCCGCCGCCACGTCCCACGACCCCAGCCGCAGCTCCCAGAAGCCGTCGAAGCGCCCGGCCGCCACCCAGGCCAGGTCGATCACCGCCGAGCCCATCCGCCGCACGCCCCGTGTGCGGACGGCGAAGGCGGGGTACTCCGTGAGGTTGTTGTCGGGGTTCACACGGATGTCGTACGGGAATCCGGTCGCCAGCAGGCTGGCGTCCAGCGTCGCCGTGGTGGACACGGTCAACCGCGCGTCGTTGCAGTAGGCGCCGCCACCGCGCTCGGCGACGAAGAGCTCGCGCCGGCTCGGGTCGTACACGACGCCGAGCTGCACGCGCCCCGCCACCTCCAGCGCAATCGACACGCCGTAGACGGGCAGGCCGTGGGCGTAGTTGGTGGTGCCGTCGAGCGGGTCGATGATCCACCGACGCCCGGAGCGGCCGGCCTGGGCCCCGCGTTCCTCGGCCAGGATCGCGTCGCCCGGGAAGGCGGCCAGGAGCCCGTCGACGATGAGGGCCTCGGCCCGCGCGTCCATCTCGGTGACGAGGTTGGTGGGACTGCCCTTGAAGACGATGCGGCGCGGGCCGTGCAGCTCGTCGCGCAGGAGATCACCGGCGGCGCGCGCCAGCCCGATCGCGAGACCACGTTCCGCACCGAGGCCGGACGTCATGCCGAAGTCGGACTCTATCACACCGGCGCCTTGACAACCCCGCACGGCTCCCCGAGCATGAAGCGCGGATGAATTGGATGCGCCGTCAACAGCCCACGCGCGCGGCGCTCGTCGGGCGGCGTCCGCGCGTCGGACGCATCCGGCCGGGCGCCCTGCCGGGCACCCTCGACGCGGTCGAGTCGGCCGAGTCTCCGGTCATCCACGTCATGCGATTCAATCATGAGTCCGTCCTGGAAGAGCGCGTCACCACCATCGACGCCGCCCTCGCCGGCCTCATGCCGGGCGCGGTCACCTGGATCAACATCGACGGCCTCGGCGATCCCACGGTGTTCGCACGCCTCGGCGAGCGGCTGGCCCTGCACCCGCTCGCCCTCGAGGACGTGCTCAACGTGCCGCAGCGCCCGAAGGCGGAGCGCTTCGACAAGCATCTCTTCCTGGTCATGCGCACGATGCGCCTGGAGCGATCGCGCGCGACCGCGGCGGCGAGGCCCACCGGCGGCGAGATCGTGGACGAACAGATCAGCGCGTTCCTGGGCCCCGAGTGGGTCGTGACCATCCAGGAGCGGAGCGACGGCGACTGCTTCGGGGCGGTGCGCGAGGCGATCCGTCACGGGCGCGGCCGGGTGCGCGAGGCGGGTCCCGACTACCTCACGTACCTGCTCGTCGACGGGGTGGTCGACGCCTACTTCCCGGTGCTCGACGCGCTCGCCGAGCAGATGCAGGAGCTGGAGGAAGAGGCGCTGGGCTCGACGTCCTCGCAGCAGACGCTGCTGCGCCTCACCCGGCTGCGCCACGACCTGATCGCGGTCCGGCGCGCGGTGTGGCCGATGCGCGAGGAGGTCACCATCCTGCAGCGCGAGGAGTCGCCGCTGATCACGGCGGAGACGCGCGTCTTCCTGCGCGACGTCTACGACCACTCCGTACAGGCGCTGGAGATCGTGGAGTCGCTGCGGGAGACCGCGGTGTCCGTGATGGAGGTCTTCCTCTCCGTCCAGAACCAGCGGCTCAACGAGGTGATGAAGGTCCTCACCGTCATCGCCACCATCTTCATTCCGCTCACGTTCATCGCCTCGATCTACGGGATGAACTTCAAGCACATGCCGGAGCTGGACTCGCGGTGGGGCTATCCGGCGGTGCTCGGCCTCATGCTGCTGACCGCCGGCGGCATGGTCGCCTACTTCCGGCGGCGAGGGTGGTGGTGATGCGCGTGCTCGTGGTCGGGGCGGGTGGCGTGGGCGGGTACTTCGGTGCGCGGCTGGTGCGGGCCGGCACGCCGGTGACGTTCCTGGCGCGCGGCGCCCACCTGGAGGCGATGCGCCGCGACGGGCTGCGCGTGCGCTCGGCCGTCGACGGCGAGTGGGTCGTGAAGGCCGACGCCGTGAGCGACGTCGGCAATCAGCCCCCGGCCGACGTCGTCCTGTTCTGCGTGAAGTCGTTCGACACCGAGCCGGCGGCGGCGGCCATCCGGCCGGTGGTCGGGCCCGACACCGCCGTCGTCTCACTGCAGAACGGCGTCGACAACGAGGAGGCGATCGACCGCGTGCTCGGCGCCGGCCACGCGGTCGGCGGCGTCGCCTACGTCTTCGCGACCATCGAGTCGCCGGGCGTGATCGCCCATCGCCTGGCCGGCCGCGTGGTCTTCGGCGAGCTCGACGGCCGCCCGAGCCCACGGCTCGAGCGCCTGCGCGAGGCGTTTGCGGCGGCCGGCGTTCCCGCCGAGGTGGTGGCGGACATCCGGCGCGTCCTCTGGGAGAAGTACCTGATGATCACCGCCCAGGCCGGCACGACGGCACTGACCCGGGCCCCGATCGGCGTGATCCGAGCGGTGCCCGAGACCTGGCAGATGTACCGCGCCATCGTCGAGGAGCTCGCGGCGGTGGCGAAGGCGAGCGGCGTGGCCCTCGACGGCGGCGTCGTGGACGCCATCGTGAAGGCCGCCGAGGGGCTGGCGCCCGAGGCGCTGTCGTCGCTCTACCACGACCTCGTCCAGGGACGTCGGCTCGAGCTGGAGGGGCTGCACGGTCACGCCGTTCGACTGGGCCAGCGGCTCGGGGTGCCCACGCCGATGGTGAGCGCCGTCTACGCCGCGCTCAAGCCCCACGCCGACGGCCGCGCCGCCAGGTAGGACGCGTCTGGCTTCTCCGGGACGCGAGGTCTGGCAGCACGCGTCGCGCTATCGCGTTCGCTACGCCGTCGGCGTCGCCTGCCTGGCCATCGGTACCGGCCTGTCGCTCACCATTCCGTGGACCGTGAAGCAGGCGATCGACGCCCTGCAGGCCCACGGTGAATCCGCGCCGCTCGGCCGCTACGTGGCCGTGATCCTGCTGTGCGCCGTCGGCAACGGTGTCGCCCGCCTGATCTCGCGCTTCACCATCGCCGGCGCCGCCCAGCACGTGGCCGCCGACGTGCTGAGCCGGCTGTACGCCGCCGTCCAGACCTTTCCGCCCGCGATCTTCGCGCGCTACTCGACGGGCGATCTCATGACTCGCGCGGCCAGCGACGTGAGCGCGATCCGCTCGCTGGTCGGGTTCGGCATCATCTCGGGCGTGTCCACGGCGCTCGCCTTCGTGGGGGCGCTGGCCGCGATGCTGGCCGTCGATCCCTGGCTCACGCTGTGGGCGATGGCGCCGGTTCCCGTGCTGGTGCTGCTGGTGCGCCGCTACAACACGGCCGTGACCGAGCGCACCCACGCCATGCAGGAGCGGCTGGACGTACTGTCGACGCTCGTGCAGGAGCGGCTGGCCGGTATCGGCGTGGTGCGCGCCTACACGATGGAGGCCCGCGCGACGACGGAGTTCGCGGCGGCCAACGGGGCCGTGCGGGACGCCAGCACCGAGCTGGCCCGGACGCAGGCGCACTTCACGCCGCTCATGGGGCTCGTCACCGGCGTGGGCACGCTCGTCGTGCTCTGGGCGGGGGGCAGCGCGGTGGCCGGCGGCCGGTTGTCGCTGGGCACGCTGGTGGCGTTCACCGGATATCTCGGCTACCTG
>Ga0134124_10003271_pt1 | contig 13025 bp, 8 predicted proteins | sample KB304_FD_96880 | JGI IMG/M metagenome (GOLD analysis project Ga0134124, IMG submission 96880) | Terrestrial soil microbial communities without Nitrogen fertilizer from Kellogg Biological Station, Michigan, USA - KB3-0-4 | ecosystem: Environmental > Terrestrial > Soil > Unclassified ... | reverse complement strand
GCCGTGTAGCGCCAGGTGCGGCGAAATGTTTGCGGGAAATCGCGCGCAAAGAAGTTGCGGATGCGACGGCCGCCCTGCGCGTCGGAACGGTAGATGCGCCCGTGCGCGCGAATCACCAGGCTGTTTAGATAGTTGATAAGGCGCGGGTCGCGTGATTCGGCGCGGGCAATGGCGAGATCGGATGCGGTGCGGCGGTAGATGCGTCCCAGTTCGCGCACCTCTTCGCGATGCAAACGCCGCAGGGTCATGCGGTCGAGCAGGTGCAGCAAGCCCTCCAGCCGCTGCCAGGCGCTCTTACGTTCATTGATGAAGCGATCGAGAGGCATTGTACTTAGAACTTTGTACTTGGTACTTTGTGCTTGGAATTTGGTCGCCCCTTCATCCGCGTTCCGGTTGGCGAACTCTTGCGAAAAAGCGGCAAAGACCAAAGTTCAAAGTACGAAGTGCAAGTCTTATGCTGGTTGAGTGTGTACCAAACTTTAGTGAGGGCCGCAAGCCTGAGATAGTCGATCAGATCGCGCGGGCGATTCGTTCCGTGCGCGGCGCAGTGGTCCTCGATCGACACATCGACCCGGACCACAATCGTTCGGTGATCACTTTTGTTTCGGACCCGGCCTCGATCGTCGAGGCTGCTGTGCGCGCCGTGGCCATGGCCGCGTTGTTGATCGACTTGCGCAGTCATGCCGGCGAGCATCCACGCATCGGCGCCACCGACGTGCTGCCCTTCGTGCCGGTGAGCGGGGTGACGATCGATGATTGCGTGGCGCTGGCGCATGAAGCGGGGGATCGAATTTGGCGCGAGCTTTCGATTCCCGTTTATTTCTATGAACGAGCGGCATTGCGCCCCGATCGTGCGCGTCTGGAAAATGTGCGGGGCAAAGGGTTTGAAGATCTGCGCGAGGTGATTGCCACCGATCCCGATCGCCGACCCGATGTCGGCGGGCCTCATGTTCACGAAACCGCCGGCGCGATAGCGGTAGGTGCGCGCCCGTTCCTGATCGCATTCAACGTAACATTGCGGACCAATGATTTGACAATCGCGCGTCGCATTGCCCGGGTGGTGCGTGAACGCGATGGCGGGTTGCCGTTCGTGAAAGCACTCGGGTTCGAGTTGCCCTCGCGCGGACTGGTCCAGGTTTCGATGAACCTCATCGATTACCAGCAGACATCCATCGCCCAGGCTTTCGATGCCGTGGCTGAAGAAGCGCACCGGCTCGGGTACGAGGTGGCGGGCGCCGAGTTGGTGGGATTGACGCCACGGGCGGCTCTGGATCGAAACGCCGCTTATTTTCCGCGCCTGGAAAACTTTCGCGAGAGCGTAATCCTGGAAAACCTGCTGGAAAACTCTTCCGCTTTGGGCCAATCATGATGTTGGCCCAGGCGCCTGCGCGTGGGCCAACTCTGGGCCAAAAGATCCGCTGGACAGACCGCTTACCATTGTCTATCATGTCAGCCCCGCTCTCGAGCGGTCCACCGAAAACTGGCCAGCGCGGCCAGTTCCAAGTACGCCAACGATCGCGTGACGTTCGTCGCCTCGCACGGCGGTTGGGACGAGTTTCCGCTGATCACATCAGGAGGGTAAAGTTTTATGCTCAGAATGGGAAAGAACCCAAACGAAGAGAAGAGTCAGTCCCAAACGCAGACTGCCGACACATATTCCCCCCGCAGCTACTCCCCTTATCAAAGCGGCGAACAGAAGCCGGTCGAGACTCCGTCGGCCCCGAAGGCTTTGAGCGAGAGCGAGAATATCGCGCGTGAAATCAAAGATGGCACCCTTAGTGGTTTCGTGGGCAGTGGCACCAGCATCACTGGTGAGGCTACCTTCAAATCGATGCTGCGCATCGATGGCCGCTTTTCAGGACGTGTCAGCTCGCCCACCGGCTCGCTGATTGTGGGCTCTGGTGGACAGGTTGACGCGAACATCGAAGTAGCGGTCTGCAGCATTCAAGGCAGTGTGAATGGCGACGTCATTGCAACCCAGCGCATTGAATTGGGCCGCGCGGCTAAACTGAATGGCAACATTCAGACGCCGTCGTTGATGATCGAGCAAGGCGCAGTCTTTGAAGGAAGCTGTAAGATGATCCAGCAGAAGGCAGCGGTGACCGACAAGACGCCAAAGGTTGAGCGCAAGGACAACGTGCTCGATGCAACCGTTAAGACCGAGAAGAAGGCTGAAGACAGCATCCCCCGGGTCGCGAACGTCGCGGTCGCCAGCTAATTCAGGATCTTCGCATCCCAACAGTCGTGACTCGAAGGACGGACATTGTCCGTCCTTTTTTGTCAGTAACCTGCGGTCATGAGGTAGCTGCTTTCCCTCCACGACAATCTTTCTTTCACGCGGTACAATTCCGAGAAGCAAGTCACCATCCAAACATGCAACCATCACTTCGAAAACTTTTTCTCTTCGCGCTCATCGCTGTCCTGACCTCGCCGGTCGCGGCCCAACGTCCACGGTCCGGCAAACCCAAAGGCCCCGCCGGCCCAAATGGAATCGATCAGAGCATCCTCGTGCAAATAATTCGCGCGGAAGACGAACGCCGTTTTGATGGCAGTCTGCAGTCGCTGCTCGCTCATGCTGATGGGCAAGTCCGCAAACGCGCGGCGCTCGCCGCGGGTCGTATCGGGTCTGATAAAGCCGTTCCACGGCTGGCTGAAATGCTGCTTTCAGACAGGAACAATGATGTGCGTGACATGGCTGCGTTTGCTTTGGGAGAAATTGAAGCCGCGGAAGGCGCTTTTGCCCTGGCTTCCGTCCTTGACGATCCGTCCAAACCGGCTCGTGCCCGTTCAATTGAAGCGCTCGGCAAGGTGGTCGCGGCACTTGAGGCCAGGACACCGCCAACAACTGAAAATGGCGCAGACAGCCGTCTCAACCTTCTAAAGGCCAAAATTCTCGACGCACTTAGATTCGAAGACCAGAACCGCCAAGCCAACCCAAATACATTGTTAATTCAGCTGGGCCTGGCCGCAGTGGTTCGCGTTAAGCCGAATGCGGCCGGCGCGCTCATCAAACAGTTTCTGACTTACGCCGATGCGCGCATCGTTGCTGACGCGCTTAACACTCTTGCGCGACTACGTTTGAATGAGGGAAACGACGATGCGCGGCGTTTGCTGAAGCATGCGGATCCGATTGTACGCGCGAACGCTGCACGGGTACTGGGCGTGACTGAAGATAAGCAGTCATTGGATGCGTTGCTCGATCGCGCACTGCACGATTCGGACGAGCGCGTCAGTGTGAGCGCCATCCGGGCATTAGGGAACTTAAAAGATGCACGGGCGGCCAGGCCGCTGATCGAGCGCGGTCAATATCTCCTGAAGCTTGTCAAAGTGAGCCGGCAGTTTTCGATCGAACCGCGCAATGAGCTCCTCGATATTGCCACGGCGCTTGGCCGGATTATTCCGAACACGGAAAACGAAGAGGCGTTTGCGTGGCTGATGGAAACCGGCGAGCGTTACGGACACGAGGATCCCGAGATCGAGATCGCGGCAGCGCGGATCGCGCCCGCTGCTTATCTCCGCCGTCTGGGAAAGGGGAAAGAGGGCCGTACCAACGTTCAGAGAACGATGCTGCTCAACTGGCGATCGGCCTCGAGCCTGGCCCAGGCGCTGGGGGAAATTAGTCCTTTGCCCGATACCACAAAAGATCGCGGAGCGCCGGCCCAAACGGCTGAGGAGTTGCTGCGTGCGATGATCGACTATCGGAATTCCGGTCTGACCATCAACACGCTCGTGGCCGTCCATTCCGAATACGCCATTCCCGACGTTTTGCGCGCGTTCGCAAAATTCAAGACGAAGGACCTATCGGAAGTACTGCGCGCTCAATTGAAAGAATCTGATGTGATTGTCCGCGCCGCGGCCGCCGACTTGCTGGGTGAACAGCCGCCTGACACTTCGAATGAAAAGACGCTAATCGCCGCGTTGCCGGTCGCGCTTTCGGACAGAGATCTTAATGACGCGGCGTTGTCGATCCTGGATGCGCTCGGGAAACAAAAAACTTCCCGCGCGAACGATGCCATGAAGTCTGCGCTGAATTCGGGAGACTACATTATTCGCCGGCGCGCTGTGGCTGCCTTGAAAGCAAGTGGCGCCGGCGACTTCTCAGATCGCATCGGAATTGTGAAAACACGCAACAGTGACACTGATTATCGCCGCGCTATCAGCCGTATCGGCAGAAGGACCACGGTAATAGTCACCACCACGAAAGGCCCTTTTACGATTGAGCTTCTTTCTGCCGACGCGCCGTTGACGGTGGACAATTTTGTTCAGCTTGCGGGCAAAGGCTTTTTCAACGGGCAACGAATTCCGCGCGTTGTGCCGAATTTTGTGGTCCAGGCCGGTGACCCGCGCGGCGATCAAAATGGTGGGCCTGGCTATCAGATTCGTTGTGAGATAAACGAAGCCCCGTTCGAACGAGCGGCGGTGGGAATGGCCCTGTCCGGCAAAGACACGGGCGGCTCGCAATGGTTTGTGACGCACTCGCCACAACCGCATCTTGATGGAGGCTACACAGTTTTCGGGCGCGTCATCGCGGGCATGGACGTCGTAGATCGCATTGCGCGCGGCGATGTTATTCGAAGCACGGTTATTAATGAGAGATAAATTACCCCACAGACAATACAGAGAAGGAAAAAACGGATTTCTTCGTGCCCTCCGCGGCGGCCCTCTCTGCTTTTTTGTAGTGATATCGCTGCTGGCAACCGCTGCGATGGCCCAGGAGCAAGGTCGAGTACTCTTACCGGCAAATCGACTTCACTATCAGATAAAACTCTCGCTCGATTTTGAAAAGCGCAGTTACTCGGGAACCGAACGGGTGCGCTGGATTAATCGAGGCAATCGCGCTACCTCGACCTTGTTCTTCCATCTTTATTCAAATGTGCGCGTGCCCGGAGATCCTCTCGCAAAGCAGCCGGCGAACGGCCGTGAGGCTTCCGATGAGCCGGAGATTGAGATCCTCGGAGTCAGGACGGCCGAGCGCGACGTTGCCTTGCCGTATTCTCTGGAGGACCAGGGGACGACCTTGCGCGTAAATCTGCGCGAGCCGGTGGCGCCCGAGGCGGCCACTGACATTGTCATTAATTTCAAAGGAAACGTTCCGGAGATCGATCCGGAAGAGACCGGCCTGGTCACCCACGTGATGCAACAGGTGAGCGCGGCCATTGGGAGCACGCGCGAGTTGCGCCGGCCGCGCGATGTGAACTTTCGTTGTCGCGGCGTGATGTTGCTCGGCTCGGCTTATCCCGTGCTGGTAGCACGTGACGGTGATGACTGGTTTCGCAAAATCGAATCAAGCATTGGGGACACTCTCGTCACCGATGTGGCCGATTACAAAGTCACTATCGAAGCGCCGCAGAACATTTCGCTTTACACCGCAGTCTTGGGCCAGACGTCATCCGCGAATGAAGATCGAGTCACGACTACTTTTACGGCTGAGAATCTTCGCGACTTTGCGATCGTCGCCGGCAGCGACATGCGTGCCGAGCAGCGGACGGTGGGCGACGTCACGGTGCGTTCAATTTTTCGTGCTGAGCACGAAGTGGCCGCGCGCCGCGCATTAAATATCGCGGCGGAAGCGGTGAGCGTTTATGCCGGTCGTATTGGACCTTTACCGATTAAGACGCTGAGCGTCATTGATGCGCCGTTAGTGGCGACGTTGAGCAGCGCTGAATTCGCCGGTTTCTCGGCCATCGCCAGTGCTTTTTATGTCGATTTCGATTCGCCAACCGTGCGCAACATGCCGGACCTGATTCGCGAACAACGCGCTTCGGTCGAAGAAAGTTTGGAATGGACGGTGGCGCACGTGATAGCGCATCAGTGGTGGGGCGCAACGGTCGGCAACGACGCGGGCCGTGAACCGGTGCTGGACGAAGCCCTGGCGAATTGGTCGGCGTTGCTCTATTACCGCGAGGTGTATGGTGAAGAACGCGCCAACACTGCTCTTGATGAGCAGTTGCGTGGGGTTTACAAACTCTATCGCACGTTCGGCGGCGAGGACATGGAGGCTGATCGCGGAGCGAAAGAGTACCGCAACTCGTTTCAATACGCGGCCATTGTCACCTGTAAAGGCGCGCTGATGTTTGAGGCGTTGCGTAAACTAATCGGCGACGAGAAGTTTTTTGCCGCTTTGCGAAAATACTACGCCGCGAATGAATTTGAAGTGGCAGACATGGACGATTTGCGCGGCGCGTTTGTAGGCGAGGCGTCGATTGAACAAAGGCGCGCGGTGAGCCGCACCTTTGATCGTTGGCTGTCCAGCAAGAGCGGCGACGAGGACATCTCGCCGCCGGATCCGAAACTGGCGGCCGAACTCGGTCTGTCTACAAAAGTGGATGCCAAAAACGGACGCAACGTCTTTGCCAAGGTCGGCACGTTTTTCTGGAAACAGATGACGCGGATACGATGAAAGGGGTTGAAAGATCTCTCGAGCCTGTTAGTCTCCTCAATTGTCTTCGTGTCTCGGTTATTTCTTACCGGCCATATTTCCTTCGAGGCGTCTCTCCCAGAAAAATGGCGCGCGCGTTTTCCGCTCCGGATAAACTTCGTCCATGTTGTCGGTGCTGAACAGAACGCCATTGATCATCACAAACTTGATCGATTCGGTGTTGTGAATGTCCGTGAGCGGGTTTCGCTCCATGATCATGAGGTCCGCGAGTTTCCCTGTTTCGATTGAACCGATGTCCCCGTCGAGGCCCAGATAGTTCGCGCCGTCAATAGTTGCAGAGCGAATCGCTTCCATCGGCGTGAGGCCGCCCTGTTGCAGCATCCAGATTTCCCAATGGGCGCCCAGGCCCTGAAGTTGTCCATGAGAACCGAGGTGCGCCTTGCCGCCCATTCTCACGTAGTCTTTCACCGACCGCGCCAGCTCGATGTGATAGAAGTCGTCTTCGGGAACCATCAGCCGGCGCCTGGCCCGCGCGTCGATGCGCGCGCGCGGCGTGAAGCGCAGCAGCCGTTCGTTCTCGTAAAGGTTCGAGTGCTGGTACCAGTAGTTCTCGCCCCAGATGCCGCCATAGCCCACGATCAAAGTGGGTGTGTATTGCGTGTGGCTTCGTGTGAAAAGCGTGAGCGCGTCTTTATACATCGGCGCGACGGGAATCGCATGTTCCACGCCGGTGTGGCCGTCGAGGATCATCGTCATGTTGTAGAAGTAGGTCGAGCCGCCTTCGGGCACGACCATCATGTTGAGATCGCGCGCGGCCTTGATGATTCGCTGGCGGTTATCACGGCGCAGCTGGTTGTAGCTCTTAACTGAGAAGGCGCCGACGGCCTTCAGGCGTTCCAAATGCCCGCGGGCGTCCTCGTAAGAATTGATGACTGCTTTCTCCGGATTCTCAGCGCCGTAAAGGACGAAGCCGGTTGAGAAAATGCGCGGGCCCACCATCGCTCCTGCCTTCACCATCTCGCTTTGCGCGAAGACCGTCTGCGTTGCCGCCGAAGGATCGTGCGTGGTGGTCACGCCATAAGCCAGGTTCGCGTAGTAGGGCCACTGCTTTTCCGGGATCACATCGAGCGTGTCATAGCTCATGTGCGAGTGCACGTCGACTATTCCGGGCATAATTGTCTTTCCCGCCATGTCGATCCGCTTTGCATTCGCCGGAATCGACACGCGCGCGCCCACGGCCTTGATGCGGTTGTATTCGATAACAATCGTTCCTTTCTCAATTACTTCAGTGCCACGCATCGTGATGATGCGGGCGTTCGTAAGAGCCACGACGCCGTTTGGTTTGGCGGGCTGGAAATCAAAGCCGATCGCTGTTTTTTGGGGCTCGGCTGTTTTTTCGTCTTTGCCCAGTTGCTTGAAAATATTTTCAAGGCTTTGCTCGTAGAAGTTCTCGCCCACGGTCCACTGGACGGACTTGCTGTCTGGCGCCCAAGCCAGCCAGTCACCGGCAGCGTTCGAGACGTTCTTCACCGGAACACCGGTTTCAGTTGAGCTGAGCTTGACGGTTTTGCCGATCCTGGGAAAAGGCGCGACGTAGAGTTTGTGCAGCTCTTTGAAAAAGACCCATTTGAAATCAGGCGAGGGAACTATCTCGCCTACATTTTGCCCCTCGATGTGGCGTTTGGAATCGTCGCCAGAGAGTTTCACGCTGGAAAGATAAGTGATGAATTTGGCCGGCTCGCTGGGCGAAGATCCGGGACTATCTCCCGCCTCCATGTAGAAGATGCGTTCACCGGTCGGGTCAAAACTGAGCACGGGCATGCGCGCGTTCGTGCCGCGGCTCTGCAAGTCCATGACGTAGTTGTGGCGCAGGCCGTCCCAGTAGTGAATCTCGAACGTCGACTCACTGGCGAGGTCTTCTTCGTGATAGACACTGCCACGCCCTTTCAGATAGGCGACTTTCGAACCATCGGGCGAGAAAACCGGGTTCGCGTACTGGTCGCCGGCGGTCGTGATCTTGCGCGCGTTCAGGCCATCGGAATCGGCAATCCACACGGCGCCTTTCTCTTCGTCGCTCCAGGTAACGAAAGTGATCCGCTTTCCGTCAGCGCTGAAGCTTGGCGCGTATTCAAGGTACTTCGTATTAAAAAGCTGGTGCGGCGCAGCCTGGCCATCGCGCACATAGATCTTGCCAAGCGCGCTGTAGACGATGCGGTCACCGTGGCGTTCGGCCCAGCGAAGCAAACGCGCGCGATCCTTTTCGGGAGCGACCTTCTGAGGAAAGCGCACGGCTTCGGTGACTTTCTGCGAGATATGCGCGGTGAACGGAATCGGCGTGGCGGTATTGGCGGCTACGTCAACGCGCACGAACTTGCCCATCGCGGTTATCAGGATTGATTTTCCGTCGGGCATCCAGGCGTAACCCGGATAGGTGCCATAAACGGACCACGTTTCCTGTTGGTCGTGCGTCAATCCGTCGAAGATGGGCCACTCGCGGCCGGTATCGATCTCGCGGAGAAAGAGGACCGATTTCAGACCGACGCGGCGTATGAACGAAAGGAGCTTGCCGTCAGGCGAGACCGCGGGGCGGATGCTGCCTCCCGAGCCACGGACAAAAGTCGAGCGTCGACCCTTTTGCAGGTCGTAACGGTCGATCCAATAAATGCTGTCGTTAACATTCTTGTTGTAATCGAACGCGGTGCTGGTCACGAAATAAACAAAGCGTCCCTGAGAATCGATGGCCGGCTCTCCGCTGTTCGCGGTCCAGTTTGCTTTTTCGGTGAGCTGCACGCCCTTGCCGCCGCCGTTGACGTGATACATCCAGATTTCGCCTGCGCCCAGCGACCGCGTGTCAACAAAATGTTTACGGGCAACTATGTACTGGCCGTCGGGCGTCCACGCGGGAGTGTTGAGGAGCCTTTGGGTTTCCCTCGTGACTTGCCTGCGGTTTTTGCCGTCTGCTTCCATCACCCAGATGTTGTCGCCGCCGTCCCGATCGGAAGTGAACGCAATAAGTTTTCCATCCGGACTAAAGCGCGGCTGCACCTCCCACGACGCGCCGCCTGAGAGCAGCTCAGCGCGGCCACCTGCGATCGGCATGCGATAGATATCGCCGAGCAGATCGAAAACGATCGTTTGTCCGTCGGGAGACACGTCACAGCTCATCCATGTGCCTTCATCAGTGTCGAACTCGACAGTGGTCGTCGGGCCATGGTTGCCCTCAACGTCCCACGGCTCAGGCTTTTTCGTAGTCTCTTGCGGTTGCTTGTCCTGCGGTAAGGGACTGGGTGTTGGCTGTTGTGGCAGCGCATTCGTGGTCAGAACGAAAACAAGAGTCAAGAGACTGACGGAGAATCTTTGGAGCACGGTTTTACCTTTCATCGACGAATCCGGGTTGAATAAACGCAAAAGAATACCTGGCAGGCTTTTTCGAGCGGCGACATTCTATACGACCGCGGCAAAATGGGGTATTCATATACTTGATTGACCACTCGACATGAAACGTGAAACCTCCGACCAGCTGCGAAGCAGCGGACGTAGTTAAGCCTAAGGCGAGGCTCTGCGAGTCTTGGGTAGAGTGGTTAAAAGATTTGGGAGCCGCGAAGCGGCGACATAGCGTTCGTATCGCAAGCGCTCGGATTGGCCGCTGAGAACCGTCGCCCCTTCGGGCTGGATCGCTTCAGGACCTCGTTGACCCAAGGCACACAAAGCCTCGCCTTGGGCTTAACTACGTCCGCTGCTTCGCAGCTCGTTCAACGTTCACGGCTCATGTCAAAAGCTACGAGTTGGGGCGATCTTACGCTAGTCTTTACCAGGCCGCTATCGCTCCCTGTACTGAGCTCATCGCTCAAATACGGACACTACCCTGCTGATGGATAACGCCCGTTTTGAATCCAGGGGTAAACTTTTGAAACCTTATCGTCGTTGTTTCATGAGATGGGTTTGATTAAACTGCGAGTGAAATGAAGGCTTATCAGGATTTAGAACTTTCACGCGGGCGCCAGAGTCCCGTGCTGAAGCCCACGACCGTTCAGATCGAACGCGAGCTCGAAGTCTTTAGCCAGCTAATGGACAACCGGTTTCGCGTCCCGGTGCTTGGATGGAGATTCGGACTCAATGCGATCATTGATCTAATTCCTGAGTTTGGCGATGTCGTCACCTCAATTGTCGCGTTGTACATCCTGGTTTCCGCCGTGCGTTATCGCGTGCCCAAGGTGACCTTGTTGCGCATGGGTGTGAACATTGGCATCTATTTCATCGGCGGCCTGGTGCCCATCGTGGGCGACCTCTTCGCAATCTGGTGGAAGCCCAACATTCGCAACATGAATCTATTGCGCGCGCGCGCCACCGTTTCCGCCGACGAGGCGCGGTCGGCCAAAACCAGTGACTGGGTATTCGTGGCGGTCATCATCGGCGTGCTAATCACCCTGCTGCTTGGATCACTCGTGCTGGGCGCAACCATCCTATGGTTTGTGAGCACTCGCCTGCGCCTCATGGCGTAGCAAACTTATCACCGAAAACTGTCAAATTTGTGCCAATGGTCCAGTGAAAACCGCTGGAAGGAACCTTCCTTGCGCAAGCTCAAACCCTTTGTTATAGTCGCGGAACAGTCATCATCCGAACAATTTGAATTAAGCCGATTCTTTGAGGGATTGGCCTCTTAAGTAAAGAAAGGAATCACTTCCATGGGAAATGATCGCGACTATGGGGACAGCGTCTCAACACGCTTAACATACTTTTTGGTAGGCGCCGGAATCGGCGCGGTGCTGGCTTTGCTGTTCGCGCCGAAGTCGGGCGAGGAACTGCGCAACGACATCGCGGATGCGACGCGCAAGGGCCTCGACAAGTCCAAAGAAGCGGCACAGCAACTGGGTACCAAGGCCGGTGAATACTACGAAACGGGACGCGCCAAGGCCGGCGAACTTTATGACACGGCGCGCGAAACCGCGGGCGAGTACTATGAAGCGACTCGTGAGCGCGCGACTGAACTGTACGACACGGCGTCCGCCAAGGCCGGCGAGGTCGTCACTAAAACACGTGATGTCGCATCGCGCCAGGCCGGTTCGATTACCGCAGCAGTCGAAGCGGGAAAGAAAGCTTACGTCGAAGAGAAGCGCAAGACTGAGCTCTCAGGCCGCACCGAAGCTGCTCCGACTTACACGCCAGAGAAGTCCATGTAGAGCATGAACGCGAACGAACCTCTCTTCTGGCTGGTAATCATCACTGCAATTATCGCCGTCTCTTTCATTGTGATTGCGGCGGCGATGATTGCCATTGCTGTGTACGTCAACCGCGCAGTGAAAACGGTAAGCCGCATGGAAGAGCGGCTCAATCCGCTGATTGCGCGTGCCACGGACCTCAGCGAGCAGGGTCAGAAGATTGCCGTCCAGGGTCGCCAGATCGCCGAACAGGTCAACGTGATGTCCGGTCACTTATCAACCGCGACTATGCATTTGTCTGAATCGGCAGCGCTGATTAAGGAAGAGGTGCGCGGGTTGACGATGTTGGCGGATGAAACCGCCGACATGGCGCGGGAAAAGGTCGAGCTGGTCAGCCGGGCCATCGACACGACGCACGATCGCGTGGCGACCACCACTGAGTTTATTCAAAGTAAGGTGATCGAGCCTGCGCGCGAGCTGGCCGCGATTCTGGCCGGTGTCAGGCGGGGTCTTGAGGTTTTGGTGGCGCCGTCGCCGACTCCAATTAATACCACCTACGGAGACGAGGAGATGTTTATCGGCTGAACCGGGAAAACATCGAAAGGCTTTAAGGCCCGAACCGTCTCAAGTAAAAAACGGTTCGGGCTTTTGTTTTCGAGTTTTCTTGCTCCATTTGGGGGCCGACGATCAAATGTCTCTGAGTCGGCGCAGCAGACGTTTGCCAGATTAGTGTTGATGATATGAGCGTATCGCACAGTCCATGCAAAAACTCCTGCCGAGGAGCCAACGTCCGCTTCGCGGACTCAAGCATGAGATCGAAAGCTCCGTCGCCGCTCCGCCGGCGCAGTCCAAATCTGTTACTATTTCGCTTTTGCTGATTATGAGCACCGACACGCAAACCCTCGATCTTAAGAAGACGGTCAATCTGCCGAAAACAAAGTTCGGGCAGAAGGCCAACTTGCCGCAGACCGAACCCGCGCGCCTGAAAAAATGGGCGGATATGCAGCTCTACGAGCAGATCCGCAAAGCACGCGCAGGAGCGGAGAAATTTATCCTCCATGACGGGCCGCCCTACGCGAACGCTGATATTCATCTCGGCACCGCCCTTAACAAAATTCTCAAAGACTTCATCGTCAAATCGCGCACGATGCTCGGTTATGACGCGCCGTACGTGCCCGGCTACGACTGTCATGGTTTGCCGATCGAGCTGCACGTCGAAAGAAAACTCGGTGAGAAGAAGGCGAGCATGCCGCCGCTCAGTATCCGGCGCGCCTGTCGTGAATTTGCGGCCAATGCTTTGAAGCGGCAAACGAAGGATTTTCAGCGGCTGGGCATCCTGGGCGAATGGGAGAATCCCTACAGCACCATGTCCGATCACTACGAGGCCGAAACTGCGCGGTTGTTCGCGCGTTTCGTCGAGCGGGGCTTTGTCTACAAAGGCGCGCGTCCGGTTTACTGGTGCATACATGATCAGACCGCTTTGGCGG
>Ga0134124_10003270_pt1 | contig 13026 bp, 10 predicted proteins | sample KB304_FD_96880 | JGI IMG/M metagenome (GOLD analysis project Ga0134124, IMG submission 96880) | Terrestrial soil microbial communities without Nitrogen fertilizer from Kellogg Biological Station, Michigan, USA - KB3-0-4 | ecosystem: Environmental > Terrestrial > Soil > Unclassified ... | reverse complement strand
GCAGCGCCCAGGAGGTCTGTGAGGCTGTGCTCGGGGCCGGCTCGTAGCCGCGATAGTCGAGCTTATAGCTCGACCCATCTTCGCCCCAGCCGCCGTCGGCATTCTGGATTTGCACCAGCCAGTCGGCCGCCTTGCGCATTTCCGGCGAGCCACGCATTCCGCAGGCATTGAGCGCGCATAAAACCGACCAGGTGCCGTAGATGTAGTTGAGGCCCCAGCGGCCGTACCAGCTTCCTTCCGGGCTCTGCGTGTCGCGCAGATAATCGACGCCGCGCCGCAGCGCCTCGCTCGACTCGAGCGTCTCGCCAAGCTGCGCCAGCATGGAAACGACGCGCGCAGTGACGTCCTCGGTCGGCGGATCGATCAGCGCGCCGTGGTCGGCGAAGGGAATGTTGTTGAGATAGTCGAACGTATTGTCGACGTCGAAGGCCGCCCAGCCGCCATTGCTGCTCTGCAGGCCCTTCACCCATTCGGCGCCGCGCGCGATGGCCTCGTCGTATTTCGTCTCCGCGTCGGCGCGACGGGCGCGGTCCATCGCCATCACCACCACCGCGGTGTCGTCGAGATCGGGATAATGCGGATTGGCGTATTGGAAGGCCCAGCCGCCGGGCCGCACGTCCGGCCGCCGCGCCGACCAGTCGCCGACCACGTCGAGCACCTGACGAGGGATGAGCCAGTCGAGCCCGCGGCGCGCGCTCGCCTCCGCCTCGGTGCCGCCCATTTCCAGCATCGCGTGCGCAGCGAGTCCCGTGTCCCACACCGGCGAAACGCAGGGCTGGCAATAGGCCTCATACTCACCGATGACGAGCAGCTTCTCCAGCGAACCGCGCGCGATGGCAGCATTTGCGGTGTCGCCCAATTCGTCAAACATCAGCGCAGCGTTCGCCATGGCCGGGAAGATGGCGCCGAGTCCGTCCTCGCCGTTCAAGCGCTCGCGCACGAAGGCGGCGGCGCGGTCAATGGCGCGCTGACGCACACTGCGCGGAATGAGCTTTACGCCCGGACGCAGCACCGCGTCGATGGCGCGGAAGAACAAGAACCAGCTCCAGCGCTGGTGCGGGGCTTTGGCGGCGGGACCAATGCTCTCCGGCGGCTCGACGAACAGCTCGTCGATGCGCACGCCCAGCGGATTCTTCGCGCGCGGCCGCAACGTCATCAGCACCAGCAGCGGCACGATCACCGTGCGGCCCCAGTATGAAATCTTGGTGAGGTGGAAAGGAAACCAGCGCGGCAGCAGCATGATCTCGACCGGCATTTCCGGCACGCTGCGCCAGTTCAAGATGCCGAACAGCGACAGCAAAATGCGCGTGAACACATTGCTGTGCACCGCGCCGCCGCGCTGGAGAATGGCCTCGCGCGCGCGCCGCATGTGCGGCGCATCGATGTTGTCGCCGATCATCTTGAGCGCAAAGTAAGCCTTCACGCTGGCGCTCATATCGAATTCGCCGTCCTGGAAGAGCGGCCAGCCGCCGTGCGCACCCTGGATGCGGCGCAGATAGACGGCGATCTTGCGCTCGAGCTCGCCATCGACCGCCTCGGCGCGGAAATGGCGCAGCAGTACGTACTCGGCGGGAATCGTACAATCGGCCTCCAACTCGAACACCCAATGGCCGTCGCCGCGCTGCAGACCGAGCAGCGCGCGCGTCGCCCGCTCGGCGACACTGTCGACCGACGGCGTCTTTTGCGTGCTGTCCAAGTCAAGACTCATGAGGCGATCCGTAAATTGGGCGCAACCAATTCGGCGGCGCGATAGCCCGAGCGCACGGCGCTTTCCAACGTTGCCGGCAGGCCAGTGTCGGTCCAATCGCCGGCGAGCCACAGGTTGCGCCAGTTGGTCTGGGCCTGCGGCCGGCGTCGGTTCTGCTCGGGAGTTGCGGCAAAAGTGGCGCGGCGCTCGCGCACGATCTGCCAGGGTGGCAGCGCGTGCGGTAAGCCCGACACGCGGGCAACGTCGTCCCACAGCGCCTGCGCCAATTCCTGCCGCGGCCGGGTGAACATGGCGCCACCGTCACTCACCGTCACCGAAATGCGGTGCGGATGCGTGAACACCCACTGCGCCGTGCCGCTGATAATGCCGAGCATCGGCGGGATCTGTTTCGGCGGCTCGATATGGAAATGCGCGTTGACGATGCCGCGGTATTCGTTTGGCCCCGTGAGATTGGGAACCAGACTTTCCGCCGTCCACGGCGGCACCGCCAGGATGACGCTATCGCCATCAGCGAGTGGCACATTGTGCTTGGCGAATTGCAGGCTGGTCACGCGCGGCCCGTCAAAGTGCAGCGACACCAGCTCGTCCTCGAAGGCCACCGCCACGCCGCGCGCTGCAAGAAACGCAAGCGACGGCTCGATGAAGACGTGACCGAGCCCCTCGCGCGCCAGCAGTGGCCGGCACGCCTTACCGCCGAGCGCCAGCGTCTCGCGGATGAGAGTGCCGGCGAGCTTGGCTGAACCCAGCGGCGGATCGATATTGAGTGCTGCGAGCAGCAGCGGCTCGAGCAGGCGCTTGTAGAGCACGCCCTCGCACGCCATCACTTGCGCAATCGGCTTATCCTCTGAAGCGAAAGCAAGTCGCGCCAGCGTCAGATAGTCGGCGATGCCGGTCTGCGGCACGCGGCGGCCTTTGTCGAAAATCCACCAGGGAAAGCGGCTGTCGCCAAAGCGCAGCGTCCACTTCTTATCATCGACGAAATCGACGAAGGGGAATTCCGCTTCCGCCGGACCCTTCAGTCCCGCCGCGGAACCGATGGTCTGCGCGAAGGACCGCACGGCGTGATTGCCCGACAGCACGAGGTGCGTGCCGTTGTCGATGGTCATGCCGCTTTGCTGATCGTAGTAGGAACGGCAGCGCCCGCCGGCAGATGCGGTCGCCTCGTGCACGATCACCGGCCGGCCTGCACCGGCGAGCCGCAGGGCGGCGGCCAGCCCCGCCATCCCCGCGCCGATGATGTGCACAGTGCCCGGCTCAGATGAACGCATGCCGTAACGCAATCCAGATGAGATGGGATTTTTTGAGGCGCACGCGCGTGCGCGGCGGCGCCCAGCCGCGCGCGATCATACCTTCCAGCATCTGCCGATAGACCTTGCCCATGATCTTGGGCGCGCGAACGGCGCGATGCGGCGCACGCGCCATGATGGCGTCGGCCTCGACGAAATGCGCCCGCGCGCGCTCGGCCAGGAAGTCGCAAGCGATGCCGAGCTTCGGACTGGCGATGACGCTTCGCGGGTCGGTCGCCTCGATGCCGGCGGCGGCGAGCGCCTCGCGCGGCAGGTAGAGGCGGTTGATCGCGGCGTCCTCGTCGACATCGCGCAGGATGTTGGTCAACTGCAGCGCCAAGCCGAGATGATGCGCCAGTGCGCGGCCGTCATCCTCCTCCATGCCGAAGATGCGCACGCTGAGCCGGCCAACCGCGCAGGCAACGCCGTCGCAGTACTGCTCAAGCCGCTGCATCGTCGGCGCCTGGATGTCCTCGTGCGCGTCCATCTCGACGCCGGCGATGACGTCGATGAAGTCCTCCTTGCGCAGGCCGTAGCGGCGGATCGCGTCGGCAAGCTTGTCGAGGCCGGCGGGTACACCGCCGCTGTAGAGCGTGTCGATGGCTTGCCGCCAGTCGCCGAGTTGCGCCACGCGCTGCGGATGCGGCGCATCGCCGTCGGCGATGTCGTCGACCGCGCGGCAGAACGAATAGATTTCGAACATCGCCTCACGCCGGGGGCGCTCGAGAATGCGCATAGCGAGATAGAATGAGCTGCCGCCCGCGCGCGCAGCGGCAGGCGGGGCCGTGCCTGGGGCGGTTTGCGGCTGCAGGCTCATGGCGTCTGATAGCGCCGCGAGGCCGGCGCCAAGCGCGTGAGGCGGTGCAGCAGCGCGCGCGCGCAGCCGCCGGCCGCGGCGAGCGCGGTTTCGCCCTTAGCGAGATGGACCCGCTCGCTCAGGGGATCGCGCGCGCGCAGCAAGCCGATCAGGCGGGCCGCGAGCGCCTGGATGACGGAGACTTCCATCGCCAGCCGTGTGTCATTGATCTGCGCATCGAAGCCGTGGCTGTCGCACAGCAGTATGGCGGTGCGCTCGGTCAGCGCATGCAGCGCGGCGAGCAGCGGCGGATTGGCCTTCGGCGCAGCGAGCGCCTCGACGCCGATACCGTGCGCGGCCAGCGTGTCGAGCGGCAGGTAGACGCGGTCGAGCTTGCGATAATCCTCCGCGCAATCCTGCAAGTGGTTGATGATCTGCAACGCTGCGCACAGCGCATCGTTGGCCGGCCAGGTACTGTGCCGCTCCCCATGCACGTCGAGCACAAAGCGGCCGACCGGCATGGCCGAGCGCGAGCAGTAGTCGACCAGTTCGTCCCAGGTCTCGTAGCGCAGTTTGGTGACATCCTGACGAAAGGCGCTGAGCAGATCCTGCGCGTGCTTGGACGACAGGCCGTGCCGGCGCACGATGGCGCGCAACGCCACGCCTTGCGGCTCCGCGCCGCCGTCATTGATGAGACTGTCTTCCAGCCGGTCGAGGCGCGCCAGCTTCTCGGCCTGCGGCAGCGACGGATGATCCGCGATATCGTCCGCCACCCGGACGAATTCGTAAAAGGCAAGGATCGCCGGGCGGTGCCGCGGCTTGATCAGCCACGAGGCCACCGGGAAATTCTCGTCGCCGGAGCCTTTGCCGGAGCGAAGCTCTGCGCTGGTCGTCGTCATGGCAGGCTCGGCGCGTCGATATGCACGCGTCCCTTCCATTCGCCGCCGCGCCGGCGCCAATGCCGCCAGGCCGAGTCGATCGTGTAGGCCATGTACATGAACGCGATGCCCGGCAGTGCGAGACCCCACAAAGGCGACAATCGATAAAAGCGCAAAGTCGGTACAAACGATAGCGCCATCGCCAGCCACACCGCCAGACCCACGACGCGCGGCCAGCCCTCGGCAAAGATCGCGAGCAGCGGCGCAGCGAGGAAGGTGAGCATCATCCCAAAAATGCAGCCGAGCAGCATCAGCGGCGAGAATCGGAGCTGCGCATAGGCCGAGCGCGCAACCATGTTGCGCACGTCGGCGAAGTGAGGATACGGCCGGATGCTGCGCACGCGCTCAGTGAGCCCGAGCCAGATAGGGCCGACGGCCTTCAGCTTGGCGGCAAGCGAGCAGTCATCGATCAGCGCGTTGCGGATGCAGGCGATGCCGCCGATCTGCGTCAGCGCGTCGGCGCGCACCAGCATGCAACCGCCGGCCGCCGCGGCAGTCGCGCGACTCGTGCGGGCAACCCAGGCGAACGGATACAGCATCGCGAAGAAGTAGATGAAGGCCGGCACGTGGCTGCGCTCGGCCAAGCTCTCGCAGCGAAGCTTCGCCATCAGCGAGGTGAGCACGCTGCCCGATCCTTGCGCCTTGGCCACCAGCCAGCGCACTGTGTCGGGCGCGTGTACGATGTCGGCATCGGTGAGCAGCAGATAATCGGGCCGCGCCGCCTCGGCGGCGGCGATGCCCTGCTTCAGCGCCCACAGCTTCCCGGTCCAGCCGGCCGGCGGCCCCTGTCCCGTCAGCACCGTCACCTCGCGCTCGGCGCCAGCCCCCGCGCGGAGTGCAGCAGCGCCGGTGCCGTCGCTACTGTCGTCGTCGACCACAGTCACCGACAACGGTCCGGGATAATCTTGGCGCAGCAGCGAGCCGACGCTGTCGGCAATGACTTCGGCCTCGTTGCGGGCCGGAATTACCACCGCCACCGCGGGCCAACCACTCGGCGCCGGAACGGCACAGTCCCGCTCGGCGGCGAGCCAAAACCGGCCGCGGCCCGCAAGCAAATACAGCCATAACGCCGCAGTCAGAACCGCCAATACGCCCGTCATTGCACGCGTCTGATCATGGATGTCCCCCACTGCCAAAACATCGCAGGGCGGGAATGGTTCGAGCACGTTTGGAACTTTTCATCCAGGGGGATAGCCCGTTCGCCGGGCAAAAATCCCATTGCGCGTGCTTCTTTCATGAAACCGGAAACCCAGCGTCGCGCCATGCATTGACTCAGGGCGCACGGACAGCCGAGCGCTGTCCCACGACATCACAAGAACAAGTCAGGAGTTCCAAAGCATGGGTATCTTTACGAAGGACATCAAGTCGATGGACGACCTCTTCGTCCACACGCTCAAGGACATCTATTACGCCGAAAACCAGATCGTGAAATCGCTGCCCGATATGATCGAGAAAGCGAGCGACGCGAAATTGAAACAGGGCCTGCAAGCCCATCTCGGCGAGAGCAAGGGTCACGTGCAGCGGCTGGAACAGGTGTTCAAGCTGCACGGCGTGAAGGCCGAGGGCGTCGATTGCCCGGCGATCGACGGTATTCTCGAGGAAGCCGACGAACTCGCCGGCGACGTGGACGACAAGCAGGTGCTCGACGCTGCCATCATCGCCGCCGCGCAGGCGGTGGAGCATTATGAGATGACGCGCTACGGCACGCTGGTCGCCTGGGCGAAACAGCTTGGCCGCAACGATTGCGCCAAACTGCTCGCGCAGAACCTCGACGAGGAGAAGGCCGCAGACGCCAAGCTGACCAAGCTTGCCGAGAGCGGCATCAACGCCAAGGCGGCGTAGTCATCAAGGCACGTTCGACACTGCAGCGCCCCGGCTCCTTCGCCGGGGCGCTTTTTATTTTTGCGTATCGCTTGCGGCGGAACCCGAACGCGCTTTGATCCTTATCAAAGTAGCCTGCGGCAGTAATTCGCTGGCGTTGCGCTGCCGTTGCGCTAGGATGTGGTTGTCATTTTAGGCACGGAGGTCTCGCATGGTCCCACCGGGTCAAAACGCCGCGATGATTGTTGCAGCAATCGTTCGGGCGGCAGCATAGCGGCAGACACGCGAACGGCGCGCCGGGAGCGAACCTTCGGGGTCGCATCAGTAAGGCAAGACCCCATTCAGTCGCCCCGGCGCTCGCCTCTTTTGCGATACCTCCAGCCTTGACCGCCGAGCTTTACGGCGCGCGGGGTCTGTTCTCGTCAGCCGTCTTCGCTTATTCAAGGCTTCCCAATACAGGGAAACGCCATGAACCAAGCGACGCGCGACCAGTTCGATCCCAGCTCTGCGGCGGAACAGTTCCACAATCTGCATGAACTGGTGGCGCGCGCGCGCGCCAATCTCGATCAGAATTCCTGGGACTATATCGTCGGCGGCGCCGAGACCGAGACCACGCTGCGGCGCAACCGCATGGCGCTGGACGAGATCGCCTTCCGGCCGCGCGTGCTGCGCGACGTGAGCAAAGTCGATCCGTCGATCGATATCTTCGGCCACAGACTGCGCATCCCCGTCATGCTGGCGCCGGTCGGTGCGCTGGAATCGTTCGCGCCGGAGGCGGCCGCCGCTGTGGTGCGCGGCGCCGGCGCTTTCGGTGCCTCGCATATGTTGAGTTCAGTGTGCGCGCCTGGCCTCGAAGCGGTGGCGAAAGCCTCGCCTGACGCGTTGCGCATCTTCCAGCTCTATGTGCGCGGCGACGACGCTTTCGTGTGCGACTACGTCGAGCGCGCAATAGCCAACGGTTATTCCGCCTTCTGCCTCACCGTCGACACCGCGCATTACAGCCGGCGCGAGCGCGACCTCGCCAAGCGCTACGTCACCGCCGGACGGCGAGGCGCGAGCGGACAGACCTATCAGATGGGACTGAGCTGGCGCACGGTGAAGCTGATCAAGGACAAGTACAAGATCCCGCTGATCATCAAAGGCATCGGCACCGCCGAGGACGCCAAGATCGCGCTCGATCACGGCGTCGAGGGCATCTACGTCTCCAATCACGGCGGCCGCCAACTCGACCACGGCCGCGGCTCCATGCATGTACTGCCGGAAGTGGTTCAGACCGTCGGCGGTCGCGCCAAGATCATCGTCGATGGCGCGTTCTGCCGCGGCACCGACATCGTCAAGGGCCTCGCCTCTGGCGCCGACCTGATCGGCATCGGCCGCCTGCAATGCTGGGCGCTCGCCGCGGCCGGCGAAGCCGGCATCGTCCGCATGCTGGAGCTGTTGGAAGACGAGGTGACGCGCTGCCTCGGCCTGCTCGGCGTTACGCGGTTTTCCGAACTCGACGCGTCATATCTGTGTGCCGCGACGCCCGCCAACCCGCCCCACGTCCTGAGCGCGTTCCCGCTCTTGGACATCGCGCCGTATCGGTACTAAAAACCGCTCGCTCTATAACGACAGGAAACGCCTCATGAAGACCAATCGTGTGCACCGCATCGCCGTCATTCCCGGCGACGGCATCGGCAAGGAAGTCATGCCGGAGGGCGTGCGCGTGCTAGAGGCGGCGGCCAAGAAATTCGGCTTCGAGTTACGGTTGGACGACTTCGATTTCGCGAGCTGCGACTACTACGAAAAGCACGGCCGCATGATGCCGGAAGATTGGAAAGAGCGCATCGGCAAGCACGATGCGATCTATTTCGGCGCCGTCGGCATGCCCGACAAGGTGCCCGACCACATCTCGCTATGGGGCTCGCTGATCCTGTTCCGCCGCGAGTTCGATCAGTACGTCAACCTGCGTCCGGTGCGGCTGATGCCCGGCGTGCCGTCGCCGCTCGCGAACCGCAAGCCGGGCGACATCGATTTCTGGGTGGTGCGCGAAAACACCGAGGGCGAGTACTCGGCCATCGGCGGCAAGATGTTCGCCGGCACCGAGCGCGAAGTGGTCGTGCAGGAGACGGTGATGAGCCGCACCGGCGTCGACCGCGTTCTCAAATTCGCCTTCGAGCTGGCGCGCTCAACGCCGAAGAAGCACCTGACCTCGGCGACCAAGTCGAACGGCATCGCCATCACCATGCCGTACTGGGACGAGCGCGTGAAGGAAATGGCCAAGGGCTACCCCGATGTGAAATGGAATCAATTTCACATCGATATTCTCACCGCGCACTTCGTCATGAACCCGGACAAGTTTAATGTCGTGGTCGCGTCGAACTTGTTCGGCGATATCCTCTCCGACCTCGGCCCCGCTTGCACCGGCACCATCGGCATTGCGCCGTCGGGCAATATCAACCCGGAACGGAAATTCCCCTCGGTGTTCGAGCCGGTGCACGGCTCGGCGCCGGATATCTACGGACAGGGCATCGCCAATCCGGTCGGGCAGATCTGGTCGGGCGCGATGATGCTTGAACATCTCGGCGAGGCCGAAGCGGCGGCGGCCATCGTCAAGGCGATCGAGAAAGTGCTCGCAGAGCCGAAGCTGCGCACGCGCGATCTGAAGGGGCCGGCCAACACCATCGAATGCGGCAAGGCCATCGCCGAGGCGCTCGCGTAGTTACCCGATCACTTTCTCTTCGATCAGGCGCTCGACCTCCTCAGCGCTGAACCCCAACTCGCGCGCGATCTCTTTCGTATGCTCCCCGACGCGCGGCACGTCGAGACGGCGGCCGAGACGCTGACCGTCCATCTCAATGGGCAGGGCCGGGATTGCCATCGTCTTTCCGTCGTCCAGCGTCACCTCGACCATGGCACCGGCTTGCGTCAGGTGCGGGTCGTCGAACAGATCGTGCGGCCGCGTCACCGGCGCGTAGGGCAGCCCGATGCGTTCGAAACGGCGGGAAATCTCGGCGCGCGTCAACGGTTTAAAAAAATCGCGCAGCAGGGGCATGAGGCGCTCGCGTTCGGCGACACGCTTAGCGTTCGTCGAAAACGACGGATCGGCCAGCAAATCCGTCAAGGCGAATTCCTTGCAGAATATCTCCCACTGTGTGTCGGTGACGACACCAAGGAACATCGGATCGTCGGCGGTCTCGAACACGTCGTAAACCGCCCAGGCGGAGATGCGCGCCGGCATCGGATCGGCCGCCTTGCCGGTGACCACGTATTGCGCCATGTGCGGCGCCACCAGCCAAGCATTGTTTTCGAATAGCGCGCTTTTGACGAGCTGTCCGCGACCAGTGCGGCCGCGCTCGATCACCGCCGCCATGATGGCGATGGTGGCGAACATGCCACCCATCATGTCGTTGACCGGCGCGCCAGCACGCAACGGCCGCCCGGGCGGGCCCGTCATGTAGGCCAAGCCACCCATCATCTGCACCACCTCGTCGAGTGCGGCGCGGTGTTCGTAGGGGCCCGATAGGAAGCCTTTGAGCGAGCAATAGATGAGACGCGGGTTGCCGGCGCAAAGCGCTTCGTAACCGAGGCCCATCTTGTCGAGCGCGCCGGGCCGAAAATTCTCGATCACGACGTCGGCCGTAGCGACCAGCTTGCGCATGACCTCGATTGCCTTGGGCGATTTCAGGTCGGCGGCGAGGCTGCGCTTGTTGCGATTGAAAGTCGGAAAGAAGCCGGCGCCGGAGCCGGGAATGCGGCGCGTGTTATCGCCTGCTCCCAGCGGCTCGACCTTGATCACGTCGGCGCCGAGATCGCCGAGGATGAGCCCGCAACTCGGGCCCATCACCATGTGTGAGAATTCGATAACTTTGATGCCGGCAAGCGGCAGCGTCATCAGGCCGCTCCCGCCGAGGCCGGCACGAAGCCTTTCGGCAAGCCGGCATCGGCGACATGGCCGTAGAGCGTCTCGCCCGGCAGCCCGCGAGTGATGAGGTCGCGCGCCGCGATCAATTTGTCGAGATCGATACCGGTGCGCAGCCCCATCGACTCGAGCAGGAACACGAGATCCTCGGTGACGATGTTGCCGGTTGCGCCGGGCGCGTAGGGACAGCCGCCGAGCCCTGCGTGCGAGGAGTCGAACGTGGTGACACCGGCGTCGAGGGCGGCGACGACGTTAGCGAGCCCCTGCCCGCGCGTATTGTGCAAATGCGCCGCACCGGCCTTGTCGCCGAGTTCGGCTTTCAGCCGCTTGAACATGCGCTTGATCTGCGCCGGGTTGGCCATGCCGGTGGTATCGGCGAGGTTGACGCAGTCGGCCCCGGCCTCAGCCAGCCGCTTTGCAACCTCGATCACCCAGTCCTCCGACACCGGCCCTTCCATGGTGCAGCCGAAGGCGGTCGATATCCCCGCCTCCACGCCTGGCCGCCGCGGCAGCGTGTCGCGCAAAGCGCAGACCGTCCGCACCGCTTCGATGGCCTGCTCCGGCGTCATATTGATGTTGGACTGGCTGTGCAGGCGCGAGGCCGACACCGGCATGCTGACTTTATGCGCGCCAGCAGCGAAGGCGCGCTGCGCGCCCTTCAGGTTCGGCACCAAAGCCAGCACGGTGATATCGGGGATATGGATCGCCTGGGCCACCACGTCCGCGGCATCGGCCATTTGCGGAAGCAGCTTGGGCGAGACGAACGAGCCGACCTCGATCTCGCGCATGCCGGCATCGGCTAGCGCCTTGATCCAGCGCAGCTTGGCCTCGGTCGGCATGGTGCGTTTGACGCTCTGCAAGCCGTCGCGCGGACCGACTTCGCTGACGACGATATCGACTTTGCTCATAATGCGGTTTCCTCGATCAGTGCGCGCACGTCGGCGACCTGTTCGATCGCCCATAGTTTTTCATTGAGTGCCGCGGCACGCTGCGCGCCCAACACCGGACCGACCAACTCGAGGAACTTGGCGCGCAAGCCATCGTCGTCGAGCGGCACCAGGCGCGAGCCGAGCGCTTCGTCCGCCTGTCGTGTGAAGGTACCGGCGTCGGTGGTGACAGTGACGCGCGCCGGACGCAAGCGCGGATAGAGTCCATCGATCTCGGCCGGCGCGCTGATGCTGAGCTTCTTGGCGATAGCGGTGAATTCCGGATCGCTGCGCGTCTTGTCGTCGAAATAGTCGAGCTTGATCCCGCGATAGCGCACCGCAAGCCCGACCAGATACGGGAAGCTCAATTGCGCGGTGGCGTAATCGTCCCAGCCGGTATGCGCGTGCTCGGCGGCAATCTTGTAGGTCTCGACCTCGATACGCTTGATCTGATCGGCCTTGATCTTTTCGTCATTGAGCAGCCCGCTGAGCGCCTCGACCGCCGGCTGGATGTGACGGCAGCAGGCATACGGCTTGATGTAGCAATCCGTGATGCCGAACGGCGCCGCCGGCGGCAGCGTCACCGGCCGGTTCTTGTCGATGCGGCCGAAGGCGAAAGCCTGCATGAAGCCGTCGCGCGCCTCGACCACCTTGGGTGGACCTTCGACGCCCTGCTCGGCGAGCAGCGCCGCCTGCAGACCCTCGCGCGAGGCGTGGCCGGCGTGCAGGCGCTTGATGTCACCGCCGCCGTTGACGAAGGCAAACAGGCCACCGGCGCTCGAGGCGGCGATGCCCATTGCATTGGCGATCTGCTGAGCGTTGAGGCCGCGTAGTTTCGCCGTGGCCATGGCCGCGCCGAACGGGCCGACGGCCGCGGTCGGATGGAAGCCGCGGTGGCGCAGATCGGGCGCGCAGGCGCGGGCCAGCGCGATAGCGACTTCGTAGCCGGTGACGATCGCCTCGATTAGCGCAGACCCGCTCACGCCGCGCGCGTAGCCGACGCTGAGCGAGGCTGGGATCACCGTGCAGCCGCAGTGCGCCGAGCCGTTGCGATAGCCGTCGTCGAGCTCGATGCCATGCGCGGCAGTGCCGCCGAGGAAGGCCGCATCCAACAGATCGGCGCGCCTAGCACGGCCCGGCACCGGAATGGCGCCGGCCAGCCGCACGGCGGCGATGACGTTTTCCGCATGCGTTGCGATCTCGCCTGGCGCGCCGGCGATCATCACGCCAACGGTGTCGAGCAGATGCCGGCGCGCGTAATAGCGCACCTCCTCGTCGAGGTCTTTGTATCGCAGCGATGTGGCGAAGCGTACCAGCGCCTCGGTCGCGCCTTCCGCCGGATTGAGCTGATGGACGGTTTCAGCCTGTGACATGACGGAGAGTCTAGTCCTTTGCGGCCAGCCTCACCAGCGCGTCCACCGCAACGGCGCCATGCTCGCGCACGATCAGCGGATTGATCTCGGCCTCTGCGATTGAAGGATCGTCGGCAAGGCGCGAGAGCTTCACCAGCGCATCCGCCAGCGCCGCAAGATCCCCGACCGGACGGCGGCGATAGCAGAAGAGCGCCTGCGGCGCCGGAACTTCGGCGATCATGGCTTGCGCCTCAGCAAGATCGATGGGTGCCAGCCGCAGTGCTTTGCCGCCGCCGAT
>Ga0134124_10003268_pt1 | contig 13029 bp, 13 predicted proteins | sample KB304_FD_96880 | JGI IMG/M metagenome (GOLD analysis project Ga0134124, IMG submission 96880) | Terrestrial soil microbial communities without Nitrogen fertilizer from Kellogg Biological Station, Michigan, USA - KB3-0-4 | ecosystem: Environmental > Terrestrial > Soil > Unclassified ... | reverse complement strand
CGAGGCGGCGCTGCGCGAGGGCGCGCTCGACCATCAGCATCAGGACGTCGGGATCGACCGGTTTGGCCAGGAAATCCAGGGCGCCTTCCTTCATCGCCGCCACGGCGTCCTGAATGCTGCCGAACGCCGTCATGACGATGACCGGCAGCTCCGGATCGAGATCTTTCGCCGCCCGCAGAACGCCGAAGCCGTCTCCGTTGGGCAGCCGCAGATCCGACAGGACAACGCCGGGGCGCGACGCCTGCATGGCCACCACGGCTTCGGCCTGATCGCGCGCTTCGATGACAGTGTGGTCCTGCGCCTCGAGCGCAAGACGGAGCATCGTGCGAAGGGAGTCTTTGTCTTCGACGAGAAGGATGGCGGGGCTCGGCGCCCGTCGCGGGTGCGCCGTCACCGCAGCCAGCCGGGCGGTACGCCGGCTTTGTGGGCTTCTTCTTCGAGGTCGCTCAGCGCCTTCTGCGTCTCCTTGATGTCCTGCTGCAGCCGCGCAAGCTCGGCGAGCGCCTGATTGCGATCCCGCTCGATGCCGGCGCGCTGAACCGGATCGGCGCGCGCGGCGAAATCGGCGGTCAGGGCGTTGATACGGCTCTGCACAGCGTCCATCAGCACCCTGTCGCGGGCGAGCGTGGCGTCGAGCTCTTTCTTTCGCTTGGCCCAGTAAGCCTGATCCTTGGTCGAGCTGTCCTTGCTCTTCTCTTCGCCCGCCTTTGGCGCACCGTCCTTTGGTGCTTCCGCGGCAGCAGATGGCTGTGTCGCGGCCGGTGACGCGCCATCGGGCGGCGGCGCCACCAGGGGTGCGCCCAGATCCTTGTTCGTGTACACCTTGGCCGGCGATTTTACGGTATTGCGCCGTTCTTCTTCGCGGCGTGCCACGTCTCCGAGCGACTGGCTGCTGGCGGAACGGGCAAAGCCCCCGCTGACGGCGACGACAACGGCGAGACAGAGCGTTACACGCATGGCTTCCTGGGTTATCGGCTCGAGTCCGGACCGACATGAGGCCGCGCACGACTTCACATGTCGGCGCGGGATCTGGAACAGCTACGAGCGAGGCGGATTGCCGAGCGACTGGAGACGCGCTCGCACGCGAGCGACATCGGGTGCCGATGGCGCCATGTCGAGATACTTCTCGTACGCTCGCCCCGCCTCGGGTGTGCGTCCCGCCTTCTCCAGACTGACCGCCAGCGCGAGGTAAAAGATCGGAACGGCAGGCGCCATTTCGATGCCCTTCTGGAATTCCGGGATGGCGGCTACCACATCGCCCTTCCGAAGCAGCGCCATCGCGAGGTTGTACTGACTGGCGAAATCGCTTGGAAGAAGGCCGGCCGCGCGACGGTATTCGCCCGAGGCGCGATCCCAGTCCTCTCGTAGCGCTGCTGCATGCGCCAGGTTGAAATGGTACGCCCATTTCTGGGGATCGACCTGCGTCGCCCGCTCGAAACGCGCGATCGCGTCGTTGGTCTGTCCGAGGCGCTCGAGGGTCAATCCCAGACCGTTCAGCAGCTCCGGATCGTCAGGGCGTTTCTCGAGCGCTTGTTCAAAGCTCGCCCGGGCGGCTGCCGGCTCACCCCTGCCGATGTCCGACCCGCCACGGCCCGCAGTATCGAGAAACACGGGTGGTTCAACCGCGCCGGCCGCCGCCGAATTGGCGCCGGAAGAGGCGACGCGTGGCGCGCCAGTCGAGGGCCGGGCTAACGTGTCCGTCGTGCGCGTCTGCGAATCCAGAAACATCATGACGGCAAACGCGATCGCAATCACGCCGACGATGCCGAAGATCAGCGTGCCGCCACCCCAGCGTTGAAGCCATGTCGGCAGAAGCTCAGGCTTCTGCCACGCCACGAGAGGCGCCTCGCAGCGAAGGCATCGTTCGCGATTGGCTTTGATTCGGGCGCCGCACGAGGCGCAGATGACGAACCCGATGTCTTCTTCTTCGTCAAACATCGAGAAATGTTGGCTCAGGGCTGTCTCAATTCGCGCCAGGACAGGATCCGAACGCCTGTCAGACCGACCACGCTATTGTACGACAGCGTCGGAGCATTCCCTGTGTCCACGCCTTCTCGTGGTTGCTCGTCAACGTCACCGGCTTTTGCCCGCGCAATCGTGACCTCGACCAACTTGTGCGATCCAAAGGGTCCGAACGCTTCACCACGGAGCGTCAGCACACCGGTGCCGGGGTTTTCTGTCACGCCCGCCGGGCACGATTTGGGAGAACCGCCGTCCACAAGCGGGTTGTCATCACACTCCGCGCGATCGTCCGCGACCATCACGACGACATAGAACGGCGAGTGGATCGCGTGCATTGGAGACAGATCGTTGACAGGGCCCCACGCGAACGGCTGCCATCGCGGATTGTTGGCACCCCATGGGCGTTCGGACGTGATGGCGTCCATCGCAGCATCTGAACACCTTGTCGATCGACGGCAGTTGGCATAGTTGACGATCTCGTCGAGATCGATCGTCCTTCCGTCAGCCAACGTCCGCAGTCCATGTGGAGTGCCGTCGGCCAGCAAAGAGCGGACACCGCCGTCGAGCAACGCGTTCCAATCGGACGTCGATTGCAGTTCGCCGATCGAATGCTCGAGAACAGCCTCGGCTGCATAAAACGCCTCGGTGTTGTTCTTGAAATTGCGTGTGATTCGCGACTCAGTGGCCGCCGCAACGATCAACGCGGAACCCAGGGCGCTCATGACCAATACGGCCATCAGTGCCAGTACCATGGCGGAACCCTGCTCACGGGTTGCCCTGGACGTCATCGGCCGAGATTCAGATTGCGCGGGCTCACATCGAAGCTCACAGACACATCGGGGACTGCCTTGGCGGTCGCGCCTGCCGTACCGCCTTGCAGCCGGAGCGTAACCCGCACCTTGCGAATCCGGAACAAGTCGGCGTCGTACCGCCTCTGGTTGTTGTCGTCTGGACACCACGGGCCGTCCATGAGCTGAGATGGCGCGAGCTTGGCGAGGCCGTCGGCCCCATCGAGTGGCGCCAGCCGTGACACGTGCGTGCCGCCGCTAACCTCCCACGTGCAGTTTTCGCCCGGCGCGAACGGAGGCTGTGAGACCTCCAGAGCCGGCGGTGAAGGGCCGTACGTCACCGACAAATCCCTGCCGGGATGCAGGAACACCGGTTGAGACGCCTCGCCGAAGTACTCGAATGCCAGCCCGACGACGTCGTCGAGGACGGGAGCGAAAGAGGCGAACCCATCAGCGTGCATCAGCTGTTTTGTCGCGGCGTTCAGATAGTAGGTGTGCGACGCCATCTCGACGATCGTGGTCGCGTGCCGCGACGAAGATCCCAAGTACGCCTTCGACAACGCGCTGTGCCGCGGATCCTGAAACCCGATGGACCGTGTCGCCTCTTCGACGGAAGTAACCGCGATCACATCCGCAGCCCCGGTGCCATCGAACAGCACGGCTTTCGTGACGCCCGCCGTGAAGCCGCACATGGGATCGGTCGCGCCTGATTGATCGGCTCGCGGACAGCCTGGCTCCATGTCGATGACGATCGATGACGAAGGGCTGCTCATGTCGTCACGCAGCGTGGCCTGGCTGGCGCTCGCCAGGACATAGAAGATGGTGATCGCATCGCCTTTGAAGACCGCGGCTTCATCGTCCATGTCCACATCACGGCCACGGCGGAATGGCAGAATGGACGCGAACTGATTGACAAGGCTGCCGGCGGCCGCTCCGGTGTCGGCGCCAGCGCCAGCGTTTACCAAGTCGTGCCATAACGCGTCGACGCCGATCCGAAGGCGCTGCTGCAACTCGGCGACCTCCGGCTGCGTCCGGAGGATCCCGCGTGCTGGGTTCAACAGCGCCATGACTCCCGCCGTCGTCGACACGATGATCGCCGTTGCCACCAACGCTTCAACCAGCGAGAAGCCCGCGTCGCCGCGACGCTCTGCGTTCATCGCGGTTTTCTCGTCTTGACCGTTGTCAGCCGAACCTCACCCAACGGGCGGAAAGCAGAGGCCGTGACGATTACTTGAATGATGATGGTGTTCGAGTTGGCCGGCAGCGGCTCGACGAGCCAGCGGCGTACATATGCGATAGTCGACGGCGGCGTCCGTCCGGCTGCAACCGCGTTCCCGGCTTCATCGACGTAGTCGATCGTCTCTGATATCGCATCGGAGACCGGCGCACCGAGGGTGTCGAATCCCCATGTCAGGCCGCGCAACTGCTCAATTTTCTGCTGCGCCAGCACGGTGGCGTACGAACGGGCGCGAGCCGATCGATTGGCGGCGACCGAGATCGCAAGCATCTGCCCGAGCGACACGAGGGCGCCAGCGAGCAGCCCGGTCGCGATGATCGCTTCCACGAGCGAGAACCCCGACTCCGGGTCGTTTCGCATCGAGGCGAGTACGTTGCAACTTGCCTTCCACGCGTGCGTCCACGCTCAACTCGAGAGATCGCGATGGTTTTCGTGATTGCTGCGGACGCCGGCGCTGCCTGGCAGCAGCAAATGCCACTCCCGCCGGTTCATCAGCGGGCGATTCTCGCCACGTTACGCGGCGGCAGTCGGAAGGACGATCGTGATGCGGCCACCGGGCCCGTTGCCGGCCGTGACCCTGCCGTTATGCGTGACTACGATCTTCTGCACCAGCGCCAAGCCGAGACCCGTGCCCTGAGGTTTCGTCGTGAAGAACGGGTGGAACACCCGGTCTCGTGTGTCCTCTGAAAAGCCGGGACCATTGTCCGAGACCACCAGCGTGCACGAGCCGTCTTCGCGATTGACGTGCCCGTCGATCACGACGGCTGGGGCGAGCGACTTCATCGCACACGCTTCGATGGCATTACGAAGAAGGTTGCTGAACGCCTGCCGCAGCAGCACATCGTCCCCCTCGATGGTGGGAAACTCGCCGGTCAGCGTGATGTCGCCGCCGAGGGCACGAGCATCGCCGCGCAGGTCGTCTGCAGCCCGGTCGGCGACGGCCCGGAGATCGACGGGCGAAAAGTTCAGCTGCTCCGGCTTGGCGAAGTTCAGGAAGTTCGTCACGACTTCACGCATCGCGTCGGTCTCGGCCCGGATGCCTTCGACATACGGCCGGAACGTCGCGGGCATCGCATTGAGATCGAGCAGCCGGCTGTAACCGTGAATCGTGGCGAGGCCGTTGCGAAACTCGTGGGCGATGCCTGCGGTGAGTTCGCCAACCCGCGCGAGGCTGTCCTTCAGCCGCACCTGCTCCTCGAGCGCCACGACCGACGTCAGGTCCGTGAACAGACAGATTACGCCCTGCGGCACCGGCAATTCCGCCCGAAGAGGCGATACCGTCAAGCCGATGTGCATCGGCGAGGCCTTGCCCGGCGCAACGTCGACCGCACGCCGGATGATCGGCTTTTGGGTCCGCAAGCATTCTTCGATCAATGCCGCGACTGTCTCCGCGTGGGCCAGCACCTGCTGGTACGGGAGGCCTTCATGTGGTCCGTCGCCGATGCCAAGCAGTCGACGTCCAACCGGGTTGACGATTTGGACCGTGCCCTCCTGGCTGACCATCAGCAGCCCAGCGGTCAGGTTCGCGATGATTTCCTGCGCAAGCCGCTCAGAGGTCTCGGCACGGAGGGCCATCGCGCGCTCCTGTGCCTTGAGCTTGGTGACGGCGTCCTGAAGCGCGGCCGACAGGAATGCCGTTTCCACTCCGCTTTCGCGCATCCGGCCGCGCGTGTCGCGAGCGGCCGACATGAACTTCAGCAGCGCGAAGGTAAGCACGGCGACCAGCACCGTCACGATCGCCGTCAACCCGAGAAACGCCTGGCCGGCCGGTGTCATAGATAGAACTGCATGTACCAGTTGACGAGCGAGTCGCCGGCCACGGCGGCGACCATCGCGGCGACGGCGAGGAACGTCCCGAATGGCAGCGCGTACTTGAGCGACTCCCTTTTGGTGATCAACACACCGACGCCGACGATCGAGCCGGCGACGGAAGACAGCACGAGTGTCACGAGAACCAGCTTCCAGCCAAGGAACGCGCCAATCATCCCGAGCATCTTCACATCGCCCATGCCGAGCCCTTCCTCATGCCGGACGCGATAGTAAACCTCCGCGATCACGAACAGGCTGCCCGCGCCCGCGGCGATGCCCATGAGCGACCCCAGCCAGCCGGGACCAGCGACCTCGCTGAGCAGAAAGCCCACCACGATGCCCGGCAGCGTGATCACGTTCGGAAGGATCTTGTGCTGCAGATCGATCACGAACAGGACGATCATCGCGCAGCCAAACAGGAGTCTGACAATCATCAGGGCGCTCGGACCGTACCAAAGGTAGCCGGCAAGGAACATTGCCCCGGTGACCGACTCGATGAGGGGATACATCGGAGAGATCTTCGTGCCGCACGATCGGCACTTTCCTCTCAGGAACAGGTAGCTCAGCACCGGCACGTTCTCGTACCACGCAAGCATGTGCCCGCACTTGGGACAGCCTGATCGCGGACGGACGGGAGACAGCTTCCGCGGCAGCCGGTAGATGCACACGTTCATGAAGCTGCCGAGAAACAGGCCCAGCAGCGTGACGAAGAAGGCCTCGAGTGCGGGAGATGGTGCCGGGCTCACTGATCCGTCCGCGCGGCCGGTTCGAATGGCAACGGAAAGAGCGGCGAGTTTCGCGAGAGCGTCACGCGGGAGGGCGACTGCAGCTCGTAAGGAACGTTGGCGGGGTCCAGGGGCACGCCGGGCATCACTCTCGCTGAAATCAAATCGTTCCAGCTCGTCACGGGAACGCCACGGCGCTCACCGAGGGTGTCGACGACCTTCTGGATCCGCTCGATGATCTCGATTGCGTCGAGCTGCTGCAGCTTCATGGTCGCTGCGTTGCGGGCGTACTCATTGTTGGCTGTCTCCCTGAGCTGGTTCCAGAGCAGCCTCGATGCCGTCCGATCCCCGCCTTTGGCCAGCGTCGTGCCCGCGAGCGACCGAAGCCACCAGGGCGCGCCCGGAATGTCGGCGCCGCGATTGAAGGCCTCCGCGGCTTTGATGAAGTCGTGTTTGGACCAGTAATAGACGAACCCGATGTCTTCCCAGTACTCCCATTTGGAAGGAGATGCGGCCAGCCCCTTTTGGAGAAGCGCGATGGCATCGTCAGGCCGCCCGGGGCCGTGCGGATACGGCTCGGACAGAAAGATGCCGCCAAAACGGTACGCGATGTTGAACCGGGGATCCAGCGTCGTGACGATGTCCAGGAGCGGATAGAGCAGGTCGAACGAAATCGGCGAGTCGGAGAGCGCAGCCGGCGGCAGGGTCGACAGACCGGCCGCCCTCGCGTGTTGAGCGCGAGACCCGAAATACTGAATGGCGCGGATCCAGTACAGGTCGGCGGCCAGCGAGCGGTGAGTAAACACGATCCGGCTGGTCGCTCGCTGCGTTAGGTACAGAGTTTCCTCTTCATTCGGCGCCGCCGGATATTTCGCATCACGCAGCAGCTGCAAACCGACCGACATCGCGCCCAGAACGAGAACGGCGGCAGCGGCGTAGACAATCGGCACGCGCCCTTGCGCCGTCATTTGAAATCCCGCCTGGAGAACGCGGTCGCGGCGAGGACCAGCAGAATCCCGATATAGACGACGCCATACCCGATCGTCGTCGCCATGTATCCCGCAGTGACGGGCAGGCCATGGACGACCTGGCTGGTGACGTCGAACGGAGCCAGATTGGGAAGGACGTACGAGATGACGCGGGCGAGCACCTGGGCGGCCTTCGAATTGACCACCTGATCGAAGTTGCGGAGATCCTGGCTAAAGTAGCCGGCGATGAAGGTGCCGACGGTGAGGCCCGCCGAGAGGATCGGAGTCGAAAAGGTCGAAAAGAAGAGCGCCGTCGCCGTCACGATCAAGAGCTGCACGAGTATCAGCACAACGGCCTTGAGCATTGCGGGGTCAAGGGCAGGCGCCTCCCGTGCCTGACGCGCGAATTCGTTTTCTCCCCAACTGACGTACGCGAGTACGGCGTACAGCGCGACCGTCATCACCGCGATGTTGACGGTAAGCGTCAGCGCGAGACCGCCGAACTTGCCCAGCACGACTTCGTGGCGCCTGACAGGCTTCGCAAGAAGCCCATAAATGCTGCGACGCTCGACCTCCTTTGAAACGAGGCTGACCCCGATGAACACCGCCATGAACAGCCCAAAGATCGAGATGGAGGACAGGCCGAGGTCCTTCATGATCTTGAGGTCCTGCCCGGCCGTGAGCTGACCGAGCATGTAGGACGCGCCGATGAGGAGAATCGCGAACACGACGAGGCTGTACATCACCTTGTCGCGGACCGACTCGCGAAAGCCGTTGATCGCTATCCACCCCAGAGTTCTCACGACGGTTGCTTCACCCGCTGAATGAAGAAATCTTCGAGGGTCTCGCGGATGGGATTCAACGACACGAGCCGGGCGCCCGTCGCCGTCAGATCTGCGAGCAGTTGCTCCGGCGGGGTGGACGTGGGCACTTCCAGTTCGTAGCGTCCACCGCCAATCGGAACGGCACGCTTCACGCGCGTGCCGAGCCCCGCAAGCACCTCGTCACGTACATCGGCGACCACGAGTTCCCAGCCGCTGACGGAGAAAGCCAGCATGTCAGTGAGACGTCCGCTGGCCACGAGCTGGCCCTTTGCAAGAATCGCGACCCGGCTGCACAACGCCTCGGCGTCGCTCAACACGTGCGAGCTGAAGAAGACACTGCAGCCTCGCTCGCGGAGCCGCAGAATGAGAGCCCGCACGTCCCGACGGCCGATTGGGTCGAGGCCGGACATCGGCTCGTCGAGAATCACCAGGTCCGGCTCGTTGAGGAGCGCCTGGGCGATGCCGACGCGCTGCACCATCCCCTTCGAAAACTTGCGCAGCTGAAGACGCCGTTCCGACCCGATGCCGACTTCATCGAGCAGCGTCGAGACGCGCTTCCGGCGATCGGCCGCGCCAAGCCCGAGCAGCCCGCCGAAATACGTCAGTAACTCTTCGGCAGTGAGGTGGTCGTAGAAGTAGGGGTTTTCGGGAAGATAGCCGAGGCGCCGCTTCGCAGCCAGGTCGCCCGGCGGGCGGCCCAGGATTCGCGCCTCGCCCGAGGTCGGAAACACCAGCTGCAGCAACAGCTTCAGCGTCGTCGTCTTGCCGGCGCCGTTCGGCCCGAGGAAGCCGAACACTTCTCCGGCGTCCACCTGCAGCGACAGTCGGTCAAGAGCGCGCCGCGGTCGCTTCCGCCAGAACCCGACGGCGTAGTCTTTTGTGAGGTCGATCGTCTCGATCGCGAAAGGCACGTCTATTGGGCGGTCGCTCGCTTCAACTCGATGGCAATCGCCTGTTCGAGGTACTGCGGCGCGAGGACTCCAGAAACGCGCACGCCGTTGAGGAACATCGTCGGAGTGCCGGAGACGTTCAGGGTGTGGCCGAACGCGATATCGCTCTTCACCGACTCGAGCGTCGCCGTGTATTTCGCATCGAAGTTCGTGACGCCTCCAATGTCGCGAGCCCACTGTCGAACCGTTTCGGAGGTCATCGCCGGCTGGTTATGAAAGAAATGGTCTTCAAGCGCTTCACGCTTTGCGGGCGCCGCCAGCCGAACTGCCACGGCTGCTTCGCACGCCGAGGGGTGGGGACCGCCGTTCTGCACGTTTGGATTGCATTTCGAGTCGAGCGGGAAGTCCTTCATCACCAGACGAACGGTGTTCGGCTGCTGCTTGTTGAACTTGTCGATGATCGGCTTGAGCGTGATGTACGCCTGGCTGCAGTAGGGACACTGAAAGTCGCTGAAGTCGACAATGAGCACCTTCGCACCTTCGGACGGTACGATGAGGGGAACTCGCGGCTGCGCAGCAAACCAGCGTTCGAACTGCGATCGCCTGTCGGCCTCCTGCGCTTGTGCTGCAGCCGTGGGCTCCTGCGCGCTGCCTTCCCGCGGAAAGAACGCGACGGCTGACACGGCGCCGCCGAGAAACAGCAGGGCCACAACAAGAGCGAGCGGGCTGGCGACGGCGTCCCGGAGATCACGAAGAGCCCGTCGAGGTAAGGTCGTCATAGGAAATGAAGTAATGGAGCCTGAGAGAACAAACAACCCGACGACCGCGGCATCGGTCGCCAGACACAACACGCAATAGACCTTCAAGACGGCGAACGAGACGTACATGAGATACAGCACTGCGGCGAGCGCGCCGGTCGACATCGCGAAGATGTAACCGGGCACGCTCTCGCGCAGCGCCTGCGAACCGTACACACTCGCCGCAAGCAACACGAGCACGCCGGCGAACCAGATAGCGCCGTACACCGATATCGGGACGCCGTACGCCGTGCTGTAGCGACTCAGATACACCTGTGAGCAGCTGACAGTCGTATTGATGTCGCAGAAGCTGGTGTAGCTCGGATTGAACAGCAGCCGGTAGTGGACCGACGCCGCCGTCAGCATCGCTCCGAGCCCGACGAAGGCGAACACGAATGCCAGCGCCCGAGCCTTAACACTCACAGCAAAGGCCTCGGTTGTACCACAAAGATCGCGAAAACCACAAAGACAACCGCCGAGGACGCCGCCCGCCGCGGCAACTTATTGAATCGGCGACGTGCTCCCAGCCACCGCAAAGGGTTGCACCGGCACAACCGCCGGATTTGCCTTGTTCTGCCAAATCGTGCCTTGCTCGTCGGTCGCAAATGCCCGACTGCCGGTCGAGGTCGAAACCGGTACGGCAGTCGCGTAGTAGTTCGTACCCGTGCCCGCACACCCGGCCGGCGGCGCGGCCATCGCCGTGTTGTTCAGCCCTGCCGCCATCTGGATGTTGAACCCGCTCTTGACGACAGCGGCCGCATTCGCGCCCAGCGTCAGGTCGGTCGACAGGAAATTCCCTGCCGTCTTCAGTTCCTGCAGGTAGGTCGCGTACCCGTTGCATTGCTGCGAGTAGCTTTGCTGCGCGGTGTTCACCGCTCGCATTGACCCGATCGCCGACGCCTCGTTGCCCGATATCCGTGCGCGAAGCAGCCCGGGCACGGCAATCGCCGCGATGATCCCGATGATGGCGACGACAATGAGCAACTCAATCAACGTGAAACCGTCCTGATTACGAGTCATGGCTTCTCCTCGAACTCGAACCGGCGCGTCGTGCGCCGGGTCGCGTTCGGGCAAGGTCGCAACCCGACTGCCACGAACCACGAAATCGCAATCGAAGGTAGCTATAGGACTTAGGAACGATGCGGTCCGAAGCGGAGGGACAAAGGCGAGAAAAACGAGATGTGGGTCGGCATCCGGGTGATCACTTTTTCGGTACACAAAAAAACCGGCATGGCCTTCGTCAGGCCATGCCGGTTTCGGATCCGCCTTGCGGAGTGTTACTGAATCGGGCTCGTGTTGCCGGCCACCGCGAAGGGCTGCGTCGGCACCACAGGAGCCGGAGCGGTGTTGTCCTGCCAGATCGTGCCCTGCTCGTCGGTCGCGAACGCGCGGCTGCCCGTCGAGGCCGAAAGGGGCACTGCCGTGGCGTAGTAGCCGACGTCGGTCAAGAGGCAGCCCGCCGGAGGCATCGGGATCGGGTTGGTGCCCGCGCCGACCGCGACCTGAACCGTGAAGCCGCTCTTCGTCGCCGCCGTGCCGACCGCGCCCTGCGTCAGGTCGGGCGACAGGAAGTTACCGGCCGTTCTGAGTTCCTGCAGGCTCGTCGCATAGCCATTACACAGCTGCGAGTAGTTCTGCTGCGAGGTGTTGATCGCGCGCATCGAGCCGATGGCCGAAGCCTCGTTGCCCGACATGCGGGCGCGCAGCAACCCAGGCACCGCGATCGCCGCGATGATGCCGATGATCGCCACGACGATGAGCAGCTCGATCAGCGTGAAGCCTTTCTGGTTCCGAATCTTCATGTCCTACTCCTTGAACGAATTATGTTTTCTGACGATCGCCCGTGACGAGCGGCCGTGCCTGAGCTTGGAGCAATCGAGGTGCCAGGGAGACATCAGCTACCAAGTCCCTTTAGCTCAGAGCTTTATGAGGATTCTTCTCGCGGCATTAGCGGACAAACCGCGTAGGATTGACGTTCCTTGTCACTCCGACCTGCCGTAGAGTGTCAACGTAGATTGTATTTCTTCACATAATAGCGAAACGAGCGAAAACTCATACCCAGCAGTTCAGCGGCTTTCACCTGCACACCGCCGGCTCGTTTGAGCGCCTCTGCCAGATAACCGCGTTCGATTTCCTGTACATGGGCTTCCAGATCGAAACCGGAAGAAGGAAGGGCGGCTTCAGTCGGCTGCGATGCCGTCACTGACGATCGCACCGAATCGCCCCGGACAGCCGGCGGCAGGCTGTCAGGCAGCACCGTCGGTGTGGCCTCGAGCGCGACAGCACGCTCGATCGTGTTCTCCAATTCGCGAATGTTTCCGGGCCAGTCATATTTCAGCATCAGCTCCAAGGCGTCGTGCGAAATCGCGTTGATGGTCTTCCCCATCTGCTCGCTGTATTTCGTCAGGAAGTGTTCCGCAACGAGCGGGATATCCTCGCGGCGGTCCCTGAGCGGCGGGAGGTGAATGCCGATGACGTTGATGCGATAGAAGAGGTCCTCGCGGAACCGTCCGTCCGCCACCAGCTTGGCCAGATCCTGATTGGTGGCAGCGATCACCCGGATGTCCGCCTGCATCTCCTCGAGCCCGCCGACCCGGCGGAACTTGCGCTCCTGGAGCACGCGCAACAGCTTGACCTGCATGACGGCGCTCATCTCGCCGATTTCGTCCAGAAACACCGTGCCGCGCTCGGCGACCTCGATCAGACCCTTCTTGTTGGATTCGGCGCCGGTGAACGCGCCACGCATGTGGCCGAACAGCTCCGACTCGAGCAGTGCTTCGGGAAGCGCTCCGCAGTTGACCGCCACGACAGGCCGATCGCGCCGAAGCGAGTGGAAATGAATCGCCTGCGCGACGAGTCCTTTCCCGGTCCCTGACTCTCCGGTCAGCAGGATCGTGCTGTTCGTGCGCGCGACGGTCTCGATCATCTTGAAGACGCCGAGCATCGGCTCGCTGCGGCCGACGATATTGGCGAACTGATGGGTCAGCCCAAGCGTGCGTTTGAGCAGTACGTTTTCCTGGCGGAGCTGG
>Ga0134124_10003267_pt1 | contig 13030 bp, 15 predicted proteins | sample KB304_FD_96880 | JGI IMG/M metagenome (GOLD analysis project Ga0134124, IMG submission 96880) | Terrestrial soil microbial communities without Nitrogen fertilizer from Kellogg Biological Station, Michigan, USA - KB3-0-4 | ecosystem: Environmental > Terrestrial > Soil > Unclassified ... | reverse complement strand
GCTCCGATTAAGACAGGCGTTAAGCTGCTGCCATCCCACAAAGACAGAACACCGGCGTAATTGAGGCTCATCAGGTCCGCGCCGTGGTTTTTCCACTCGGCCATGTTTCCAGATGTGTGCACGATAGCGGAATCGCAGGTGTAGCAAGTCGTTCCGTCCGCAGAAGTGGGCGCAAGGGCCATGCGTGCCGCACCATCTGCGTGGATGAACACCGATTGAAAAGTCAGAGCACCCCACACCGTAGATGTTCCAATGGCCGGACCGTCAAACAGGATGACACTTCCAGAATTGAAGCTGTAAACATCCGTGCCGCTGACTGTGAGTGGACTGTCATCGAGTGTTCCCGCGTTATTGTATCCGATGTAAGTATCGGTCGGGTTCAACGACGACAACTGGCTTCGTAGAATCTTGAAATTCTTCGGCGAAAGCGCTGCGTCAAATCCCATCAGGTAAGACGTGGCCGTGAGTTGCCCGGCTGTCTTTACGCCGAAAGCTGTGTTGTCACTCCATTTTTTGTTCGCCATAAAATCAAGGGCCTTCGGTTATCATTCGGTCCAGAGTTTCGAGGATCATCGGGGAGCCTGTCTCGGTTATCATCGAGAACGGCCCGTCGCTCGAAAGCCCTGAATCGGTTGGGCTGAAGTAGGTCAGACAATATTCGCCACCGGTGTAGGTCGGAATGACAAGCTTCGCGTTTGAATCGACGTAACAGCCTTGGGCAGTCATTCGATAGCCGTCGATCTGCTGGACATCCGCTGTCGTGTCTGTGTTGTAGACCGTCAGCGTGTCCGTGCTGTCCTGGGCAAGAACGAACTCGTAAGCCCCGGCATACCAGAGAATCGTGAACCCTGTATCCGTCGGAAACCCGCCTTCGATCGTGTTGCTAGAAGGATCAATCAGCGCGATTCCGTAAACCGATCCCGAACGGTAAGAGATCCAGAGCTTTCCAGACCCGTCATGCCCGCCGAACGTTCCGACGTAGGTAATCGCCAACAGTTCAGAGACGGTCCCCAATTCCGAAAGATCAATCGTCGTGACCGCCAACGTGTTCACGTCCACCCGGGCGAGCACGCCGCCATCACAGGCGCAATAGATCGCGTCCACGTCGATCACGTAGGCGAACTGGTTATCGAGGCACGTTGCCAATACAGAGTCGGCGAGCAGGCTGTACGTCTCCGCGATCGTGTCCAGAATAGCGAATGCGTTGGCCGACCCGCAGCCTTTCAATTGAAGCCATAGCGCCCCGCTGGTGGTGACATACGCCGAATTCATGCCCTTCGCAACGCCGGTCGGATTCGGAAAGCCTCCGATGTAATGGACGGCCAAGGTGTCGACCTGAACCACCGCTACAAGTTCGTCACCGGCAGCACCGCCGCTTCCGCCCTGGCACCCGAAAAAGAATCGATCGCTCGCCCCAAGCCACCAGCCGCCGCCGGTAATTCGGGTGTCCTCGATATCGCCAACCCCTGAACACTCGGGCGAAAGAACTCGAATGATGGCGCCAGATACGGACACAGACCCAAACCCGCGATGGCCAACTCCAATCCGGTCGCTCTCGATCGAGTAGGCCGGGGCGAAATAGGAGCCGGACGTTTGGCAGCAAGTTGACGTTCCATGGGCCGGGCGCGCGGTCACGTCGACCGGGAAATATCGATCTTCGAAATCGACTGATATTTTCGCGTGATCCGATGTGAGATTCGTTGCCTCATTGCGTTTCAAATGCCCGAACGCGACCGGAATGACCCATGCAGGTTTTCCCTCGTCATCAGCGGTCTCCCAATTCTCCGTCAATTCAGCGTCGAGCGTGACTGCGTTTGTCGAGACCGAATCGACTGACACAATTTCCCAATCATCGAACGAGCGCCAGATGATCGCCAACTCGTCGAACGTGTCCCAAAGCGAATTGTCCGTTGACTCGACAGCGAGAATCGAAGCGCCAGCCGCAACGTCCGCGGTAAGCTTCACCCGGTCTTGCCAAATCGGAATTCCAAACGGGAGCCCGTCAGCCAACTCGATCAGCCGGCGAATGTAACCGGTTTCCTGTTCGGTGATCGTCAGCGGAGTGTAGGAAATCCCGTAGAGCGGCCTTGGCCTGGTCTGTAGCCGTTCCTCGCTGGTGTCCAAAGCCTCGCGCACCAAAACCTTGTCCTGCATTTTCAGCACCAGTCCCGCGGACCAATCCGGCTCGACGGTAAAAACGGGTACGTCGATTCCTCTGTACTGGAGCAAGACACTCAATCTGCCTCGGTAATGCGCTAGGGCGGAGCCCGGTTCAACCGCACAGAAGGCTTGCCGCGTTCACGACGGGCCAGTATGAACGCGCACAATGAAATACCTCCTATGCCTCGTCGTGGTGATGTTTGCCGGGTGCTCGACGGCACCGCGCCGAACCGAACCGCCTTTGTCTGAGCGCCGGTACGAGTTCAGGATTAAACACCAAATGGACGCTCGAACGGCATTCCTAAAGACCGAGACTGCACTTGCAACCGCCTATGATGATCTTCCGCTTGTCACGGTTCTACGGCAGCCCGAAACAGGCACATTCATCTTAAAGCCGTTGCTCGAATACAAAATGGGTGATCTCGGCGGTCCGTTCTACTCTGTTGAGCATCTCCGATACATTCTGACCGTTGTCGCCAAAGATGGGGAGAACAGCGTTCGAATCGATCTCGGCCCGCACGATCGTCTCGGGACGTGGCCACCGGAACATGACATGCCGAAGATAAAAGCGCTCGTGAATGAAATCGCGCGTACCATCGCCGCGGGCATCGGAGGGACGATTGATTAACGCGAGATGCTTCCTCGGCGGGTGAGATGATCAACCACAATCCGGGTTCCTTCTTTGGACATCCATTCACGCATCGCATTACGGCTGTCGATCGTTGCGAAGTTGAAGGCGATTGAACTGCTCGGCGCTGTGATTGATGGAGTGCCGATTGAGCCAGCAAATCCACCACCAGCGAACCCGCGCGAGGAATGGCCTGGCATCCGACCATTGAAATAGACGGACGCGAAGTGATCCAAACCAAAGGCCCGAACTGTTTTTGCCGGAATGACAACTTCGGAACGGTGAACCGGTCCTGCAACCTCGTGAGTTCCACCTTGGCCGGTGAATCCGCCTTCTGCGAACCCTGGATTGACCGAGGCAATTGTCGCGATCTGCGCCGCAGCAGCACCAGCCGCAATTCCAGCGGCAACACCGCCGAGGATAGGTCCGCCAATCTCATTTCCCCATGCAAAGGCTCCAAGGCTGGCTTTGATTCCGTCGATTGTGGCCTGGGCGATGGCAAAAACTTTGTATGCGACAACGCCCTCGCGTCCGAATGCCTTGGCGATGCTGGCGAGGTTTCCAAACATCTCGCTCGTTCCACTAAGTTCCATGTCGCGCAGTTGCTTTTTCTTCTGCTGAAGTTCTTTCCACTTCGTCAGTTCTTCGTCTCGTGCTTTATCGATGATGGCCTCATTTGCGGCGACAAACCTTTTGCTCTCCAAAAGCTCAAGCTCGCGCCGGCCATCGTCTGAAACCAAAGTGAGCTTCTTTATTTCCTCATCGTTTTTCAGGTGGTTCAACCGCTCCTGATCAAGTGCGGCTCTTTGCAGCCGTTCGCGTGAAGGAATAAAGTCAGCCTCGCGCTGCAAAAGTTCCTGGCTGAGCTTATCCTTCATCTCAAGAGAGGCTTTCTTTTCCTCTTGCAATTTCGCGAGCAATTCAGGATTTGGAAGATTGGCTTTGTCGCCTTCAGCAGATCCGGCCAATGTTGGCGGAACATTGGATCCCGACGGGGCGTTGGCACCGAGAAGAAGCGTCCCGACAGGCCCGAGCAATGCCATTCTGGCCCCTGTGCCGAGTTTACCGGAAAGAATGTCGGTCAACTTAGTGCTGAACTTGTTCAGCGCCGGAAGAACCTCGTCGAAGATCGCGAGCGCGAATCCTTTGAAGGTGACCTTGAGCGCGGAAATGTGGTCGTTGAATTTCTCGATCTGATCCGCCGTGAGCGTTTTGACCGTCCCGCCGAGCTTGTTGTAAAGCTCGACGTTTTCACGAATCGCAGCAGATCCTCCGTTCAGGAATTCTATTGTCGCGCGTGAGTTCCGACCGAAAAGAACTTGCGCAATCGCTGCCTTTGAAGCTGCCCCTTGGCTTTTCTCAAAAGCGTCAGAAATTTGCAAAGTGACGTCGAGCACGTCGCGACGATCCAACCCTTGAAGCGATATCCCGAGAGCCTGAAAACTCTTTGCGGCCTCGCTCGTCGGATCGCCCGCCGCCTGCTGCATAGCGCGCAGGAGTTGATTCAACTGCTGGCTCGATTCGGCGGCCTGGATTCCCGAGGACTCCATCGCGAACTTGAATCCTGAAAGGCGCTCCGTTGTCGTCTCGAGTGCTCTTGCTTCTTTCGACAGTCCGTCGATAGTCGCCAACTGCGTCCTGGCATATTGGCCAGCGGCAGCCGCGGCAGCGATGTAACCGAGGCGCAATCCGATCAAAGCCTCAGCGCTGTTCTTGATCGCGCCGGTAGCCCGCTGCTCGGTTTGGGTGGATCGGACATTCGCCCGGTCAATCTGCCCCATTTGGCTCAGGACTTGGGAGAACTGCGCCCGCGTCCGGTTCAACGCATCGATTATGATTTGGATTTGGCTGCTATCGAATGCCATGTTTTCTTACTCCTGACTGCGTAAAGTGCGCTGCTATCTTTCGCATGTTCTTTTTCCGGCGCTGTTTCGGGTCTTCCTCTTTCTTCTCTTTCTGTTCGCCGAACGCAATTTCCATGACCCGCTTCAACTCTTCTGCAAAAAAACTCTGGCCTTCCTTACTCATCAGGCTCGCGACGGCTGCCTGAACCGAACGCATCATCCAAACGCTCTCGACGCCTTGTTCTCTCTGGCGCCGGGCCACTGCCAACTCAAAGAGCAGATTCAATTTCTCAGGCGAGCAATCCCACATATCCGACTCTCGATGGCCAACGGCAATCAAGAACTCGAACTGCTCTGCGAACCTGACGGCGCGTCCTTCTGGCTCGCTCTTAGGATTTCGATTCTTTCGTTTGCCGCCGTCACTAATTGTGGAAAAACCGAGGCATTGAGCCGCCTCCCTTCCGAGAGGATTTTGAATGCGTCCTCGGGTTCAACCGCCTCTATCCAATCGGTAGGCTTTCCAGCATATAGAGCGGCCTCCGCTGGCATATCGCCATTCCCGAAAGCGGCACCGAGTTGAGGAATTTCTCGGAAAGAAACCTTCCTGACTTTTATCGTTTGGACTTCAATCTTTCCTTCGACAACGACGCGGACCGCTAGATCAGCGCCGCCGTAAAGGATTTCCATTTCATTTTTCATTTGTGCTACTTCGTTTGAACTGGTCGCGACGCTTTGTTGTGGTCGGAAAAGTCACCGTCGCAGTGACCTCTCCGGGAAAGGAGGCGAGCCAAAAATTCTCCTTCTGGCCCGCCCAATTTGAGAAAGATTGTGACCGCCAGTTTGTCTTCAGGATCGTTACTGCGCGCCGCCTTTATGAGTGCGGCTTCCTGCTGTGCGGTCAGTGCCATGCGATTAGGCTGTCGGTTCGTCCTCGCGGCAATAGAACGTACCAGGCGTTTGGCCATCGACCGAGACGCGCACCTGAAGCTCGGCCCATGACGTCGCGTTGACCTCGCCGACGCTTTCAACCGAGACCGCGCACTTGAAGCCGCGGGGAAACATGATGATGTCGTTATCGGCGTCCTGGTCGTAGACCGTGACGCTCCCGAACCCTTCGCGCGTGAGCGTTTGTAGCGGTGTCAGCGCTAGGTAAGAGAGCGCGTCGCCTTCGTTGATGGCCGACGCTGTTACCGCCACGCTGACAGTTACGGTCAAAGCCGCAACGAATTGCACCCGACCGAGAACAAGATCAACGTTGTATTGCACGCCTTCCTCCAAGATGTAATGGAATACGACTGAAGTTCCGGTTGTGCTGAAATCGATTGCCGATCCACCCGCAGTTGTTGCCACCTTGAATGTATCAGCCGCCGCATTGACGACATAGTAAGCCGTATTTGCGGTCAGTCCCGTAGGCATTACGGACGCGGTGAAGAACACCCGATCCCCATCCGAACGTCCGTGCGCGGTCGCTCCGATCGTGTTGGCCGTGGCATCGCATGTTGCGTTGACAGCGGCCTCGTAAACGAAATCGACCGAATCCAGGTGCATCAGTTGTTCGCTATCAACCTTGATGTCGTACCAGTTCATCGCGGTAGAAGGATCGTTCACGGTAAACGTCCACGAATCAGGCTGGGTTCCCGTAAGTCCGGTGAAAGCATCCTGGGTGAAAGAATCAGCTTGGTCGCCGCCCAGCAGAATCATCATGTTCTTGAGTTTGAACTCATCCATTTTCAGGATGTAGGTCATGCCCTGCTTGATCACGATGGTTTTGTCTTTGCGGGTGACGCCGCGGTAGCTGCCAGTGTGTTCCAGCTTCTCGACGTCGAGTTGCGGTGTCAGTGCCGTGATATTGCCGAAATCACGGTATCCCTTGACTTGAGTTTCGGCCAGCGTCGAAGCCCCTTCCGAGAAAGAGAACTCGACTGTGCCGCTCAGTAGCGCTCCGAGATTGTGTAGAGGTTGCATATATTTTTATTCCTTCTTATTCGGTTGCCCGTCGTGCCCCCCGGGTGAACAGGCGTGGCATGACGGAAAGTCTGATCTGAGCGTTGATCGAAAGCTCGTTTGCGAAATTGTCCTGGACCTGTGGAAGCATCGGCCTTTGCAATGTCCCGTTGAGCCCCAAATCGAGATTGCCTGTGGTGTGGTCCGTCTCGATCGCGTCCAGCACCTTCTCAACATCTTCAATCCACTGAACCAAACCCGCCTTTCGACTTGAAGAGATGCTGAGCTGCAGCGTCATTCCGCCCTCACCTACAATGCGCGTGTGTTCCACCTGTGTGAGATCCGGAACCCAGATTCGAACGGTCGGAAAATCCTTTTCGCCTTCCACTTCGGCGAGCGGTCCCATCTTCACTTTCCAACCTTGAAGGATCTTTCCGGTCCCGACGTGACCATCAAGGCGACCTTGGACAGCGGAAACGACTGCCGAATATTTACCCATGAATCAGCCTCCGGATGTGAGCTTTCATGGCGTTGAGCAGAAGCACGCGCGCACGCTCGCGCGCGGCAGCGACGATCTTCCGGGGCGCAATTCCACGCACAGCTTTCTTCATGATGTAATCGATCCCGCGCTTTAGACCGGAGTGCCAACCCGCAGCGGCCGAGCGCGTGAGCGGGATGTAGAGAAACTTTTTAATCTTCGGAACGATGAAGCCGGTTCCGGCGTTGGCCGTTCCTTCCTCGAGGAACAACATTACCTTGTTCCGGTTTACGACTATCCGTTGACCGAGCCCTGGCTTTTGAATAGTCCAGCCGGCGCGCACCTGGCCGAACCATTTCTTCGGGGTGTGTTGAACGACATCGGCGAACACCTGAAGGCCAACGCGGTCAATAACGGGATCAATCTCAGCCGGGGTGAGTCCCGATTGAACTTTGACTACGGCTGTCCGCGCAGGTGCGGTATTTGCGCGGATCCTGATCATATCACCATCGCTCTCGACCCGAGGATATCGAGTGCTGCCTTTGGAATGTTTTTGTCGGTGACAGAAGTCGGGTTGCCATCGACGCCAACGATCTGCTTTTGGTTGTGTCCCGAGAATGCCGCAGCAATCAGGATCGCTGCGCGGACAATATCCGCGGGCAACCCGTCTGGAATATCAGCGCGCGTTTCCTGCGCATAACCGAACTGCCCGACGATCACGACCGAGTCAGTTCGGTATTTGACCGGCCACACGCCATTGATCGCCACCAGTCGGGTTGCTTGGCGCACGAAATCGACGCTCTCAGTCCAGGCCGTTCCATTTACGGTCAGGCTCGTTAGTTCGATAATCGGGTTGTAGGGGAGCGTCAGAAAATGGCGGTAGAACGTCCCGTCCTGCATCCCGCCGTAGAGCGTGAGTGCCCCTTCTTCGGTGGTTACTCCGCTCTCCGGAATTTCGGTGTGATTGTGAAAAAAGAAGTCGCGGCCCTTATAACGGTCGATATATCGAGAGGCCGAGTTGATCGCTCTCTCGAGTGTCTCAGTCAAGTCGTCTTCGACATTGCGAAGCTCGTCCATGACCTGCTCGACCGAACAATATGGGTTGACCAAAGACACGGTTGGTTACTTGGCTGGCTCAGTCTTGGCGGCGGTCTTTTCTTTCACTTCCTCGAACTCGGCGTTGGATTGAAGATCAGTCGTTTCACGGCCATCGTTTGCAGTGATGACCTGGCCGGGGTTGATCTTTTCGTGACGCCCGAAGTTTTTGGCTTCTTTGCCGTTATATTTGAACTTTGTTGGCATGGTTCCTTTCGTTGTTCTGTCTACTGAAGAGGCTCCCCGCCGAAGCGAGAGCAGGGAGCCAATGAGGAGACCTAAACCACTAATCACGGGGCAAAATTGTACCCGATCGCTACGCTCGTGATCGTGCTCGAAGGAACTTCAATTGGAGTGAAAGCCTTTCGGAAGCTGGCCACCAAGTTATAGGTTCCAGACTGAACATTCCGGAAGGATTCAAGCATGAAGTCGCGCTTACGACCGGTCAGAAACCGATTGATGTTGATGCACTGGACAGTCGCCTTGGTGTTGCCAGACGAACCGTTCACACCGGTCGCATCTACGTCCTCACGAACGCGCTCGCTCTGGATGATCGGAATGCCTTGGAGGGCTGCGATTTCACCAGTGATGATCGTCGCACGGTTGCCGAACTTCTCTAGAGTGGCCACTTCAGAGATGCCCTGAAGGGTGATTGCGCTGGTCGGGCTTGCGAGCCAGATCAGGTTCCGAGGATCGCCGCCGTATTTCTTGAGCAGCTTGCGGACAGCCAACAAATTCGCGTTGGTTCCGATACCACCGGAAGACAGGTCAGTCTTCAGTTCCGTGATTGCTAGAGCCAATTTACGGAAACCCTTCACGAACTTCGCAGGCAACTTGGCCGAACCGCCCGCAGTGTCGGTGTCTTGGTGCGTGCCAGTCGTATCGCCGTTGATCAACGCATCTTCCCATGCATCAGCGGCAGCCTCGGCAAGCAATGTTTGAAGCCACGGCAGGATTGGGATGATCGAGTCTTCGTCAAGTTCATAGCTGTAATCCACTTCGCCAACCATCCGGACAGCCGAAAGACTCGGTTGCCCCGTTGCTGGGGTGCTCGCAGTGGCCGCAGAGTTCTCAGTCGATTCTCCGTAGAACTGCGGACGAGTGGTCGAGAGCGGCAGCGTGTAAGGGTTGGTCGGCATCTGGATTTCGCGAGCCGCCATGACAGCAACCAAATTGCTGGCCAGGAACATCCGGCGCTGAAGCTGACTGGAAAGGTCTGTCGGTACCAATTCGTCGCCGGCAGTCGAACCCGTCGATGTGAGCGCCTTCATTCCAGGCTCGTTGCGATGCCGCTCTAAGAGGCGAGCGTGCGCGCAGTATTGGCTGAGAATCTTTTCCCCAAGCGCCTCACCCCTCTTGATCATATCCTCCGGAATGCCTTGGTTCAGTGATTTCTGCATCATCACGTTGAGCATTTGCCGGCCGTGAAGCGGGAGATTGCCTTTGGTCCAGGATTCGGGCATTTCGATGCGGCTGCCAGAGCGGTCAGAGTCGCTGCCTTCTTTCTCGAACTTCTTTTCGCGACGATAGCCGTCCATTGCGGCCTGGGCAGCGGCTTTCGTGGTGGCATCGACGAGCGTTTTAAGACCAGCCTTATCGATGGTCTTCGAATCGCCGCCGATCTTGGCCAACTCCTCAGCAACGATCTTGCGGAGTCCGTCGCCATCGACCCAACCTTTACGATCAGCCGGAAGCAACGCTTTGAGTTCAGCCGCGACAGCTTCGCGAACCGTGGTCGAGACTTCCTCGCGCGTCATCTCTTCCGGGTCCGGCGCTTTGACTTCGATCTGGTCGGTTTCCTTTTTGTCCTCGACCTCGGCCGCATCAATGTATTCCTGAAGCCGGTTGAATTCCGACTTGAGGCCATCGACTTCGCTCGCGTCCTTCTTTTCTTTGCGGGCTTTTTGGAGAGCCTTCTTCGCTTCATCGGCTTTGCTCTTGAGGTCTTTGAGGCTTACCGTGCCGGCGAAGATCGCCAGGGACGCAAAGGTAGCTTCGTAACCGAGCAGGGCTTGGAAAGCCGCAGCGGCGACGAGCACCGAAGCAATTTTCAAATATTTCTTCATAACGATTTCTCTTTGTGTGTTCCGTGTTTTGTTTTTCTGGCTGTGGGCGTTTTGGGCTTTCTACTCCGCTCGGTTTCGATGGCTTATGCCGCTTTGGCCTGAAATTCTTTGCTCTCCTGTTCGGTGCATTCGCGAACGGAGAAAAGGGCGTCGGGATTGGCCGGGATGGGGACAAGCGATCCCTCGAACAAGTGGACTTTTTCGATCCCTTTGCCGTCCGGCTTGTAGTGGAAAATGCCGCCCATGCTGACGGATTGAAGCGCCCCCTCGGCGACGAGCGCGCGCACGTGCCGCATGAACTCGGTCGGGCTGTTTGAGAGTTCAGCTTCGAACTTCAACCCTTTGCTGTCCTCGTGGAGCGAGGTGAACTTGCCGGCCATGTTCTCGACGGCGTTCCGGTGGTTCACGAGCAGGACCGGATTACGCATGAATGCTTTGATCGTCTCCCGGAAAGCGCCGGGCTCGACGTAATCTCCCTGGCGGTCGGACTCGGTGTAATTTTTGAACGTCGAGAGGTAGCCGGTGACTTTTACGTTCTGGTAGTCGACGATCTTGTCGCCTTCTTTGATCGCGTCGAACTTCTTGGATCCTGGCGCTGAAAGGTCGCAGTGCGCTTCCCATTTCATCAGCTTTTGGCCAAAGCCAGAGAATTTCTTCCTTAGTTCTTCCGGGGTGATGCTTCCCTGATCAAAAAGAGGCACGGACTTTCCCGGCTTGTAAACCCGCAGAATCTTCGCGCTCTTAACCATGCCTGAGCGATAGGGGCGGGCGGGCGGCGGTTCAACGAATCGGTGAGGATGCGGCGTTCACGCGCGTACAAAGAAAAAAGGCCCGAGCCGAAGCCCGAGCCATTTGACCGCCCAACCTATCCTTTCGGAAAAGCCCCTTGGGCTTTTGTCAGAAGGACGGAACCTTTAAAAAATGGTCGTGGAGGACAGGACTCGAACCTGCCACATGATTGCGGCCCCTCCGCTGTCCCGGCTATCGCATCGCCACGTCTGGCTTTTCATTTCGTCGGGACAGTGCAAGGAGCTACCTCGTTTATAGGGCTGCGTTTCCATTTCGCCACTCCACGATGGTCAGAACATTGCCGAAGAGAATTGCGATTCGTCAAATACAAACGCCGCCGGTTCCGTTCAACCGGCGGCGCCCATGAGTGACCCTACTTAGTCGGCGCGAGCAAAAGCGCCGGATCGCAGAAGCCTTTTACGACGGGATTTGGTAAGACTCAATAGACGGAACGGTTTCGGGCGTTCACGCCTCGCGAAACGACGAGGGGACCATAGAACCCGAATGATTTACATGGAAACCGACATCGAGAAAGGCGTCGATTTCTGTCACCGGAAGGTTAGGAAAGTTGCACGTAGACCTGCCCGCATATTGCGGGCTGTTATCCTCCTCCGCTTCGCATCCAATTATCGAGACGGTAGCGAGCGTGTTCGACTCTTTGAAAGCTGTGGCGGATCCTCGGGTGAACGCATTGTTTAATTCGGTGCGGGCCACGGTCAAACTCCTGCGGTGCTGCATCGGCAAAAGATCATCTCTCAACCGTTGCGCCAGTTCGGTCACGGTATGGCCTTGCTCGATCGAGTCGCGGATTGCCGTTTCGAACTGCCGACGGGTTGTGTCGTTTATCCGGGTGATCTTGTTCGCGATCCCCTGCGCCTCGCGCGCGAGCACCCCGTTACGGTCCGGGTCCGCCTCATGCCCGAGCAGTATCCCAACCTTCGAATACCCCTGGGCCATCACCGATTGAACCGGCGGAACGATTTCGAGCACAACGTCGTGACCGCTCTCTTTCATCACTTCGTCGAGCGCCTGCATCCATATCGCCTCGTGCTGCGGAACGAGAATGTCGATCGCATCTTCTGCAGTTGGCTTTCTCATGCCTGGCGCGCGGCGTTTCGCTCGATCAATCACCGATTCCAATTGGCCGGCAAATACCTTCTGAGCCGTTCGGGCCACATGCGGGGCTGCCCGGCGCTGAGTCAGCTTTGCAATTCGATCAATCGCGAGGATAAGTAACCGACCTTTAACCAGAAATTCGTGGGCGGTCCAGACCTTCGGAATTTCCAGACCTTTGGCACAAATGCTGATCAGTTCCCGGCTTGAGTATGGAAGGCGCCAAGGCTCGGTCGTTTTCCAACGTTCAGCAGGAGTGCTCACAGTGGCTCGGCAAGCGATGGCAGGATGATGATTTTCAATTGGTGGTCGGACAGGTCCGGGTTATCGGTCGTCCCGAGCGGATCGCCCTTCGGAAAGTAGAGCTTCGATCCATCCTCGAATGTGGCGATGACCTGGGCAGGCATCTCGACATTGGTCGGGAGAACATCGAAATCCGTGGCCTGAATCCAGATGTAAGACCATCGGCTTTTCGTGACCTTCGTAAGCGTCCGCTCGATCACGGTCGTATTGTCGGCCGGATCGGTCTGGATGCGCGCCACGCACCCCGTAGGCTCGTTGGTGAGCGGCCCGCCGTTCTCGCTCAGGACAAAGATTGTGCGGTGAGCGGTCGCACCTTGTTGGACTTCTTCGATGTGCATAAATCAGTCGAATCGGGCTGAGGTTATTGGTGGGGGAACGAAAGAGGCTTGAGCTTTGTTCGGGGCGAACTTCGCGGAGACTGTTGACGATTCGCAGCGCACGCTCAGAATCGCAGGGTTGGCAAAGAAAAGGCCGCGGATGGTGCCTGTGATATCGAAAATAATATCAGCCTGCGCGATCAGTTCACCATCTCCAACGAGCGTTGCCTGTCCATCGAATGCCAGTGCGACAGAAGATGAAAGTTCGCCCGTTCCGTCCAACGTTGCGGATT
>Ga0134124_10003266_pt1 | contig 13030 bp, 14 predicted proteins | sample KB304_FD_96880 | JGI IMG/M metagenome (GOLD analysis project Ga0134124, IMG submission 96880) | Terrestrial soil microbial communities without Nitrogen fertilizer from Kellogg Biological Station, Michigan, USA - KB3-0-4 | ecosystem: Environmental > Terrestrial > Soil > Unclassified ... | reverse complement strand
GGAGAACACGAACGACACCTTGTACTCGCGCTGCATGTCGCGCATCAGCGCGATGATGGCCGAGCCGGTGTGGCTGTCGAGGTTGGCGGTGGGCTCGTCGGCCAGCACCAGCTGCGGCGACGGCGCCAGCGCCCGGGCGATGGCCACGCGCTGCCGCTGCCCACCCGAGAGCTGGCCCGGCAGGTTGCGCGCCTTTTCGGGAATGCCCACCGCCTCCAGCATGGCCGCGACCCGCCTCCGGCGCTCGGCCGCCGGGATGCGCGACAGCAGCAGCGGGTATTCCACGTTCTCCTCCACCGTGAGCACGGGCAGCAGGTTGAAGTTCTGGAAAATGAACCCGATGTGGCGGGCGCGAAAGTCCGACAGCGCGTCGTCAGCGAGCTTTTGCACGGGCTGTCCCGCCACCGTGACCTCGCCGCGGTCGGGCAGGTCGATGCAGCCGATCATGTTGAGCAGCGTGGTCTTGCCGCTGCCCGAGGGCCCCGAGATGACGGTGAAGCAGCCGGCGCGGATGTCGAGGTCCACGTCGGACAGCGCCGGCACATCCACCGCATCCAGGTGGTAGGTCTTGGCGATGCCGCGCATGCTGACCACGTTCATTTCATTCATGCCTTCCCCCTGCCGGGCGCCTTGTAAACGGCCAGGAAGGCCCGCGCCGCGCGCTCGGCGCGGGCCACGATCTCATCGTCCTTGGGCGCCGGGGTGACGCGCAGCAGCATTCCAAACATGAGGTTGCCCCACAGCAGGCCCATGAAATGCGTGACCAGGATGTTCTGATCTACCGTGCCGATCAGCCCGCCGGCCTGGGCCTTGGCGAACAAATCCATGAGCGCCCGGCGATTGGTCTGCATGCCCATGCGGTCGATGCTGCGCGCTATTTCGGGCGAGCGCTCGGCCTCGGCCACGGCCAGGCGCACCATCGCCACAACCGTGGGATGGCTCAGCTCGCGCAGCATGGCCTCGCCGAAGCGGCGCAATATGGACTCGAGCATGGGGCGGTCGCGCGGCTCGGGAAAATCGGCCGCCTGGCGCATGCGCGAGGCCCGGCTTTCGATGCAGGCCACCAGGATGGCCTGCTTGCTGCCGAACAGGGTGTACAGCTCGCGCTTGGACACCTGCGCGCCGCTGGCGATTTCCAGCGTGCTGGTGTCCGCATAGCCGTTGCGGGTGAAAGCCTTGAAGGCCGAGCGCAGGATGCGCTGGGCGGCGGGATGCTGCTCGAGCGCGACGGGTTTGCGGCTGGCCATGCGGGCTCCCGCTGTGGAAACGAAGACTTGTTGTGGTACTTATGTGTACCAAGGGGAGGCCATGGTACCAATTCGTACCGGCCCTGGCAAGCCCGCGCCTTGCTGCCCCGCGCTCCCGGGACGGCGCGCCACGCTGCGCACCTGGGCGCCGGCACACCGATCACGCGCTCCATCGGCAAGTGGATGTAGCGCCGCTTCAGGCGGCTTCGGGCACCTTGCGCGCGGCGCCGCCCCGCCCGCCCGCAACCAGCACGCCAAAGGCAAAGGCGCTCAGCGCCGCCATGAGGACCACGGTGGCCATGGGCACGACCCCGCCTCCGGGCATGCGGCCGACCAGCGCCGTGGTGGACGCGCCGGCCAGCCCCTGCAGCAGGCCCATCAAGGCGGCGGCCGCGCCCGCGCCCCTGGCGAACGGCCCCATGGCGAGCGCCATGGCGTTGGGCGACACCAGCCCGCAGCAGAACACGAAACAGAACAACAGCGCGGCCACGGCCGGCGCTCCGCCGAAACCGCTCAACCCCAGGGCCAGCAGCCCCATCGCCACCGTGCACTCGGCAATCAGGGCGGCGCGCAACAGCAGTGCCGGCGTGTACCGGCGCAGCAGCCGCAGGTTCATTTGCGAGGACGCCATGAGGCCCAGCGCATTGAGGCAGAACAAGGCGGCGAACTGCGCGGGACTAAGGCCGAAATGCACGATGAACACGAAGGGCGACGAGGCGATGTAGCAGAACATGGCCGACCAGGACAGGCTCACCGCCACCGAATAGCCCATGAAGAAGCGGTTGCGCACCATGCCGCGCATGGCCGCAAAGGGTTCGCCCAGCGACAGCGTCGCGCGCGCGCCGGGCGGCAGCGACTCGCGCAGCCCCAGCCACACCAAGACGAACGACGCCATGCCCAGCGCCGCGAGCACCCAGAAAATGGCGCGCCAGGGTGCCACCAGCAGCACTGCCGTGCCCGCGAGCGGCGCAAGCACGGGGGCGAGGCCCATGACCAGCGCGATCATGGAAAACAGCCGCGCCAGTTGCGGGCCGTCGAAATGGTCGCGCGCCACGGCGCGCCCCAGTACGCCGCCCGCGGCGCCGCCGAGCGCCTGCACCAGGCGGAATGCGCTGAACTGCCCCACGCCGGCCGACAGGGCGCACCCGATCGAGGCCAGCACGAATATGCCCATGCCGAACAGCATGGGGCCCTTGCGCCCCAGCGAGTCGGACACCGGCCCGAACAGCAATTGCGTGACCCCCATGCCCAGCAGGAAGATGGACAGGGTCTGCTGCGCGGCCGCGGCCGACACGCCGAAGTCATTTTGCAGCAGCGGCAGGGCCGGCAGGTACATGTCCACCGACAGCGGCGACAGCGCCGTGGCCGAACCGAGGATCACCGCCAGCCCGACGATGTTGCGCGACGCCGCCGTCATTCAGCCGCTGCTTTTCGGACCCGGTAGGCCGGTGGACGCGGCGCTAGGCGCGCCGCATCTCAAAGCGGTACCCCGGCATGCGACCATGCATACCGTCCAGGTCGATCACCACCGCCGCGCCGCGTTTGTCGGAATCGGCCTTGCGCGCCATTTCGGGCGGCAGGCGTAGTTCGGTGAGCGTGGCGCGGAGCGGGTGGGCTGGCGGGAGAGGGCGCGCTCACTTGCGCCTCGTTTTTACGCTCTGCATCTCGGTGCCCGACCACGTGGCCAGGATCACGGCGTGCAGGCTGCCGAGCCCGCCGCACACCACGGGCACGATCTGCTCGGCGCGCCGGCACACATACACCCGTCCACGGGCGTCCACGCGGCCGTTGTCGTGCAGGATTTTCCGGTTGGCCGGGCGCCATGACTCGATGGGCTGCCAGGCGTTGTCGTACATGTAAGCCTGGAAGTCCTCGATTTTGGGGAAGGGCTTGGCCAGGCGGTCGGCCCAGATCGGATTGACGAGCAGCACCACCTGCCCCGATTCGCCGGTCTTCTCCAGATACAGGTTGCTCATGGGATAGGCCACGCTCTTGCCCAGCATGTAGGCTAGGTCGAGCGGGTCGTCGTTGTGCGTGTCGGCCAGGGTGGAATTGCCCTTGCTGGTGTGAACGGTCACCACTTCGTCGCCGGCGCCGAAGCCGGCGCGCGCCGCCAGCGACGGCCAGGGCGAGCGCTCTTCCCATTCGCCGAAGCACAGGCCGAAGCGCGCCGGCTGCCCGAACACGCTGCGCGAGTTCTCGCCCACGCGCTGGCCCCCGATGTTGCGTATGCACAGAGAGACGGCGCGGCCGATGGTCATGGAGCCGCGCCCGGCCGCGCCGCCCAGGCAACCGGCGCGGTAGTCGATGCCCAGTTCATCGCGGGTGGGACCGTTTACGATCAAGGCCGGATGCGCGCCGGACGTGGTGGTGGTGATGGCGAAGGCGTTGAACTCCGGCCGCAATATGCCCTCCAGCGCCGCCAGCACCAGCGGAAAGGCGCGCGGCTCGCAGCCGGCCATGGCGGCGTTGATGGCGGCCAGCTCCACCGTGGCGGCGCCATGCCGGGGCGGCAGCTTGCCCAGCACGTGGTCGGGCGCCAGCGGCGTGTGCTCGAGCAGCGCCTGGATGCGCTCGTCGGTGGGCGGCACCAGCGGCGCGCCGTCGCCCCAGCGTTCTTTCAGCGACAGGGCGTAGTAAGCCTCGGTGTCGTCGACGACCTCGATGGAATCGGCGTCCGGCCTGGCGTTCATGCGCTCACCCCGAGTTGCTGCAGCAATTTGGGATAGAACTGCCTGGCGATCTCGGCCAGTTCGTTCTCCGGCCGCCCTTCCAGCGGATAAGGCAGGATGAGCAATTCGAGATGCGGGTGGCCAAGCACGCCCGCCATGGTGCGGCCGTGATGGACGAACTCGTCGCACAGCACGGCCACGCTGGGTATTTTCTGATCCTGGGTGAGGACCGCGTCACGCACGGCCCAGGCGGTGCAGGACCCTCAGGTGCCCAGGCCCGAGACGGCGCAGTCGATGCTGCCGGCCCAGGCCTTGAGGTCGTTTCTCGTCTTCTCGCCGAGTTCTCCGGTGCGCTCGCCCACCAGCAGCGGCACGGGAATGGCGCCGTCGCGCGCCAGCCACTCCGACCACCACTTGCACAGCGCGTGGTAGGAGCGCCAGGTATCCTGGCGGAGTCCGACGCGCAAGCCGCGCAGGGGCCGGTTGACCTTGGCCTCGGAAGCGGCGCCCTCGACGGGAAACGCCGCGGTGGGCCGGCGCACGCGGATCGTGCGTTGCGGCATTTGCGGGCGATCGTTCATGACAACCTCCTGTTGCGGACCTTCACTTTGCCATCGCATTTCGATTATAGGCCGCGCCACACAAAAGCACGCCGAATCGATAGCCCTGTCGCCATCAGGCGCTTTCAAGACGTGAGAGATTGGTACTTGTCAGTACCGCCTTTCCCTTGTTTACTGAACATTGAGGCGGCGTTATCCTCAACGCAGCCCGATTCGGGCGCTTAAAGAGGAGCAGACCCATGCAACAGACTACCCGCCTGAAGAGGCTCGTCGCTTCGGCGTTGCTGGCCCTGGCGCTGCCCGCCATTGCGCCCGCGGCAACCGCAGCCGACTATTCCGCCAAGCAGATCAGCCTCATCGTCGGCGCCCCGCCCGGCGGGCCGTTCGACCTGACGGCGAGGCTGATCGGCGAGAAGCTCAGCGCCCAGTTCAAGCAGCCCATCGTGATCGAAAACCGCCCGGGCGCGAGCGGCGTGGTGGGCTTCCAGGCCATCAACAAGGCCGCGCCCGACGGCTACACCATCGGCATGGGCGCGACCGGCCTCATCACCCTGAAGTTCATGCTGGCCGCCTACAACATCGACCCGGTGAACGGCTACACCCACATTGTCGAGGTCAGCGCCGCCCCGCTGGTGGTGACGGTCAACGCGGCGCAGCCCTACAAGTCGCTCGCCGAGCTCATCGCTTATCTCAAGGCCAGTCCCGGCAAGGTGAACTTCGGGGCACTGCCCGGCGCCGTGGCCATGGACGTGAGCACCTTCGCATCCATGATCGGCACCACCGTGAACCCCATCCCCTATGCCGGCAGCGCGGCGCAGCAGCAGGCCATCGCCACCGGCGAGCTGCCCGTGGCGTTCGACAACTTCCTCATCGCCAAGCCCTTCGTGGACGGCGGCAAGACGCGCCTCCTGGCCGTGGTGTCGTCCAAGCGCTTTCCCATGTTCGGCGACCTGCCGGCCATCGCCGAGCAGGTACCCGGCTACGAGGGGACGGTGAATTGGTTCAGCGTGATCGGGCCGCCGGGAATGCCGAACGACGTGGTGACCACGCTCAACCGCGCCATCAACACCGCGATCCGCGAACCCGACCTCAAGAAGCGGCTCAACGACGGCGGCCAGGAAGTGGTGGGCGGAAGCCCCGAGGAACTGCGCGCGCTGGTGGCGCGCGAAACCGAGCGCATGACCCGCGCCGCCAAGCAGCTGGGCATGCAACCCCAGTAAGCAACGCAGCGCAAGGCGGCGCGCCGAAAGTCGCCGCTCCTTCAGGCCGCTTTTTCAGGCCGCTTCTCAGGCTATGGTGCCGGCCGCGCGCAGTTCGGCCAGGGCCGCGGCATCCAGCCCCAGCTCTTCTTTCAGCACCGCGTCGGTGTGCTCGCCCAGCCACGGCACACGCCTCTCCGGCCCCTCGGCCATTTTCGACAGCTTGATGGGATTGCCCGGCGTGATCACGGGCCGCTCCACGCCGTCGACACGCGGCATTTCCACCAGCATGTTGCGGTCGCGCACGTGCGGGTCGGCCATCACCTCGGCCACCGAATGGCACGGCCCGACGGCGACGCCGGCACCGTTCAGGATTTCGCACACCTCGCGCTTGCCGCGCGTGGCGGCCCAGCGCTCCACCGCCGGGCGGATGGTGTCCTCGATGCGTTCGCCCCACTGCTGCGGCGTGGCGAGGCGCGGGTCGTCCAGCCATTCGGGGCAGCCCACCCTCTCGGCCAGAATCTTGAACTGGGCGCGCCGGCTGCACATCATCACGAACCAGCCGTCCTTGGCGCGGAACGCGCAGGTCACCGAGGGCGGCGGGCCGTTGTGGGTGCGGCCCATGGAGTAATAGTTGATCTGCACGTCGTTCATGCACACCATGGAGTCGTACATGGCCACGTCCACGTGCTGGCCGATGCCCTTGCGGTCGCGGTGGCGCAGCGCCGCGAGGATGCCCACCGCAGCGAATAGGCCTGTGGAGGTGTCGCCGATGGCGCCGGCGCGGCCCACTTGGGGTTCTTCGTCCGGCTCGCGCCGGATGTCGGTGAAAGCGGCCATGGCCTCCACGACCGGCGCGAAGGCCGACCACTTGGAATACGCCGACTTGCCGTCGGCGCCGAAGCCGCTCACCGACACGTACACCACCTTGGGATGAACCCTTGCCACGTCCTCGTAGCCCAGGCCCATGCGCGCCAGCGTGCCGGCGCGGAAATTCTCGGCCACCACGTCGAAGCGCGGCGCCAGCTTGAGAATGAGCTCGCGCCCCCGAGGCGATTTCAGGTCGATGGCCACCGCGCGCTTGCCCAGGTTGTTGCGCAGGAAAGTGGCGCCGGTGGAACGGCCTTGCGGGTCCTTCATGGCCGGCAGGGTGTCGCGGCCGGTCTCGCCCCGGCCGGGATGCTCCACGCGCACCACCTCGGCGCCGAGGCGCAGCAGCAACTGGGTGCAATAGGGCAGCGCCTGCTGCTGCTCCAGCGCCAGCACCCGGATGCCGTCCAGTGGTTTGCCGTAGGACTCGCGCTCGGGGTGAATGACCTCGTCGGTGTGCATGCTTTCCTCCTGGCAGGATCATGCCACGCCGCCAGCCGCTTGCGCCAACGCTCCGCGGACGCAGGCCGCGTCCTGGGACTCTTCCGGGATGATGCGCTCAACGCCGCCCAATGCTCATCGCAGCCGCGCCGCTACCTGTCTGGGCGCCGCCGGGGAACCGGCGACCCCACGGGTTGTTGAAAGTAACGGGGGCCGTGCGGCTACGACTGCGCGGCGAGGCGCAGGTGCGAGGCCCCCGTTTCACGCATGTAACGCTCGAAGTCGGCCGCCGACAGCGGGCGGCTGCAGAAGTAGCCCTGGTACTCGTCGCTTTCCAGCGAGCGCAGGAAATGCAACTGCTGCTCGGTCTCCACACCCTCGGCCACCACCTTGAGGCGAAGGTTGTGCGCCAGGCCGATGATGGCGCGCACGATGGCGGCGTCGTCGCGGTCCTCGGAGATCTCGCGGATGAAGGAACGGTCGATCTTGAGCGTGTCGATGGGGAAGCTTTTGAGGTAGGCCAGGCTGGAATAGCCGGTGCCGAAATCGTCGATGGAAATGCGCACGCCGGCGCGCGCCAGGCGTTCCAGGGTGGTGACGGCATCGGAGGCGTTCTCCATCACCGTGCTCTCGGTGATTTCCACTTCCAGGTATTCAGGGGCGAGGCCCGCGGCCGTCAGCGCCCGGGTGACGATGTCCAGCAGGTCCTTTTGGCGGAACTGCACGGCCGAGATGTTCACCGCCACGCGCAGCTTGTCCAGGCCCTTCTTGTGCCAGGCGCGGGTCTGCCGGCAGGCCTCCTCGACCACCCAGCGCCCGATGGGCACGATGAGCCCGGTCTCCTCGGCGAGGGGAATGAACTCGTTGGGCGGAATCACGCCCCGCTCGGGATGGTTCCAGCGCAGCAGCGCCTCCATGCCCACCACGCGCCCGAAGCGCATGTCCACCTTGGGCTGGTAGTGGAGCACGAACTCGCGGCGCTCCAGGGCGCGGCGCAGGTCGGTCTCGAGCTTGAGCTTGCCGGGGAAGGATATGTTCATGTCCGCGGCGAACACCTGCACGTTGTTGCGGCCGCGCTGCTTGGCCGAGTACATGGCCGCGTCGGCCTGGGTGAGCAGTGCCTGGACGGTGTTGCCATGCGCCGGGAACAGGCTGATGCCGATGCTGGGCGTGACGATGAGCTCGTGGGAATGGATGCGGAAAGCCTGCCCCAGGGTCTTCAGGACCTTGTCCGCCACCACCGTGGCTCCTTCGGACGTGATTTCCTTCAGCAGGATGACGAACTCGTCGCCGCCCAGGCGCGACACCGTGTCCTCCTCGCGCACCAGGGACAGCAGCCGCGCCGCCACGGCCCGCAGCAGCTCGTCGCCCACGAAGTGCCCGAGCGAGTCGTTGATGGTCTTGAAGCGGTCAAGATCGACGAACATCACGGCGCAGCCGACGCCGCTGCGCTGCGCCTGCACCAGGGCCTGGTTCAAGCGGTCCTCCAGCAGCAGCCGGTTGGGCAGGCGCGTCAGCGCGTCGTGCAGGGCCAGGTGCTGCAGTTCGTCGTTGGCCCGCCTGAGCGACTCCACCATCTTGGCGGTCTTGGAGGCCATGCGTGCATCGAGGATGGACAGCCCCAGCGTCACGCACAGGATGATGGCGGTCAGCGCCGCGATGGTGCCGGCCATCCAGTTGAAATCGGTGAGCGGGCTGGACAGGCAGATCGAGCCCTCGGCGAACTCCGCAGCCGCCATGCCGGTGTAGTGCATGCCGGTGATGGCGAAGCCCATCACCACGGCGCTGCCCAGCTTGGCCAGGCGCATCCAGCTCGAATTGGCGCGCAGGGTGAAGGCGATCCACAGCGCGGCCAGCGAGGCCACGACGGCGATGACCACCGAGGCGCCGAAAAGCACGGGGTTGTAGTGGATGCCGGGGTCCATTTTCATGGCCGCCATGCCGGTGTAGTGCATGGCGCAGATGCCCCCGCCCATGAGCGCGCCGGCCACCAGCAGGCGCCGCCAGCCCAGCGTAGCCCGGCTTACGACGTACAACGCGAAACCCGATACCAGGATGGCGATGAGCATGGACAGCAGCGTGACGGGCACGTCGTAGCCCAGCGGGATGGGCAGGCTGAACGCCAGCATGCCGATGAAGTGCATGGACCAGATGCCCACGCCCATGGAAATCGCGCCGCCGATCAGCCAGGCGCGCGCCACCGCGTCCTTGGAAGCCGTGATGCGCGTGGCCAGGTTGAGCGCGGTGTAGGAAGCCAGTATGGCCACCACCACCGACAGGAACACCATCCAATAGTTATAGGATCCGACCATAACCCCCTCCCCGATAAGAGGCCGTTCCGGCCTTGTCACTTTTCCAGGACATTGTCATACCTGAAGAGACTTCGTGTTCAGCCATTGTGCAACAGCCGCCGCGGTCCATGGCCGCGACGTGAGATCACGCAGGACTTTTTGCCCACGCCAGGCCGGTGATAATTGGCAGTCGGCCGCAATAACACAGCGGAATAAAAGGCCCCCCTCCCCCAGGAGCGAGGGAGAAGGGCGCGGGGAAACCATCCGGGGGCATGTCCACGCCCTTGACATCCATATCGGCACACGGCCGCGGAACTTGAGGCCCGGGCGCGGTCCGGCGCCCGGGCCCACTACAATGAGGTTCGAGCCCCCCTTCGGAGCGACCACATGAACGACAGCACGCGGACCGAAAAAATCGAGTTGCGCTACGACGGCAACGTCGCGGTGATCACCAACAACAACCCGGCCAAGCACAACGCCTTCGACGACGCCATGGACGTGCGCCTGACCGAGATCCTGTCGGAACTGCGCGGCCGCAACGACGTGCGCGCCATCGTGTGGCGCGGCGAGGGCAAGTCGTTCTCGTCCGGCCGCGACGTGTCGGCCCTGGGCGGGGCGGCGGCGGGCGTGTCGCACCACGAGCTGATGCGCCGGGGCATCCGCGGCATTCAGCAGATCTTCGAGCTCGAGGCGCCCATCATCGTCGCCCACCACGGCTGGACCATCGGCGGCTCGTTCGAGCGCGCGCTGCTATGCGACATGCGCATCGCCGCAGAGGATGCGCGGTTCATGTTGCCGGAGGTGCTGCACGGAGTTATTCCCGATACCGGTGGCGTGGCGCGGCTGTTTCAGATCTGCGGCCACGGAGTAGCATCAGATTTAGTGCTGACGGGGCGGACCATGGACGCGCAGGAAGCGTTTTCTCACGGCATCGTGTCTCGATTAGTGAAAAAAGAAGTGCTGGACGAGACGGTGATGGACATCGCGCGCAAGATCGCGTCGATGCCTGCGGCGACGGTGAAGATGGCGCGGCGGGTGATAAAACAGCTTGCGGAGCCGGAGGTCAGGGCGAGTATGGAATTGGAATTGATCGCCCAGACGTTCGTGAACAAGTCGGACGATTCACGGGAAATGCGCGCGGCACATACAGAAAAGCGCCCGCCAAAATATACGGGTAGCTGACCAATCAACTGGGCCAGCACCTTCGGAAGGTTAGGCTGATTTCACGAGGGCCGGGCTTCCAGCCCGGCAGATGGTTTCTGCGCACTGACGTCTTCCCGCGAAAGCGGGAATCCAGTACGCCCTGGATTTCGGCTCGCTGCTACCGCAGCGTCCGGAATGAACAACCTGGCCTATACCGCGCCGGAGGCGCGGGCCTGCGTGATGCGGTCTTCGCTTCAGCCCAGAACGTTTTCAGCACTTGGTTGGTGTGCTCGCCGATCTTCGGTGGATGGCGTTTGTATCAGGCGGAGTTCGTTGCAATCCCAATGGACTTGCTGCGCCGCCAGAACGGCAATGGTGCTGTCTTGTGGTTCTCCGCCAGCGCCAGCACCACCTCCCTGCCCTCGGGGCTCGCCGTTGTCGACGGTGATGCCGCGCTTGTTGCGGTAGCAGGGCCGCTGTGGCCGTCCTCATCGTCATTGATATGTGTCATTAGCAGTGATAAGATGACATACATGGAAAAAACCCAGGTTTACTTGCCCAAGGAAGAACTCGACGCCCTGCGCAAGGCCGCGGCCCGGTCAGGGCGCAGTGTGGCTGACCTTGTGCGCGACGCTATCCGCAACGTGGTGCTGAAGCCGCAGGTTTCCGGTCCGGTGGCCATCTGGGACGGCGAGCCCAAAAGAACATCCGTCGACCACGACAGCGTTTACGACGAAGTCTGATGCGTCAGCGGGAGGCCGTTTTTGTCGACAGCGGAGCATGGATTGCGCTGGCGCTCTCCCGAGACCCGCTGCACGAGCAGGCGCGGGAACAATGGGAGTTGCTGAAGGAATCGGCCTCGAAACTGCACACCTCCCTGCCGGTCGTCATCGAAACCTTCACATTCCTCGACCGCAATGCGAACCGGGATGTGGCGCTATCGTGGAAGGAATCGATCCATCAACCTGGTGTTGTCAAGGTGCTTCCCTGCGAACTGCGCGACCTTGAGCAATCTTGGGAATATTTCAGGCGCGCTGACTTGCGCAAGCTTTCGGCCGTCGATGCGACGAGCTTCACGATCATGAAGCGCGCCCGCATTCGGATCGCGTTTACGTTCGACCATCATTTTGCGGCGGCGGGGTATCGGTTGGTTGGATAACCGAGGCGAGGCGATGGTGTACCCCGTTCTGACCGAGGAATGTGTGGTGACACAACTCGTACGTAATGTGGTACGATTCCGTGTTACTGTCTTCCAATTGATGGATCGCCATGAGTTCCGTTACTGCCAGCAAGGCACGCTCCAGCCTCTACCGCCTGATCGACGAGGCCGCGGAAAGCCACGCCCCCATCCGCATATCGGGCAAGCGCAACAATGCCGTGCTGGTGGGCGAGGACGACTGGAGTGCCATCCAGGAGACGCTGTACCTGCTCTCCATCCCCGGCATGCGCGATTCCATCCGCCGCGGCCTAAAGACGCCGGTATCCAAGCTGTCCAAGAAGCCGGGCTGGTAGCGTGGCCTGGCAGGTCCTGTTCACCAAGCAGGCCCAGAAAGACGCCAAAAAGATTGTCCAATCAGGGTTGAGGCCACAGGCTGAGGCGTTGCTCGCGGTGCTGGAGCGCAATCCTTTCCAGACGCCGCCGAGGTACGAGAAACTGGTGGGCGACCTGGAGGGTGCCTATTCGCGGCGGATCAACATCCAGCACCGGTTGGTTTATCAGGTGCTGGAGAAGGAGCGGATCGTGAAAGTGATCCGCATGTGGTCACACTACGAATAAGCGGGGTGGGCCAGCGTAATTTGAATCTGCCTACCAAATGCGCATCGTGCGAGTTCGGTTACCCGGTTTGTGATTCAGGCGCTTCTCGGTAGGTCTTCAGCCTTCATCAGGTCGTACTTCTCGAACGGCTGGTGAATCCAAGGCGATTCGGTCAGATAATGCACGTAATAATCCGGCCGGTAATTCGAAACCGCCTTGTACCAAAGCACCGCCGTCCTGATCTCGGTGATGACCGGGTATTGTTCGAGCAGATGCCTTTTGACGACATCCAGGGTTATCCCTGAGTCCACCAAGTCGTCTACCAGGATCACCTTGTCGCCTAAATGCTCTTGTGCCATGGTGATCTGCCGCGCAACGGTCAATTCTCCCCGTTCGGTCCCGGCCTTTCCCGAATACGATTGCGTCGAGATCACCGCCAGCGGCACCTTGAAAATGCGCGAGATCACGTCGCCCACGCGCATGCCGCCGCGGGCGATGCAGATCACCTGGTTGAAGGGCCAGCGCGTGTCGCGCAGCGCCGTGGCGAGGCGTTCGACGTCGGCGTTGTACTGGTCCCAACTGACGTACAGGTCTCCCGCCATGGCCGCCTGCTATGCCTTGAACGGGTGGCGCAGCACGATGGTCTCGTCGCGGTCGGGGCCGGTGGAGATCATGTCCACGGGGACGCCGAGGATGGCCTGGATGCGCTCCAGGTACCTGCGCGCGGCGCCGGGCAGGTCCTCGTAGCGCTTGACCCCGACGGTGCTTTCACTCCAGCCCGGGATGTCTTCGTATTGCGGCAAGCAGCGCGCGCTGTCCTCGGCGCCCGAGGGCAGCATGTCCAGGACGCG
>Ga0134124_10003265_pt1 | contig 13035 bp, 14 predicted proteins | sample KB304_FD_96880 | JGI IMG/M metagenome (GOLD analysis project Ga0134124, IMG submission 96880) | Terrestrial soil microbial communities without Nitrogen fertilizer from Kellogg Biological Station, Michigan, USA - KB3-0-4 | ecosystem: Environmental > Terrestrial > Soil > Unclassified ... | reverse complement strand
TCGTAGCTTTCGATTGGACCGTGCCTGCGAATGCGCCTGCCAATATCAGCCTGTTGGCGATCATCAGCGCTGATAACGATCCTCTGTCTACTACTGAGTTGAACATTGCCGCACTTGTGCAGAATAACAAGCAATGCGGTTTGAGAAACATGGTGACGGTGAATCCGTCCCCAACTGTTGGACCACCGGTAACAGCAGTGAGACTCAACGTCGGAAGAGTTAACGGTTCAACTAAGTTCTCGCTTGCAGCAGATCGTGCGGCGACGTCGATGATCCGGGGAGTTGTTTTGAGCAAACGTCTTTCCGCGCTGGCAAGAAAAGCAAAGGTGAAGCAAATCAAGCTCACCAGTAGCGATAACGATGAACTAAAGAAATTAATGTTCGAGGCGCCGCAACTTCAGAAAGCTCTCGATACGAAACACCTCTTCGCTACCAATGATGGTGTATGGCTGGAAGACGTGACTTTCAAAGGTAAGACTGCCGAACCAATTGTTTTTCTCTTGAATGCCGAAATGCGGAAGCATCGCGCCGGCTCCGTTGTTCAAACGACAAGCGACGGAACGGTTGTTGGTGGGTTTACGTTCCAGGCGAACTAACCGGGAGCCAGCCTGAGTTTGTTTGGAGCGGTTGATTGCTTAACGCTTCGAGAATCGCGTACTTCGCGAGTAGTCGCGTTGAATCAAGTGTCGGCAACGACGAGTTCTCGGGCGTTACGATCAGCGGTATCTCCGTGCAACCAAGAATCACGCACTCGGCTCCACGCGATTTCAGATCATCGATCGCGCCGAGGAAAAGATTAGTGGTGCTGCTATTGAAGATGCCCAGACAGAGCTCGTCAAAGATCGCGGCATTCAGTTGCACTCTCGTTGCGTCGTCGGGAATCAAACGTTCGCAGCCGCGCTTCTTTAACGCCTGCTCATAAACAGGCCCCGTCATGGTCCAACGCGTGCCGAGCAGCCCGACGCGTTTCCATCCGTGTTTACTGAGTTCGTAGCAAACGACGTCTGCGATGTGTAATCCCGGGATCGGAAGGGTGTCAGCGATCTGCTCGAGCACGATGTGGGCCGTGTTGTCAGGACAAACAAAAAAATCAGCCCCTGCGTCAGCGACTGTTTGCACGCCCTCAACAATGAATTTGGCGACGGCTGGATAATCATTCGCCTCCCACCCCGGCATGCTCAGAGCCAACGGCACCGCACTCATCACAATCTTCGGATGCATGTGTGGTCCAAGTCGCGCGACACCTTCCCTGCACGCGGTAAGAAAACAAAGCGCCGCGCCTTCAAAACTATGGGCAACAATTCCAACTGTTTTCATTGGTCTCGTATATTCGTTGAATGTCCTTGAAGTAGTCTGTCCAAACGTGCCGTTGAAGGCGAATGCCCATTAATCGACGTCAACTGAAGACGATGACTGCTATGATTCAGTGGCCTGATTGTTGGCCCCAATTCAACTCTAATTCTGGCGGCATAGTGAAGAGCATTCATTCTTTTGGTGTGTCTCCTATCGTAGTTGTTGTTGAGTCCGTCGTGGGCGCATCAGCACTCAATAACTTGATGGAGGCTTTGTGGCGGGCGGTACAGGGGTTTCATCGTGATGCACCCCTTAGGGCGATAACCGCCCGGAAGAGTATATCAACTCCTCATTTTACTTGAATAGTTTTGAGAGTTTTTGAGGCATAGGCATTTAAGCTTTTGGTGAGTGCATACGTAGTATCCACTGGTACTCTCATATTCATTCCCTCACGCGCTCGAGTTGGTTCGTCATATTCGTCTATCCAAAGGTCTTTGTCGTTTCAATGTGGTCTGACCTGCCTGCCTGTGTACCAACTAACCAGTCCCGCTGCGGCAAGAACAAAATCTGCGCGCCAAGCTTTGCCGACTCTAAGTCATTACATTTCAGCATTTGTGCTTTTAAAGCTTCATCAATTCCTTCTGGCACGAACCTTGACCTTCATCATTGCGCTCATTAGCACGGTTCGCAAATGAGATGTTTGCTCCCCACGTCGGATAACGAGATTGGTAAGAGATTTCGGCAGAAGGAGGCTTGTATGAAGCGTATAGATTCGATCCTGAGAGCAATCTTTTCAACTCTCAATGAACGCGCAGCAGCCGTTCCCTTTGCCAGAACAACCAGCAGCCCCACTTTTAATCCCCAAACCGAATCAGCCTCATCAACGCTTTACACAACCGGAGTTTTAGTTAGCGATTTCGTCTCCTCAATATTCCTTTATTCCCTAATCCTGGCGCTTCGTAATTTTGACAAAGTGCCTGGCGTTACTCGCAAGTGCGATCAGAGCAGTTCAAACGCTCACCGAGTTTCGCTTAGTCGCTGATTGTTGCAAAAAAATATTTCGACGTCTCTCTTGCTGTGAGTGGTTAGTCCCCACCGAGCAGCGAAGGAGGCGGAGGATGGTTAAGGTTGTATCGATCAGTCTTTGGAAGTTCCTGTTGGGCGCGGTAGCAACGGTTGGATTACCAACGTTTGTCTATTGCGTTATGCGTGGTCCAGTTCCACCCTGGCTCTTTCTCATCATCGTGCAAGCTAGCGTGATTATCGGGCTGGTCAATTACATCCGATCGCCCGCAGAGTTCGCGTCGATCTTCAAGATGCCAACTACCTCGCAAGACGACACGACCGAGCGTTGAAAGCTGTCGTGACTGGAACCAAAACTGTTCTGGAGGAAGGAGGTGGGCCAAGAGTCTTGTCGACGCCGGTAGAGAACTCCAGAACTCTCTTCCGGCGTTGACCCTTCTGATGAAGGAGCTTGAAAACTTTTTAAATAAGTAAAGACTTCGATTCAGTCTTTTTTGAAAAATTTATTTTCACGTTATTACCTCTGAGAGTCGCCCCAAGTGGGTCAATAAACAAACTGGAGGAAGCTATGGAGAAAATTGAAAGTGACATTATCAGCAACGTAGTACGCGATGAAGATGAGGTCGTAGTTAATGAGGTGGTCATTAACGAGGTGCCGGTACCGGACGTGCAAGTACAGGTGTCCGAGTCAACGGTCGTAGATGGTGTCGTTGATCCACGAGTCGTAGTTAACGTCGATCACGTGCAAGGAGAAATTCGATGAAACAGAGACATCTTTCATTATTGGCCGGCTTGTTAATAATCGGAATCCCTGGCGCTTCTGGTTCAACAACCGCAGCCGGCATCAACAACACAATTTCAAGCGCGCATAACGCAAACATCGGCCGCATTGCCGATCAATACGCAATCGCTCGGATCATCGATGGCATCACGATCGCGATCACGAAAATCCATGATGATGCGAACATCCAGGAAAACGAAATCAAAACTGAAATAGGAGACATTTCGGCGTAACCCCACGAGAGATTCTGACAAATCTTCGGGCCTCATGAATAGTTCGGAGATTTGTCAGCATCTCGGTACAGGCATTCAGCGATTTACCCGTACTAATAGTTCTAATCAGAGTCTTTCAGCCAGAAGCATTTCCCTTTCACCGTCGCCTGGTTTCTTGGAGGTTAATCATGAATCAAGCGGATGATAGCGACGTAGCTGTAGAGCGAAGAAAACGGTTTGAGGAAAAGGCTCCGAAACATCGAAAGATGTTGGTGGGCTTTGTTGTACGTCGGACGCACGACCCTGAGCTCGCCGAAGAAATCGCTCAGCAAACTCTGCTTAATTATCTGACCATAAGGGAAGCAGAGAACTGGCAACGAGATATCAAGAATGAGGCAGGATATCTCATTAAAATAGCTCGTAATCTGATGAATGACGGTTGGAGACTTCAAAGCAAAACTAAGTCGGTCAGTATCGACGAGCAGCTCGACCAATTGCTGAAAGTCTCGGGTAAGCTCACAGGCAATTTCGATGCCGAGCAGCAGGTTTATCTGGAAGAGTTGCGTCACACCATACCGTTGAAGACTTTATTGGGCGGATTGGACGAACGTCAAAAGAGGTTGCTATATCTCCGCGTGGTGGATGAATTGTCTTATCAACAGATCGCCGAAGAAGTAAAAGGCAATCCGCACCTCGTGAGATACGAATTGCAGAGAATTTTTGCGACTGTGAAAGCGCGTGTAAAAAAAATCTTTGGTAAGAAGAGTTTATTTAAATCCGAATAAGAATCAGGAATAAGGTATGATGACCATGAAGTTCTAATGGCGGGAATGCTACATCTAGCCCTACTAGATGGAGGACAAATTAACTTGCGATCAAATACGCTCAAAAGTTTTGGAGCCCAACGCACGTTGACCTTCCCCGAAGGTGGGCTCTCCCGCATGCTAAGCCAGAGCGGCGCCGTGCTGCATCAGTTTACCTTCCCACTGGCGTTTATCCCACAGTCAACTTTTTCAGAACATCTACCCCTACACTGTGTAGTAGTACGTTAGCCCTGGGATCACTATCCCTTTCGGGATCTGTGTGAGACCAGGGCGAGGCGCTGAGCAATCAGCGCTTTTTTTGTGTCTAGAAGCAATTCCGTAAAATTTTTAGCGTATGAGGTGAATGTCATGATAACAAGAGTTGCAGTGGAAACGGATTTTATCGAGTTACTGACGAGATTGATCTCTGAAAGTGACGGCGGCGATCCTCCAATTCAGCGAACCGGCAAAGACCTGACGTGTTCACGACCGACTCTCGGTAAATGGCTCGACGATTGTGATTTTCCATTTCTCATGGAGACGTTGGCATTGCCTGACGATGTCTTCTGCCAGCAGTTTCCAGGTATACGACTGTCTCAAGACGAGAGAAAGGCATTCGCGGAACTCCTGGAAAAACACTGCACGGAATGCGCAAGATGCCACGCCCAAAAGATGGAAGCTATTGAGTGGAGCTTGCGTGTTGAGAAAGCCTTTGCCGAGAACAAGCAGACGATTGGCGACTTGTTGACTAACGCCGATGAGATATAGCGTAGTCACTGCCTGGCCTTAACATTTCGGTCCTCTCCGTTTGGACTACGGGTTCGTCGAGTTGTCGATATAGGCGAAGAAACCATTGATGGACCCAAAGAACGACGAAAGCGAACAAAAGAATCGCGGCCAATACAATGCTGTGAATAATCAGCTTTAACGCAATGACTGAAAGCTGCTTTACCTCCTGCTTGAACGAGTCAAATTGGCTTGGCATTTTCACTCCTGAAAAACCTTATTGCTAAGGCACCGGAGTTGCGATCCTATAACTGAAAATGGATTGGCGGGGTGAAACTGTTTCACACTCGCTTGTACTGGCCTCCGGCATACTTGCAACCGCTTAACATGATGAGTTTTGATCCTCGTAGCCAGCAAAGAAATAGCGCTCAATAGGTCACGATAAGAACCGGGGTATCACTCACGAACCGGAGGGCTCAGCCGATCTTGGAGGTTGAATATGAGTGCACCGAGCCGTCAATTAATAACCGTTTACCTCGCGCATCGGAATAAATCGGACGGGCTAGTCAGGCGATACGAAAACCTTCCCCCTGCGCTTGATATCGACGATTTTCAGTCGGAAATTCAGATGAGTTTCCTTGAAGGCGTCCATGAAGCCTTTCAACACCGCGTCACTTCTAATATGGTTGAAAAATTTGGCACGCAACAAGAAGCGGCCGAAGTGATGGGTTTAAAGAACCACTCCAGTATTTCTCACATGAACGGTTCTGGCTCAATCGATGGACTCAGACTTACCGCGGCACTTTACGCATATCCGAATCAACCTCTTCCGCCTCGTGAAGTGTCAGCCTTGTTCGGTTTCGCTCGCGCCACCTCACACGTCAAGGCGGTTGCGTTACAAGACCCCTCCTTCGAGCGAGCGTTAAAGGCACAGGAGTTTTCCTACCTCGTGGGTTTGCTCGCACACCCCCATTGGGAATCGGCTGTCAGTGATCGTGATGAAGAAAGGGCTCGTGTTGTGGCGGAGCAAATAATAAAGGAAAGAGCGATCCCACTTCTTCAACCATCTCGAGAAAAGGAAGATAGCCGAGAGGGTCGCGCAATCATGTTGCAAAAGCTGTGGGTGAATTGGGCCGACTTTGCCGTCATCACGCTGTGCAACATACCCGAGCGAATTCCAGATTCTGAGGAGGTATGAACCATGTTTGAAATTCCTAAATACGACGTCTTCATGTCCTATGCCGACGAGAATCGAGCTCTGGCGCAGATGTTCCATCGATTGTTGGTAGGAAAGGGTTTTATCTCTTCGTTCGAGGATTTCGATAGTTCAAATAAGAATTCTCGTGACAAAATATTTAAAGCTATCCACGATTCCGCAGTCTGCGTACTCATAATCGGCCCCCGAAAACAGTCGCCATGGTGGGACGATCACATCTGTGAAGCAATAGGCGAGAGAGTATCCAGCAGTCATGGTGAATATCGAGTGGTGTCAATTCTTTTCTCGCCTACACCACAACGGTATTTCCATGACTTGTCTTTTCAAACCGATTGGGGCTTTCAATCTGAGGGGAGCATTCACTACTCAGATGTAACAGATGACGCAGAGAAGGTGCACGAGCTTATTCGGCTCATTCGCGGAGCAGACAGACAGCCCTCACTTTTGGCCAATCCCGAGACGCGGAAGTGGGCCACGATGCGAGCAAAGAACGCTCTAGATGTTGATTGGAAAAAGCTGTACTCGGGTCAGCAATCACAATCGAAATCTCAATCAGCTCAATTTCAAAGCTTGAAGATAAAAGAGTGCCCGGAGCCTATCGAGCGGAGAAAGCGCTTTGATGAAAACGCGGAGAAATATCGAAAGATGTTGGTGGGCTTCGTTGTACGTCGGATGCATGATCCTGAGTTGGCCCAAGAGATAGCTCAGAAGACTATGGTTAATTACCTTAGCCTAAGGGAAGCGGACAATTGGCAACAAGATTTTAAGAACGAGAAAGCATATCTCATCAAAATGGCGCGTAATTTGCTGATGGACGAGTGGAGAGCCCAAAGTAAAACCAAGTCAGTAAGTTTGGACCACCTGCCCGATGACCAATTGTGCAAAGACCTGAGTAAGCTTACCCGTTTCGATGCCGAGAAGTTTTATCTGGAAGAGTTGAGTCAGACCATACCGCTGAATACCGCACTGGGCGGATTGAGCGAACGTCAAATGGAGTGGCTAAATCTCCGCGTGGTCGATGAATTGACTTATGAACAGATTGCCCAGAAAGTAAATGAGAACCCGATGATCGTGAGATATGAAGTACAAAGAATTCTAGTGATGGTTCGAGCCCGAGCGAAAAAACTCTTTGGTAATAAGAGTTTATTCAAATCGGATACTTAAACGTCACGGATAGTTCGTCTTAGATGTCTTCAAGCCGTACTTGTTACGCTTGCCGCAACGAATGTCATTCTCAGTGACCTTATATAGCAGCTCGTTGCGGATGTATTCGGCTGACTCGGCATTCTGGCTCTTCGCGATTAGCTCGTCGCGGTTCTTTGGATTAACACCCGCCATGACGCGCGGATCGCGCAAGATCAACATCGCCTGCGGCGCGACGTAACCGCACGGAAAACGCCGGCGCGGTCGCAGGCCGTCAACAACGTCCTTGGAAATACCAACCGTGTCTGGTCCATACGTGTTCTTGTCGTCAACTTGCCAGGCGCCACCCGTTACACCACCGGGACAAGGACCAATAACACAACAAGTGTTCTCAGATGGATCAATATTCCCCTCGGGAGCCATTTCTTTAACCCAGCAGCCGCTGAAATCCGTCTCCGCCGGTTCGAGCACCTGATACCAATCGTACTGAGTTTTATCGCCAACTTTGCCCCAGCCACCGTCTTTGCCTTCCACGAATTTCTCGCCTAACGGCAGACCATGTTCACCGGGCACCTTCAAGTGCAAAGCCGCCCACGTTTTCTCGTCTGCCTCGCCACTCCTGGCTCCGGATGCGACCAGATTCGCCGTCGTCTGAAACGCAATCACTGCTGCCTCAGTGTCAGCGTCAAACTTACCGGTCACCTTGAATCTCTTGCCATTCGCTTCCATCAGTTTTTCCTGGAGCTCGGGTATCGGGCATCCATGATCGCCGCGTTTAACTTCCGGTCTCTTCCGATCCGCGGCATCAAGATTCGTATTAATCTTAGCGCTACGCCGCGGCGCATCGGTGATGTCGGCGATGTCAGTGGCGATCGCTACGGCCTTCGTCACGAGCTGGCCGCCGAGTCCTTTATAGAGCAATCCCAAAATACATCCCGGACAACCACTAGGCGGCTCCGCCGTTGGTCCACTGCTGCAGACCACAAGCTGGTCGTTTTTCAGCATCACACCATGGCGTGCCTTGCAAACTTCGTCAGAGTCGCTACAGCGAACAACTCGATTAAGATTGAAAAAATTATCCTGAGCGGCCTTGTAATTGTCGGCCAGCGTTTGAAGTATGTTGTCCTTCGGCGTAAAGCCATTGCCGCTACGGTCAGCGAGTCCCCAATTCCAGAGTATGTGACCAAACAGTGCCATGAAGTTCGGATCCGCCAACGCGCTCAGAGCGGCCCAATTCCAGTGCTCTGCAATAGCCATGGTCTTTTTTAAGGTTTGATCCGGACACTCAACGAGGATATCAACCGGCGCTGAAATTTTTCCCTGACTTCCATGAAAACCCAATTCCATTACAAGGGCCGAGTACGACTCCGCATTCGCGAGTGCCGCAGGCGTATCAAGCATTCGATAGAAGCGTTGGCTCAGGTAGGCTCGATCAGTGATTTGAACACTCGCTGCGTGCGCCGACTCGTGGACCAGTATCTCAGCCTGTCTATCGGGGTTATCGCGAGCTCCCGTTGAAAATCCAGGACAGATATTGAATTTAGGAATCACTGCCGAACGATCGATATAAGCATCGGCAATCTGACACACCGCTTCTGATGCGGAGTGACAATTCACTTCCTCGTGCACCTTCTTTGTAGTTTTGATCTCTCCGAGTTTTTCTGACATCTTCCCAAGGGTCGAATCTATCTGCCTGGCGACTGTCACGGCGTTCGGCCCTGATACGGAAAAATGCTTGGAGAGCGCTGCTGCAACTTTTTTTTGCGCGTCCTGATTCGTATCTTTTTCTTCCGATTTTTTCGGCGGATCAACGAATTGCCCAACAAGCGTTCGCGCTTGTTCCACGTAACGTTGTGCCGGATCTGCCGAGTTACTAATGAGACCTTCCTCATCATCACTGCAAACGAATGAAGTGCCCGACGTCTGTCGTCGCAAAGTGTTTTGGGTTGGACCGGCATGGTGGTGAGGTATGTTACGCGATGGTCTGTCGACTCGATCCGCGATAGTGTCAGCCTGTCGTTCTTCGACAGCGTTCGCTGCACCGAGAGTTAAGCCGCCGCGACCTGATCCGGAGCCGGAGTTTTGCATTACGTGTGCGAGTTCGTGCGCCAGGAGCTTTCGACCTTCAGAACTCGCGGGTTGATATTGGCCGCGCGCAAAAACAATGTCGTTGCCGACTGTGTAAGCTGAAGCAGAAACTGCTCGAGCCGAGTCAGAAGCGCGTGGATCCGTGTGCACGCGAACTCCTGAGAAGTCGTGACCAAGCCGCGACTCCATAAACCGCCGAGTCGACATTTCAAGCGGAAGACCAGGCGACGCGAGCACTTCGTGAACGATATGCGGAACATCTTCGGAAGCAGACGCTCCGTCACTCTTGCGACGAACCTTCTTGTCTTCGCAGTCTTCGCAGTTCTTGCCGCTTCCGTCACAGGCGCACTTGCGCCGGAGCACACCGCCAGAGTGCGTTGCGCAGCGCGGACAGCCACCGCCACAGGCACATGCGTCTTTCTGAAGCGAAGGTTGGATTTGCGAAGTCTGCGTAGCGAATGAAAGCGGCGAAGGCTTTGCCCCGCTGACATGATGGTGGGCACTACTTGTTTCCGAAGTTTTTGCTAATGCTCTCATTCAGGTCCAGGCGGTCTTGATTAGGAGATCGTGACACGCATTGCCCGTGCTCTTGCCCTGCTTAGTCACCAAATCGACAACTGCCGGATTCTTCGGATCAACGTGTGTCACTGTTGCCGGCAGCGTGACTCCCGCCGGTAAATTCACCAGCCCGGCAGGCTCACGCGCAAGTCTGATCTCGACCGACGCCACTGAACCAACACCACCATCAACTGCCGGCTGCAAACGCGGGATCTTTGTTGACGCTGCACCTGGCGAGAGCGTGAAGTCAACGTCGTCCTTCTGTGTCAACTTGGCGTCAAACTTGGTGCGCACCTCATCCGCACGTTTCTTGCTCATTGACGCGTCTTTATCGCTCGAGTCAGTGAAGCCCACTACGTCGATCAGCTTTGTTGGATTACTATCTGAGAACGTCGCGGCGCCGTCGATGACGCCTTGCGCCGCCGAAGAGACGGTGGCGTCGTCAGCCTTAAATGGCTTTACAACAAACACGCGCAGAGATTCACCATGATGTTTCGAAGACGCCGCCAACCCACGGGGAGTGTTTCCCAAATTCATCTCGCCCTTCGCCGCCAGTGCATTTTCGATCTTGACGGTTGGATCGTGTACGTCGCTGAAGGTGCGCGCAGTGTTTTCGTCTTCGTCCAGTGGGTGCGCTTTGATCTGCATTAGCGCCGCATGACCGCAGAGCTCATGACCCAGCCCTTCGGTTGCGGGCAACGGCTGCATCGTCTCGGTTTTGCCGCCGGTCCAGTAACGTAAATCCGGCACACTGGCGCCCGAAGTGGGAATCATCTTCACCGTACGAGTCTTATCATCAGTAGTAGGGGCGTCCTTGATGGTTACCACTATTCGCCAGTCGTCGGGTGCACGGGCCAAAGTGCAGAGACAACAGCAACCGAGCTTCTGCTTCCCCGCCGCGACACCTCCAAACTTTCCTTTCGCACAATCCGTCCCCGATTTTGCGGTGACGAGTCCGCTCTTTGCATCCACGTCGAAGTCAGGACAGATCTTCTGGAGCAGTGGGGTCATCTGCGGGATCGCCGTCGTCTTATCGTCAGAATCCTTGGCGTCAACTTTCAGATTTCGTTGAATCCTGCCGGCGTGTCCGCCTTGTTGAACCCAATGGACCAACTCGTGGGCCAACAACCGCCGGCCCTCGCCGGTATGAGGCGCCCATTCGCCTCGCGCAAACACCAGATCGCGACCAAGTGTGAATGCCCTGGCGCCCACTGACGTCGCCGCACGATCGGAAGCGTCATCGTGGTGTACACGAACGCTGCTTAGATCATGACCAAGCCGCGGTCCAAATTCACGTTGCACCGACAAAGGCAACGTATGTCCGGATGACAAGCCTTCGATCCCTGCCGGCTCACCACCGCCCCTAGCATCACCGTGTCTCTTGGTATGAATTGTTGGTCCAACGTGGCCGGTGATCGATACAGCATCGCCGGATACGATTCGTTCGGCAACACTGTCGGCCTCCCGTTCGAAAGCGTCTCCGGGTGGTCCAACTTTCGCTTTCTTCTGTAGTTGGCAACGAGGACAACCGCCGCCACAGGCGCACTGACCAGGCGCTCGATGCGGTTCGTCCATTTCGGAAGATGCCGAAGTTATAGGTGGCAGACTTCGGGATTGCGCCACAGTTTTGTGACCCGAGCTGGAAGATTTTTCTGCGGTGTGAAGTGCTAATCCCATTAACGCTGACGTTACGGGCCTGAGTATAAATCGTTTGGCTCACTTTCTCATCGCAATTTGCACGGTGTCAGTTTTGCCGGGTTCGAATTTCAACGCTGTGCTCTGGGCCAACACCTTGTCGTCCGCGTTCACGACCTGAACAAACAGATCAACCTTCGACGCGATTACGTCTGTGAACTTTTCAGCCTCGAAAGTAAACTCGAATTCGCCTTTAGGGTTGGTCGTTTTCTTACCAAAACGCTCAGCCAATTTTCCTTCTTTATCAGAAATCCTGACGACCGCCTTCGGCACCACGGCACCCGTCGCGTCGTTTACAGTGCCTTTCACGGCCCATGGTTTCTGCGGTTCGGCTTGCGCTTTCACCGCCACTGTAACCTTGTCAGTCTTTCCTGCTGCAAAACGTAATGGCGTGGGGTTCGCGATGTTCTGGCGCAAACCACCGGCAGTGACCTGCACGAAGAGTTCGGGATTCTTCGCGGCGAGATCTTTGAAATCATCGGCGCTGAAAGTGAAGGTAAAGTTTCCGCCGGGATCTGTTTCCGTAGTTCCCAGGCGTGACGTAAACGCCTCGTCTTTGTCAGCCAGGCTGACGGCAACACCTGGAACAGCATTGCCGTTTGAGTCGACCACTCTTCCCGTCACTGTCCATTCGGCGACGCCTGGTGTCTTGCTCGGTGGTGGCGGCGGCGCGCATTCAACTACGTCGCCGCTGATGCGGATTTCACGATAATCGAGACCGCCGGGTCGCGGCGTGTTCGACTGCGGATCGCAGAACATCGTTGCGCCTTCTTTATTAAGGACGCGCAGAAAAACCTGCACGTTTGATTCCTTGATGTCTTTCGCTTCGATTTTGAAATAGCCGCGTTCGTTCGTGCAGGCGAAGCCGAGAAGCTTGACCCAGTTTCCGGTTCGATCGGCCCTGTCGTAAGGAGCAACGGTGAGTCCGTTCAGTGGTTTGCCATTCAGATCTCGGACGAAGCCGTGCAACACCCAACTCGTTTCCGCAACGATTGGTAACTCAGTTTTCGCGCGATCGATTTCGGCGCCCAGGTTATTCAACAGTCCGTCGTTGAGTTTTATCCTGGCTTTGAGTGCGAGTACACGCGGATGCTTGTCGCCGTATTTGGCGGAGAGGCGATCGTGCTCGCGGTTCAGGCTTTTGGTTTTGGCACTGCGCACGAGTTGTAAATGCTCGAGGGATTTCGCGCGTTCGGCGTCGGCGGTTTCGATCCCACGCTCGATGTTGCTTTCGACGTTTTTAAGATTGAGTGTCTTTGCTCGCGCCATGATTTTCGCTCCGCTTTACTTCGTTCTATTCGATCGTTGACCCACCCGCTACCGCGAGGTGGTACTGACTGTATCCAAGTATGGTTATTCTGCTTCAGACTCGGTCATTTCACTTGGAAACGGTCAGTACCACCTCGCGGTAGCGGGTGGGTCAACGACGCGGTTCCAAGTACGTTACTTCCCTTTACCCGCGGCGGGTAATACTTTCTCGAAGGGGTCGCAGATCTT
>Ga0134124_10003264_pt1 | contig 13035 bp, 10 predicted proteins | sample KB304_FD_96880 | JGI IMG/M metagenome (GOLD analysis project Ga0134124, IMG submission 96880) | Terrestrial soil microbial communities without Nitrogen fertilizer from Kellogg Biological Station, Michigan, USA - KB3-0-4 | ecosystem: Environmental > Terrestrial > Soil > Unclassified ... | reverse complement strand
AGGGAAGCGTTATTCTGTTTCCGGCGTGGAATTCTATGAATGCCCGGATTGTGGTGAGCAAATCTATGATCCGGCAGCGATGCGACAGATCGAGCAGCGCTCACGCATTGGCGTTAGAAACAAGTCTGAGAAGAGAATTGCCTAACGGCAAGGCACGCAACAGAAAATCGGAAACTTTACTCACACGCTTGAAAGGAACCTCACATGCCAAATACCTCAATCGCTTTACCCGACGAGTCTATTGAAGACACGATACTGCTTATTCGTGGACAAAGAGTAATTCTCGATCACGACCTAGCGAGGCTTTATGGTGTCGCTACCAAAGTGCTTAACCAGGCCGTCAAGCGAAATCTTGACAGGTTTCCGGAAGACTTCATGTTTCAGCTAACCAAAGCCGAAACCGAGGAGTGGGAAACCCTGAACTCTTCAAGGTCACAAATTGTGACCTTGAAGAAAATCCGAGGAACGAATATTAAGTACCGACCATACGCTTTTACGGAGCATGGAATCTTGATGCTCTCGAGCGTGCTAAAGTCGCAGCGCGCAGTTCAGGTAAACATTCAAATCATGCGCACATTCGTCCGGTTGCGGCAGATGCTTGCCTCGAATGAGACACTAATTGAGCGGTTAGACGAGCTGGAAGCAAACTATGACGCCAAATTCAAGATTGTTTTTCGCGCTATTCGTCATTTAATGAATCCGCAGGTAGTGAAGAGAAAGCCAATTGGATTCGGCCCCAGAGCGGGTCAGAAATGAGTATTCGCAAGCAGATCAGCCTCAGGGCCAAGTCATAAACAGGCCACAAGGCACGTGACTCGTATTGAACCGGTCACAACTTGTGACCGGTTCACCGGAGCATCATGATCGATCCCTTCCAGTGTGCTCGCTGTAACGCCGCTCTTGTTGTCGTTGATGCGCCAACAGTCGTGTGCCGCTACTGTGGCGACGCGAACGAGGTCCCGGCGGCGTATCGAGAAGAGCTGCGGCTAAAGCGCGATCTGGATGAAACAACACGCCGTGCAATAGCAGAGTGGGCGCGTCTCGATCGGATTAAGGGTCCACGGTGGTGGTTCGTGATTACAGCTATCACTCCGTTTTTGATTCTCGCGGGTGGTCTCGCGATTTTGCTGACCCTGGGAATACTGAAGACGGTGAGCAGCACAAGCCTTGCTCGGCTGGTCGCGATTTTTGTTTGGCTTCCACTGGCGCCGGCAGCGTGGCTCGCGTCCAAAACAGGTATGAGAAATCTGCTCGTGAATGGGGCTGCACGTATTGGCGTAGCATTTGCCGCGATACCTTCAGCGTCCGAAGGCGGTGGGTTGAACTGTCGCCAGTGCGGCGCACCACTCACAGTTGAACCGGACGATATTCTGGTTCGATGTCTCTACTGCGAAGCGGAGAGTATTGTGCACTTTGACGCAGCACAGATGCAGTCGCTGGCAACGAATATAGGAACGGCTAAAATCAGTCTAGCCCACGCAATGGCGGCGTTAGCAAAGCATGCCGAACTTGCCTCACTTGAAATACGTGGCCGTGTTTATGTGATCCTCGGCCTGTTAATCTTGCCGCTCCTGTGGTCGTTTGCGTCAGGAGCACAGTCAAGCTACTGGTCTTTCTTGATTGCACTGGATGTATTTGTCCTCAGCCTTTGTGTTTTCTGGATGCTGCGCGAGGCCTTTCTCCCACCGGTAACAGTCGAAGAACTTGACGCGCTGAGAGCAACGAATTCAGCAAATCGACGCCGGACAACTACGCGGGTCGCCGGCACTCGCGGGTGGTACGACCATGCATTCGAGGCGATGAATTTTTTAATTCCGGTGTTGGTAGCCTTGATGTTTGTCGCGATTCAGGCGGTCGTCTTGATGCTGAGTGCGCCCAGGATCGGGAATTAAGCGCCTTCCGCGTAGTAACCAAGCGCAGGCAAGTCGCGCACTCCAAGGACGCTCCAGGTCTGCCTCACGTCATTACATTCCTTGCCAACTTTCCCGTCTCGGCGGTGTTAACCAGTAGAACCACTTTCATTTGGCGAACCAAGCCAGGACAAAGTACGTTAAGACCCACCGGAGGGCCGCAAATGATGCAAACGTTTCTGCAGGACTTGAAATACGCGCTGCGCATGTTGAAAAAGAACCCAGCGTTTACCGCGGTAGCCATTCTGACGCTCGCGGTGGGCATAGGCGCCAATTCTGCCATCTTCAGCGTCGTCAACTCCGTCCTCCTGCGGCCGCTGCCGTACCGGCAACCCGGTCAACTCGTCCGCGTCTACAGCGAATTTCCCACCATGAAACTTCAAAAGTTCTGGCTCTCACCTCCGGAACTGCTCGACATTCAGCGCGAGGCAAAATCCTGGGAAGCAATCGGCGCCTGGGCGCCGGGCGGGCAAAACGTCGGTACTGAGAACGAGCCACTTCGAGTCACGTCTGCCGCGATTACGCGCAGCCTAATCGACGTCCTGGGTGTGCCACCAGAGCGTGGCCGCAACTTTACTGAAGAGGAAGATCGCGATGGTGGCCCAGACGTCGCCATCATTTCGCATGGACTCTGGCAAAAAGGTTTTGGCGGCGCCAGTGACATTATCGGTAAACAGATTCAGGTCAACGCGAAAACAACGACCGTTGTCGGCGTGATGCCGGCTGACTTTGCATTCCCTCCCGGAAGTAACGACCAGGTTGAGATCCTGCTGCCTTTCAAATTCGATCCCGCCAATCCAGGCAGTCGCGGCTCGCACTTTCTTTCGGTGATCGGCAGGTTGAAACCCGGTGTGACTACCGAGCAAGCGATGAGCGAGATGACGAGCCTGATGGCGGGCTGGATGAGTGAGAGTCGGGCGCAGCATTTACTCAACCCGCAACGTCATCCCGTCGTGATGTTGGGTCTTCATGAAGATGTTGTCGGCTCAGCTCGCAAAGCCGTGTGGTTGCTGATGGCGGCAGTGGGTTTTGTTCTGCTCATCGCATGTGTAAACGTCGCGAACCTGCTACTCGCGCGCGCGGAATCGCGTCATCGTGAGTTTGCAGTCCGGCTGGCACTCGGCGCCGGTCTGAAACGAATGGTCAGGCAATTCGTCGCCGAGGGTTTTGTACTGGTCTTAATCGCTTCTATTCTCGGGATAGTGCTCGCCTTCGTGGGCCTGCGAGTGCTGTTACTGTTTGCGCCTGATAGTGTGCCGCGCACGGAAGAGATTGTGGTGGGCCTTCCCGTACTTGCCTTTACAACCGCGGTGGCGATCGTTGCCGTGTTTCTCTTTGGTCTCGCACCGCTGGCACAAGTCAGCGAACGTAATCTGGCAAACTGGATCCGGGGCGCCGGCCAGCGCGCAATTCGAGGCGGTGGCCAGACGCTGCGCAAGAGCCTCGTAGTTGTGGAGATTGCGCTGGCGCTGATACTGGTGATCGGCTCCGGCCTTATGATCCGCGCCTTCTGGAAGTTGCAACAAGTCAACACGGGCTTCGATCCGGCAGGCGTTGTCAGCTTCAGCCTGAATCTGCCTGGAGTCAAATACAAGAACGCCGAACGCCTCCAGTTTGTAAACACACTCGAGCAGAAACTTAACGGGCTTCCGGGTGTCACCGGCGTGTCGATGGCAAGTGGATTACCGCCGCTGCGTCGCATCAATGCTAACGACACCGAGATCGAAGGCTACCAGCAAACGCCCGACAGCCCCGCACAAAATGTCGACTACTGGAATGTCGTTGGTACTGATTACTTCAAGACGATGAAGATCCGGTTGTTGGAGGGGCGCGTGTTTGAGCAGCACGACGACAACCCGAAGGCGATGCCGGTTGTGGTCGTCAATCAGGCGCTCGCGAAAAGATTTTGGACGGGGAGCCCGGTTGGCCGGCGCGTAAATCCGGGTTTTTCCGACCCGAAAGTCTGGTTCACCATCGTCGGCGTGGTGGAAGACACAAAGAATGCCGGTATGGATAAGCCCGCCGGTCCTGAACTTTACTTCGAGGTACGGCAAGTGGCGGAACAGTTCCTGGGCGGGAACGTAAGTTTTGTCGTCCGCGCTGCGAATAATTCCACACCGCTGGAAGGTTCGATTCGCAATGCCGTTCGTGAATTGGATTCGACCTTGCCGGTCTACAATCTTTGGTCCATGGATGAACTGGTGTCGAAGTCGATGGTCCAACCACGCTTTCTGGCGCTACTGCTCGCGACGTTCTCCGGTATTGCGCTGTTCCTGGCTGCGATTGGTATTTACGGCGTGATGGCCTATTCGGTGGCGCAGCGCACGCAGGAGATAGGAGTGCGAATGGCGCTGGGAGCACGACCACTGCACGTGTTGCGACTCATCTTCGGACAAAGCCTCGGCATGTTGCTCATCGGCACCGCCATCGGCCTCGCAGGCGCATTTGCGCTCACGCGCTTGATGCGCACGTTGCTGTTTGAAGTAACAGCGACCGACCCGCTGACCTATATAAGTGTGATTGGCCTGCTGACGCTCGTCGCTTTGCTGGCGTGCTACATCCCTGCACGTCGCGCAGCGAAGGTCGATCCCTTGATTGCTCTGAGATACGAATAGAAAGGTGAAGGACATGACGGCTACGGCACTGCTTACAATCATAATGGTTCTGGCCGCAGGCTCCGCGACGGCGCCGGCGCAGCGAGGTGACTTTCGCGAGCGCGAGGAAATTAACCAGACCTACGAACTGGCGCCGGGAGCGCGCGTTGAAGTGTCGAGCATTCGAGGCACCGTCGAAATCGTTACTGCGGATACCGCAACGGCGCAGGTGCAGATCATTCGAACGGCACGCAGCCGCGCTGACCTCGAGTATCACAAGATCGAGGTCGCCAAAACGGGTAACAGCCTGGTCATACGTGGTGTCGAGGACCGGGAAGAGCGCCGGCAGAATGTCCAGGTAAACCACCAGGTGATACTCAAGCTGCCTCGACGCATCGATCTCGCAGTCAGTAGTGTCAGTGGCTGGCTTAAAGCCGGCGATATTGATGGTCAGACGCGTGTGAGCAGTATTAGCGGCTCGGCCGATATCGGCAACGTCGGCGGCAAACTACAAGTGAGCAGTATCAGTGGAAGTCTCGAAGTCGGTAACGTCGGGGCAGACGCGCGCGTCAACAGCATCAGCGGCAACCTCGGTCTCGGCCAGGTGAATGGCTCGCTTGACGTGTCGAGCGTAAGTGGCGGTCTGAACGTGACGCTCGTCAGTCTGAGTTCTCAGGGCATTCACATCAAGAGCGTGAGCGGCTCCGTCGAGATTAGATTCAAGAGCGAAGTCAATGCAGACTTCAGCGCCGAACACGTCAGTGGTCAGGTTTATCTTGAGGTGCCGAATGTCGTTCGCGATAGTGAAGAGAAGTCGTCAGACGTTCGCGCGCGCATCGGCGGCGGAGGTACGCCGATTACGATTTCAAGTGTGTCAGGCAATATCCGGTTGGCGCGGCGTTAACCCGCGTCGCGTGCGGACAGCGAACCAGGGCGTGCCGCGAAAGGAGTCAGCCACCACCCACGCGGCGGCAGTCAACGCCAATGTGCTGACTACCTCGCCCCATTGGAAAGCGCTGAGCGAGCCAGTTGTCACACGGGGTAACCACACCAGCAAAGCGAACAGGCCCATTTGCAACGCCGAAAGCGTAACTGCCAGCCGTGCAAATACACCGGTCAGCACCGCCACGCTCGCGACGATGAAAGTTGCGCCAGTGAAGTAGGCCCAGCCCACGTGCCAGGGCAACCAGCCGGGCACCAACGCCACGGTTTCTTTGACATAGAGAAAATGTGCTACGCCGAACGGAATTAAGCCGAGGGCGTAGAGCACTCTCGCGATGCATATGCCTCTATCGCCAGTGGCGAATGCGAGGCGCCGCCGATCCCAGTCAGTGACGAACCAGGCAAAGAGGATCCACGCGGCTGCTATCATCACCAGCGTCTGCCCGCAACTCCAGGTACCAGCCACGAGCGGCAACGTAACGAGGCCGCGTACTCTCCATAGCAGGAACCAGAGAACGAGATAGCCCAGCAGTACGCGCGCGGCGAATGTGGCAGTGCGCCGCCAAAGCAGGCCGATGCCTGAGGTGAGCGAGACCAGGGTGCATAGATACACCAGCAGTTGCCGTGCGGGAACGCCGCTGGGCACCGGCTGCCACACGACGGTGAAATCTCTCTTGACGAGACCCAGGACTCCGAGCCCTATCAGCACCGCAGCAAAGGCAGCGTGGCCCATGCTCGCGATGTTAAGCGCGCTTCCTTCCGTGGTATTCGAGTTCATAAGTGCCTTTTTGGAGTGCGCCGACTTGTCGCCGTTTTGTTACCGCGCGGCCAAAGCGCCGACAAATCGGCGCACTCCAAAAAGGCGCTCAATTCCAGTGCGTCAATGCATCCTCAGTTGCCAAAAGAGGAATGCCATTTCCAACGAGAAGTCTTCAATTATCTTACTCAGCGGGCGGCCGCCCGCATGACCCGCCTTCGTGTCGTAGAGCAACAGAACAGGCTTACCTGACGTGCTCGCGGCTTGCAAACGCGCGGTCATCTTCCGTGCTTGAAGTGGAGGCACCCTCGTGTCCTGATCACCCGTCGTGAGGAGCACTGCCGGATATTTTTCCCCGGGCTTAACCTTCTGATAAGGAGAATAGGCGTAGAGATACTTGAACTGTTCAGCATCAGAAGCATTACCGTACTCGAGCAGCGCCGGCGGATTGTTATTCTTAAATCGGTAATAACCGATCATGTCGAGATCGGGAAACTCACAGAGCACGGCCTGAAATAAGTCGGGCCTCTGCGTCAGTGCGGCCCCGACAAGCAAGCCACCGTTGCTCCCACCTTGAATCGCCAACCGCGATGGATTCGTGTACTTGTTCTTAATGAGCCATTCGGCAGCGCTTATGAAATCATCGAACACATTCTGTTTTTTATCGAGCATGCCGCCTTTGTGCCACGCCTCGCCAAACTCTCCGCCGCCGCGGATGTTCGCGAGTGCATATACTCCGCCTTGCTCGGCCCAGATGGCCGCTGCTGAACTGAACCTCGGTGTTTGACTAAGGTCAAAGCCGCCGTAGCCGTATAGCAGCACCGGCAGTTTCCCATCAGGTTGCAGGCCTTTCTTATGCACGAGGAACATCGGCACCTTGGTTCCGTCCTTTGACGCGTACCAGACTTGTCGAACTTCGAATTCATCGGACTTGAACGGGACTTTGGGTTGTGCCCAAAGCTCCGTCTTTCCCGTTTGGACGTCGTAACGATAGATTGCCTGTGGTGTTACAAACGAGCGGAAGCTGAAAAATGCTTCGTTGCTGGTCCAGCGCCCGCTGAGACCACTCGCCGAGCCGAGACCTGGAAGTGTAACTTCGCCCAAAGCCTTGCCCTCTAAGTTGAAGATCTTAATCTGCGACGTAACGTTATGCAGATAACTCACAAACAACTTGCCGCCAACGAGTGAGAATCCGGCGATTGCGTCGGGACCTTCCGGAATGATCGTCACCCACTTCTCGCGCGCAGGATTTTTCAGATCCACTACCACTATGCGCTGATTCGGCGCTTGCCAGTCGGTTTTCATCACGAGCCGGTCACCGGCGAACCATGGATCGAAGTGCGCAGGGAGGTCGTTAACGATTGTCTGAACCGGACCGCCGGGCAGCTTTTGCACGTAGACTTCACTGCTGGCCCAACCATGCTGAACACCGAACAGCAAATACTTGCCGTCTTCTGAGACAGAACCGCCGATCCACTTGTCAGGGCCGTACCCTTTGCCAAACACTTCTACATCCTTCGATGGGTCAGTTCCGATCGCGTGATAGAGCACGCGTATGCCGGTGTCTCTGCGTTGGAGGTTGTAGTAGAAGCCGCTGCCATCCGTGTTGATCGAAACTCCTCGATAGAGTGCCTGCGGCAGTTGATCGATATCTTTGCGGGTGTCGACGTCCATCACGCGCATTTCCGTTTCGTCCTGGCCACCGCGGCGGACGCTGTAGATAACAAACTTGCCGTCGTTCGATGCGTCAAGCAGGCCGATGTCAGTGGTATGATCGGTGCTGAGGGTATGCGGATCGATGAGCACTTCGTCTTTTCCGTTCAACCCCTGCCGAACATACAGGATCGAAAGGTCATCCTCGGCGCGCTTCTTAAAGAGAAAATAACGTCCGCCCTGGGCAAAAGGCGTGCTGACAGAATCGACGCGCAGCAATTCCGACAATCGCTTTTGTATCAGAGGTCGCGCTGGCAGCTCGTCGAGCAGCGAGTGGGTATATTTATTCTGCGAATCGATCCAGGCTCGTGTTTCGGCGACATCCTGGTCTTCCAACCAGCGGTAGGGATCTACGATCTCGACGCCATGTATGACTTCGCGAACGTCATCGACTCTTGAAGGTGGTGGTTTTGGTATCTGCGCTTTAACCGTCGACATCAAAGAGATCACCAGCACGGCAAATATCAACACGCGGCAACTCATGTTCGCTCACCTCGCCTGGTCGGACTCCAGCAATTGCGCGCACTATACCCTGAGCCACAAAAAGGCACAAAACGAATTTCGCTGTGTGAAGAATTCTTTTTCTCCCTTTTTGTGGCAACTAAGTCCATGCTATTTTCTGCCGTGATATGACACAAATTATCGCCCTTACGGTCGCACAGTAAACGTTGTGTTCATTTTCTTTTTTCTTGCGTTACTTCTGACTGGTTCCGATTGGCCGCAATTTCGTGGGCCAACCGGACAGGGCCTCTCAGACGAAAAAGGCTTGCCACTCCAGTGGACTGAAACCACAAACGTTCGCTGGAAGGTTGCGATTCCTGGAAAGGGCTGGTCGTCGCCAGTCGTTCAGGGTGATCGCATCTGGCTCACGACTGCCACCGAAGACGGAAAATCGTTGCGCGCGCTCTCGATCGATCGGAATAGCGGAGCGATCCTTCAGAATGTCGAAATCTTTCGTCTCAAGTCGCCGAAACTAGCAAATGGAAAGAATAGTTTTGCTTCGCCTACCCCTGTGATCGAAGGCGATTACGTCTACGTTCACTTCGGCGCTTATGGAACCGCGTGTCTCACACAATCAGGAGAGATCGTTTGGAAGACGAGACTCGAGTACGACAACGGCCAACACGGCACCGGCGGATCTCCCGTCCTCTACGACGATCTACTGATCGTTAGTTGTGACGGTCTGGATGTTCAGTTTGTGGTTGCGCTCGACAAACGCACCGGCAAGGTCAGATGGAAGAAGTCGCGGCAAGGCTATCAAGCGTACACGACGCCCTTAATCGTCGCGCTACCCGGCGGAGATCAGGTAATCAGCCCCGGGGCCTTCAATGCATATTCGTACGAGCCACGCAGCGGTAAGGAGCTTTGGAAGGTTAATTACGGCGAGGGTTTCTCGAACGTGCCGCGTCCGGTCTACGGCGACGGTTTGGTCTTCATCTGCACCGGTTTCCAACAGCCGTCGCTTTTGGCTGTTCGTCTGGATGGGAGTGGCGACGTCACCAGGTCGAAGCTGGCATGGAAACTCGATCAGGGTGTGCCGCTAACACCTTCCCCGCTGCTCGTTGGCGCGGAGTTGTATTTCATCACCGACAATGGCATCGCTACTTGCGTGGACGCAAAGACCGGCAAGGTCAACTGGCGCGCTCGCGTAGGCGGCAATCATTCCGCGTCGCCGATCTATGCCGACGGTCGAATCTACTTTTTGAGTGAAGAGGGCGAGTCGGTAGTGATAGCAGCGGGACCTCAGCTCAAGCATTTGGCGACTAATCAAATCGAGGGTCGGACGCTTGCCTCGATGGCCGTGGCAAGTGGTTCAATCTTCATTCGCAGCGAAACCCACCTTTATCGCATCGGCGGTTAGCCGCAAAAAAGCACAAAAATCATCTTCAGACTCTGAGCGCGCCACGGAAGCCGCGAGCGGCGTAGTAAGAGTCAGCGCCGTTGTGATAGAGGAAGACTGTGTTGTAGCGGCGATCGCAAAAGAGAGCGCCACCGAGTCTTCGAATATCGCTGGGCGTTTGTATCCAGCTCGACGTTTTTGAATCGAATTCGCCGAGTTTTTGCAACTCGCGATATTCCTCGTCCGTCAAAAGTTCGATGCCCATGTCGGTCGCCATGTCGATTGCGCTATTCGCCGGTTTATTTTCTTTCCTTGCGTCCAGCGCAGCGCGGTCGTAACAAATACTTCGGCGTCCTTTCGGACTTTCCGCTGCACAATCATAAAAACTGTATTCGCTCGTCTTCCTGTCGTAACCTACAACATCCGGTTCGCCGCCGGTTCTTTCCATTTCATAGAGTGACCACAGGCGTTCGCCATTAGCTTTCAGTCTCGTTTCTACTTTGGCCCATTCAAGACCCTTATGGCGGTCCATGTTTTTCTCGAAACGGGCTTTCAATGTACCGAGTAGTTCTTCACGTTGCGCTGGGGTGATTTTTTTCGACATAGTTTTTCGAGTACCTTTTTTGGTTAGGCAAATACTTTTCTGTCAGCAGGTCTGAAATACCACGACACGACAGTCAGGACCAGAAGTAACAACGAAGGAAATACTTCCTTCGGTGGATCACCCACTGCGACGTGCGAGAATATCGCTCCTGACATGGTAAAGAAAAAGCCTGCGTAGGCCCATTCCTTCACTAAAGGGCGTCTCGGAACGAGCACTACCAGAACGCCCAAAATCTTCCAAATACCCAGGATGGTCAGAAAGTAGAGAGGATAGCCCAAATGTGCAATACCCTCTGCGCCCGGCGGCGACACGGCGCCTTCCGCTTTCATTTTGAATAACTGCAAGACTCCCGTTGCCAGCATTCCTGACGAAAGCCAAAGGGTTGCGACCCAGAAGATAACCTTGTTTCTCGTTGTCATTATCGGTTGCGCCTCCATCGGGATGATCATTGCCGGATTCTTGATTTGTGCTGCCATGGTTGTTTTCCTCCTCACTCCCATGACGAATCGCGACCACAGGATGTGACAGGATCAGTGTAATCTGTGGATAAAAGTGTCAAAATGTCGCCCGCCAATGACAGACACTGAATACCTGGGACAGATTTTCGAGTCGGAGCGCGATCGCCTGCGCGCCGTGGCCTATCGCATGCTCGGATCGGCAAATGAAGCTGACGATGCGGTTCAGGAGACGTGGCTACGGCTTAATCGCTCGGACGCCGTTTCCATTGAGAATCTCGGCGGCTGGCTGACTACCGTTGTTGCCCGCGTATGCCTCGACATGTTGCGCGCACGCAAGTCGCGGCGTGAAGAATCGTTTGACTCTGAATTGGCTGGGCCAGTCGTGGAAAGTTCTCAAGGGATGAACGCGGAGCAGGAAGCGCTCCTCGCCGACTCGGTTGGTGTGGCTTTGCTGGTGGTGCTTGACACTTTGACCCCGCCGGAAAGATTGGCCTTCGTGATGCACGATATGTTCGATGTGTCGTTCGAAGAGATCGCTTCCATCATTGGAAAGTCTCCGCAAGCGGCTCGGCAACTCGCCAGTCGCGCACGGCGTCGCGTGCGCGGAGCAGACAAAGCCCAACACGTACACCTGAATCGGCAGCGGAAGGTAGTCGATGCCTTTCTGGCTGCGTTGCGCGCGGGCGACTTCGAAGGTTTGCTCGCGGTGCTCGATCCGGACGTGTTGGTGCGCGTTGATATTCCGAGTCGTCCAGGTGTACCGGCTGAAGTCCGTGGCGCAGCCAATTGGGCCAAGGGAGCTGTAGCTTACTCGCAGCTCGTGCGCGCTGTGCAGCCCGCCATGGTGAACGGGTCACCGGGGCTTGTGTTCGCACCAGGCGGCCGGCTGACGAGAGTGCTTGCTTTTAAGATCGTTGGCGACTCGATCGTTGAATTCGAGGTTATTGGGAACCCCGAGCGGCTTCAGCAACTCAACTTGTCAGTATTGGATTAGCCTTGGGTGCCTTTTTGTGGCTAGTGTCCTTTAAATGACGTCGAGATCGCTTGTGCCGACTGGTCGAGCCAGCCGTTCAACTCTGCTTGTGTGTGCCATTTCCCCCTCAGCATCACGCCGGCGCGATTCTCGGTGGCGGAGATGTTGTCGAGAGGATTAGCGTTGAGCAGCACGAGGTCAGCTCGCTTGCCTTTCTCGATCGTGCCGACCTTGTCGATCGTGCCGAGGAACATCGACGGGTTCCGCGTGGCCGCCTCGAGCACTGCGTAATTCGAAAGTCCGGCGTCTTTCAATGCTTTCAGTTCGTGATGAATCCCGAAACCGTAGAGCCACAGGAACTCGGGTGTGTCTGATCCAGTCATGATGCGGCCGCCGGCGTCGTATATTGCCTTAATTAACTGCTCGCGTAGCTGGACCCAACGGGCTCGCTTTTCCAGCGGCACGGTGTTGATGAAGCGGTTCTTTTTGTAGAAATCCAACCACTGCTGTTGCACCCTGAGAGGGTAGAAGCGAAAGTCAGGCTGCTTTCGGATCTCATCCTCGGTGCGCAGCCGTCCGAAAGTATTTTTCATGAAGTGCTGCGTCGGATCAACGTAAGGATTAGAGGCGACCGTTTTCCGTGCGACCTCGGGAATCTTGGTTTCGTCGATGTAGTCGAAGCTTTTCCAATTGTCCGGGTTGTAAATGTAAAGGTCGGAAACGCTTCCTTTCATCGGAGCGTCGTCGCGCAGCAGTAGTTCGATATACCCGTCGAGGTGCTCGATCTGCTGTTTCGCTTTCCAGGCGCGTTCGACGCCGACGAACCGGCTGTCTGCGTGACCGACCACGCGGATGTTTTGTTTCGCGGCTTCGTCCACTGCCGCTTCGTAAACCTCCGGCTTGACGAACGTCGTTACTTTGATGAAGTCGTAACCCGCCGCTTTAGATTTGCGCACCGCTTCGCGCGCATCTTCCGGAGTGTTGACGACGAAGTCGTTACCCTGTTCGCGGCCCGTCAGATGCGGACTCGCGACAAATATCGTCGGCGCCTCGATCTCGCCGCTAGCGGAGCGGCTGCGCAGGGCCAGCAGCTCGGGAGTTCCAATCATAAATCGGACCGTCGTGACGCCGTTCGCTACCATCACGCGAAGCTCATCCGGACCGATCGAATCGGGAAACTCATCGCTGTCTGACAGCAAGTGCGTGTGCATGTCGACGAGACCCGGAACCAAATACTTCCCGGT
>Ga0134124_10003263_pt1 | contig 13036 bp, 11 predicted proteins | sample KB304_FD_96880 | JGI IMG/M metagenome (GOLD analysis project Ga0134124, IMG submission 96880) | Terrestrial soil microbial communities without Nitrogen fertilizer from Kellogg Biological Station, Michigan, USA - KB3-0-4 | ecosystem: Environmental > Terrestrial > Soil > Unclassified ... | reverse complement strand
TGTCGTCCGACAGACCGGCCTGGACCTCGATGCGTTTCGCGACGCCCCCGCGTGCGACGAACACGTAGCGCTTCGTAACCTTCTGCGTGAGGTCCTCCTCGACGCGAATCGCTTGAATCGGCGTCGCGAGCGCGCGCTCGCGCGTCGCCGCGAAGATCTCGGCGCGGCACGACATGCCGGGACGCAGGTTGACGCCCTTCGTGTCCGTGAGCCTGATCTTCACCGTGAAGCTCAATCCCTGGCGCCCATCGGCGACTTTCGCCGACACGGCGATCGAGGAGACGTCGCCCTCGACGGCCGTGTCCGGGAATGCGATCGCGAACACCCGCGCACGTTGATCCGTCTCGATGTTCGCGATGTCTGCCTCGTCGACATTGACCTCCGCGAGCATCGTCTCGGGATTCGCAATCGTCATCAGCTTCGATCCCGGGATGTTCGTGGAGCTCGCGATCGCGGTTTCGCCGACCTTGATATCGAGCGAAGTTACCGTACCGTCGATCGGCGCGTACACACGCGTCTTGCTCAGGTGGTCTTTCGCTTGCGAGAGCTGCGCCGCGAACTGGGCGAGCGACTCGCGGCTCGAATCGAGATCGACGCGCGCGATGGCGAGGTTCTTGCTCGCTACCTCGAACTTGTCGTCGTCGATCAGCTTGCGCTCATGTAGGCCGCGTGTGCGCTCGAACTGGGTCTCTAGGTTCTCGACCTGCAGTTTCTGGCGCTCGATCGCAATCTGCTGCACGCGCTGAGCGGCCTCGTTCTGCTCGACGGCGGCGCGCAAGCGCTGGTCGTCGATTTGCAGCACGAGCTGACCCTTCTTCACGCGATCGCCCTCGGCCACAAAGATGGCGGTAACGCGACCGATCTCCTCGGTCGTGAGCTGGGCTTGCTGCTCGTAGACGAGCCTGCCCGACGCGAGCACCGAGGCCTGGATGCTGCGCGGCGCAACCTTCTCGGTCTTCACTTTGACGGTGACGCCGCCGCTGATCCGCGCTTGCACGAGCGGAATCGCGATCACGAGGACCACGATGCCGACGATGACGATGAGCTTCTTGTTCATCGGTTGGCCTGTTGATTCTGTTTATCGTTCAGCGGCGCAGCGCGATCAAAGTGCCAACCAGAACGATCATGGCGATCGGTCCGAGCACGATCGCCGCGGACGTCGCGTAGGACTTCTTGGTGAAATACTGATACCCGAGCACCTGGAGCACGAGCGACCAAATCGCCGTGACGTCGATTCCGAGCAATATGCGTTGGACGAGCGACACACCCGTGCGATCGATCGACAGCAAGTTGCCGAACGCGAGTGGATTGATCTGGTCTTGGAGCATGAAGCGCGGATCGTTGACGATCATGTTGACGAGCTGCGCGACGATGCCGAGCGCTTGCGGCAGCGTGCACCAGCAGAGCAGGGCGAACCACTGCTTGAGCTTGACGCCGTCGTTCGTTACGAACGAGACGACCGTGTAATAGGAGGCGACGAGCAAGATGATGAGGAATACGAAGAAGATCGAGCTCACCGCGCCGATCGCACCGTAGACGAGGGGTGGAATCTTCGTCGCGGCCGCGACGGCTTGCTCGCGCTGAGCGTCCGTGATGTTCGCGTTGCCGGCGCGCATCTGGTTATCCAAGAAGAAGCCCATGTCGACGTGGCTCAGGAAGTAGAACGACACGGCGCTGAAGCCGATCATCAGCACGACCACGGGCAGCAGCACTCGCGGCCGTTCCTTGAGAGCGGCAAATGCCTCGCGCGGCGCAGTGAAGATGTTTGTCGCGAGCGCGACATAGGAGGAGTCGGCCATACGCTTCCGTTGGTCTGCTGAGTGGGACTACGTGGGCGGCGGGATTATACAGGCGGACCCGCCGTTCCCATGGTTAGAGGTCACAAATGTCATGGGAATGGCAGGTTCGCCCGGGCCGACTGGAGCGGCGCCGCGCCTTTGTTGCTTTCACGCATCGCGATCCATTCGGTAGTTGCCTGCCTACCCAATACGAACGAGGACCGAACGTATTACAACGTCGTCAGGCGACGAGTGCCTCCACGATCGAGTATTCCGAGCGGGTTGGCAGCACGCGCTCGAGCAGGAACCCCGACCGGTCGAGCAAAGCGGCGTGCTCCGCGCGCGTGCGCTCGCGGCCTCCCGTGACGGCGAGCATGATGATATCGAGCGTCTTGCCGAAATGCAGGCCCGGAGCTTCGGGGACCAGCGTCTCGATGATCAGCACCCGGGCGTGCGCCGGCGCGCCGCGGCGAACGCTCGCGAGAATCCTGGCCGCGTCGTCGTCCCGCCAGTCGTGCAGCAAGTCCATCAGGAGGTAGAGATCCGCCGGAGGCGGCGTGTCGACGAAAAAGTCGCCGGCGGCGATTTCGAGCCGCGGCGAGCGAAGGGATGCGGCGCCGGCCACGACGTGGGGCAGGTCGAATAAAATCCCGCGCGCTCGCGGCGCGTGCTCGAGGACCGCAGCAAGCAGATGACCGTGTCCTCCGCCGACATCGGCGATGACGTCGAAACGCGTGTAGTCGTACGCATCGACCAAAGCCGGCAGCACCGCGCGCGACTTCGCGACCATCGCCTCGTTGAAGATCTGCGCCTCGTCGCGATGCGCGTCGAAATAGTCGAGTAGAGCGCGCCAATCGCGCGAGGGTCGACCCGTCTGCACGGTTTCGCCGAGCTGGGTGTAAGGCTCCCAGAACGCCGGCATGCTGCCCATCCGCACGTACGGCCGGAGCGATTCGGGGTGATCGCTGCGCAGGAGACGCGACGCGGCGTTGTGCGCGTAGCCTCCGGCTCGCTCTTCGAACACGCCATGGGCGACGAGCAACCGCAGGATCCGTCGGAGCGCGTCCGCGTCGACGCCCGTTTGTTTCGCAATCTGGCGCGGGTCTGCCGGCTCCTCGCCGATCGCGTCGGCGATTCCGAACGTGGCCGCCACGTGCAGGCAGCGCGCGGCGATGTGCGCCCGCGCAAGCTCGCGGACGAGACGCGCCGGGGACGGCGAGCTCACTATTGAACGATCTGGCGCTTCTGAATCAGCCAGGTGCCGTTGCGTTTGACGACGGTGTCCTCGTAGCGGCCCATTCCGCCGACCGTAAACGGTCCGCTCGACGGACCGGTGATCGTTTGCCAGTACGAGCGATGACGAGCTTCGTGATCGTTCACGAGCTCGATGTAGGTGTTCGAGAGCGCGTGATAGGACTTCGGCGCGTCCGCCGTCTGTGCGGCTGCGCGCCGCGCCTTCAAGTCGGTCACGATCTTGCGGATCTCGTCGCGGCCCTTGTACGTCTTGCCACCGAACGTGAACTCCGCATCCTCCGCGAACACGCTCGCATACATGTCCGCGTCGAGCGTGTCGAGCGCGATCGTGTATTTGACGACGAGGTTTTGGATCGCCGCGCGATCCTCGAGATCGGTCGTGGACGGTCCGCGTGCAGCAGCCGTCGGTGGCGCGAGCACGGCGGCCAAGAGGCCGGCCGACAACAATGCACCGAGCGCAACTCGGAACGAGCGAGAGATCATGATCTTCCCCTAGCCGTGTTTCAGCGTGTCTCAAAAACGGAAACGCCGGCGCTAGGCCGGCGTTCCACTCGATTCTCCGAAGCTAACGCGTCGGATTCGGGACAGAGCTCAGCGGCGATTGCCGCCGCCGCCGCCGCCGTACCCCCCGCCGCCGCCGCCGTCGCCGCCGCGGCCGCCCCCACCCCCGTAGCCGCCGCCACCGCCGCCGTAACCACCACCGCCGCCATAACCGCCGCCGCCGCCGCGTGGGCCGTTGCCCTTCTTCTGTTGCGGACGAGCCTCGTTGACGGTCATCGGACGGCCGCCGTAGTCCTGCCCATTGAGCTTCTCAATCGCCTGCTGAGCTTCTGCGTCGCTGCTCATCTCGACGAAGCCGAAGCCTTTGCTGCGGCCCGTATCGCGATCAGTGATGAGCTTGGCGGATTCGACGGTGCCACACGCCGAAAACTTAGCGGTGATATCTTCTTCAGTAGCCGAGAACGGCAGATTGCCGACGTACAATTTCCTGCCCACGAGACCTCCCAGGGTCTTTGTTGAGAACCGTTTAAGGAAGTCCGGGCGGAATTGCCCTCAGGCTCGATGAACGGTTGCGAAAACGACCGTAGTATATACCGCGCTACGAATCAACTGCCCACCCTGGTCCGTTCGTCTTACAACCTCCGTGAACGCGGCAGGGCGCGCTAGGCCGAGCGGCGATGGGCATAATCGCTGCTTTGCTGAGTCCCGAGTTACCGATGTGAACCTCCGTTCTATCCGCTTCGCGGCAATCCTGGGCGCTGCGGCCGCGCTCGTCAGCGTCGCGGGTCTCTACGCCGCCGATGCTGCGGCGCAGGCCTCGGGAGCCGCCGCCAGCCGGGTCGAGTCGAGCGGCCGGCAGCTCCTCAATAGCGAGCGGATTGCCGTCCGCTTCGGCAATTACGGCATCGAAGTGCTCGCGAGCGATCCGCGCGAGCGCGTGTCGAATCTCTACAGCGAAGCGAACGGAGTGAGAACCTGCCGTACGTTCGCCGTCGTGCGTTATCCGGATGCAATCGATGCGGCAGTCGCCGCCGAGCACGACGAGATCCTCCGCGGCGGCTCGATCGGGGCGGTGTTCGCAGCGCATGGCTGGCAGGTGCAGAAGACGAATTTGCGGTACTTCGAGATTGGCGCTCCCGGTCGCGTTGCGAGTCTCATGCACGTCGCGCCCGGCACTCCGCTCGCAGCGCATGCGTACGAGCTCGACGTCGTGAAGGACGGCCGCAAGCTCGAATACGCGCTGCTCGTCGAGATCCACCACCCCGATTACCTGAAGCGCGACGATCTGCCCGCGATCTACGGCGCCGCCGATGCGTCGGGCCATGAGGCGGCCGTCGAGGACCTGATCGGCTCGGCGCTGGCCGCCGCGGGCGCGACTAACGACGCGGCGCCGTTTCCGACGGGTAAACGGTAGAACGGGCGGCTTCGAGCCGCTGGCCGCGCACGGAGCGGCTCGCCGGGCCGAGCAGATAGAGGTATGGGACGGCGAGCGCCTCCGGCGGCTTGAGCGTCTCGGGATTCTCGGCCGGATAGGCTTGTGCACGCATTCGCGTGCGCGTCGAGCCGGGGTTGATCGCGTTGACGCGAATCGGCGTGTTCTCGAGCTCCTCGGCGAGCACCTGCGCGAGCCCTTCCGTGCCGAACTTCGAGACGGCGTAGGCACCCCAAAAGGCGCGGCCGCGATTGCCGACGCCGCTCGTGGTGAACAGCACCGAGGCGTCGGCCGACCGCCGCAGTAGCGGAAGGAGGCAGCGCGTGAGGATGAAAGGCGCGGTCAGGTTCACGAGCAGCACGCGCTGCCAGAGGCCGATGTCGTAGTGCTCGATCGGGCTCAGGTTGCCGAGCAGACCGGCGTTGTGCAGCAGGCCGTCGAGACGTCCATAGCGCTTGTCGATCTCGTCGGTGAGCGCTTGATACTGCGGGCCTTGCGCGCGCTCGAGGTCGAGCTCGGCAACGGCGGGCTCCGGCCCGATCCCTTTGATCTCCTGATAGAGCGCCTCGAGCTTCGGCGCGCTGCGGCCGTGCAGCAGCAGCGTCGCGCCGTGATGCGCGAGAGCGAGCGCAACCGCGCGGCCGATGCCGGCCGTCGCCCCGGTCACCAAGATCACGCGACCGGCGAGCTCGTCGGCGGCGGGCCGATAGTCGAGCCACGGGCTGACGGCGGCAGGTGAATTGGGCTGCATGCTCAGTGCGACCGGTCCGGCGACGCCGGTGGATCGAGAGTCGGCGCCGGGCCGGCCGGTGTCTCCACCGGCGGAGCGCTCGGCGTGAAGTCGCGCGGCGTCTCCTCGATCTCCTTCAACGTGGCGACCCGCTGCCGCGGCTGCACGCCGAGATCGGTGAAGCGGCGCGCGCTCGGTAGCACCATGCGTTCGAGCGAGCCGACGGCGCTATTGAACGCTTTGACGCCGTCGCCGAGCGATTTGCCGAGATTGGTGACGTGCTCGCCGAACGTCGCCAGCCGCTCGTAGAGCTGCACCGCGAGACGCCGAATCTCGGCGGCGTTCTCGGCGAGCGCGACCTGCTGCCAGCCATAGGCGACCGCCTTGAGCAGCGCGACGAAGCTCGTCGGCGTCGCGAGGATCACGTTCTGGCGCAACGCCTCGTCGAGCAGATCCGGGTTCTCGGCGAGCGCGGCGCTCAGGAATTGATCCCCCGGGATGAACAGGATCACGAACTCCGGGCTTTTCTCGAACTGGCTCCAATACGACTTCGCCGCGAGCGCGCGGATCCGGCCGCCGACGATCGTCGCGTGGCGTGCGAGCGCGGTGCGGCGTGCGCCGTCGTCGCCCGCCTCGGTTGCTTCGAGATAAGCGTCGAGCGGCGTCTTGACGTCGACGACGAGGTCCCGGCCCTCGGGCAAGTGGACCACCATGTCGGGTCGGATCGCGCCGGTCTCGGTGGCCTGATGGCTCTGGCTCACGAAGTCGCAGTGCTCGACCATGCCCGCGAGCTCGACGAGCCGGCGCAACGTGATCTCGCCCCACTGGCCGCGGACCTCGGGCCGGCGCAGCGCGTTGACGAGGTTGCGCGTCTCGGCGCCGAGCAGCTGCTGGCTCGCCGCGAGCGTCTCGAGCTGGCGCGCGATGCTCACGTGCGTCGCGCGGCCCGATCGGTCGAGCTCCTGCATTTGGCGCTCGGCGCGCTCGAGCGCTTCCCGGATCGGCCGCACGAGGCCGTCGATCGCTTGCTCGCGGGACGCGAGCTCGCCCTTCGCGCGCTCGTTCTGCACGCTCAAGCTCTCCCGAGCGAGCTTGAGAAATGTCTCGGAGTGACTTCGGAGCTGCTCGTTCGCGAACTGCCCGAACACGCCCGTAAGCCTCTCCGCGGCGAGCTCCACGACCCGCTCGCGCTCGATCTCGAGCGCGGAGCGGCTGCCGAGCTCGGCGTCGCGAGCCGCGAGCCGCTCGCGCACGCGCACGCTGCGCGCATAGCCGATCGCGAGGCCGATTCCGAGGCCCGCAAGCCCGGCGAGCAGCGCGATCAGAACTACCGTGGCGCTCGTCATCGCGCTGCCCCGAGCGCCGCGAGCGCATCGTCGAGATCGTTGGGCCGACGAATGACTGCGTCGGCGCCCCAGGCGTGGGGATCCTCGCTCGGGCGGATGTAGCCGTACGCAGCGGCGATCGTCGCCATCCCGGCGGCACGGCCGGCCTCTATGTCGCGCGGCGCGTCGCCGACGTAGACACAGCGACTCACGGGCAGGCCGAGCTCGCTCGCCGCGAGCGCGAGCGGTGCGGGATCGGGCTTGCGCTGCGGCAGACGGTCGCCGCTCACGACGCTTGCGAATCGCCGCGCGAGGTCGAGCTTGGCGAGCAACGGCGTGGTGAACGCGTCGGGCTTGTTCGTCACGATGCCCAGAGCGAATCTCGAAGCAAGCTCATCAATATCGTCTAACCCCATGAATAGACGCGATCCAATAGCGATGTGCGCAGCGTAGATCTCGAGGAACCTCGGCCGCAAGCGCTCGACCTCGCCCGCGGCCGCGCCGGGGCCCAAACCCAGGCGCAGCAGTCCGGCCGCGCCGTTGGAGGCCTCGTTGCGCGCGATCGCGTACGGCATTCGCGCCCGGCCGCTGTCGAGCAGCAAGCGGTTGAGCACCGCCACGAGGTCGGGGGCCGTGTCGACGAGCGTGCCGTCGAGATCGAAGATGACCGCGGCGCGGGTCACGCGGCGGCCTGGGGTTTGCGCGCGTGCATGAAGTAGTTGACGTCGACGTCGCCGCCGAGCCGGTAGCTGTGCAGCACCGGGTTGAAATGGAGTCCGGTGATCTCGGCGACGTCGAGCCCGGCCGCCCGGCACCACGACGCGAGCTCCGACGGGCGCACGAGCTTCAGATACTCGTGGGTGCCGCGCGGCAGCAGGCCGAGCACGTATTCGGCGCCGACGATCGCGAGCGCGAAGCTTTTCGGGTTGCGGTTCAAGGTCGAGAAAAAGACGTGGCCGCCGGGTGCGAGGAGCGCCGAGCACGCCGCGACTACGCGGCTCGGCTCCGGCACGTGCTCGAGCATCTCGAGGCAGGTGACGACCTCGAAGCTTGCCGGCCGCTCGTGCGCGAGCGCCTCGACGTCGACGCAACGGTAGTCCACCGCGATGCCGCCGTCGGCAGCATGCTCGCGCGCCACCACTAGACTGGGCTCCGCGAGATCGACTCCGAGCACGGTGGCGCCGTGTCTGGCGAGCGCCTCGCTCAGCAAGCCGCCGCCGCAGCCGACGTCGAGCACGCGCGCACCTGAAAGCGATGCTCGCTCGGCGATGTAGTCGGTGCGTAGGCCGTTGATCTCGTGGAGCGTCTTGAACGGCCCGTCCGGATCCCACCACCTGAGGGCCTGCGCCGCGAACTTGGCGAGCTCTGCCGAATCGACGTTGCTCATCTTTCGCCTTCTCCCGGCGCGCCCGCGCCGAGCCGCCGGCCCCATGCCTCCGTTGCCGCGGCGATCGCTTGCTGATCGAGCCGCAGCAGCTCGGAATTCGCTACGACGTGCTCGCCCGCGACCCAAACGTCGGTGACGTCGCGGCTCGACGCAGCGTAAACGAGCCGCGTGAGCGGATCGAGCACGGGTTGCAGCGCGAGACGTCCGAGGTCCACGCAGACCGCGTCGGCGGACTTGCCGGCGACGAGCGAGCCGATCTCCCCGTCGAGGCCGAGAGCGCGTGCGCCGTTGATCGTCGCCATTGCGAGCGCGGCGGCGGCCGGCACGGCCGCGGCATCGCCTGCAACCTGCTTGCCGAGCAGCGCCGCGGTCTGCATTTCCGCCCAGAGGTCGAGACGATCGCTGCTCGCCGCCCCATCCGTGCCGAGCGCGACGTTGACGCCCGCCTGCAGCAGCTTGGGCACGGGGCAGGCCGCGTTGCCGAGCTTGAGATTCGCGCGCGCGCAGTGGACGACGCTCGCGCCTGCGCTCGCGAGCTCGTCGATCTCGGCAGCGTCGAGCCGGTTCGCGTGCGCGACGAGCAGGCTCGGTGTCACGAGGCCGTGCTTCTCGAGCCTCGCGAGAGGACGAAGCCCGAAGCGCGAGATCGACGCATCGATCTCGCCATCGGTCTCGTGCAGCTGCGTGTGAACCGTCGCCTCGAGCTCGTCGGCGAGCTGGCGAATGCGCGCGAGCGTCGCGTCGCTCGCGTCGTTCGGCGACCACGGCGCGAACGCGCTGCCGACGCGCGGGTCCCCCCGGAACCGGTCGTGGAGCTCCAGCCCTTTGCGAATGCCGTCGTTCGCGTCGCGAGCCCACGCGCTCGCCGAGTCGCGCACGACCATGCCGAGCACGGCGCGAATGCCGCTTTCGATCACCACCTCCGCGACGACATCGGCGTGCTCGTACATGTCCGCGAAGCACGTGATTCCACCGAGCAGCATTTCGGCGATCGCGAGGCGCGCGCCGTCCGCGACGAGGTCGGTGCCGAGCCAGCGCGCCTCGACGGCCGCGACGCGCTCGAGCGCGAGCGCCGACGGCAGATCGCTCGCGAGCCCGCGGAGCAGGCTCTGCGCCGCGTGCGCGTGCGCGTTCACGAGCCCCGGCAGCAGAACGTGACGCGGCCGGTCGTGATGCGCGCCCGCGACGAAAGTCCGATCCGCCTCGTCGACGGGGAGCACCGCGACGATTCGACCGTCGTCGATCGCGACCGCGAGCTGCTCCTCGACGCGCACTTGCGGCTCGACGCGAATGGTCCAGCGGGGACGAATCAGAGCGTCGACACGTTGCATCAAACGGGGTGTTCTTCGGCTCGCGAAAGGCGGGCCAGTATAGCCGCTCGAATGCGCTCGAACGCTACGGGAGCGAGCGGCCCTGTGCTAAGCTTCGCCCTTGTTTTTTGAGCACTTGGATGCTGTCGGACGGGTGGTGCAGGGCGCGCGAATAGGGGTCGCCGGTACCGTCCGCAAACACTAAACCTGTCGAGTCGTTTTCACCGCCTCTCGAGCCGCGGAGCGAGGCGGGGGAAGGGACCTTTTATTCGCGAACTGAGCTAGCTCTGAGCAGAAACCATGGCCATCGGTAAGGAAGTCTTCCCGGTCAACCTCGAAGACGAGATGCGGCAAAGCTATCTCGATTACGCGATGAGCGTGATCGTCGGCCGGGCGCTGCCGGACGTGCGCGACGGCTTGAAGCCGGTGCATCGGCGCGTGCTCTTCGCAATGCGTGAGCTCGGCAACGAGTGGAATCGGGCCTATAAGAAGTCGGCCCGCGTCGTCGGCGACGTGATCGGCAAATACCATCCGCACGGCGAGTCTGCCGTCTACGACACGATCGTCCGCATGGCGCAGCCGTTCTCGCTGCGTTACCTGCTCGTCGACGGGCAGGGCAACTTCGGATCGGTTGACGGCGATACCGCGGCCGCGATGCGTTACACCGAAGTGCGGATGGCGCGCATCACGCAGGAGCTGCTCGCCGACATCGACAAGGAAACGGTCGACTTCGTCCCGAACTACGACGAGAGCGAGCGCGAGCCTTCGGTGCTGCCGACGCGGCTGCCGAACTTGCTCGTGAACGGCTCGTCCGGCATCGCCGTCGGCATGGCGACCAACATCCCGCCGCACAACTTGGGCGAGATCGTCGACGCGTGTCTCGCGCTACTCAACGATCCGAAGGTCACGATCGCTGACTTGATCAAGCTCGTGCCGGGTCCCGACTTCCCGACCGCGGGGCAAATTCTCGGCATCCAAGGCGTCGTGAGCGCTTACACGAGCGGCCGCGGGCGCATCTATGTACGCGGCCGCACGCACATCGAGCCGCTCGAGACTCAAGGCCGCGAGGCGATCATCATCACCGAGCTGCCGTACCAGGTGAACAAGGCGCGGCTGATCGAGCGGATTGCGGATCTCGTTCGCGAGAAGAAGCTCGACGGCATCAGCGAGCTACGCGACGAGTCCGACAAGGACGGCATGCGCGTCGTGATCGAGCTCAAACGCGGCGAGCTGTCCGACGTCGTGCTCAACAATCTGTTCAAGCAGACGCCGCTCCAGAGCGTGTTCGGGATCAACATGGTCGGCCTCGTCGACGGCCAACCGCGGCTGCTGTCGCTCAAGGAGCTGCTCGACGCGTTCCTGCGCCACCGCCGCGAGGTCGTCACCCGGCGCACGCTCTACGAATTACGCAAGGCGCGCGAGCGAGCGCACGTGTTGGAGGGCTTGATGGTCGCGCTCGCGAACATCGATCCCGTGATCGAGCTCATCAAGCGCTCGCCGTCGCCGAACGACGCGAAGACGGCGCTGTGCGCGACCGTGTGGGAGCCGGGCGCCGTGACGCAGATGCTCGCGCGCGCGGGCGCGACCGCGACGCGGCCCGAGGATCTCGCCGAGGAGTCGGGCCTCGCGGGCTCCGGCTATCGGCTGTCGACCGTCCAGGCACAGGCGATTCTCGATCTTCGGTTGCAACGGTTGACCGGCCTCGAGCAGGAGAAGATCTCGAGTGAATACAGCGAGCTAATAGACAATATTCAGAAATTCCTTGAGATCCTGTCGAGTCCCGAGAAGCTCCAGCAAGTGATCCGCGACGAGCTCACCGAGATCCGCAATCTCTACGCGGACAAGCGCCGCACCGAGATCGTCGAGGACTACGCCGATCTCACGATGGAAGACCTGATCCCCGACGAGCAGGTCGTCGTGACGCTCTCGCACTCGGGCTACGCGAAGTCGCAGCCCGCCGAGGCTTATCGAGCCCAGCGCCGCGGCGGGCGCGGGCGGGCGGCGGCCCGAGTCAAGGACGAGGACTTCATCGATCAGCTGTTCGTCACGAACTCGCACGACATGGTTCTGTGCTTCTCGAGCCGCGGCAAGGTGTATTGGCTCAAGGTCTACCAGATTCCGCAGGCGACCTCGGGCTCACGCGGCCGGCCGATCGTGAACCTGCTGCCGCTCGAGGAAGGCGAGCGGATCAACACGGTGCTGCCGGTGAAGGGCTTCGAGGACGACAAGTACGTGTTCCTCGCCACGAGCCACGGTACCGTGAAGAAGACGTCGCTCGCCGAGTTCGCGCGGCCGCGCACGACCGGCATCATCGCGCTCGATCTGCGTCCTGAAGACCGGTTGATCGGCGCCGGAATCACCAACGGCAACCAAGACATCATGCTGTTCGCGAGCTCCGGCAAGGCGATTCGCTTCACCGAGCAGGACGTGCGGCCGATGGGCCGCGCGGCGGCCGGCGTTCGCGGCCTGAAGCTCGCGGGCCAAGGCGACGAGGTGATCGCCCTCAGCATCATCGGCGCGGGGCCGATCGTAACCGCGACGGAGAACGGCTACGGCAAGCTGACGCTGGTCGAAGAGCATCCGGTTCAAGGTCGCGGCGGTCAGGGCGTGATCTGCATCCAGACCTCGGAGCGCAACGGCCGCTTGGTCGGCGCGCTCCAGGTGGCGTCCGAGGACGAGCTGATGCTGATCACCTCGACCGGCACGCTCGTGCGCACGCCCGTCCGCGATATTTCGACGATGGGCCGCAACACTCAAGGCGTGCGGCTGATCCGGCTCGACGAAGCCGACCGCCTCGTCGGTATCTCGCGCGTCGAGGCGCTGCCCGACGAAGAGGGCGGGCCGGTCGACGGCGCCCCCGCGGATGGCACGCCGGTCGACGGCGAGCCGGTTCAAGAATAAGAGAGGGTACGGAGGCCCTTGCGATGAAGCGCGTCTATAACTTCAGTCCCGGTCCCGCGATGCTGCCCACCGCGGTGCTCGAGCGCATGCAAGCCGAGCTGCTCGACTGGCAAGGCAGTGGCATGTCCGTGATGGAGGTGAGCCATCGCGGCAGCGCGTTCATCGAGTTTGCGGCGCAATCGGAAAAGAACCTCCGTGCACTGCTGAACGTTCCGGCCAATTACAAGGTGCTGTTCCTGCAAGGCGGCGCGACGCTGCAGTTCGCGGCCGTGCCGCTGAACCTCGCGCCCGCGGGCGCGGTCGTCGACTACGTGGTCACGGGCAATTGGAGCGAGAAGGCTGTCGGCGAGGCGAAGCGCTATGCGGAGGTCAACATCGTCGCGAACAGCTCGGCGACGAAGTTCACGACGATTCCCGC
>Ga0134124_10003261_pt1 | contig 13043 bp, 9 predicted proteins | sample KB304_FD_96880 | JGI IMG/M metagenome (GOLD analysis project Ga0134124, IMG submission 96880) | Terrestrial soil microbial communities without Nitrogen fertilizer from Kellogg Biological Station, Michigan, USA - KB3-0-4 | ecosystem: Environmental > Terrestrial > Soil > Unclassified ... | reverse complement strand
CGTTTCTCGCGACCCTGCGGACACCAACAAGACGGTGGACGGCTACGTCTACGACCGCGAGGCGGACACCTTCGAGTGCGTCACCTTCGGCACCGGCAGGCGGTCGCTCTCGAGTCGCGCCGACCCGACCGGGATCTCCGACGACGGGCGCCGCATCGCGTTCACGTCCACGGACGACGCGACGGGCGGAGGGGGCGGCGGGATCGTCGACGCGTTCGTCTACGACCGCGACACCGAGGTGGCCCTGCGCGTGAGCCTCGGGCCGGACGATCAGCTCTCGAAGCATGACTGCGTCGGCGGTCCGATCTCGGGCGACGGCCACGTTGCGTTCTTCGGCACGACCACCGACTCGCTCTGGCCCGGCGATACGGACCGGGTCGACGACGTCTTCGCAAGGGACCTCAGCGCCATCCCCGCCGCGTGGTCGAACTACGGCACCGGTCTCGACGGCCGCTTCGGCGAGCCGGCGCTCACGCTCTCGGCGCTGCCGCGCCGGACGACGACGGTCGATCTGCAAGTCGGCAACTCGTCCGGCCTCTACACCGTCGCCGTCCTCTTCATCGGCGTCGCGAGCGCTTCGCTGCCGACGACGCTCGGCGGGACGCTGCTCGTCGACCCGCTCACGACGGCGACGCTGCCGCTGACGCCGTACGACGAGGGCTTCCCGCTGACGGTGCCGGACGGCGGCGACCTGCCCGGCGTGCACGTCTACCTGCAGGTGCTCGAACTCGACCCGTGGGCGGTGAAGGGGGTGTCGTTCACGCCCGGCCTCGACCTGACGATTGGGGACTGACGCGAGACGTTCGCCTTAGCGGGTTCGCGTCGCGCGTGAACGCGAACGTGAGTGGGAGGACGCCGGGCGCCTCGTCGCTCCGCGGCGAGCGCGCGACGGTGTCGCGCGACGCTCCGTGCAGCTCGGGCAGCCGTCGTCGAGCGGTCCGGCCCACTTGGGCAGCGGCTTCCCCGTCGTCCAGTGGTAAAGCACGACGGGATCGACGTCGGCGTCGTTCGGCCACGCGATCGTCCCGGTGTCGCGCTCGACGCGGACCCGACGAAAGTAGGCGGGTGCGAAGAGGGGTCGGAAGACTCCCTTGCGAGGGAGCCAGCGCGCGAGGTCGACTTCGCCGGAAGCGCCGTCGTCGAACTTCAGACGCAAACGCATCCCGCCGAGCGGGCGCACCGAAACAACGTCGACGAGATCAGGAGTCATGGCACGGCATCCTACTTCACCAACCCCAGTTCGGCGCCAAACGGCTTCAACGCCTCGATCAAGAACCCCACGTGCTCGCCCATCTCGACCCCGAGCAGCTTGACGCCCGCCTCGATCTCCTCGCGCTCGACCTTCGCCGCGAAGCCCTTGTCCTTCAGCTTCTTCAGCACGCTCTTCGGCTCGAGCGTCGTGATGCCGCCGGGCCGCACGAGACAGCAGGCGCCGACGAAGCCGGTGAGCTCGTCGCAGGCGAGCAGCGCCTTGTCGAGCGCGCTCTCGTAGGGGACGTTCCACTTCGTGTAGTGCGCGCTGATGGCGTGGGCGAGCGCCTCTTCGTTGCGCTCGCGCAGCCACGCGACGATCCGCTTGGGATGCTCCTGCGGCCACTGCTCGTAGTCGGCGTCGTGGAGCATGCCGGCGAGGCCGAAGAGCTCGACGTCGCTCTCGCCGGCGCCGTAGCGCGGCGCGGCCGCGCGCATCACCACCTCGACGGCGCGCGCATGCCGGCGCAGCGCCTCGCCCGGCGTCCACTCGCAGAGGAGGCGCCACCCTTCGTCACGCGTGAGGCGCGTCGCGCTCATCGGTCGAGCTCCTGCAGGTCGCCCTGCATCGCGTCGAGCAGGCGCAGCACGAGGCGCACGACGCGGCGCGCCTTGTCGCCGTCGAGCTTCTCGACCTTGTCGGACGGGCGGTGGTAGTCCTCGTGCACGTTGCCGAACAGGAAGAGCACGGGGATGCCGAGCTTCGCGAACATCGCCTGGTCGCTGCGCGTGTAGTACTCGTCGGCGTTCTGCAGATCGGTGAAGCCCTCGAGCGGGGCGAGCTTCTCGGCCAGCTTGACGATCCCGTTGTACGCGGGGTGCGCCTGCGTCGGCGTCCGCAGGAGCTGGTCCTTGGCGTTGCGGCCGATCATGTCGAGGTTCAGGTTCGCGACCGCCTTGCCGTCGTTGGGGAAGAACGGCGCGCGCGCCCACGCCTCCGAGCCGAGCAGCCCCTTCTCCTCGCCCGAGACCCAGATCAGCATCACCGAGCGGCGCAGCGGCCCGTTCACGACGAGCGCCTCGGCCAGCGCGAGCAGCCCGCACGTCCCCGACCCGTTGTCGTCGGCGCCGTTGTAGACGATGCCGTCCGCGGTCGTGCCGAGGTGGTCGTAGTGGGCGCTGACGAGGAGGACCTCCCGCGCGAGCTTCGGATCGGAGCCGGGCCAGAAGCCGACGACGTTCTCGCACTCGATCGTGCCGTCGCCGACGAGGCGGCGCGTGTCGGTGTAGGTCACGCCGAGGTCCTGCCCGACGGCGGGCTCGCTCGTGCCGGCCAGCCGGAAGAGCCGCTCGGCCGTCGACGCGGCGAGGTAGGCGCGCGGCAGCGTCTTCCCCTTCGCCTCGCGCGCCGGCTCGACCGGCTGCACGCGCCCCGTGCGCAGGAAGGCGACGACGCGGCCGTACTGGTCGGCGTAGGAGGGCGCGCTCGACTCGGGCGCCGCGATCGCGAGCAGCCCGACCGCGCCGGTCGGCCGCGCGCGCTCCTCGGCGGAGCGGAGGCTGTCGCCGAGCTCGAAGCAGAGCGCCCAGCGGCCCTTCAAGTCTCCCGCCGCGGCGAACTCCTCCGTGCTTCCGCGGCCGCAGAAGACCACGCCGCCCGTGTACTCGGCGTTGTCGAGCTCGCGCGCCGGGAAGAAGTAGTCGCTGCCGACCGAAAGCGCGACCTTCTGGTCGCCGCGCGTGATCTGCGCCCGGGTCTCGGGCTCCTTCATCCGCCGGAACGAGAGCGGGTAGGTGAAGAACCACGGGTCGCGCGCGCCGGGCCGCCCCGCGCCGGGCCGCCAGCCGATGCGCTGCAGGCGGTTGCGGAGGAAGCGGGCCGTCAGCCGCTGACCGAGACTCGGCGTGTCGCGCCCGCCCATGTCGTCGCACGAAACGTAGGCGACGTCGGCGGTGATGCGCTCCGCGCGGATCGTGTCGAGCGCGCGCTCGAGCGCGGCGTCCTGCGCCGGCGCACCGCGCACGAAGGCCGCGAGCGAGAGCGCGAGCGGTGCGAAGAGCCCGAGCCCCGCTCGCCTCCGCGCCACCCTTCCCATTCCGCTCGACCTCCGCAGCGACCGGCGCGAATGCCGCGACCGCCGCGGCGCGCGGATCGTAAGCGCGGACTCCCCGCCGCGCGCATCAACCGCCGTCGGGCTTGCCTCCCGCCGGCTTGTTCTCGTCCGGCTTGGGTTCGGGGGGCTTCTTCTCGTCCTTCTTCTTCTTCTTGCCGAAGGGGTTGAGGTCCTTGAGGTCCCCGGGGAGGTGCTTGGCGTCGTCCTCGAGGCCCTTCACGTCGCCCGCCTTCGCCTTGTCGAGGGCGCCGCCGAGCGCGTCCGTCGCCTCCTTCTTCAGCGCGTCTTCCTTGCCGGCCAGCTCGCTCTTCAGCTTGTTCGCGAGCTCGCCGGCGCCCGCCTTCGCGAGGTTGTCGGCGAACGCCTTCATGTCGACGCTCACGCGCGGGTTGTCGAGCGGGCCCTTGAGCGAGAGCGGGACGACGAGCTCCTTCACCTGCGTCGCGCCGAGCTTCGGCAGCTCGAGCGTCGTGTCCTTCAGGACGACGTTCAGCGGGTTGTCGAACGCGGCGGCCTGGCCCGCACCCCAGCCGAGACGGAAGCCCGCGTCGAGCGTGCCGCCGTGCGCGGGCGAATGGCCGAGCTTGCCCGCGAACTTCGAGACGACGTCGTCGGTCGCGAGCCCGGCGAGCTTCAGGTCGAGGAAGCTCTGGCCCGGCACGCGCGCCTCGCTGCCGAGCGACGCGTCGATCGCGCAGGCGCCGTCCTGCGTCCGGATCGTCACGCGCGGCGCGCCGTCGACGAGGCCGGGGTCGGTCGAGAGGTTCTCGATCCGGAGGTCGATCTTCTTTCCGAGGGAATCACTCTGGATGCCTTCCGCGACGACCTCGCCGATCTGCAGAGCGGGCGCGCCTTCGATCAGGTGGGTCGCCGCGACGTTGCGCCATCCCTTCGCCGCGACCTCCTTCTCGAGGCGCTCCTTCAGCGTCGCGTCGTCGGGCGGCGCGCCGGCCGGGCCGCGCGGGCGGCTCTTCAGCTTCTCGAGCCACTCCCGGCCCTGCTTCAGCCGCTCCTGCCAGACCTTCGCGTCCTTCAGGTAGTCGTCGAGGGTCTTGCTCTCGCCCTCGGGAGCGGGCGGCGGTGACGGCTCGGTCGACGGAGTGACGAGGACGCCCGGCGTCGCGCGCGGCGCGCCGTGGCGCGCCTCCTTGGCGACGAAACGGTCGATCTTCAGGCGCTTGCGCAGCAGGTCGGCGCCGGAGAGGTCGCCTTCGAGGAGCGCCGCGCGGAAGAGGTCGCGGTCGAGCGCCTGCTTGTCGCAGAGCGCGAGCTCGCGCACGGCGACGCGGTTGTTCCCGAGGTCGAGGACGACGGCGGCCACGTCGACGGTCGCGCCGTTCGCCGCCTCGAGGCCGCTCTTCAGCTCGCGCGTGAGCAGCGGTCCGGTGAGGAAGCCCTGCGCGAAGACGACGCCGCCGATCAGGATCGCCACGACGACGACGCCGGAGATCCGGATCGGGTTGCCGACGCGGCGCGCCGTGAGTTCCGAATAGGTGTCGAGCTTGTGCTTCTTGCCGAACAGCACCCAGAAGAGGAAGCGCATCACCGCCTTGTCTTTGTGGCGTGAATAGAAGCCCGAGCCCGACTCGACCTTTCCCATCGCGGCGCGGAACGCCTTCAGCGGCAGGCAGAGGAGGAAGCCCGACGCGATCCCGACGACGAGCCCCAGCACGACGCCGCCCGCGCAGACGTAGTACTCGAGGCCGCACCATGCGCCGACCGGGGCGTTGATCAGCGTCGCGAACAGGCCGCGCGTCGGACCGTCGAGCAGGAAGCGGCCGAGGGAAAAGGCGACCGGCATCGTCGCGAGCGCCGCGAGGTGGGCGAGTCCGCCGATCAGTCCGGCGACGAAGAGGTTCGCGTTCAGGACGACCAGCAGCGCGACGAGCCCGAGCACCAGCGCCGGCGCGCGTGCGAAGCTCGGCGTGAAGCCGAGCAGCGCGCCGAGCCAGCAGGCGGCGTGGATCTGGAACGGCGTCGCCGAGCCGCGCAGCAGTGCGGCGATCTTGCGGAGGAAGAACATGGGGCGGGGCCTCTCGACGTCCGCGGTGCGCGGACGAACCGCATGAAGAAGCCCGATTCGCCCCCGTCTTTCAAGCGGCGGATTCGACGCGCGGGCGGAAACGCGGCGCGCGACCGCCTACTGGAAGGCGATCGTCTCGGGGATCGACTTGAGCAGCTGGCCCAGGGCGTCGAGCGCGAAGGCCTGCAGCACGAAGGTGTGGCCGGCGAGCCCGGCCGGGACGACGCCCGCGAGCGAGCTGGTGCCGTCCGCCGCGAACGCGACGGCTGGACCGAGCGGGAGGAAGAGCGGGACGCCGTCCGCCACGACGATCGACGACATCGTCAGGTTGCCCGCGACGCCCTGCGCGGTCTGCAGCGCGAGCGTGTCGCCCGCCGCCGGAGAACGGAAGTTGGTCGAGAGGTAGAGCTTGCCGCCCTTGTACGCCCGGACCATGCCGTCGAAGTCGCCGAGCTTCGGCCGGAACTTGCCGAGCGCGCCGACCAGCACCTCCGCGCGCCCGTCGCCGGTCACGTCGCCGAGGCTCGCGAGCGAGACGGTCGCGGTGTCGGTGGGCTCGCCCTCGAAGCGGTAGAGCGGGATCGTGCCCGCGCCCGAGAACAGCCACGCGCCGTTCACGAAGTCGTCGCGGTCGTCGTCGGCCGAGAAGCCGACCAGGAAGTCGCGCTTGCCGTCGCCGTTCACGTCGCCCGCGTCGGCCACGCGCGTCGCGTAGTAGCCGACCAGCGTCGGATCCTGGAGCTTCTGGATCAGCGCGCCGCTCGCGCCGGAAAAGACGTAGGCGGCGCCGAGCGAGGTGCCGGTCGAGGGCGCGCGCGCGGCGCCGATCAGGTGGTCGCTCGTGCCGTCGCCGTCGACGTCGCCGATCACCGCGCACGTGGTGCCGAACTCGTCGGTCGTGTCCTCGCCCTCGTAGGTGCGCAGGACCGCTTTGTCGAAGCCGGAGTAGATGCGCGCCACGCCCGCCTCGACGTCGCCGGCGCTGTTGGTCGCGAGGTAGTCGCCGACCAGCACGTCGTCGTAGCCGTCGGCGTTGAAGTCCCCGACGCTGCAGCCCGAGACGCCGAAGCCGCGCGTGTTGGCGACGACCAGCGTCCAGATCACCTTGCCGTCGACGCCCGACAGGAGCGACATGCGGCTCGCCGTCACGTCGTCGGCCGGCACGCCCACCAGCACGTCGGGCTTGCCGTCGCTGTTCACGTCGCCGATGCCCGCGACCATCGTCCCGAACAGGGCCTTCGGTCCGTACGTCGTGTAGAGCACCGCGCCGGTCTTGCCGGAGAAGCCCCACACGGCGCCGCGCGCCTTGCCGAGGCTGTTCACCGCGAAGGGGGAGCCGACCACGAAGTCGTCCACGCCGTCGTTGTCGACGTCGCCGGTGTCGACGACCGCCGAGCCGAAGCCCCTGATGTCGCCCGTGATCGAGTAGATCAGGCTGCCGTCGAGCCCCGAGCGCACGTAGACCGCGCCGGTCGCGACGCTCGCGACCACGGCCGAGGGGGCGCCGACCACGAAGTCGGGCTTGCCGTCGTTGTTCACGTCGCCGAGCGCCGCGACGTAGGCGGCGCGATCGGCGTCGACCTCGCCGTCCTTGGCGTAGAGCTGCTGCTGCGCGCGCAGGGACGTCGCGGAGGCGACGAGCGCGAGAACGGGCAGGACGGCGAGCGCAGATCGGGTCACGGGGGGACCTCCAGCGGGTCGGCGTGGACGGACCGGGCGCGAGAGACTACGCCCACGGTGGCGCACTTGTCACGACGTCGCTCAGCGGTCCCCGTGCTTCTCGGGCTTGGGAGCAGGAACCCACTTCCCGTCGCGCTTCGTCTCCCCGAGGAGGGCGTGGGCCTTCTCGTTCTCCGGGTCGAGGACGAGGGCGGCGCGCGCGTGCGCCTGCGCCAGTTCTTCGAGCTTCTCGGAGCGGCACCAGGTCGCGAGCGCGACCTCGCTCTCGGCGCTCGCCGGATCGAGCGCCTTCAACTTGCCGAGGTAGAGGATCTGGGGGTCGGTGATGGTGCGGCCGCGCAGGCTCGAGCCGCCGCCGAAGTCCTCGGTCCAGATCTCCTCGAAACGGCCGACGCCGATCTGTCCGTGGTTGCCGAGCATGTTGCGGTGGTGGCCCGACGAGTGGTACCAGCCGTCGAACGGGTCGCGCCCGCGCCGTCCGCCTCCCGCGATGTTCTCGGCGCCCGCGCCCGGGTAGCCCTCGTGGGCGCAGCGCAGGCCGGGGCTGGCGTTGGCCGCGACCGGAGAGGAGTGCTCGAAGTAGCCGAGGCGGACCATCTCCTCGGAGTGCTTGCGCGCGGCGCGGACCAGCCGCTCGTCGATCTCGAGCAGACGCGCGCCCATCATCTCGCGGTAGTCGTTGGTGACGAGCATGCAGGCGCGCTCCTCCTCGTCGGCGGAGGTGAGCACCTCTTCGGCGTCGTACTTCCGGACCGCCTCGTTCCATTCGACCTGCGACGGCGGGATGCCGATCTTCTCGCGCGCGAAGACCGCGTCCCAACGGGCGAGCCAGCGATCGACGGTCGGCATTTCGGGCGCCGAGCCGCCCGCCGCCTCGAGGTAGACGAGGTCCTCTTCCATGGCGCGCCCGAAGGCGTCGAACTCGGGCACGGCCTTGCGCGCGAAGACGGTCGGCTGCTCCCAGACCTCGCGCACGAGCGCGACCAGCCGGTCGACCTCGGGCTGGCCGACCGCACCGTGGTTCTCGTCGGGGTAGCGCTTCCCGTCGAAGATGCAGGCGAGCGCGTCCTTGCGGCGGGCCGTCAGCGCCTCGTCGACGCGCTTGCGCATCACCCCCTGGTGGGACTTCACCCACTCCTCGAGCGCGCGCCGGTCGTGGTCGAGCTTCGCCGTGACGATCGTCTTCAACTTCGCGACGCCGTCGTCGCCGAAGCGGAGCAGCTCCTCCCACGCCGCGAGGCGCGTCTTGTCGTTCCCGTCGGTGGCGTCGCGCGCCAACGCGAACAGGCGCTGCTTGCGCAGCTCCTCGGGCGAGGGGGGCGGCGGGGTCTTCTGGGCGTGCAGCGGGGCAGCGCACGCGCACAGGACGACGGCCAGCCACGCCCGGAGCGCGATCCGGGACGGCGGGAGGAGGACCAACTTCAAGCGGTTTCCAGGTGGGAGCGGATCCGGGGGCGGCGAGCTAAGCGCCTGCGCCCCGCGGCGTAAAGTCGGCGTTCCGCTCGAAGGAGCGGCTCGCCGTACAGGAGTTCTCCCATGTCGCGCCCGCCGTCCATCCCGATCGCCGCGTCGCTCACCCACGCGCAGCGGGTGGCGCTGTTCCCCAAGCTCGACGCCGCGGCGATCGCGCGCCTCGATGCGTTCGGGAAGAAGCGCGCCGTCCGCGCGGGCGAGCTCCTCTCCGACGTGGGCGACACGAGCGTCGGGATCTTCGTCGTGCTCTCGGGCCAGATCGAGATCCTGAACCCGGGGCGGGCCGGCGAGGCGCTCGTCGTCTCGCTCGGGGCGGGCCAGTTCACCGGCGAGACGCCGATGCTCTCCGGTGCGCGCAGCCTGATGCGCGTGCGCGCCAGCAGCGACGGCGAGGTGCTCGAGCTCGACCGCGCGGCGCTGCGCCGCGTCGTCGACTCCGACGGCGAGCTCGGCGAGCTCTTCCTGCGCGTCTTCCTGCAGCGCCGCGCGCAGATCGTCGCGCGCAGCCTCGGCGACGTCGTGCTGGCCGGCTCGAACCATTCGGCCGACACGCTGCGGCTGCGCGAGTTCATCACGCGCAGCGGTCACCCCTTCTCCTACCTCGACGTCGACGGCGACCCGAGCGTGCAGGCGCTGCTCGACCAGTTCCACGTCGGCGTCGCCGACATCCCCGTGCTGTTGCGCTCCGAGCCGCCCGCGCTGCGCAACCCGAGCAACGCCGAGGTCGCCGACGCGCTCGGCTTCAATCCGGTGCTGAGCGGGAAGGACGTCCACGACCTGATCGTGGTCGGCGCCGGTCCGGGCGGGCTGGCCGCCGCCGTCTACGGCGCCTCCGAGGGGCTCGACGTCCTGGTGATCGAGGGCGACGCGCCGGGCGGCCAGGCCGGGTCGAGCTCGCGCATCGAGAACTACCTCGGCTTCCCGAACGGCATCTCGGGCCAGGAGCTCACGCAGAGCGCCTACGTCCAGGCGGAGAAGTTCGGGGCGCGCGTGCTGCTCGCCAAGCGCGTGCGCAAGCTCTCGTGCGACGCGCGGCCGTTCACGGTCGAGCTCGACGACGGCAAGCGCGTCCACTCGCGGGCGCTGATCATCGCGACCGGCGCCAACTACCGCCGGCCGGCGTGCGCCCGCCTCGCGCAGTTCATCGGGCTCGGCGTCTACTTCGGCGCGACGCACGTCGAGGCGCAGCTCTGCACGCAGCAGGAGGTCGCGGTCGTCGGCGCCGGCAACTCGGCCGGGCAGGCGGCGGCCTTCCTCGCGACGCGCGCGAAGCACGTCCACATGCTGGTGCGCGGCGAGGGGCTGACCGACTCGATGTCGCGCTACCTGATCGCGCGCATCGAATCGAGCCCGAACATCACGCTCAACACGCACACGCAGATCGAGGAGGTCCACGGGACCGACTGCTTGAAGCGCATCACGTGGCGCAACACGCTGACGCGCGCCGTCGAGACCCGCGACGTCTGCCACCTCTTCCTCATGACCGGCGCGACGCCCAACACCGATTGGCTCGTCGGCTGCCTCGAGCTCGACGACAAGAACTTCGTCGTGACCGGGACCGACCTGACGCCCGAGAAGCTCACCGCCGCCGGCTGGCCGCTCGCGCGCCCGCCCTATCCGCTCGAGACGAGCGCGCCGGGCGTCTTCGCGGTGGGGGACGTGCGCAGCGGCAGCGTGAAGCGCGTCGCGTCCGCCGTCGGCGAGGGCTCGGTGGCCGTGCAGTACGTCCACTCCGTGCTGGCGGAGTGAACCCGTCCGATTCGCGTCAGCGCGGGGCGCCGCGGACGCGCAATTCGCGGCGCGCTGCCGCGCGCGGGCTCACTGCCCGAAGACGAGCTCGAGGCCGGGGGTGAAGGAGAGGCCCTGGCTCGCGCCGGGGTCGATCTCGATCACCTGGACGTCGAGGACGACGCCGAAGAGTTTGGCGTCGTACGGCACCGTGAATCCGAGCGAGAGGCCGGCGAGCGGCAGCCCTTCCGCCGCGATCGTCCCCGGCAGGACGAGCAGCGTCCCGCCCGCGACCGGCAGCGAGGTGCGAGCGGTCCCGATCACGAGGAACGCCACCGACCACGCGCCCGCCGAGTTGCCGACGTCGAGCGCCGGGCTCGCGCCGAATTCGGGGTCGGCGCTGAGCGCGATGGACGGGACGCCGAGGGTGCCGGCGAGGCCGGCGCCGTAGTTCGTCCAGCTGCCCTGGAGCGGGACGACGTTGCGGTCGAAGACGAACGCGTCCCAGGCGTCGTTCGTGTCGCCGTCGACGAGGTCGGCCGCGTAGCTCGCGAACGCGACCACCGAGCCGTCGCGGTTCGCGACGACCTGCATGCTCGGACCGTCGCCGCTGTTCGTCGCGAAGTCGCCGCTGATCAGGTCGGTCGCGCCCGTGACGAGGTCGTGGCGGAAGCAGTCGGTCACGCCGTTCGAGTCCCGCGGAACGAGGTCGCCGCCGTCGCTCGTGAAGAGGACGGCCGTCCCGTCGCCCGAGATCGAGGCGTCGCGGACGCCCGTTCCGTCGAGAGACTGCGCGCCCGTGGAGTCGACGCTCGCGCGCACCGTCGTGCCGGCGGCGACGTCGTGGACGAAGGCGTCCCATCGGCCATTCGTGTCGTTGGCGACGAGGTTGTCGGCGCCGCTGTAGAACGCGACGCGGTTGCCGTCGTCGGAGATGGAGAAGCGGAACACGTCGCTCCAGCCATCGGCCTGATTGCCCGCCGAGTCGACGCTGACGCGGACCGTCGTCCCGCTCGCGCGATCGTGCACGAAGACGTCTTGGCAGCCGTTCGTGTCACCTGCGACGAGGTCGGACGCGTTTGATTCGAACGCGACGACGCCTCCGTCGGACGAGATCGAGGGGAGCCAGCTCGCCATGGACGACTGCTTGCCCGCGGAGTCGACGTTCACGCGCTCCGTCGTGTGCGCCTTCAGGTCGCGCACGAAGACGTCGATCTGCTGGTTCGTGTCGCCTGCGACGAGGCTGTCGGCGTAGCTCTGGAAGACGACGCAGGTTCCGTCGGCGGAGATCTGCGGATCGAAACTCCATCCCCACGCCTGCTTCCAGTTCGAGTCGACGCTCACGCGTCGCGTCTCACCGTTGCCCTCGTCGTAGATCCCGTTGCGGTCGGGATCGCGGTCGTGCAGGAAGACGTCGGTGACGCGGTTCGTTCGTGCGCGATCAGGTTGTCGGCGTTGCTCTCGAAGACGACGAAGCGGCCGTCGGCGGAGAGCGACGGGTTTCCCGAGCGGTTGTCCGCCTCCACGCCCGCCGACGACACGCTCACGCGGACGATCGCGCCGGTGACGCGGTCGTGGACGAAGATGTCGGTCGAGTCGTTCGTGTCGCCCGGAACGAGGTCGTCGGCGCCGGTCTCGAATGCGACCCAGCGGCCGTCGGCCGAGAGCGCCGGAAATATCGCGTATCCGAGCGATTCGGCGCCGCTCGCGTCCACGTTGGCGCGAGCCATCGGCTGCTGCGCCCGCGCCGCGCCGGCGAACGATGCGGACGCGACGGCGAGCAGGAGGGCGGCGGAGGCGGGGCGGGGTTTCGCGGTCACGGGAGGTCCTCCGGATCAGTTCGGTTCGGTTCGGATCGGTTCGGCGCGGCGCGGCGGCGGAAGGCGATTCGGCGACGTCAGTTCCCGAACGTCCACTCGAGGCCGGGCGTGAAGGAGATGCCGGCGCTCGCGCCGGGATCGAGTTCGAGCGCCTGCAGGTCGACCACGAGGCCGCACAGCGCGGGGTCGAGCGGAACGGTGAACGGGAGCGAGAGGCCGGGTGGCGGGACCGCCAGGACGACGAAGAGCGGCGCGTCGACCAGCAGCGTCCCGCCCGCGCGCGTCGGAATCGACGCGCGCGCGAAGCCGAACGCGAGGAGCGCCGGCGTCCACGCGCCGCTCGAGTTGTCGAGCGCGAGGGTCGTCGTGGCGCCGTAGACCGGGCCGGCGCTCGACGAGAGGCTCGGGATGCCGTTCGTGCCGGGCCAGCCGGCGCCGTACGGGACCGACGCGGCGACCGGCTCGGGGATCGAGCGGTCGTAGACGAAGAGGTCGTAGTCGCCGTTGCGGTCGTCCGGGACGAGATCCGGGGAGTCGCTGTAGAAGACGACGAAACGGCCGTCGCCGGAGAGCGTCGCGGTGTAGGCCTCCGTGCTCTCGAGCCACGCCGTCTGGCTCACGATCGCGGTGGTGCCCGCGTTCAGGTCGCGGACGAAGACGTCGTAGACGCCGTCGGTGTCGTTCGGCGAGAGGTTGGTCGCCTGGCTCGCGAACGCGACCGTCGTCCCGTCCTCCGAGATCATCGGGGCGAAGCTCGCGTCGTTCGCGGCAGCGCCGGAAGAATCGACGCTGACGAGAGTGGTCGTGCCGGCGACGAGGTCGCGCAGGAAGACGTCCACCAGGCCCTTCCTGTCGATCTTCGAGAAGTTCCCGGCCTGGCTCTGGAAGGCGACGCGCGAGCCGTCGGCGCAGAGGGTCGCGACCGTGCTCGCGTGGTTGCCCTGGATGCCGGCCGTGTTGACGCTCGCGCGCACCGTCGTTCCGGTCGAGAGGTCGTGGACGAAGACGTCGTCG
>Ga0134124_10003260_pt1 | contig 13046 bp, 11 predicted proteins | sample KB304_FD_96880 | JGI IMG/M metagenome (GOLD analysis project Ga0134124, IMG submission 96880) | Terrestrial soil microbial communities without Nitrogen fertilizer from Kellogg Biological Station, Michigan, USA - KB3-0-4 | ecosystem: Environmental > Terrestrial > Soil > Unclassified ... | reverse complement strand
TCGCCGTGGACGGCGGACGAAGCATCTATATATGAGGTCTGCTCTGACGTCGGGGGACATACAAGGGGGCGCTGTTACGAAAATGCGCCCCTTGTACGTTTAAAGCCCGGTTGGCATGAACAAACCCGAAGAACCCCTGCTGCACGGCGGAAAGGTCGTCAGCAATGCCCGCCTTGCCATCACCATGGGCGCGGCCATGGCGGTTTCGCCGCTGGCCATCGACATGTACCTGCCCTCGCTGCCCACGCTGGCGCAGGAATTCCAGGTCGACATGTCGCGCGTGCAGGTCACGCTGTCGTCGTTCTTCCTGGGCATCGCGCTGTTCCAGGTGGTGTACGGGCCGCTGTCCGACCGCTACGGCCGCCGCCGGCCGCTGCTGGTGGGCCTGGTCATTTACGCCCTGGCCTCGGCGATGTGCGCTTTTTCCACTTCGGTGCAAATGCTCACCATCGGCCGCTTCTTGCAGGCCATGGGTTCGTGCGCCGGCATGGTGATTTCCATGGCCGTGGTGCGCGACCGCTTTTCGCCCGTCGAGGGCGCGTACATGATGTCGCGCATGATACTGGTCATGGGCGTGGCGCCCATACTCGCGCCCTCCTTCGGCGGCTTCCTGCTCACCACCCTGGGCTGGCAGGCCATTTTCGGCGTGCTGGCCATCTACGGCGCGGTGCTGGCCGCGGCCATCGCCCTGTACCTGCCCGAGACCCGGCCGGCGCACTACAAAGGGCCATCCAACCCCTGGCAGGCGCTGAAGGTGTACGGCGGACTGTTCCTGCACCGGCGCTACATGGGCTACGCCCTGACGCGCAGCTTGGTGCAGGGCGCGCTGTTCGCCTACATCACCGGCTCGCCCTTCGTGTTCATCGAACTGCACGGCGTGCCCACCAAGTACTTCGGCATCCTGTTCAGCCTCAATGCCCTGGGCATCATCGGCGGGGCGCAGGTCAATCAGCGCCTGCTGCGCAACCGCTCGCCCGAGAAAGTGCTGCGCGGCGCGCTCGTGGCGGTGGGCATTTCAACCATGGCGCTGGTGGGCGCGGCGCTGCTGCCGCTGTCCATGGGCACCACCGGGTTCGTGCTGCTGCTCATCCCGCTGTTCTGCCAGATCGCCGGCAGCGGCCTGGTGCAGCCCAATTCCGTGGTGCTGGCGCTCGCGCCTTTCGGCGACCGCGCCGGCAGCGCCTCGGCCCTCATGGGGTCGCTCATGTTCGCGCTGGCGTCGCTCGCCTCCAGCGCCGTGGCGCTGTTCCACACCCATTCGGCCCTGCCCATGGCCGGCACCATGGCCACCTGCGCCGTGCTGGGCATCTGCGCTTACTACTTCCTGGCCCGGGCGCGGCCGGGCGAGGCGCCCGTCAGCACGGGGCACTGAGGAGCGTCAGGTCCGGCCCAGGCGCGGAGCAACCCGCCCGCATGAGATAATGCGGCCGTGAACGCGCCCGACAAATCCCTCGCTCCGCCCGTGCCCGCGGACAAGACCTCAGACCATCTCCGCTACGGGGCGTCCAAGGCGCGCGTCGAGGCCATCAAGCTGGACAAGCGCCTGATGCGCCTCATGGGCCAGGCCATCGCCGACTTCAACATGCTGGGTCCCCGGGATCGCGTCATGGTGTGCCTGTCCGGCGGCAAGGACAGCTACGCCCTGCTCGACCTGCTGCTCAAGCTGCGCGAGCGCTCGCCCGAAAAGTTCGACATCGTGGCGGTGAACCTCGACCAGGGCCACCCGGGCTTCCCCAAGGAAGTCATTCCGAACTACCTCAGCGAGCGCGGCGTGCCCTTCCGCATCGTCGACCAGGACACCTACTCGGTGGTGAAGCGCGTGGTGCCCGAAGGCCACACGCTGTGTTCGCTGTGCTCGCGGCTGCGCCGCGGCGTGCTGTACAAGACCGCCACCGAACTGGGCGCCACGCGCATCGCCCTGGGGCACCATCGCAGCGACATCATCGAGACGTTCTTCCTCAATCTGTTCTTCGGCGGGAAACTGAAAGCGATGCCGCCGAAACTGGTTTCGGACAATGGCAAGCATGTGGTGATCCGGCCGCTGGCGTATGTGCGCGAGGAAGACCTGGAAGCGTATTCCCAGATACGCAAATTCCCCATCATCCCCTGCGACCTGTGCGGGTCACAGGAGCATCTGCAGAGAAAGCAGGTCAAGGCGATGCTGCGGGAATGGGATAAGAAATTCCCCGGGCGGATTGAGAGCATCTTCAACGGACTAGGCCGGGTGAACCTGTCGCACTTGCTGGACAGGAATCTTCATGACTTTGCATCAATGGAAGCAAGCGGAACGCCTGATCCTGAAGGCGATAAAGCCTTCGACGACGAAGACTTCTCCACCATAGCAACGCTTCCAGCGAGCATCCCCGTCCGCAACGGCTAGGTCATTCGACCGGGATGACGTTTTGACTCCCCTCCCTGGGGGAGGGGACGGGGGAGGGCAAGCCCGTTTCATTTCCTGAAATTCGAGCACGATTGATTTCGGAGTCGCGCTCGCGTTGCATCTGCTGTGGAACCACATTCAAGCTTGGTCCCCATACGGCTGACCGCTGACTCTCCGGCCCGCCCGTTTGCAGTTGATTGCGCAACTCTGACTGCTGCTGCGTGACCGTTGCGTCGAACTGCCGCCGCTGGATCATCTGCTGCAACTCCAGGTCCTTCTGCTGCGCGGCCGGAACCGCCAAGCGTTGCTGCGACTGCTGGAGCTGGAGCGTGAACGCATCGGATTGCTGTTGGCGTTGTAACAGCGCGCTGCGGGCAATGTCGTCCGCCTGCGCCCAGGCCAACTGCGCGGCGCAAAGCCCGATGGCGGTGCAAAGCAATCGCATTCCCATACAGCAAGGACAGCGTTAAGGGCCCGGCAGTTCCCTCCCTGGGAATCCACGCTCAGCGGCGTGGCTTGGCCTGCGGCGGCTTGTACATCTTGAGTTTTTGCGCTTCTCTTTCGATGCCATCCTTCAGCCGCAATAACTTCTGCTGCCGCCTGGCCACCAGGGGGTAGTGCCGCGCGGCCTCCAGCGCCCAGCCCACCTCCCAGCACTGCTTGGAATTGGTCACCCACAGGGCAGGGTCCATGCGGCGCAGATCGAAAGCGACTGAATAGCTGCGCAAGGTCTTCTGGTGGCGCCGGTTGGTGTATTCGTGGAAGTACGACATGGCCAGCTCGCGCAGGTTGCGATAGACCGGATCGCGCCAGCGCAGTATGGGGCTGTTGGTCTTGGACACCGCGCCCCAGCAGTTGCCGCGGCGGAAGACGGCAACCACGTGGTCGAAGTCGTGCTCGGCCTTGAGGTCGAACAGCCAGGGGGGCTCGCCGTTGATCCACAGGGCGCACGCCGCCACCATGGCGCCTTCGATGCACAGCGCGCGGCGCTGGCGCAGCACTTCGCGCACCGACAGGCAGGTGATGCCGCCGATTTCGAAGTTCTGGGGGATGGAGTCGACGAAGGCCTGGATTTTCTCGGGGGTGTTGAGACGCGCCAGGGTCCGGTACTCGCCCGAGCTCAGTCCCAGCAGCTCGCGCCCTGCCCTGCGCGCAAGGCCTTTGCCCCGCCCGGCACCGCGCGCCGTCATGCCGCGGCTTCCGCCTTCTTCTCCCGGATGGCCGCCGCCATTTTGAGGATTTCGTTGGCCAGGCCGATGCGGTCGTCGACGCTGCGCATGAAAGTGCGGGTGACCAGCACCTCGAAGCCGCTGGCGCGCAGTCCCTCGGCCAGCGCCGCGTCCTCGCCGTCGATGACGAAGCCGTCGATGAGGCGGTAGTACTCCAGCGCCACGCTGCGCGACGAGGGCTCGTGGCCGAGCTCGGTCATCATCTTGCCCGCCGAGCCTTTGTGCGCGTTGGCGCCCACGATGGGCGACACCGCGATCACCGGCGCGCCGCGCGCGCGCAACTGCTCGCGCATGCCCTGCACTTCGAGAATGGGGCGGATGCTGTGGTAGGGGTTGGCCGGGCAGATCACCACGGCCTCGAGATCCTGGGCGTACAGCGCGGCCAGCGCCTCGTCCGACAGCCGCGCCTCGTCGGCGCCGGCGTAAAAAAAGCCGCGCACCGCCGGCTCGCAGCCCAGCTCCTCGAAATATTCGTGATAGCGCACCTCACCCGCCTCGGTGAGCACTTGCGTGCGCACCGGGTCGTCGCTCATGGGCAGCACGCGGGCCGAAATGCCGAGGTGGCGGCAGAACTCCAGGGCGATTTGCGTCGGCCGGCGGTCGCCGCGCAGGGCTTCGCCGCGCAGCAGGGGCAGGGCCAGGCTTTTGTCGCCCAGCGGCACGCGGTTGGGGCCGCCCAGGCGCTTGGCCATGTCGAAGCAGGCGTAGCTCTCGCCGGCCGGTTCCCAGCCGCGCTGGTCATCTGACAGCCCCGACAGGGTGTACAGCATGGTGTCCAGGTCCGGGGCCATGGGCAGGCCCAGGAACTCATGGTCGTCGCCCGAATTGACAATGACGGTGAGCTGCTCGCCGCGCAGGCGATACAGGCCGTCAGCCAGCTTGGCGCCTCCGAATTGACCTGCCAGCGCAACCACAGAGCCCACGCGAACCTCAGGGGAGTTCCAAGGCCTGCAAGCCTACCGGATTTTCGGGCTTCCGGCCTGTTGACGGGGCCCCGGCCTGCGGCCGGGTACGGGGAGGTGCCGCGGCCTCCCGTCGTTGTTCCGGGGTCGCCGGGCGGCGGGCTTTGCGCGCATGCCGTCTATAAACAAATCAACGAGTTGCTCTGCGTCGCGGGCCAACGGGAAGAAGCCCTTGTCACGGCCGACCAGCCAGTTGGAGATCAGGCCGTCCAGGAGGGCGTGCAGGCCCACGGCGGCGAGATGCGGGTCGATGTCGGCGCGCAACAGCTTCTCCCGGACACCCTGCGCGACCTCGCTTTCGATTTGGCCGATGCAATTGCCGCGCATGGTCAGGTAGCGCCTGCGCAGCGCCGTCATGTCCTCGACGAACTCGCACTTGTGGCAAACGATGTCGATGACCCGCTGCGCCTGTGGCTGCAGGGCCACGGCCAGCAGGGCGCGCAGCATGCGCAGCTTGAGCAGCGTCACCGGGTCGGCCTGGGGGCTACCGGGCTCGGCCTCCAGCTCCAGGGGCAGGCGCACGCGCGACAGCATGGCCCAGAACAGGTCGGCCTTGTCGGCGAAGTGCCAGTAAATGGCGCCGCGGGTGACGCCGGCGGCCGCGGCGATATCGGCCAGCGAGGTGCGCGACACGCCGCGCTTGCTGAAAACTCGCTCGGCGGCGTCGAGCAAGGCGTTGCGCGTCTCCAGCGCCTCGTCCTTGGTGTGGCGTGGCATCGTTCCTCCTCCGGCTTTCGCGTTACGCGATGCCCCCTGTGAAATGCTCGACTGGCTCGACTCGCCCGGCTGTCACAAAGGCGGAACAGTCCACGCGGGTGCAACGGGTCAGACCGCGACGCATGCAGGGTTTCCTTTACGTAACTTTACGTTGCGCGCCATTTCTGTACGCCGCGCGCAATTTACATACATTGGTGAATGTATGTATCATACGCGGCGGCTGATTCAATTGGTGCGTTATTTGAATGGTTCGTGCGGCCTGTCACATCGCCGCCGGTCGGCCCGCCTCACAGGACATCCACGTGCTCCCATCATCGTCTCGCCGCGCGCAGCGGTTGGCGCGCAAATCCCCTTCATCGCCGGCGGCGCCTGGCCGCACCTTCTTGGCCAAAGGCGTCCTCGGCGTTCTACTGGCCGGCTGCGTTGTATTGGCCGGCTGCGCCGTGGGACCCAATTTCCAGCCGCCCCCCGCGCCCGCTTACGACCGCTACACCCTCGGGCAGCAGCCCGCCGCCACCGCGGCAACGGCGCAGCCCACCGGCGAGGCGCAGCGCTTCCTGGCCGGCGCCGACGTGCCCGACCGCTGGTGGCTGCGCTTCAACAGCCCGGAAATCAACCGCCGCGTGGAGCTGGCACTGGCGGGCAATCCCACCGTGGCCTCGGCACAGGCCACGCTGCGCCAGGCCCAGGAAAGCCTGGCCGCCACGCGCGGGCAGCTTTTCCCGCAGGTGGACGCGAAGGTGGGCGCCACGCGCATGCAGACCAACACCGCCACGATCGGCTCGACCGCGCCGGCGCTGCCGCCGTTCACGCTGTACAACGCCTCGGTGGGCGTGTCGTGGGGCATGGACCTGTTCGGCACCGCGCGCCGCACCATCGAGGCGCAGGGTGCCGGCGTGGATGCGCAGCGCTTCCAGCTTGAAGCCACCTATCTGGCGCTCATTTCCAACGTGGTCACCGCCTCCATCCAGGAAGCGTCGCTGCGCGCCCAGCTCGCCGCGAGCGAGCAGGTCACCGGCATGCTCAACCAGCAGCTCGACGTGACGCAGAAGCAGGTCAACCTCGGCAGCCGCGCCGAGGGCGATCTGTATCCGGTGCGCTCGCAACTCGCCTCGCAGCAGGCGCAACTGCCGGCGCTGCGCCTGGCGCTGGCCAAGGTGCGGACCCAACTGGCCGTGTACCTGGGCCGCGCGCCTTCGGAGGCCGATCTGCCGGCGGTTGACCTCGAGGCGCTCGCGCTGCCGCTCGACATCCCGGTCAGCGTGCCCTCCAAGCTGGTGCAGCAGCGCCCCGACGTGCGCGCCGCCGAGGCCGTGCTGCACCAGGCCACGGCGCAGGTGGGCGTGGCCGAGGCCAACCTGCTGCCGCAGATTTCGCTCTCCGCGGCGCTCGGTTCGCAGACCGCGCGCGCGGCTTCGCTGCTGTCCTCGGGCAGCACGATCTGGAGCGTCGGCCTGGGGCTGCTGCAGCCGATTTTCCACGGCGGCAGCCTGCAGGCGCAGCGCCGCGCCGCCGAGGCCGGACTGGACCGCGCCTTCGCCGAGTACCAAAACACCGTGCTGGGCGCGTTCAAGAACGTGGCCGATTCCCTGCAGGCGCTGCAGATCGACGCCGACGCGCTGGAGGCCCAGGGCAATTACTACAACGCCGCCAACGGCACCCTGCAGCTGGCGCAGACCCAGTACCGCATCGGCACGGCCAGTTACCTGCAACTGCTGGACGCGCAGCGCCAGTTTTCGGTGGCGCAGGTGGCGCTGGTGCAGGCGCGCGCGGCGCGCCTGGCCGACACGGCGGCGCTGTTCGCCGCGCTGGGCGGGGGCTGGTGGAACCGGGATGGCCCGCTGCCGGAAGTGCGCTTCGCCAGCGACGGGTCGCGGGTTGCAGTACAAAGCGCCACGGCGCAGACCGGCGCGCGCTGAATTTTCGTTTGAGTCGCCCGGCTGTCCGCCCGGGCTTTGAGAGATCGGGATTGATATGAACAAGAAACTGGTCATTCGAATGACCATCATGCTGGTCGTCGTCATCGTGGTGGTGGGGGCGCTGGTCGGCTGGAATACGGCCAAGGCCATTTTCGGCAAGAAAATGATGGCCTCCATGGGCGTGCCGCCCCAGACCGTCACCACCATGAAAGCCGCCTACGAGGAATGGCAGCCCACGCTGACAGCGGTGGGCACGCTGCGCGCCGTGCGCGGCGTGGAGGTGGCCCTGGAAGGCGCGGGCGTGGTGTCCGAAGTGGCGTTCAAGCCCGGCGCGGAAGTGAAGGCCGGCGAAGTGCTGCTGAAGATGCGCGCCGACGACCTGACGGCGCAGTTGCAGTCGCTGGAAGCCTCGGCCCAGCTTGCCGAGGCCAATTTCAAGCGCTCCACCGAGCAACTGGCCGCCAAGGCCATCAGCCAGGCTCAGCACGAAGCCGACGAAGCCAACATGAAGAGCGCGCGCTCCGCGGTGGCGCAGCAGACGGCGCTGCTGGCCAAGAAAACCCTGCGCGCGCCCTTCGACGGGCGCCTGGGCATCACCAAGGTCGCGCCGGGGCAGTACCTCAATCCCGGCGACTCGGTGGTGACGCTGCAGCAGCTCGATCCCATCTATATCGATTTCACCATCCCGCAGCGCCAGCTCAGTCAACTGGGCGTGGGCAAGCCGGTGACGGTATTGCTGGATGTCTTCCCGGGCAAGCCGTTCAAGGGCACCATCACCACCATCAATCCCAAGGTCGACACCGCCACGCGCAACGTGCAGGTGGAAGCCACGCTGCGCAATCCCGGCCGCGTGCTCACCCCCGGCATGTTCGGCAATGTCAGCGTGGAGGTGGGCGCCAAGCAGCGCTACCTGACCCTGCCGCAGACGGCGTTGAGCTACAACCCCTACGGCGAAACCATCTACATCGTGAAGCCACCCGAGGCGGGCAAGGCCGCCGCCGGCGGCGATGCGGCGAAGCAGGGCGATGCAGCCAAGCAGGGCGATGCCGCAAAGGCCGGCGGCGCACCGGGGCAGGCCACGCCGCAGGGAACGGCGCAGCAGACCTTCGTCACCACCGGCCCGACGCGCGGCGACCAGGTGGCCATCATCAAGGGCCTGGAAGAGGGCACCGAAGTGGTCACCAGCGGCGCGGCCAAGCTGAAAAACGGCACCCCGGTGATCGTCAACAACAAGATTCTGCCTGCCAACGATCCCAATCCCAAGCCGCAGGAACAGTGAGCACGCCATGAATTTCACGGATATTTTCATCCGCAGGCCAGTGCTGGCCATCGTGGTCAGCCTGCTGATCCTGGTGCTGGGCCTGCGCTCGCTGGTCGGCATGTCGGTGCAGCAGTACCCCGAAACCCAGAGCGCCCAGGTGATCGTCAGCACCACCTATTTCGGCGCCGACGCGGCCACCGTGGCGGGCTTCATCACCCAGCCGCTGGAATCGGCCATCGCCCAGGCGCAGGGCATCGACTACCTGTCCTCGTCCAGCTCGGCGGGCGTGTCCACCATCACCGCCAACCTGCGGCTGAACTACGACGCCAACCGCGCGCTCACTGAAATCAACACCCAGGTGAGCGCGGTGCGCAACCAACTGCCCACGCAGGCGCAGCAGCCGGTGCTCACGGTGCAGCAGGGGCAGACCGTGGACGCCATGTACATGGGCTTCTACAGCAAGGTGCTGCCGCCCAACAACGTCACCGACTTCCTGCTGCGCGTGGTCAAGCCCAAGCTCGATTCCATCGCCGGCGTGCAGACCGCCGAAATCCTCGGCGCGCGCAATTTCGCGCTGCGGGTGTGGCTGGACCCCGAGCGCATGGCGGCGCACAACGTCAGCGCCACCGACGTGCGCAACGCCTTGGGCGCCAATAACTTCCTCGCCGCCGTGGGCAGCACCAAGGGCCAGATGGTCTCGGTGGACCTGACCGCCGCCACCGACCTGCATTCGGTGGCCGAATTCCGCCGCATGGCGGTCAATCAGAAGGACGGCGCCATCGTGCGCCTGGAGGACGTGGCCAACGTGGTGCTGGGCGCCGAGGACTACAACCTCAACGTGGCCTTCAACGGCCAGCAATCGGTGTTCATCGGCATCAAGGTGGCGCCCGGAGCCAACATCCTGGACGTGGCCAAGCGCGTGCGCAGCGCCTTCCCCGAAATCCAGGCGCAACTGCCCAACGGGCTGTCGGGTGAAATCGTCTACGACGCCACCGACTACATCAACACCTCCATCACCGAGGTGATCAAGACCCTGGTCGAGGCGCTGCTCATCGTCACCGTGGTGATCTACCTGTTCCTGGGCAGCCTCCGCGCCGTGATCGTGCCCGTCATCACCATGCCGCTGTCGCTGATCGGCGCCTTCTTCATCATGCTGGTGCTGGGCTATACCATCAACCTGCTCACGCTGCTGGCGCTGGTGCTGGCCATCGGGCTGGTGGTGGACGACGCCATCATCGTGGTGGAGAACGTCGACCGGCACATGAAGGAGGGCAAGTCGCCCATGCAGTCGGCGCTGATCGCCGCGCGCGAGCTGGGCGGGGCCATCATCGCCATGACCATCGTGCTGATCGCGGTGTACGTGCCCATCGGCTTCCAGGGCGGCCTGACCGGCGCCCTGTTCACCGAGTTCGCCTTCACCCTGGCGGGCGCGGTCACGGTGTCGGCGGTGCTGGCGCTGACGCTGTCGCCCATGATGGCCTCGCGCATGTTCAAGCCCGAGATGGAGAGCGGCCGTTTCGTGCAGTTCATCGACCGGCGCTTCGAGTGGCTGCACGGCGGCTACCTGCGCCGGCTGCACGGCTCGCTCGACACCTGGGTGGTGCTGATCGTCCTGGGCTTCTGCGTGCTGGGCGCCACCGTGTACCTGTTCATGACCTCCAAGTCCGAGCTGTCGCCCAACGAGGACCAGGGCATCGTGCTGGGGCAGGTGCAGGGACCGCCCAACGCCACCGCCCAGCAGATGCAGACCTATTCCAAGCAGATTTTCGACATCGCGCGCGAATCCCCGGAATACGAGCAGATGTTCCAGTTCACCGGCTACCCCAGCGTCAGCCAGGGCTTCAACGGGGTGATCCTCAAAACCTGGGACCAGCGCTCGCGCAGCGCCACCCAGGTGCAGGAGGAAATGCAGAAAAAATGGGCCGGCATCGCGGGCGGACGCGTGGTGGCCTTCCAGTTCCCCTCTCTGCCGGGCGCCTTCGGCCTGCCGGTGCAGTTCGTCATCAACACCACCGAATCCTTCGACAAGCTGAACGAGGTGTCCAACGCGGTGCTGGCCAAGGCTCAGGCCAGCGGCATGTTCTTCTACATCGACTCCGACCTGAAGATCAACAAGCCGCAGGTCACCGTGGTGCCCGACCGCGACCTGGTGACCAGCCTCGGTCTGTCGCAGCAGGACCTGGGGGGCGCGCTGGGCGCCGCCATGGGCGGCGGCTACGTGAACTACTTCTCCATCGCCGGACGCTCCTACAAGGTCATCCCGCAGGTGCTGCAGACCGAGCGGCTGAACGCCGACCAGGTGCTGGACAACTACATCCAGACGCCGGACGGCTCGGCCATCCCCGCCTCCAGCGTGGCCAGCCTCAAGACCACGGTGGTGCCGCAGGTGCTGTCGCGCTTCCAGCAGCTCAATTCCGCCACCATCGCCGGCGTGCCCAACGGCGTCTCGCAGCAGGAGGTGCTGGAGTTCCTGCGCAACACCGTGCGCGAAGTCGCGCCCACCGGCTTCTCGGTCGACTACGCCGGCGCCTCGCGCCAATACGTGCAGGAATCGGGCGGGTTCGTGATCACGCTGCTGTTCGCCGTCATCATTGTCTACCTGGCGCTGGCGGCGCAGTTCAACAGCCTGCGCGATCCCATCGTGGTGCTGGTGTCCGTGCCCATGGCGATGTTCGGAGCGCTGCTGTTCATCAACCAACTGCCGTTCCTGGGCTTCGTGGGCTTTCCGGCGCTGGGGCGCATTTCGCTCAACATCTACACCCAGGTGGGCCTGGTGACGCTCATGGGCCTGATTTCCAAGCACGGCATCCTGATGGTGCAGTTCGCCAACGAGCTGCAGCGCGCCGGCCGCGGCAAGCGCGAAGCCATCGAGGAAGCCGCCGCCGTGCGCCTGCGTCCCATCCTCATGACCACCGCGGCCATGGTGCTGGGCGTGGTGCCGCTGGTCATCGCCTCGGGCGCGGGCGCCGCGGGCCGCTTCAACATGGGCCTGGTGATCTTCACCGGCCTGTCCATCGGCACGCTGTTTACCCTGTTTGTGGTGCCGGCTTTCTACATGCTGCTGGCAGCCGACCACCGCAAAGAAAAGGCGCATGAGGTGGAAACCGGCCTTGACGACGAGGCGGCGCAGCCGGAGGGCTGAGCCGTGCGCCCTGGCGCTAATCCCGATACCCTGCTTCCTTTTGGCCGCGCAAGGCCAAGACGAACACAGTTTCCATAGCGGCCACGTATTGATACCGAGCAACGTATCCCCGAGAACGCTGCCCGATTACCAATTCACGAAGGTCGCCGCCGACAGGCCGGCCAATCAGGGGATTTTCTTCAAGAACCTCAAGCGCTTTGATAATGGCAGCAATGCGCTGATCCGGGTCGGGAACTTGATGTTGGCGAAGATGTTCAAAAATGCGGTCGAAGTCGTCGTGGATTTCCGGTGCGAGTTCGATTCGCGTCATCGTGGAGACAGCACCCGAGCCTTGGGCTTTGCTGTCTTCTTCCCCGCCGCGCGGTCGACCAGATAACTCTTCATTTCCGACCAGGGGATGGTTTTTCCGGTCGCGAGGATTTTTTGAAACCGCTCCACGGCAAGCTCATGGAATTCGGTTTGCAGTTCCTGCTGCTGTGCTTTCTCCGCGATTGCCTCCAAAATGAAGCCATGGGCGGTGGTGCCTGCCCTGCTGGCGGCGCGGGCAACCCGCTCCTTCAAGTCTTTTGACAGCCGGATGGTAGTGGTGGACATAGGCGCAGGATCGTGTAGTGGTGGGATGACGGCTAATGTAGCACATCCGTGCTACAGAAGCCCAGCGGGGGTTTACATTACTTTACCTGCAGGAGAAAACCACCCAATACACGGGGAATAAATTGTGAACGGTCAGCGGAGCCATCTCGGCCCCGCCAGTTCACCCGGAGGTCCTCGTGGAAACCCCGAAATCCGAAACCCCGCAGTCCGCTTCCCCCGCGGGCGGCCAGTCCGCCCCACAACCCGAAAGCAACTCCCGCCACGCCCGCTGCCATGACGCCGGGTGTCACGGCTACCGCGGCCGTCGCCGCGGCCGCGTGCTGTTTGCCCTGGTGATCGGCCTCGCGGCCGGCATCGCCGGCGGCTACATCGGCAAGTCCTTTGCGCGCGTCTCGGACGTCGCCGCCGTGGCCCGCGGCACGGCAGATCCGGCCAAAATGGACGAGCACGTGCGTCGCATGGTGCGCCACTTCGCCGTCGAGACCGACGCCTCGCCCGCGCAGCAGGAAAAGCTCACGGCCATCGTCAAGGGCGCCGTGGCCGACCTCGCGCCCATGCGCGAGCAGATGCGCGTCGCCCGCACGCAGGCCATCGCCCTGCTGCGCGCCGACAACGTCGACCGGGAAGGCGTGGAGCGCCTGCGCGCCGAGCAGATGCGGCTGGCCGACGGCATGAGCCGGCGCGTCTCGACCGCGCTGGCCGATGCCGCCGACGTGCTGACCCCGGCGCAGCGCCAGAAAGTCGCAGGGCGGCTGGAGGACTGGATGCAGCGCGGCGGCCGGTTCGGGGGCTGGCATGCGCACGCCGACGCTTCGGATACGCCTGGGGGCGGCACCGCCCCC
>Ga0134124_10003259_pt1 | contig 13047 bp, 10 predicted proteins | sample KB304_FD_96880 | JGI IMG/M metagenome (GOLD analysis project Ga0134124, IMG submission 96880) | Terrestrial soil microbial communities without Nitrogen fertilizer from Kellogg Biological Station, Michigan, USA - KB3-0-4 | ecosystem: Environmental > Terrestrial > Soil > Unclassified ... | reverse complement strand
GAGCATCCACGAGCTGTACATGGCCCGCGCCCGCGGCGAGGTCCACGGCTTCACGGTCCCCGCGATCAACATCCGGGCCCAGACGTTCGACATGGCCCGGACCGTCTACGAGACGGCCGAAGCGGCCGATGTCGGCGCGGTCATCCTCGAGCTCGCCCGGAGCGAGCAGACCTACACGTTCCAGCGACCGAGCGCCTACGCGACTGCCGTCCTAGCGGGTGCCGTCGCCGCCGGCTGGCACGGCCCCGTCTTCATCCAGGGCGACCACTACCAGTTCAACATGAAGAAATACACGGCCGATCCGGAGGCGATGACCGAGGAGATCCGGCGGGCGTGCCGCCTCGCGATCGACGCCGGTTACCGGAACATCGACATCGACAGCTCGACGCTCGTGGATCTCTCGTTCGCGACCCGCGACGAGCAGCAGCACGAGAACTACGTCCGGGCCGCCGAGCTGACCGCCCTGATCCGGTCGCTCGAGACCGACGGGGTGACGATCAGCGTCGGCGGTGAGATCGGCGAGGTCGGCAAGGAGAACTCGAACGAGGAGGAGCTCCTCGCCTATCTCGAGGGCTATCGCCGCGAGCTCGATGCGCGCGCTCCGGGGGCGGCCGGGATCAGCAAGGTCAGCGTCCAGACCGGGACGTCCCACGGCGGAGTCCCGCTGCCGGACGGCTCGGTCGCCGAGGTCAAGCTCGACTTCGAGGTCCTCCGCCGCCTGGGCGAGGTCGCTCGGTCGTACGGCCTGGCCGGGGCGGTCCAGCACGGCGCGTCGACCCTGCCCGACGAGCTGTTCCACCGCTTCCCGGCCATCGAGACCGCCGAGATCCACCTCGCGACCGGGTTCCAGAACGCCCTCTTCGAGCATCCGGCCTTCCCGGCCGAGCTCCACCGCGAGATCGAGTCGTTCTGCTTCTCGAACGCCCTCGACGAGCGCAAGCCGGACCAGACCGATCAGCAGTTCGTCTACACGACGCGCAAGAAGGCGATCGGGCCGTTCAAGCGCCAGCTCTGGGAGCTTTCGACGAAGGACGAGATCCTCGCCGCGCAGCGTCGCAAGATCGGCTTCCTGTTCACCGAGCTCGGCGTGAACGGGTCGCGCGCGATGGTCGATCGCTACGTCACGCCGGTCGGGCAGCGGACGCCGCCACCCGACGGGCTGCGCGAGGCCGCGGCAGGGGCCGCCGGCTGAGCGGCCCGACGCCGCCCGCCGGGATCCTGATCCGAACCGAGACCCCGGCCGACGCGGTCGCGATCGACGCGCTCCAGCTCGCCGCCTTCCACGACCCGCAGATCCCGCCGCTGATCGCGGCGATCCGCGCCTCGCCCGACTGGATCCCCGAGCTCGCGCTCGTGGCGGAGCGGGACGGCAGAGTGGTCGGGCACATCATCGTCAGCGGGACGACGCTGGATGCCGACGATGGCCGGACGGTGCCGATCCTGATGCTCTCGCCGCTCGGCGTCCTGCCTGCCCTCCAGGGCCGCGGGATCGGGCTCGGACTGACCGGCGCGGTGCTCGCGATCGCCGATGCCCGCCCGGAGCCGCTGATGATCGTCCAGGGCCACCCGACGTACTACCCCCGCTTCGGGTTCGTCCGCGGCCGGTCGATCGGGATCCTGCCGCCCGAGCACCTCGGCGCCATCGACCAGGCGTGGATGGCCCGCCGCCGGCCGGGATCGCCGGCGGATGTCCGCGGTCGGGTCGTGTACCCGCAGGCCTTCATCGACCTCGATTGAGCCCGGGCGGCGAAGGCCCTCGGCGAGTCCCGTTCGGCGTGGCGCGCAACGGCGTTGACGGCGCCTCGGGCGGGTGCCATCCTCGGCCGCAATCGCGGCGCCCTTGAGGGAGGAAGCGCCCGCGCATCCCCGGCGTCCTCGCGTCCACCTCGGGATTCAGTTCGCACCAACCGGTGCGGAGCAGGAGGAGGAGATCGTGGCGGGATCGGTCCAGGATCAGGCAGCGCGCGACGATGCGCACCTTCAGTCGCTCGGGATCAAGCCGGAGCTCAGGCGGAGCCTCGGCTTCCTGTCGAACTTCGCCGTGGCGTTCAGCTACATCTCGGTCTCGACCGGCACCTACACGCTGATCGCCCTCGGTCTCGGCGTCGGCGGGCCGGCGTTCTTCTGGTCTTGGCCGTTGATCATCCTCGGCCAGACGTTCGTCGCCCTGAACTTCGCCGAGCTGGCGAGCCACTTCCCGGTCGCAGGATCGATCTACCAGTGGTCGAAGCGTCTGTCCAGCCGGACGCTGGGCTGGTTCACCGGCTGGTTCTACTTCTGGGCCGGGGTCGTCACCGTGACCGCCGTCGCCGGCACCGTGCCGTTGGTCATGTCGAGCATCTTCGGCTTCGACCTCGCCGCCAAGAGCCCGATCGGGATCGTCAACAACCTCGTGTTCTGGGCGATCGTGACCCTCGTCGTCACGACCGTGATCAACGCCTTCGGCGTTCGGCTCCTGGCGGTCATCAACAACATCGGCGTGGCGGCCGAGATCCTCGGGATGCTCGTCTTCGCCCTGATCCTGCTGATCTTCGCGAACCACCAGTCGCCGGCCGTCCTGTTCGAAACCGCCCACGTCGAAACGCCCGAGACCGGCGGGTACCTGCCGGTCTTTGCCGTCGCGATGTTCATGAGCCTGTTCGTCGTGTACGGCTTCGATACGGCCGGCACGTTCGGCGAGGAGACGCTGGATGCCGGACGCCAGGCGCCCCGCGGGATCCTGTCGGCGATCTGGCTGTCGGGGATCGTCGGGGCGGTCTTCCTCCTCGCGATCATCCTGGCCACGCCCGACATGGCGGCCGCCCTCAAGGATCCGTCGCCGATCTCGACGGCGATCAAGTCCGGTCTCGGCGACACATTCGGGAACGTCTACCTGTTCGTCATCCTCGCGGCGGTCGCCGTGTGCACCCTCGCGATCCAGGGGGCCACGACGCGCCTGATGTTCTCGATGGGTCGCGACCGACGGATGCCCCTGGGTTCGCTGTGGGGCTCGGTCAATCACACGTTCAAGACGCCGGCCAATGCTGCCGTCGCCGTCGGCGTGCTGGCTGCCATCCCCTTCTTCGTGACCGACAACCCGGGCCTGCTCGCAACCGGTGCGACCGGCCTGATCTACCTCAGCTACCTGCTGTGCAACATCGGCGTGCTGATCGCTCGACTGCGCGGCTGGCCGCGCCAGCCTGCCTGGTTCAAGCTCGGTGGTTGGGGCCTGGTCGTCAACATCCTGGCGCTCGTCTGGGGCGGCCTGATGACGATCAACTTCGCGCTGTGGCAGGACCCGGGCCTGTTCGGAAACTTCGGTTCCGCGCTGCGCGCGAACACCAACCCGTCGCTCACCGGCGTCAAGTCCGGCGGCAACCCGATCAGCTGGTTGCCCGACATCCCGTTCTACGAGGCGACGGTCATCCTCATCCTGGTGACCGGACTGATCTACTACCTGGTGACCCAGGTTCGGCGCCAGGACGTGATCGAAGCCGACCAGGCGACCGGCGAGGCGATCATCGGCTGACGCCCGGCGCAATCCAGCCACCGAAACGGGCGGCGCGCCGGATCCCGGCGCGCCGCCTCGTCACGTCGGGGAGGGCACGGACCGATGACGATCCAGGAACCGCCGCTCCACGGCGAGCTCCGCGACCAGCTCGTCGGGGCGATGCAGCGCGTGCCGGAGCTGGCCGGCGTCGAGCTGACCCTGACCGCGCTCAGCGGCGGGATCACGAACCGCAACTTCCTCGTGACCGTCGCAGGCCGGCGGGACCGCTACGTGATCCGGCTCGCCGGCAACGACACCCACTTGCTCGGGATCAGCCGCGAGGTCGAGCACGCGGCGACGGTGGCGGCGGCGGGAGTCGGGGTCGGCCCGGAGGTGACGGCGTTCATCCGGCCCGAGGGCTATCTCGTCACCCGCTTCATCGAGGGCTCGCCCGTGTCCGACGAGGCCGTCCACCAGGCCGCGACCCAGCGCCGGGTGGGCGAGTCCCTGCGCCGGATCCACGACGGCCCGCCGATCCCGGGCCTGTTCATCCCGTTCCGGATCGTCGAGGCGTATCGTGCCCTCGCCGCTGCGCGCGGCGTGCCGATTCCGCCCGAGTACGAGTTCGCCCAGTCGTTCGCGCGGCGGATCGAGCTCGCGTTCCTGTCGAACCCGGTCGGGATGCGGCCCTGCCACAACGACCTGCTCAATGCGAACTTCATCGACGACGGGACGAGGATCCGGATCGTCGACTGGGAGTACGCGGGCATGGGCGACCCGTTCTTCGACCTCGGCAACTTCTCGGTCAACCACGGCCTGACGCCCGACGAGGACGCCGTGGTCCTGCGTGCCTACGAGGGCGACGTCCGGCCCGACCGCCTCGCCCGGCTGACCCTGATGCGCACGATGTCCGACTTCCGCGAGGCGATGTGGGGCGTCCTCCAGCAGGGGATCAGCACGCTCGATGTCGACTTCGTTGCCTACGCCGGCGACCACTTCGAGCGGCTGCTCGCGAGCGCGACGGCGCCGTCGTTCGAGCGGGCGCTCCGCGAGGCGTCGGAAGGCTGACCGGCAGTCGGTTGGCTCGACCGGCGCGGAAGCCGGCCAGCCGGCGATCGCGGCTACCCTGACGCGGTGACCGATCACCGTGCGGCGGCTCGCCAGGCGAGCCTGCTCGTCGTCGTCGTCCTCGCGACGCTGGTCCTGCTCGTCGCCGGCCGGGCGTGGCTCGGACGGGTGGCGACCCAACGCGATCCGAATCCCTCCGGCGCGCTTGCTCCGTCGGGGGTCGCGGTGGCGAGCCCCACGCGATCGCCGCTCGCGCCGTCGAACGGGCCGGACGCGACGATCGTCCTGACCGGTGCCGGGGACATCGCCGACTGCGCCCGTGATGGCGCGAAACGCACGTCCGACCTGCTCGTCGGCCAGGCCGGCTGGATCTTCACCGTCGGCGACAACGCGTACGAGAACGGGACCACCGCCGAGTACGGCGCCTGCTACGCCCCGACCTGGGGCCGGGTCCTCGATCGGACGATCCTGCCGGCGGCCGGCAACCACGACTGGAACACCGAGGGCGCCGCGGGCTACCTGGCCTATTTCGGGGCCGCCGCGGCCCCGCACGGCGTGACCTGGTACTCCACCGATCTCGGCGCCTGGCACGTCGTCGTGCTCGACTCGGACTGTGCCAAGGTCGGCGGCTGCGATGCCGCGTCGGCGCAGGGCCGCTGGCTCGCAAAGGACCTCGCCGCGAGCACCGCCCACTGCACGCTCGCGATCTGGCATCAACCGCGCTTCAGCTCGGGCGAGCACGGCAACGACCCGGACGTGGCGCCGTTCTGGGACGCCCTTCACGCGGACGGCGCCGAGCTCGTGATCAACGGCCACGACCACGACTACGAACGCTTCGCCCCGCAGGACACGAGCGGCAAGCTCGAGCGCCCGGACGGCCTCCGCGAGATCGTCGTCGGGACGGGCGGCGGCGAGCTCCGGTCGTTCAAGGCCCAGGCCGCAAACAGCGAGTTCCGGGTCGCGGGCGTGTGGGGCGTCCTGCGGCTGACCCTCCACCCGGCCAACTACGACTGGGAGTTCCTGCCCGTCGACAGCGAGGTCGCCGACTCGGGCAGCACGCCCTGCCACTGAGCCGGTCCCGCGGAACGCGGTTCCGGGGCTCCGTCCGGGCGGCTAGGCTGTCGGCGGCGGCACCAGCCAAGAACGAAGCCGAGGAGGGATGCACGGACGATGGAGCACGCCCGGGCGGTGATCATCGGCGGCGGGGTCGGCGGAACCTCGATCGCCTACCACCTTGCCGAGCGCGGCTGGACCGACATCGTCCTCGTCGACCGGGCCGAGCTGACCTCGGGCTCCACGTTCCATTCGGCGGGGCTGGTCGGGCAGCTCCGAAGCTCGGTGACCCTGACGACGATGATGATGTACAGCACGGCGTTGTACCGCCGCCTCCGCGACGAGACCGGCGCCGATCCGTCGTGGCACGAGGTCGGGTCGCTCCGGCTGGCGTCCTCGACGGCCCGGTTCGAGGAGCTCCAGCGCCAGGCGAGCTGGGCGAAGACGTTCGGGCTGCCGCTGGAGCTGATCTCGGCCGGCGAGGCTCGCGACCGGTTCCCGTTGATGACGACCGACGGGGTGCTCGGCGCCGTCTGGCTGCCGACCGACGGCTGGCTCGACCCGTCCGGCCTGGCGATGGCCCTCGCCGCCGGCGCTCGCCAGAAGGGCGTGACCGTCCGGACCCATACCCGGGTCGTTCGGATCGGCGTGGAGCGGAGACGGGTCACCGGCGTCGAGGTCGAGCTCCGCGACGGCTCGCGGGAGAGGATCGCGGCCGACGTCGTCGTCAATGCCGCCGGGATGTTCGCCCCGGAGATCGGGCGGCTCGCCGGGGTCACGATCCCGATCGTCCCGATGGCCCACCAGTACCTGTTCACCGACGAGCTGGACGGCGTCCACGCCGGCCTGCCCCAGCTCCGCGATCCCGACAACCTCGTGTACTTCCGCGAGGAGGTCGGCGGGCTGTGCATGGGCGGCTACGAGCGGAACCCGGCGCCCTGGTCGCTCGATGGCATCCCGCCCGACTTCAATGGCAAGCTCCTCGCCCCGGACTGGCCGCGGTTCGAGGAGATCATGGCCGGCGCGGTCCGGCGCGTGCCCGCCATCGCCGACGCGGGCGTGTCCCGGATCATCAACGGGCCCGAGGGCTTCACGCCGGACAACGAGTTCATCCTCGGCGAGAGCGAGGTCCGCGGGTTCTTCGTCGCGGCCGGCTTTTCTGCCCACGGGATCGCCGGCGCCGGCGGGATCGGCCGCCAGGTCGCGAGCTGGATCGTGGACGGCCAGCCCGAGCTCGACCTCTGGAAGATGGACATCCGGCGGTTCGGAACGGCCTACCGATCGCCCGGCTACACGCTCGCCCGGTCGATCGAGAACTACGCGACCTATTACGACATCCACTATCCGAACGAGGAGCGCCAGTCCGGCCGGCCGCTGCGGACCTCACCGACCTACGAGCAGCTCGCCGCGCTCGGCGCGTCGTTCGGCGAGAAGTCCGGTTGGGAGCGGCCGAACTGGTTCGCGTCGAATGCGGCTGCCGGCGACGAGGGGCTCCGGCCGCGCGGCTGGGCGGGCCAGCACTGGTCGCCGGCGATCGGCGTCGAGGCGCTGGCGACCCGGACCGCCGCGGGGCTCTTCGACGAGAGCTCGTTCGCCAAGCTCGAGGTCGCCGGACCCGGCGCCGTCGCGTTCCTCGAGCGGATGTGCGCCAACCGGATCGATCGCCCGATCGGATCGGTCGTCTATACCCAGCTCCTCGACCCGCGCGGCGGGATCCAGGCGGACCTGACGGTGACCCGCGTCGCCGCCGATGTCTTCATGCTCGTGACCGGCACCGCGTTCGGCAACCACGACGCCGCGTGGCTTCGCGCCCATCTGCCGGACGACGGCTCCGTCACGATCCACGACGTCACCGCCGGCCGGGTCTGCTTCGGGCTGTGGGGACCGCGAGCCCGCGACATTCTCGCCGGTGTGACGCGCGCGGACCTGTCCGACGCCGGCTTCCCGTTCCTCACCGCGCGCGAGCTGAGCATCGGTCACGTCCCCGTCCTCGCCCTCCGCGTCACCTACGTCGGAGAGCTCGGCTGGGAGCTGTACGCCGGCGCCGACTACGGCCGGACGCTCTGGTCGACGCTCTGGGAGGCCGGCCGGCGGCACGGCCTCGTCGCGGCCGGCTACCGGGCGATCGACGCCCTCCGGCTCGAGAAGGGCTACCGCGCATGGTCGACCGACGTCACGCCCGACGAGACGCCGTTCGAGGCGGGCCTCGGTTTCGCCGTCGCGCTCGACAAGGAGGCCGAGTTCATCGGGCGCGACGCGCTCGTGGCGGCCCGCGCGGCCGGGCCGCGGAAGCGCCTGCGCTGCCTCGTCCTCGACGATCCGCGCTCGGTCTGCCTGGGCAACGAGCCGGTTCGCGTGGGCGGCGCGATCGTCGGCCGGGTGACGTCGGGCGGGTACGGCTACGCGGTCGAGCACTCGATCGCCTACGCCTATCTCCCGCCGGATGCCCCGATCGGGACGCGCGGCGAGATCGACGTCTTCGGCGAATGGGTCGGCTTCGAGGTGATGCGCGAGCCGCTCTACGACCCGGCGAACGAGCGGATCCGGTCGTGATGGATCAATCGGGCGCGTTCGGGACCGACTGGAGCGCGGGCCTCCGGCGAGCGTCCGAAGCCGAGCTCGACGCCTGGCTGGACCTCGCGCAGGCCGCGTGCGACGAGGCCGACGAGATCGCCCGGGCCGCGTTCCGCCGGGATCTCCGGATCTCGACCAAGCCCGATCGGACGTTCGTCACCCAGGCCGACACGGCGATCGAGCGGATGATCCGTGAGCGCATCCTCGCCGCGCACCCCGGGCACGGGCTCGTCGGCGAGGAGTACGGCACCGAGGCCGGCGACGCCGCGACGCGCTGGTACATCGATCCGATCGACGGGACCCACAACTTCATCCGCGGCGTGCCGCTGTTCGGGACGCTCCTCGCGGTCGAGCGGGATGGCGAGCTGCAGGCCGCGGTGCTCTCGGCGCCGGCGCTCCACGAGCGCTGGTGGGCGCGGCGCGGGGCGGGGGCGTGGGCGCGTTCGGCCGACGACGTCGCGCCGCGCCGGATCCGGGTGTCCCGGGTCGCGGCGCTCGCCGACGCGCAGCTCCTGTACGGCTCCGGCCACGACATCGAGGCCAGCGGCCGGGCGCCGGGCTTCCACGACCTCCTCGGCGACGTCTGGCGCGAGCGCGGGTTCGGGGACTTCTGGGGCTACGCCCTGCTCGCCGAGGGCGCGGCGGAGGCGATGGTCGAGGTCGACCTCTCGACGTGGGACGCCGCCGCGCCGACGGTCCTGATCGAGGAGGCGGGCGGCCGGGTCACCGACCTCGACGGCCGCCGGGCGATCGACACCCGGACGTTCCTCGCGACGAACGGGCTGCTCCACGACGAGGTGCTGGGCCGGCTGCGCGGCGGGGCCTGACGCGGCCGATCAGTCGTCCTGCTCGAGTCGCCGGCGGCGGCGGCGCAGGAACGCCGCGATCGCGGCGATGATTCCGAGGCCGCCGATCGAGCCCGCCGACACGGCCAGCGCGGTCACCGGCGCGGCCGCAAGCCGGCTGCCCGACAGGTCGGGCACGCCGGTGGTGCCGGCGCCTTCCATCGAGGAGGCGATCGCGAAGGGCTCGCGGAGCGCCGCAACGTCGTCCGGATCGAGCCGATCCTCGAGGAGCGCGGCGACGGCTGCGTCCTCGACGGCCACGATGAGCCAGGCCCGATCCTCGATGCGCATCGGCGAGGCAACCCAGTTCAGTCCGGCCCAGGTCGGCCGGAAGCCGTCGCCCGACAGGCGCCGGAGCATCAGCTCGCGAATGCCGGCCCGGGTGCCGTCGACGTCGACCGCATCGGGTTGCGCCGCGGCCTCGGCGACCCGTGCGAGCAGGGCGGCCCGCCCCTCGGGGTCGGGCTCCGGCAGGGCGAGGACCTCGAGGTCGGCGAGCTTCGTCCGGTCCAGCTCGTGGAGGAAGGCATCGAGGCGGTCACCGGGCGTCATCCGGGTGATCGTACTCGCCCGGCGCCGGCTCTCGCGCCGGGTTCCTGTGCCTGCCCTTCGAGCCCTCGCCGGCGGAATCTGTTCGGCGTGATTGGCAACCTGCGATCCCGACGATCGAATCGGTCGATCAGTCGCCGTTCTCTCCGCCGGCCTGCCGTGGGAAGCGGGCCATCTGCTCGCGCACCCGGTCGAGCTCGTCGGCATCGAGCAGCGTCGCGCCGCCGATCTGCTCCGCGCGCCAGGCGAGCATCGCCAGCTCCTCGACCCGCTCCGCGCGTCCGAGCGCCGACCGGAGCGATCCTGCGACCGCGATCGCGCCGTGGTTGGCGAGGAGCACCGCCTGGTCGTCGCCCAGGGTCAGGACGGCGTTCCGTGCCAGCTCCGGCGTCCCGAAGGTCGCGTACGGCGCCACCCGAAGCGTGTCCCGACCCGGTCCGACGAGGAGGGCGAGGACGTAGTGGACCGCGGGCACCGGCCGGCGAGCCGCCGCGAATGTCGTCGCGAACGGCGAGTGGCTGTGGACGATGGCCCGGACGTCGGGCCGCGCGGCGAACACCGCGACGTGGAGAGCCAGCTCGGAGCTCGGCCGGCGGCGGCCCTCGGATGGCGCGCCGTCGGCCTCGACGATCACGATGTCGTCGGCGGTCATTTCCTCGTAGTCCATCGTCGAGGGCGTGATCGCGATTCGGCCGTCGGGCAGGCGCGCGCCGACGTTGCCGGACGTGCCGACCGCGAGACCGCGCGTCCGGACAGCCCGGCCCACCCGGACGATCTCGGCACGGACCGCCTCGATCCCGGCCCGAACGGCCTCGGCCTCGGTGGTCACCGGCCGGGCTGGCCCCCGGCGCCGTCGGGCGCAGTGGAGAAATCGAGGCGCATGAGGATCCGCGGCCGCCGGTCGCTGTGGGCGGAGGTTTCGACGACGCGCCGGAAGCCCGCCTTCTCGAACATCGAGGTCACGCCGACGTAGCCGAAGTTGACGTCGACCCGCCCGCCCCCGGGGTCGATCGGATACCCCTCGAGGCCCGGGGCGCCGGACCGCCGGGCGAGCTCGATCACGCCGTCGAGGAGAGCGGCCGCGACGCCCCGCCGGCGGTAGCCGACCCGCACGTTGAAGCAGAGGATCGACCAGACGGCCCGGTCGTCGATCGTCGGGATCGTCCGGGAGTGGATGAGGCGGGGCAGGCTGGGACGCGGCCCGAAGCCGCACCAGCCGGCGACCCGGCCATCGACGTAGGCGAGCATGCCGGGCGGGGGATCGTCGTTCTCGATCTGAGCCCGGAGCGTCGACCGGCGGGCGCCCGGCTCCGCCTCGCCGTAGCCGACGGCGCGGCCGCGCGGCGCCTGGCACCAGCAGCCCCGGTCGCCGTTCCCGCCGAGGATGGTCACGACGTCCGGCCAGCGATCGGGCGTCGCGGGGACGACCTCGATCGCCCCGTGTTCGCGTGGCGGATCCGCGCCGGCCTCGGACCGCGCCGGCGGCGTGGGCGGCGGCGCGGCCCGGCGCGGGCTCATGCCCCGGCGGCGGCGAGGCTCTGGTCGAGGATGCCGAGCGCCCGCTCGACCTCGTCGGCCGTGGTCACGAGGGGCGGGATGATCCGGACGACGTTGACGTATGTCCCGGCGGTCAGGACGATCAGGTGGCGATCGAGCGCCGCGGCCTGGACCTTCTTCGTGATATCCGGGTTCGGGACACGGCCGTCACCCTCGCCCGGCTTGACGAACTCCAGGGCGAGCATCAGGCCGAGCCCGCGGACGTCGCCGATCGAGCGGTACTTCGGGGCGAGCGCACGGAGGCCGGCGAGGAACTGGGCACCGCGCTCCCGGGCGTTGGCGACCAGGCCTTCGTCCTCGATGACATCGAGCGTCGCGTTGGCCGCGGCGCAGGCCACGACGTTGCCTCCGTAGGTCCCGCCGTGGGAGCCGGGGGGCAGCATGTCGAGGATGCTGCGCTGGGCGAGGATCCCGCTCAGCGGCAGCCCGGACGCGATTCCCTTGGCCATGACGAGGATGTCCGGCTCGACATCCCAGTGGCGAACCGCGAACAGCTCGCCGGTCCGTCCGAACCCGGTCTGGACCTCGTCGGCGATCAGCAGGATCCCGTGCTGGCGGGTGATCTCGCGGAGCCGCGGCAGGAACGCGGGCGGTGGGACGAGGTAGCCGCCCTCGCCGAGGACCGGCTCGACGATGACCGCCGCGACGTGCTCGGGGTACACGTACTGGTGGAACGTCAGGTCGAGCTGGGCCTCCCAGTCGCAGGTGCAGTTCGCATCCGGGGCATGAGCGCCGCCGGGCGCGCGGTAGCAGTACGGGTAGGCGGTGTGGTAGACGGAGCCGGGGAGCGGCTCGAAGTGGCCGCGATACACGTCCTTGGCCGTCGTGAGGGCCATCGTCTGGCCCGTCCGCCCGTGGTAGCCGTAGCGAAAGCCGAGGATGACCGGCCGGCCCGTCGCGATCCGGGCGAGCTTGATCGAGGCCTCGACCGCTTCCGCGCCGCTGTTCGACAGGAATACGCCCCAGCCGTCGCCGGGCAGGACGTGGCGAAGCCGCTCGTACAGGCGCAGGCCGGCCTCGTGGTAGAGGATGTTCTGCTGCCCGTGGAGGAGCTTCGCGGCCTGCGCCTGGACCGCCGCAACCACGCGCGGGTGGGCGTGGCCGGTGTTCGTCACGCCGATCCCCGACGTGTAGTCGAGGTAGCGCTCGCCGTCGGTCGTGATCAGCCAGGAGCCCTCGCCGCGGTCGACCGTGAGGTTGGTGATCCGGCCCCACACCGGCGGCACGACCGAGCGGTCGGGGAGGGGACTCGACGGCTCAGGGTCCGTTTCGGCCGGGCGGCTGGCGAGATCGGTCATGACGAAGGCTCCTTCGGGCGCCCGGCGCGGGCTCGGGACTCGATGACGGGTCGGCGACTCGGTGCTGGGCTCAGGACTCGATGACGGCCGCCGGCGTGAAGTCGCGGGCGGCGACGCGGCGCTGCCAGATCGTCGTCAGGATGACCAGCAGCACGGCGGACACGAAGATGATCGTCCCGATCACGTTGACCTGGACGGGGATGCCGCGGAGCTGGGCCCCGTAGATGTAGAGCGGGAACGTCTGGGTCGCGCCCGAGGTGAAGCTCGTCACGACGTAGTCGTCGATCGAGAGGCTGAACGCGAGCAGGGCCGCGGCGACGACTCCCGGCAGGATCAGGGGGAAGGTGATCTTCCAGAACGTCGTCCACTCGTTCGCCCCGAGGTCCATCGCGGCCTCCTCGAGGTGGCGCGGGAAGCCGGCCAGACGCGCCTTCACCGTCACGACGACATAGCTGATGTTGAACATGATGTGGGCGATCACGATCGTCCGGATGCTCAACGGGTACAGCAGGCCCTCGGGGAGGAATGGCAGCTGGACCGACGCGATGAACGAGGTCAGGAGCGACGCTCCCAGCACGATCTCCGGCGTCGACATCGGCAGGAAGATGAGCAGGTTGGTCGCGTTTCGGCCACG
>Ga0134124_10003257_pt1 | contig 13049 bp, 9 predicted proteins | sample KB304_FD_96880 | JGI IMG/M metagenome (GOLD analysis project Ga0134124, IMG submission 96880) | Terrestrial soil microbial communities without Nitrogen fertilizer from Kellogg Biological Station, Michigan, USA - KB3-0-4 | ecosystem: Environmental > Terrestrial > Soil > Unclassified ... | reverse complement strand
CGTGGATCTTGCGCTTCCCTTCCCAATCGACGGTCGGCTGACTGATGCCATCGACAAACCCAAACGGTTCAACCTTGCCCAGGTAACTGGTGTCGAGACGTTCCAGCACTTTGAAAGCAACGTCCCATGACGCGCCTTTGAACTCAGCTTCACACTGGTCCATCGCGCCTTCTTCGCCATACATCATGATCGCCAGGTGGGGTATGTCATCTGGCCGGCCCCAACGCCAATTGTCCGGATGGTTCGTGCCGAGATCTCCAAGACGTCGAGAACGACTCTCGTCTCCGGACATGCCCGAACAGAACTCCGGCGCAAATGCATCGCGCATCTCACCGGGAACGTCGAGCTCCTTGAGTCCTTCGTACGTGAAAGCGACTTGCAGAGCAGTTTCGGGTGGCGGCTTCAACGTGCGTGCAGTCGTGACGTGCGCAGCACTGAGCCACGCGCGCGCAGCCGCCTTGTCTTGTATGCGCACGAGGTAGAAGTACGCGCGGTGCATATCGCCAAACCCAAAGCGCACCAAACCCTGCACGTCATCAAAATCAACCTGGCTCATCACAGTAGCTCCAGCCATTGCCCGGCTTCGGCGTTCGTCATCGATCCTTGTTCGAGTCCGCTGCGGATTCTGGCGTTTCGGAGTAGATCGTAATTGGTGAGACCCGCGTGGCCGTTGTACCAAACCTCCGTCGGCAGCTCGTGTCGTCGAATGAAGTATTTGAACTTCTGCTCGTCCTTCGCGCCCTGAAAGAAAAGCCAGTTCGTGCGCGGGTAGCCGATTCCATTACTGAAGACAACATTCAATCCAAATGCGACTTTGTTGATGAAGTCGTCCATGTAACTTTCGAGGCTGCCGTCGTAGTTACTGCAAAAGACGAGGCGTTGCTTGTCGTCGATAAACACCCAGCGCGCGAAATGGATTGACGGCACGCGCGCGAGATAACCGCGCGTGTAGATGTGCCGCGTGGTGTACTCGATCAGCCACAGAAGAATCACGAGCAACCAGCGACGGAACAGTCCGGGTTTCAAACTACCCATGGCCGTGAATTGGTTCGTGACGCCGTAGTCTTCGAGCCTCGCCAAACTGTTCACGTGTGCAGCCGCAGGCCGGGGCGCAATTTCCATGTCGCTCTTTTCACGCCGGCGCAGTTGGATCACAAAGATCGGCAGATAGAGAAGGAACAGTGGCGTGAAGAAGAGCAACACAAGTGGCACGAAGATCAGGTTGGCCAGGTTCTTCAGCCGCCACGACAGCGGGGCTTTGCCGAGTGCGGTTAATGTGAGGCTTCCGTCTTTGAGTTTCTGCGCGACGAATTGTTGCGCGCCGCGGCGTACTTCCTCCGGCGAAGTGTTCTGATACTGCGATCCATTCCCGAAGTAACACTCCAACTCCTGCGACAGAGCACTCTCTTCGCGGATCTGCTGCATGCTGCGACCGATCCAGTTGTTGTACATTGTCGCATTGGGGTGCTCGTGCTGTTTCATCCAGTTGACAAGATCCGTGCCGGGCTTGAAGTCACTGCAGTACGAGAAAATCTTTTGCAAGCCATTGCCGGCGAGCGCCACCATTTTCCTGCGAAAGCGATCTGCATCGCCGTCGAAGTCAGCAAGAAACGCGAGGGACAGCGGATAATTCCGGCGTGGCAGACCGTACGCAGTCGTAATGTCGTCGAGCGTTTGATCTTCAAGCACGACGATGCGCGCGAAGTGCAACTCTTCGAGCTGGCCAAAAGGAATCAGTGCGTTATTGGGATCAGCCGTTCCCGGCGCACTGTTCATGGTCGCGAGTAAACTTCGCAACTCGTCCGTGCGCTTGACGTCGAGTGGTGCGACCACCATGAAACTCGATTGAGGCGTCATCTCGATGTGCGGTTGTGAAGAATTCTGTTGTGAGTCCTCGACTGTTACTTATTGCGGCGGCGGGAACTCGAGCGAAAAATGAATCAGCGGTTTTTCGCCCCAGTAGACGCGTCCGAGATACATGTTGGGTCCGATCAGCCGGATCTCATCTCGAATCCAGCGCGCGACTAACGAAGTATCGGAATAATCGAGAACGATGCATTCTTTTTGATCGTACCAGCTTGGTCCTTTGTAGACTTTTGCGATGATGGCGCTCAGTCCGAAATGAGTGATGCGGTTTCTGAGTACGCCATTTTGCGCGTCGAACGTCTTTCCCTGCCATGCAAAAAAGCTGACGAAGTTAGCGATGTCGTCGCTGAACTTTGTGCCGTTGGCAACGATGGCGGTGCCTTTCGCCTGCCCATCAGGAATATTTCCAACGGTCCCTTCGCCGAAGAGCTGGTCAAGCTCCGTGTCTGTCATGTTGAGTAATTCCTCAACGGTGTGAGCCATTTGATGCCTCCTTAAATCAGTGAACGTGCGAGGATGGCGGCTGCTGCCCTGACTGACCTTGAATGCTGCAAACAATATGTAGAGAGTCGCGGTTTGTCAACGTTTTGCGCTACACGGCCAGACATCTCGATCTATATGCACTGGGGCACACAAATTGTTTCATCGTTTGTGTTTTTGTGTACCTCACTCCCTCTCTGCGAGGATTACGTCAGCGGCTTTTTCGCCGATCATGTAGATGGAGCTGACGATGAAGAAGCCGGGGATGCGTGGAAAGATGGAGGCGTCGACGACGCGCAGACCCTGCGTGCCGTGGACGCGGAAGTTCGAGTCGAGGACGCCGTTTTGTTCGCGTGGTCCAATCGCACAGGTGCAGGACGCGTGATGGCCCCACGCGTTTTCGCGCACAAACGCGTTTAGATCTTCGACGCTTTCACACTTGGGACCAGGAATCTCTTCAGTCACGACTAAGTCGTCCTGCTGAAGCTTGGCAGTCAGTTTACGAACGAACTGAATTCCCTCCACCACTGCCGCCAGATCTTCTTCGCCACCTTCTGCAAAGTAATTGAAGTTGATCTGCGGCGTATCGCGTGGATCGGCTGAGCGCAATGTGACGCAGCCTTTTCGATTTCTCGTGTGTGCCTTGAGAATTACCCACGTCAGGTAATTAAGACTGTGAGGAAACAGCGCCGAATAACCCGGGAAATAGCCTTTGAACTGCGCCAGCAAAGCCATGCAGAACAGATCAGGCAACCGATCATCAGCATGGCGCGAACGATTGAACATCGTGAGCACGGCGCCGTTGGTTGCGTAGATTCCCTCGCGCTTGTTGGACCACGCCTGATACTGCGGATCGCTCGTGTCAAACTTCACGTCCTTGAAGAGCGCCCAATCATCTCTCATGCGATTGACGACTGCGACTTCATAACGATCCTGCAAATTCGCCCCCACGCCCGGCAGCTCGACGCGAACCGGAATTTTATTGTCCTCAAGCACCTTGCGCGGACCAATGCCGGAAAGCATCAGCAGTTGCGGCGTATTGAACGTGCCGCCCGCGAGAATCACTTCGCGCGAAGCATACAAACGGCGCACTTCACCCGGTTCGTCGCTCGGTTGTGCGTGCGCTCGATACAGGCGCCGGCCCTTGAGATACTCAACTCCAATCGCTCGATTCTGACCGTCAAACAAAACGCGCGTCGCCAGCGCGTTGAGCTCAAGCCGCAAACGATCCGGATACTTGCACGCCACCTCGATCAGGCGCTCGCGCGTTCCCGTGCGCGCGTGATTGCTGGTGGACAAGGGCACGTAGCGCAAACCAATGGAGTTTCTCTCCACCAGCCGCCAGTCGTTCGGATCCAACTGCCCCTGGAAAAACCAGCGCACGCGTTTCAACTTCTCGCCAATATCGTCAAACGCTTCGAGACCCGACTCGAGCATCACGTGGGCCAACGTCCGATTGCGCAACGACGACATCGGAATCGCTTTCTCGGTGCGCAGCCATCCTTTCCAACCATGACGCGTCGGATTGAATCCGATCTTCGCGAGAAAACGATGCAACCTGCGGTGATGACAGTTCTCGATCTTCTCAAAGTACTTCCGCATGTTGCCGGCTTTCCAGCTCGCATCACCCGTAAGCTTTGCGATGTAATCCCAGTCAGCGTTGTGCGGATAGATAAGGATCATCGCGTTGTGCGCAGTGCAGCCGCCGAGCGTGCCCGCGCGCGGATACAACACTCCATCAACAGGTCGCCCGTTGTATTCAGCGCTGTACTTCGGATCGAGTTTCTGGAAGTCAGTGTCTTCGTAGTGGCGGACGAAAAAGTCCCACTTCATCGACTCATTTTCTGACGCGAATGCGTGAAAGGCGGGAACATCGTAATCGCAAGGTAAGCGGCCTTCGGCCGAAACAGCATCGCCGCCGGCAAGCTCCTTCGCATCACCACCGGCCTCGAGCAGTATGACTTTGCGTCCAGTTTCGGCGAGGCGAGCGGCAACTGTTCCACCACCAGCGCCTGAGCCGACGACGATGTATTCACAGTCAGCTTGCTGTTGGGTTACACTACGAAAGCTCTCACTATCTCTGTCTTGTTTTTGATCCAACATTGCACAGAATAGACCATGTTCCGCTCAATTAGCACTGTTAAAGCCGACCTAGCACAGGCGGAGTTCGGTATAACCGGCAAGGGCATCGTTTGGGCCGTTCTCGGTACGGGTGTAAGCAGCACGCATCCTCACTTTCAGCGTTATAAAAATCTCAAGTTGCCCAAACCTCTTTACCACATGGACTATTCGAACAGCAGGAAAAAGATTACCAAGTCTGAACGACGAGATATGTACCAGGATCGACTGGAGCTGTCGGACTTGTTGGCTGATAAACGATTCCGGGTTTCCGTCCCCGTCGATAGGAGAGGGTACGGAACCGCCGTCGCAGGAATAATTGCCGGACAGAGCAATGATCGCGATTACGTAATGAAAGGGCTGGCGCCGGAAGCTAAAATATCTAATCAACTCTGGAGTGGTGGTGGTGGTGACGAGCTCCGGAAACCACGCCTATGACTCGAACCGGGATGCGTCCGTTAAAGGAGGCATTACCGATCCCGGCAATGCTGAGTTGATGGCAATCACGGTTGGCGCCACTCATAGAACGTCTCCTCTCGTCTATGGTCCATCATATTTCTCCGCGCGTGGACCGACGGGGCCGTTGAGCGCGAGGCAAAAGGCACGACTAGAATAGTTCCGGTGCGCATCCGGCCAGTCGACCTGGAGGGAACCATAGTTGGAAAGCTCCAATTACTGCCATCAGAGGGAAAGCCCATTACGAGCTTCAGAGATGCGCACGAGGGATGGGCCGAGACGACCGCTCAGTTACGTGTCATTGCACAAAAAATGCGGGAAAAGAAACCTTGATCTTGATCACACCGCGATAGTTAAAGTAAACGATTCACTTCCTGGGCCAACTTTTCCGGAGCTTCCAGATCGACAAAGTGACCTACACCCGGCAACGGTCGCACCTCTACTTCGCAACCTGCATCAATGCCGCTCTTGAACGCGACCTTTGAAGACAACGCTCCGTCTTCCATGCCCCAAACCAGTGTGACAGAAGTCGTGATCGGGTTTTTATACACCGCCTCGAGACGCGCACGTTTTTTTGGTGTGAACTGTGTGCTCACCATCTGGCGGTAAAAATCGATCGCCGGCCGCATGTCCGCTGCTCTCTGAAATCGCGCGACCATCTCATCAACAATTTCTCGGTTCATAGTTCCCTTTTGGCCTTCCCTCGAGGTGAAGGACCACCTCAGTATTTTTCGACCGAGAGAGCTCGCGATAAATGCTTCCGGGATCCACGGCAGTTCGAAAAAAGGCACCCAGGGAATTCGGAAAGTCTGCCAGTCTTCGAAATGGAAGACTGCACGAACGAGCGTTTTTGGATGCGTACAGTTAACTACCACCAGCCGGCGAATCAGAGGCGAGTAGCGATGCGCAAAAATCCAACCGAGTGCGCCGCCCCAATCATGTGTGACAAGCAGTGGGCGATCAAGATGCAGCGCTTCAATCAAAGCTTTTACGTCGTCAGTCAGTGTGAAAACATCGTAACCGGTGCGCGGTTGATCGGTGCCCGGATAACCACGAAGATCGGGAGCATAGATGCGCGCCTGTGGCAGCGTTTGCATCAATGGTCGCCAACTCATCGAGCCTTCAGGAAACCCATGCAGACAAAGGATCGCAGGTCCATTCTCGGCGCCAGAGACAGCGACACGGAAGGAGATGCCGTTGGCCTGTACGTGAAGATGTTCGATAGTTGAGGTCAAGAGGAGTACCTCCAAAGATCAGTTGAGCGCGTTAACTCTAAGCAAATAACAGTATCGTGTCCAGATCTCCCTCTGGTCGGTAGTGCCATAGTTTGAGTTTCTTCTCTGTGCAACCTCTGTGTCTCTGTGTCTCTGTGGTGAATATTTGCCAAGAATTACTTAACCACAGAAGACACAGAGATTGCACAGAGAATCCAAATTAGGACCATACGCTGGTCCGGCCGCGAATGGTGATAGACTTTGCCTTTTACGGCAAGGAGCGATATGTCCACGAAACTTGGACCACGCCTCAACGATGCGATTATCAGTTTGGTGACGCTCGAGCATCGCTTCGATCCTTACTTCCGCGATGCGTTCAACTCGTTGTTCCAGCGGCCGATCGTCGAAGTCGCTCAACTACTGCTGCGGATTTTCCATCGAAACCCGGAAACTCGTTTGTGCCAGGAAATCCCTTTGCCCGAGGAGGCCGCGATTACTTCAGGGATTACTGAGGCGATGTCACAGTACACGAGGCGCGAGTATGACGGGCGAATTGCAGAGCGGGCCGGCAATACGAAGACGTACGGCGTCGTCCGTGCCGAGTTTCGCGTGCGCGAAGACATTCCCGCGGCTTACAAACACGGCGTATTCGCACAACCCGCAACCTATCCAGCATGGATTCGATTCGGCGGGCCTGGTCCATCGTCGCCGCCCGACATCGCAGACAGCGGAATTCTCAGTATCGGGATCAAGCTCATGGGTGTCCCCGGAGAGAAGCTGCTGCCTGATGAAAAAGCGACGCAGGATTTTATGGGGATCAGTTGTCCGACGTTTACGACGCCGAACATCGTCGAGAACTTAAAACTTCAAAAACAGATCTACGCGCGCACGCCGGTGTTCTATTTTCTGAATCCGTTTGATTCGCATGTTCTCGACATGACGATGCAAGGCATTTACGCGCGCATGAATCGCAGCCCGCTCGAGGTGGGTTACTGGAGTTGCGTGCCGTTTCTGCTCGGCGAGGGAAAGGCGATGAAGTATTCAGTTCGTCCCTGTTCGAAGCGGAAGACGAAGATCCCGTGGGATCCGCCTGACGACTGGTTGCGCCAGTCGCTGGCCCAAACGCTTTCGGAGACGGATGTCGACTTGGATTTCATGATTCAGTTGCAATCCGATCCGAAGAGAATGCCGATCGAGGATGCGTCGATCGAGTGGCCCGAGCGGTTGTCGCCTTTCGTTCCGGTTGCGAAAATAGTTATTCCGAAGCAGGGCTTCACATCGCCGGCTCAGACGGTGTTCGCGCGACAACTCTCGATCAATCCGTGGCACTCCATTGCGGAACATCGTCCACTCGGAAATCAGAATCGTGCGCGCCTCATGATTTACTCAGAGCTCTCGCGGCTGCGACAATCAATGAACCGCGAGCCACACATTGAGCCGACCGGAACCGAGCGGTTTTGAGTTCACGGGAACGATGAAGTAAGCTCTTATCGCTCTTGCACTCAGCAGTAGACCTGTTATAGATAACAACACCCAAGCTCGCCTGACTTTCGTGGGGGTTCTATGCCTGAACCAGCTACCTCGATCAATATCTTCATCTCCTACGCACATGAAGATCGGGAACTCTGTGAGCGGCTGATCGCGCACCTCAGTAATCTGAGACGACAAGGCATAATTTCGGATTGGTATGATCGTCAGATCGGTCCCGGTCAAGTTTGGGAGGTACAGATCCAGGAGCGGCTCGCTTCTGCAAAAATCATTCTTTTGCTGGTGAGTGCCGACTTCATGGCGTCAGATTATGTCAATGACGTCGAAGTCGCCACTGCAATGGCGCGGCATAATGCGAAAGAGGCAATCGTTATACCCGTTATCCTGAGTCCTTGTGATTGGACAGGCGCGCCCTTTAGCGAACTTCAAGCTTTACCAGATTGCGCGCTTCCCGTTACCACGTGGCCAAATCAGGCAGAGGCGTGGTTGAACGTTGTAAACGGCATCCGAAGGGCCGTCGAGAATCTGTCCGTCTTGCCGGCAAAGCGCGGGCGCGTGCGCGTCGATCAGCGCATGAAGGTGAGCCGGCCGGGAGTCTTCAGGTATCTCCTCGATCGGTATCTTCCGTCGCTGCACCGGCTGCTCAGCAATCTGGGCACGCTCAGCAAGCCGCCAGAGACTGACGTTCTCAATAATTACCTTCGCGACGCTCGAGCGAATATCGAAAACGACATCAGGCATAAAACCTATATTCCGCTCGCGGGCAAGGAAGTCTCATCCACCCCGCTGCAAGGCGGACCAGGAACAGATCCGTTCGTACCACCGGTGCAGCAAGTAATTCGACAGGTGGTCGGACTCGAACGCGGTGGTGATTCTGCGAGCGCCCAGATTGCGGCTGTAAATCGCACCAGTCATATTATTCGCAACATCATAAAGACGCTGCTCCGATCTATCGAACCATTAGTGCTCCTGGGTGATCCCGGAACAGGCAAGACCATGACGCTGCAACAAACTGCGATGGTCTTGTTCGATTCAGAAATCAAACGAGTTTTTCCGATCGTTACTCTTTATGTTCGGCTCGGCGAATTCTATGTTGAGGGCCCTGTTGGCCCCGAGGAAGTTTGGAGTTACGTCAAAGCTTCCGTCTCACCGCAGATAAGTCCATACCTCGACGCCCTGGACAGCACGAATCGTTTGATCGTGTTGTTCGACGGAATGGACGAGATGAGCCGCGAGCGATATGGCGAACACACGGAGGCGCTCAGTCTGTTCGCGGCCTCTCGGAGAGGTAGAACCAAAGCTCTCTTCAGTTGCCGGATCACGGATTTCAGTCCCAAGTTCATGCACCGGCGACTGGTCCTGCTTCCCTTCAATCACGAACAGATTAGTTTGTACCTGAAACGATACATTCCCTCTTTTCCTATCACGATCGAAGGACAGGCGTGGTCGTTAAGACGATTGGTTCGAGAACTGGTGCGTGGGTCCTTGCCGATGGAGGCAACGAATCCTTTTGTGCTCTGGCTGCTGTGCTATCAACTTCAACAGAAGGGTTCATGGCCTGCGTCCCGAGTAGAACTACTTCGTTATTACATTGAGCAGAATTTTTTTCGTAAGTCTGAAGATTTAGAGGATGAAGAAGGGCGCTTCCCACCTGTCGATCAGGCACTGTCGGCGTGGAGCCTGTTCGCATATACCATCACGTCATTGAACCGAGGAGCTGCTATTGCAGTTCGGACACTCGTCGATGCGAGCAGTGGAAAAGGAATCGATGTAGAACAGATGATCCGAATCGGAAAACGTTGCGGGGTGCTCCAGGAGTCAATGAGTGGAGAAGAAAGGCAGATCCGGTTTGAACACCATCGGTTCCAGGAGTTCTTCACCGCTTTATTCATTAAAGAGAGTGGCGCGCAAATCAACTGGCTCGAGAAACTCGACGCGCCGCGCTGGCAGGAGACGATGGTAAACGTAATCCTGATGGGTGGAGGTGAAGACGCCATCCGGACTCTGGCCGAAGCTATTGAAGCTGAGGTTGATGGGCCGATTAGTGCACTGGTAGACGCTACAAAGTCGCATGCGGTTCCGGAAACGAAATATGAGGAGCAGTTTTGGACAGAAAAGCGCGCGAATGTAGTTAGTTATTCTTTCTCCCGTGAGAGCGAAACTCTTGTTGCAGACCGCATCGAATTAGCATCGCGAATCGTCCGTCAGGCGGGCTCAAGCTCCGCAGTCAAAGCAATACTCACTGAAACACTCAAAAAGGCGGTTAACTTTTTAGCTGAGTACGGAAACCCAATCACGCAGGTCAAGATGATGCGCGCCTGCCAAAATGTTCCGAGCGTCGATCTCATCGAAGTCCTGCAAGGCTCGCTGAAGTCATCAATCAATTGGGTACGAAACCAGGCGCTGATCATAGTTTCGAGCAGTAATCGTGGCGCAGTCGCAGTGGGCTCGCATTTCGCGAGTCAACTCGGATATGACCTCGCAAACGGTCAGTTGCCGGTGAGATTCACAGCCTACTGCAAGGCTGCAGTTGCGTCTAAGCGGGCACGAAACTGGTGGTGCCTCACAGTGGCCACTTTCGCCTACCTGGTCAACTTCTTACTTTTAATTTCAGTTGCGGCAGTGCTGTATTTATTTACCTGGGCGGGACTCGAAATCAACTTTTCATTCTCAATCAATGGGAAGGTTTATATTGCCATCTGCGCCATCCTCGCAACCGCCGCGATTGGACTTGCAGTTAAATTTGATCTCGGGCGCATGTGGATGGCTATTCTCGCGTGTGCCGCGGGGACGGTTTTCTTATCGATGTTTCTACTCGCCGCCCAACGTGGCATAGGCACTCTTATCTTTGCGGTATTTGCATTGTTTGTTCTTGGCGCCGTGCTCACGACGCTTCTCGGCGTGCCCTTGGCAATGGGAATCCATTTTCTTGCGTTATCGATATACCTGGGTGCAACTGCGCCTCTTACAGGTCCGATGCCCTCTTTACGAACTTATTTCGCGGCAGCGTGGCGAAACTGCGGGTACAGAGAGGTTCTCACTACAACAGCGCCAGTCGCCATTGGCGGTGTATTGTTAAGTGGTGTCGGCGGCTTTGCATTGTACGTGATATTCAATATTGGCTCCTGGATTAACCGCGCGTCACATCTTCCTTTTTCATCAGCGGTAAACCTGATACTGATTGTGTGTGCCGTTGGACTGGTAACCGCGGTAATAGTATGGCTAATCCGTCGGGATTTCAGTGCCGTCCGGACAGTTCTAAAGTACATGCTCATAGCGCTCTTGTGGCTGCTTTTTTTCGGGTGGGGCATGCAGTTTGTACTGAGAACGTTGGACAGGCTGACACAGGGTTCTGTGTTGATGGGAATACTGGCGATCCTAATGGTGCTATTAATCGGCATCGGAGTCTTTTACACGTTGTGGCTTTTTCGCAGGAGATTTCAGTTTCTCGTTGTATGGCGAAGAAAGCCACCAACCGCTACCGCGATTTCACCCGACTACTGGAAAATGCAACTGACTGCAGCCGATGCCGACCTCCAACAAATCCTCCTCGCGCAGACAAACCATCAGACATTAGGGCTTCGAGCTGATCAATTTCTCCTGCTGCTCGAAGAAGTTGCAGATTCGATTGAACTGGAACCCGCGCTCAGCACGTACTGGGACAAGCGTGATCGGCTCGAACAGGTGCTGAAACAGGAGCGTCAGGGTTAACGCGAACACTTCTTACCCTTCGGCCCTTGCCTGACGGCCCACATCACGAGTTATTCTTAAGCGCGCTCAGGACTAGGTTCAATCCTTATCGGATGTTAGCGAGCTGACCTATGAAAACCCTCCTCCTACTATTTCTCATCGCAGCGGCTTGCGCCACGTACGCTGTTCCTCAATCCGGAAGACGAATTGCCCCGGGAGCAGTGCCGAGTGCGCCGATTCAACCGCCACTGACTCCGGAGCCGGAAGTCGCGCCGCCTAAACCCGCTCCGGCTGTGTTGACGTTCGTGCCTGAAAAAATAATGGATCGACGTATCACCTCACTCGACAACAAACACTTTCGTCTCGCCGACTTCCAGGGGAAAGTTTTGGTGATCAATTTGTGGGCGTCATGGTGTGGTCCATGTCGCCGAGAAGTTCCGGAGTATGAAGAGGTACGCAAAGCCTTCCTGGGCCGCGACGTGGAATTCATCGGATTGACGGCTGAAGATCCCGCAGACTCGTCTCAGCAAGTCAACAAGTTCGTTCGCCAGACTAATTTCAGTTTCCTGATTGGCTGGGCCGATCGCGAACTGGCGCGGACTTTAATGAATGGCCGTGGCTCGATTCCACAGACTCTGGTGATCGACGCCCAGGGAAACATCATCAACCATTGGGTTGGTTACGCTCCGAGACGCAGTGGCGCCCGCTTGAGAGAAGCAATTGAAAACGCTTTGAAGTAAGAATGATCTTATTAATTCTTATCTGTTTGTTTACGACGCAACTATTCCCGTCCAGTTAACAAACCCAAAGACGTCGCACCAAATTAATTCCTTACTTCACCGTCACTACCTTCACCTCTACATCGTCGCCCTTCACAGTGAAAACGATATAGTGATTAGCAGCAAGACAGTTCTTACTCGATTTGCTGGGACATTTATCAAGTGGGGCACCAGCACCTCTCGTTACGAGGTAACCCGGACCATCCTTTGAGGGATCTTTTCTCTTCGGCGGGTTGCGAGTATGGCCGCTGGCGTTGAAATAAATGTGTTCGTGCGCGGCAATGACGTACGAAACGTTATGATACTTTGCGAAAAGTTTTTCGAGCTCGTCGGCGTTTTCTTTATTCAGTCGCGAGCCTGCTTTCGCCGGCTTGATCGGATGATGCATGAACACAAAAATGTGGGCCTTGTGCTTGTTCGCCTCGAGGTCAGCCTTCAATAACTCTATTTGCTTTGAACTGACGAAACCCGGATCGAGCTTCAAGTTTTTGCCAACCACTTTGCCGGGCGATCTCACCACCAACTGCGTTGGGACTTCCTCCGTGTCAACTGCGATAAAGCGCGAGTTGCCGTAGTCGAAGGCGCCATACGGCGGCGCATCTTTCGGATACTCCATCATCTCGAGATAGAGTTGCTGCATCTCCGAGTCCGGAGTTTCAATGGTCTCTTTACCGTTTTTATCGACTCTATCCATCTCATGGTTTCCCGGTGAATTGAAAATCGGCACTCCAGCAGTTGATGCAATGCGAAAAAATTCTTTGTATTGGTTCATCAAGTGCGTGCGATCCATTTTCTTTCCGACAATCCTGAATCCGCCGATTGTGTCGCCGGCCCACAGCATGAAGACGGGGTTAAATTGTTTAGCGTCGTTGAGAATCTGAGCGAAGATCGGAGGCTGTGTGACTTTGCCGCCGTTGGGACGATTATCTCCGGCAGCGATAAAAGTAAACTCCGTCTG
>Ga0134124_10003256_pt1 | contig 13055 bp, 9 predicted proteins | sample KB304_FD_96880 | JGI IMG/M metagenome (GOLD analysis project Ga0134124, IMG submission 96880) | Terrestrial soil microbial communities without Nitrogen fertilizer from Kellogg Biological Station, Michigan, USA - KB3-0-4 | ecosystem: Environmental > Terrestrial > Soil > Unclassified ... | reverse complement strand
TCGGCTCGGCGCTGATCGTCGGCGAGCGGCCGAACCTCACCGACATCACCGGCTTCGCCCTCATCTTTGCGTCGGCAGCGACCGTGCTGCTGCAGCCGAACGTGAAGCACGACGAATTGCCGGAATAGAAAATGTCATTGCGAGGATCGCAGCCGACGAAGCAATCCAGAGCTAGTGGTCACAGTCCTGGAGTGCTTCGCTTCGCTCGCAATGACGTAATCAATAAAAACTCATCGGGTCGACATCGACCTCGAGCTTCACATTGCCTTTGGCCTTCGGCGCGTTGCTCAGCCATTCGCGCAGATACCAGGACAGATCGTAAGCGCGTGGCGATTTGACCAGCAGACGGAAGCGATGGCGTCCCCGCACCACCGCGATTGGCGCCTCCGCCGGCCCCAGCACGCGCACGGTATCATCCTTCGGCGCGCATGAGACCAGCGCGCGGCCGTAGCCTTCCGCCGCGTGCCGCTCATTGGCGGAAATGACCAGGCTCGCCAGCCGTCCGAACGGCGGATAGCCGCTGCGCTCGCGCAGTTCGATTTCGGTCGAATAGAATGCGTCGCGGTCGCCCGATATCAGCGCCTTCATCACCGGATGCTCCGGCTGATGCGTCTGCAGCAGCCCGATGCCGCGGCCTTCCTCGCGTCCGGCGCGGCCGATCACCTGATGCAGAAGCTGGAAGGTGCGCTCCGCCGCACGCGGATCGCCGTTGCCGAGGCCGAGGTCGCCGTCGACGATGCCGACCAGATTGAGCTTGGGGAAATGATGGCCCTTGGCGACGAGTTGCGTGCCGACCACAATATCGAAGCGTCCCTGCGCCACATCGTCCAACTCACTGCGCAGCCGCTCGACCGACTCAACGAGATCGCTCGACAGCACCAGGATGCGCGCCTCGGGAAACAGCTCGTTCGCCTCCTGCTGCAGCCGTTCGACGCCGGGGCCGACCGCGGCGAAGCTGTCCGCAGCGTGGCAGTTCGGACACTCGGCCGGCGGCGGCATGTTGTAGCCGCAGTGATGACAGACCAGCCGCCGCTTGAAACGATGATCGACCAGCCAGGCATCGCAATTCGGACAGTGCAGGCGAAATCCGCACGCGCGGCATAAGGTGAGCGGTGCGTAGCCGCGGCGATTGAGGAACAGCAGCGCCTGCTCGCCACGTTCGAGCGAAAGCTGCACCGCTTCGGCGAGCTTGCCCGAGATGAAGCGTCCGCGCGGCGGGCCTTCGCGCCGCATGTCGATCGCCTCGATCTGCGGCATCAGCGCACCGCCAAAACGCTCGGGCAAATGGATCCGCTTGTAGCGGCCGCGCCGCGCGTTCACCTCCGATTCGACCGACGGCGTCGCCGAGGCCAGCACCAGCGGGATTTTCGCCGCCCGCGCCCGCACCACCGCCATGTCGCGCGCGTGGTAATGCGCGCCGTCCTCCTGCTTGTAGGCGGGGTCGTGCTCTTCATCGACCACGATGAGGCCGAGCTCGGCGTAAGGCAGAAACAGCGCCGACCGCGCGCCGACCACGACGCTCACGTCGTTGTCCGCCACCGCTTCCCAGGTGCGCGCGCGGGTGCGCGGCGTGAGCTGCGAATGCCATTCCGCCGGACGCACGCCAAAGCGCTCCGTAAAACGATCGAGGAACTGGCCGGTGAGCGCGATCTCCGGCATCAGGATCAGCGACTGCCGCTTGCGGCGAATGTTTTCGGCGACGCCTTCGAAATAGACAGCGGTCTTGCCCGAACCGGTGACGCCGTCGAGCAGCGTCACGGTGAAACCGCCCTGCTCCACCGTCGTACGCAGGGCGTCGGCCGCCGCCAACTGAGTCAGCACGAAATCCGGCTTGGCGAAGGCAGGATCGGGCTGGCGCGCCACCGGCTCCGGCGCCAGCACCACCGTTTCCAGCGTGCCCTCGTCGATCAGCCCGTCGATCACGCCGGCGCTGACGCCCGCCTCCTGCGCGGCTTCGGCTTTGGAGCGCAACAGACCGTCGGACAGAGTGCGCAGCGCGCGCATCCGCGCCGACGTCATCCGTTGGGGCGGCGGACCGGTGAGCCGCACGCCGACGCGCTCGCGTCCGGGACCGAGATGTTCGGCGCGGCGCAACGCCATGCGCAGCACGGTGCCGCGCGCGGTCAGCGTATAGCTCTCCATCCAGTCGATGAACTGGCGCAGCTCGGTCTTCAGCGGCGGCAGGTCGAGCTTGCCGACGACGTCCTTCAGGCGATTGTGCAGGCGCGGATCGGGCGTCGCGTTCTCGGCCCAAACCACGCCGGTGGTTTCGCCGCGCGCGCCGAGCGGCACGCTGACGACGTCGCCAGGCGCAAGATCGAGCCCGGCCGGCACCCGATAGGAATAAGTCTGGTCGAGCGCCACCGGCACGAGAACGTCGACAACACGCGTGCTCATTATAATTGTGTAGGCCGATTCCGCGCGGTTAAGGAAGGGTGAAGAAACCCGCCTTACGCTGCGGTCCATGCCCGCGCAAACGCCAATCGCCCCCGACGTCGCCGCCGAAATCGCCGGCTGGCTGCGCTTTCTCGGCGCCGAAAAGCGCATGTCGCCGAAGACGCTGGAGGCCTATGAGCGCGACGTGCGGCAGTTCCTCGGCTTCCTCGCCGAACATCTCGGCGGCAGGCCGACGCTCAAAGCTCTCGCCAAACTGACGCCGGCCGACGTACGCGCCTTCATGGCGGCGCGGCGCGGCGACGGCGCCGGCAACCGCACGCTGATGCGCGGGCTTGCCGGCGCGCGCTCCTTCGCGCGTTACCTCGAGCGCAACGGCAAAGGCAAGGTCGGCGCCTTGAGCGCGGTGCGCACGCCCAAGCTCGCGCGTAGCCTGCCGAAGCCGCTCACCGTTTCCGCCGCCAAGCGCATCGCCGACACAGATTTGCGCGCGGGCGAGACGCGCGAACCCTGGGTGCTGGCGCGCGACGCCGCCGTGCTCGCGCTTCTTTATGGCTGCGGGCTGCGCATTGCCGAAGCGCTGTCGCTGCGGCGCAAGGATATGCCGAAAGGCGACGTTCTCAGGGTCACCGGCAAAGGCAACAAGACACGCATGGTGCCGGTGCTGCCGCAGGTCGGCAAACTGATCGCCGACTATGTCGCGCTCTGCCCGCTGGACTTGCCGGACGACGGGCCGCTGTTCGTCGGTGCGCGCGGCGGGCCGCTCAGCCCGCGCATCGTACAGTTGACCATGGAACGGCTGCGCGGCGCACTCGGTCTGCCCGATTCCGCGACCCCGCATGCGCTGCGGCATTCTTTCGCGACGCATCTGCTGGCGCGCGGCGGGGACCTGCGCGCGATCCAGGAACTGCTCGGCCACGCCTCGCTGTCGACCACACAGATTTATACGGCGGTCGATACCGAACGGCTGCTCGAGGCCTATGCCAGCGCGCATCCGCGCGCCTGACCTGCCTACGACAGGCGCCGCACCCCCTTGCGGGCCGGCACCGGTTGGCCCCATCGTCAGCCCCTGATTCATACGGGCCTGGGAGGGCGACATGAGCCACGGCGTTCATGCGGTTCAGCACGAAGTCGAGCATCAGATCGAGCACGAGGGGCACGGCGGCGGCGGCCATGACGGCGGCCACGACAAGCAGAACAAGCGCATCGCGCTGGTCATTTCGGTGCTGGCGCTGATCCTCGCCTTTTCCGAAACCTTGGGCAAAAGCGCGCAGACCTCGGCGCTCAACTTCCAGATCGAAGCCTCCAACCTGTGGAATTTCTTTCAAGCCAAGAACATCCGCCGCACGATGACCATCGTCGCGGGCGAAATGGCCAAGATCGACGCCACTGCCGCCACGACAGAGCCGCACAAGGCGGCGATCGCCAAGCAGATCGACGACTGGAACAAGACCGCGGCGCGCTATCGCTCGGAGCCGGAAGCGGGCGACGGCAAAGGCGAAGGCACCGTCGAACTCATGCGGCGCGCCAAGGAGATGGAGCACGAACGCGATATTTCGCTCAACAAGTACCACTATTTCGAATTCGCCTCGGCGGCGCTGCAGATCGGCATCGTGCTGTGCTCGGCCGCCGTCATCACCGGCATGATCGTGCTGGTATGGGTCGCCGGCGGATTAGGCGCGCTTGGACTCATCTTCATGAGCATGGCGTTCTTCTTCCCGCACGTGCACCTCTTGGGTGGGCATTAGAGTCGCATTGATCCGTCATTGCGAGCGAAGCAATCCAGCCTGGATTGCTTCGTCGCTAGCGCTCCTGGCAATGACGTCGCAGGATTATGCCGGCTTGCGTCGGTAGGCGTTGCGCCGCAGCCGTATCAGGCGGCGCAGGAAGCGGCCGGCGCGCTGCGGTTTCATCAACCAGACGAGCTGGCGGATGCGCTCGCGGATCGGCGCGGTCTGCGCATGCGCCCAATCGCGCGCCCACATGAACCAGTCGAACATGCGCTTGAACCACGCCATCTGCAGCAGCTTCTCGCGCGTAACATCGAACACGAAGGCGGTGACGCCGAGCCCCAAAAGCTTGGCTATGACCAGCACGATGCCGGCCGCCAGCCATTGCTTGCTGGCGATCAGAAAGAACGAGAGAAATTTCAGCGGCAGCAGGACGATGAAGGGGACGACGAAGACGATCAGCGTCGCCCAAGGCGGCAGGCTCTCGATGGCGCGCGCCAGACGCGTCTTCAGCCGGTCCCAGGCGATCAGGCTGACCAGCCGCGCGACCAGCGGCTCGAGATGATCCCACAGCCACGCTTCCAGCAGGAAGAGCAGCGCGAGCAGAACCCAGAGCGGGCGGAGCCAGCGGCGCATGGGAGAAACTTAGGGTGACTCCCAGCCGGAAGTAAGGCCGCGTCCTTCCTTCACCTCCCCCTGGAGGGGGGAGGTCGCCAGCCGAAGCCATAAGCGCGTTTACGCGCGTCTTCGACGCGCTATGGCGCCGGCTGGCGGGAGGGGGTGAACTTTCGAGAGTCACCCCACCCCGCTCGCTGCGCTCGCGTCCCTCCCCCTCCAGGGGAGGGTAAGAGTGCGCGTGCTGCGAGGGTTACGACCGCACCCGTCCGCCATCGACGTTGAGCGTCTGCCCGGTAATGAACGCAGCGTCGTCGCTGGTCAGGAACGACACCGCGCCGACCAGATCTTCCGGCTCTTCGACCCGCTTGATCGCCTGAAAGCGATTGGCGACGTCGGCAAACTCGTCGTCCATGGTGGCGAAGCCGGCGCGCGGCGGCCGCGAGGTCGCGCCCGGCGTCTTGGTCAGGCCAGGCTGGATCGCATTCACGGTGACGCCGAAGGCCCCGAGCTCGCTCGCCAGCGCGCGTGTGAAGCCGACGATGCCGAGCTTGCTCGTCACATAGGGCACAAAGCCCGTGACCACCGAGCCGACCGTGCTCGACGAGAAATTCACAATGCGGCCCCAGCCGCGCGCCTTCATGGCCGGGACGAAGGCCATGCTGACCAGAAACGTGCCGTCGAGATTGGTGCCGATGATGCGGCGCCATTCGGCAAAGGTGACTTTCTCCAGCGGGATTTGCGGGAAGATGCCGGCGCAGTTCACCACGATGTCGACGTGGCTGAACTTGGCGTTCACCGCCTTGGCCATGGCGGCAACGGAGTCTTCCGACGATACGTCGCACTTCACGGCGATCGCCTGCCGGCCGGCAGCTTCGACCATCTTCACCGTGGCGCCGGCGTCGGCGATATCGATCGCGGCGATGTCGACACCATCTTCAGCCAGCCGTTTGGCAAACGCCTGACCGAGACCGTTCGCGCCGCCGGTGATGACGGCGACTTTGTCCTTATGCCCTTTGGCCATTTCACTCCCCGAAAATCTTTAATCCGCACAAACTAAATCGGCCTCATGGTGAGGAGGCGCGAAGCGCCGTCTCGAACCATGGGCCGCCCCATCCTTCGAGACGCCCGCTACGCGGGCTCCTCAGGATGAGGGCGGATTATCACATATGAATCGCCCGCTTCGCCACCGCCATGGCGGCTTCCTTTACCGCCTCGGGCAAAGTCGGATGCGCGTGGCAGGTGCGCGCGATGTCCTCGGCGGACGCGCCGAACTCCATCGCCAGCGCGAGCTCGGCGATCATGTTGCCGGCGTCGGCGCAGACGAGTTGCACGCCAAGCACGCGGTCGGTTTTGGCGTCGGCCAGCACTTTCACGAAACCTTCCGATGTCATGTTGACCTTGGCGCGGCCGTTGGCGGTCATCGGAAATTTGCCGGCGGTGTAGGCGATGCCGGCGGCCTTCAAGTCGTCTTCCGATTTTCCGACGGTGGCGATTTCCGGATAGGTGTAGACCACGTTCGGAATGGCGTCGTAGTTCACGTGGCCCGCCTGGCCGACGAGAATCTCCGCCACCGCGACGCCTTCGTCTTCGGCCTTGTGCGCCAGCATCGGCCCGGCGATCACGTCGCCAATGGCCCAGATGCCCGGCACGTTGGTCGCGTAATAATGATCGACCGCGATGCGGCCGCGCTCGTCGAGCTTGACGCCCGCCTCTTTCAGCCCGAGCCCGTCGGTGTAAGGCACGCGGCCGATGGCGACCAGCATGATATCGGCTTCGACCGTCTCCGCCGTGCCGCCCTTGGCCGGCTCGACCTTCACGCGCAGCCGCTTGGCCGACGTGTCGACCGCCGTCACCTTCGACGACAGCTTGAAGGTGATCCCTTGTTTTTCGAAAAGCCGCTGCGCCTGCTTGCGCACCTCGCCGTCCATACCGGGCAGCACGCCGTCGAGGAATTCCACCACCGTCACCTGCGCGCCGAGCCGGCGCCACACCGAGCCCAGTTCGAGCCCGATGACGCCGGCGCCAACCACCAGCAGCGCTTTCGGCACTTCCGGCAGCGCCAGCGCGCCGGTCGACGACACGATGCGCTTCTCGTCGATGTCGATGCCTTTGAGCTTGGCCACGTCGGAGCCGGTGGCGATGACGATCGATTTCGTCTCCAAGACTTGCGTCTTGCCGTCCGCCGCCTTCACCTCGACCTTGCCGGCGGTGAGCACGCGTCCGAGCCCATGGAAGGCGTCGATCTTGTTCTTCTTCAGCAGGAACTCGACGCCTTTGACGTTGCCGTCGACGCCCTGATCCTTGAACGCCATCATCGCCTTCAAGTCGAGTTTCGGCTGCGGAATGCCGATCCCCATCTTGCTGAAGTTATGCCCGGCCTCCTCGAACAGCTCGGAGGCATGCAGCAGCGCCTTCGACGGAATGCAGCCGACGTTGAGGCAGGTGCCGCCGTGCGTCGCGCGCTTCTCGATGACCGCGGTCTTCAAGCCAAGCTGCGCCGCGCGAATGGCGCAGACATAGCCGCCGGGTCCGGTGCCGATGACGATGAGGTCGTAGGACATAAATTTCTACTCCAAAAACTCTCGCCTCTATCGGCCTCATGCTGAGGAGCGCGTAGCGCGTCTCGAAGCATGGGCCGCCTCTTCCTTCGAGACGCCCGCCTTCGGCGGGCTCCTCAGGATGAGGCGGTTAGAGGTCCAGCACCAGCCGGCCCGGGTCTTCCAGCACGTCCTTCACCCGCACCAGGAAGGTGACCGCCTGCTGGCCGTCGACGATGCGGTGGTCGTAGGACAGCGCCAGATACATCATCGGGCGCGCCTCGATCTTGCCGCCGACAACAATCGGCCGCTCCTGGATCTTGTGCATACCGAGGATGCCGGACTGTGGCGCATTGAGGATCGGCGTCGACATCAGCGAGCCGTAGACGCCGCCGTTGGAAATCGTGAAGGTGCCGCCCTGCATCTCCTCGATCTTGAGCTGGCCATCGCGCGCGCGCTTGCCCATCTCGGCGATGGTCTTCTCCACCTGCGCCAGCGACATCGCGTCGGCATCGCGCACCACCGGCACCACCAGACCCTTGTCGGTGCCAACCGCGACGCCGATGTGGTAGTAATTTTTGTAGACGATGTCGGTGCCGTCGATCTCGGCGTTGACCGCCGGGATGTCCTTGAGCGCCTGCACGCAGGCGCGCACGAAGAAGCCCATGAAGCCGAGCTTCACGCCGTGCTTCTTCTCGAACAGCTCCTTGTACTGATTGCGCAGCGCCATCACCGCGCTCATATCGACCTCGTTGAAGGTCGTGAGCATGGCAGCGGTGTTCTGCGCGTCCTTGAGCCGGCGCGCGATGGTCTGCCGCAGCCGCGTCATGTGCACGCGTTCTTCGCGCGACGCGTCGTCGGCCGGCGATGGCGCGCGCATCTGCACCGGCGCGGAGGTGGCGACCTGCGTCGGCTGCGCCGCGGCGCGCTCGATCGCCGCCATCATGTCGCCTTTGGTCACCTGCCCATGCTTGCCGGAGCCGTCGACCTTGTTCGGATCGACGCCGCTCTCCGCCGCCATCTTCCGCACGGATGGAGGAGCGGGCATGTCGGTTTTGGCCTGAGCGGCAGGGGCCGCGGCCGGCTTTGCCGGTTCGGCCGGCGCCGCAGCGGACTTTGCAGCAGCGGCTTTCGGCGCGGCGCCTGCGCCCTCGGTGATCTGGCCGAGCAGGGCGCCGACCGCGACGGTCTCGCCATTCTTGGCCGCGATGTCGCCGAGCACGCCGGCCGCGGGCGCCGGCACTTCCAGCGTTACCTTGTCGGTTTCAAGCTCGACCAGCGGCTCGTCGACCGAGACGCTGTCGCCCGGCTGCTTGAACCATTTGCCTACGGTCGCCTCGGTGACCGATTCGCCCAGCGTCGGCACGCGGATGTCAGCCATGATCGGTACGCCTCATTCTGAATCGAACTACCCCAACGCCTCGTCGAGGAACTGCTTCAACTGCGCCAAATGCTTCGACATCTGCCCGACCGCCGTCGAGGCGGAAGCCGGACGTCCGGCATAACGCATATGGCGATGCTTGGCGCCGATCTGGTTGAGCACCCACTGCAGGAACACGTCGACGAAGAACCAGGCGCCCATGTTGCGCGGCTCTTCCTGGCACCAGGCCATCTCCGCCTGCTTGAAGCGCGCGAGCTCCATGACCAATGCTTTGGTCGGGAACGGATAGAGCTGTTCGATCCGCAGCAGATAGATGTCGTCGACGCCGCGTTTCTCGCGCTCCTCGTAGAGGTCGTAATAGACCTTGCCGGAGCACAGCACGACGCGCCGAATCTTGTCGTCCGGCACCAGCTTGATCTTCTCGCCCTTGAGGACCTGCGCGTCGTCCCACAGCAGGCGGTGGAAACTTGTGTCAGGGCCCAGTTCGTCGAGGCGTGAGATGGCGCGCTTGTGGCGCAGCAGCGACTTCGGCGTCATCAGGATCAGCGGCTTGCGGATTTCGCGCTTCAGCTGCCGGCGCAGGATGTGGAAGTAGTTGGCCGGGGTCGTGCAGTTCGCCACCTGCATGTTGTCTTCGGCGCACATCTGCAGGAAGCGCTCCAGCCGCGCCGAGGAATGCTCCGGCCCCTGCCCCTCATAGCCATGCGGCAGCAGGCACACGAGGCCCGACAGCCGCAGCCATTTGCGCTCGCCCGACGAAATGAACTGATCGAACACCACCTGCGCGCCGTTGGCGAAGTCGCCGAACTGCGCCTCCCATAAGGTCAGCGCATTCGGCTCGGCAGTGGAGTAGCCGTATTCGAAGCCGAGCACGGCCTCTTCCGACAGACTCGAGTTGAGCACTTCATAACGCGCCTGCTCGCCGCCGAGATGATTGAACGGCGTATGACGCTCTTCGGTCTCCTGATCGAACAGCACCGAATGGCGCTGCGAGAAAGTGCCGCGCTCGGAGTCCTGACCGGACAGCCTCACGTGGAAGCCTTCCTTGAGCAGCGCGCAGAACGCGAGCGCTTCCGCCGTCGCCCAATCGATGCCCTCACCCGTTTCGATGGCCTTGGCGCGGTTGTCGAGGAAGCGCTGGATGGTGCGATGCAGGTGGAAGCCCTGCGGCACCTGCGTGATCTTCTTGCCGATGTCGCGCAGCGTGGCGAGCGGCAGGCCGGTATTGCCGCGGCGCGGATCCTCGATCTCGGCGCCGGGTTTGAGACCGGCCCAACGGCCGTCCAGCCAGTCCGCCTTGTTCGGCTTATAGCCGCCCGCCGCCTCGAACTCGGCATCGAGGCGCGCGCGCCAGTCGGCCTTCATCTTGTCGACCTCGCCGGCGGTGACGACGCCCTCGCCGATCAGCTTCTTGGAATAGATTTCCAGCGTCGAGGGATGCGAGCGGATCATCTTGTACATCAGCGGCTGCGTGAACGAAGGCTCGTCGCCTTCGTTGTGACCGAAGCGCCGGTAGCAGAACATGTCGATGACCACCGGCCGCTGGAAGCGCTGGCGGTACTCGGTCGCGACTTTGGCGGCGTAGACCACCGCTTCCGGATCGTCGCCGTTCACGTGGAAGATCAGCGCCTCGATCATCTTGGCGACGTCGGACGGATACGGCGACGAACGCGAGTAGCGCGGATAGGTCGTGAAGCCGATCTGGTTGTTGACGATGAAGTGGATCGAACCGCCGGTGCGGTAGCCTTTCAGGTCGGAGAGGCCGAAGCATTCCGCCACCACGCCCTGGCCGGCGAAGGCCGCATCGCCGTGCATCAGCAGCGGCAGTACCATGCGCCGTTCGTCCGGCGTCGCGCCGTGCTGATCCTGCTTGGCGCGCACTTTGCCGAGCGTGACCGGGTCGACGATCTCCAAGTGCGACGGATTGGGGGTAAGCGACAGGTGGACTTTGTTGTTGTCGAACTCCCGGTCGGACGACGCGCCGAGGTGATATTTCACGTCGCCGGAGCCTTCGATCTCGTCCGGTGTGGCCGAGCCGCCCTTGAATTCGTGGAACAGCGCGCGGTGCGCCTTGCCCATCACCTGCGTGAGCACATTGAGGCGGCCGCGGTGCGGCATGCCGAGGCAGATTTCGCGCACGCCGAGATTGCCACCACGCTTGATGATCTGCTCGAGCGCCGGGATCAGCGACTCGCCGCCGTCGAGGCCGAAGCGTTTGGTGCCGGTGTATTTGACGTCGAGGAATTTTTCGAAGCCTTCGGCTTCCACCAGCTTGTTGAGGATGGCGCGCTTGCCCTCGCGCGTGAACTGGATCTCCTTGTCCTTGCCTTCGATGCGCTCCTGGATCCAGGCCTTCTGCGCCGGATTGGAAATGTGCATGAACTCGACGCCGAGCGTCTGGCAGTAGGTGCGGCGCAGGATGGCGACGATCTCGCGCATGGTCGCGAATTCGAGCCCGAGCACCTTGTCGAGGAAGATCGGGCGGTCCATGTCGGCGTCGGTGAAGCCGTACGAGCGCGGATCGAGCTCCTCCTCGTCCTTCTCGGGCGACAGCGCCAGCGGATCGAGCTTGGCGTGGAAATGGCCGCGGATGCGGTAGGCGCGGATCAGCATCAGCGCGTGGATCGAATCGCGCGTCGCCTGCATCACTTCGTTCGACGACAGTGCGACGCCCTTGGCCTGCGCCTGAGCGGCGATCTTGCCGCCGAGCTTCTTCTCGGTTTCCGCCCACTGCCCGTCGAGCGCGGAGACCAGGTCGCCGCCCTCGTGCACCGGCCAGTTGGGCTTTTGCCAATTGGGCCCTTTGGCGCTTTTGATGACGTCGGTCTTCTCGTCCTTCAGCGCTTGAAAAAAGTCTCGCCACTCGGGGTCGACCGAGGCCGGGTCCCGTTCATGACGGGAGTACAGGTCTTCGATGTAGGCGGCGTTGCCGCCATAAAGGAACGAGGTGCGGGCAAAGGCGGCATTGGCGTCTTGGCGGGACATAGGCTTTCCGTGGGCTTTCCGTGTCGTGCGAGCCAAAAAGCCCGCGATTGCGGCGGCGGAAAGCTCGATTCGCCCCGCGGCCGCCCGGCAACTGTGTTCTACCGCTATTTATGTCCGCTGTAAGTCGACAAAAGGCCTAGAAATGAATTCATTTTCAATGTTTCACGGCTGACACGCGGCCCCACAAGAAACGCACCGGCGTTACCGCCGGCGCGTCCCAAAACTTCGGCGCTGAGGGATCAGCCCTTCAGCACTTCCACCAACGTGCGCCCAATACGGGCTGGCGACGGCGACACCTTGATGCCGGCCGACTCCATGGCGGCGATTTTGGATTCCGCATCGCCCTTGCCGCCGGAGATGATCGCGCCGGCATGGCCCATGCGGCGTCCCGGCGGGGCGGTGCGACCGGCGATGAAGCCGACCATCGGCTTCTTGCGGCCGCGCTTGGCCTCGTCCTTGAGGAACTGTGCCGCGTCTTCTTCCGCCGAACCGCCGATCTCGCCGATCATGACGATCGACTTGGTCGCCGCATCGGCGAGGAACATCTCCAGCACGTCGATGAATTCGGTGCCCTTGATCGGATCGCCGCCAATGCCGACCGCGGTGGTCTGGCCCAAGCCTTCGCGCGTGGTCTGGAACACCGCCTCGTAGGTGAGCGTACCCGAGCGCGACACGATGCCGACGGAGCCAGCCTTGAAGATGTTGCCCGGCATGATGCCGATCTTGCATTCGCCCGCGGTCATGACGCCCGGGCAGTTCGGGCCGACAAGGCGCGACTGCGAGCCGGCGAGCGAACGCTTCACGCGCACCATGTCCATCACCGGAATGCCTTCGGTGATGCAGACGATGAGCGGCACTTCCGCTTGGATCGCCTCGCAGATTGCGTCCCCCGCGCCCGGCGGCGGCACATAGATCACGCTGGCGTCGGCGCCGGTCTTCTCGCGCGCTTCCGCAACGGTGTCGAACACCGGCAGATCGAGATGCGTCGAGCCGCCCTTGCCCGGCGACGTACCGCCCACCATCTTGGTGCCGTACTTGATGGCCTGCTCGGAATGGAAGGTGCCGTTCTTGCCGGTGAAGCCCTGGCAGATGACCTTGGTGTTCTTGTCGATGAGGACGGACATCAGGCGGCTTCCTTCACGGCTTTGACGATCTTCTGCGCGGCGTCGTCGAGGTCGTCGGCCGACGTCACGTTGAGCTTGGACTCGGCGATGATCTTCTTGCCAAGTTCGACATTGGTGCCTTCCAGCCGCACGACCAGCGGCACCTTCAAGCCCACTTCCTTAACCGCCGCCACCACACCCTCGGCGATCACGTCGCACTTCATGATGCCGCCGAAGATGTTGACCAGGATGCCCTTCACGTTCGGATCGGAGGTGATGATCTTGAACGCCGCCGCCACCTTCTCCT
>Ga0134124_10003254_pt1 | contig 13060 bp, 7 predicted proteins | sample KB304_FD_96880 | JGI IMG/M metagenome (GOLD analysis project Ga0134124, IMG submission 96880) | Terrestrial soil microbial communities without Nitrogen fertilizer from Kellogg Biological Station, Michigan, USA - KB3-0-4 | ecosystem: Environmental > Terrestrial > Soil > Unclassified ... | reverse complement strand
CGTCGGCGCCGCGGTGCCGATGCTCAGCGGGCCCCAGCCGCGGTTCGAGACGATCGCGGCCAGGGGCAGGCCCGGTTGCCCGACGGCCAGGCCGCCGAAGTCGAGCTTGGCCGGCGTGACGAGCGGATCGGGCGGCAGGTCGCGCAGGAACACGTCGGCGAGCTGGTTGCCGTCGCCGGCGACGAGCTTGGGCGAGGTCGACGCGAAGGCGACGTACCGCCCATCACCGCCGATCGCGGGGCCGACGCTCGATCCGCCGCCCGGGCCGCCGGCCGCGGCTTCCGAGATCCGGATCGTGTCGCCGAGGACGAGGTCGCGGGCGAGGACCTCGGTCTTCGGGATCACGACGGCGGCGAGCACGATCCCCGGATCCGGGTCGGGGGCCGCCGGGGCGGCGGCGGTCACGATGTCGTCGGCGCTCGTGGTGAACGCGACGATCCGCCCATCGGCGGCAATCGCCGCCTGGCCGCTCGGGCCGTTGCCCGGAAGGCCGGCGGGCGTGACCGACGCGAGGGTCGTCGTCCCGGCCGTCCGATCGCGGACGAACACGTCCTGGTTGCTCGTGTCGCCTGCGACGAGATCGGACGCGGTCGATTCGAAGGCGATTTCATGGCCGTCGGCCGACGTCGCGGCGGCCCGGCTCGAGCCGTTGCCGGATCCCCCGCTCGTGTTGACGCTGACGAGCTCGGTCTTCTTGGTGACGAGGTCACGGACGAAGACGTGGCTGAACCCCGTCCCGACGGTGACCGGCGCCAGGTCCGCCGCGGTCGAGTCGAAGGCGACGACCTTCCCGTCGGCCGAGATCGACGGGCGCGCGCTGCCACTTCCGGCTGCGGTGTTGTCGACGGAGACCGACACGAGCTCGGTCGTGTTCGACGTCCGATCGACGACGAAGATGTCCGGCTGTTCGTTGCCGTCGCCGGCGACGACGCCGTCCGCGTCGGAGGTGTAGGCGATCCGCGAGCCATCGCCGGACACCGATGGCTCGCGGCTATTGGTCGCAACGGTCTTGTCCGCCTTGCGGGACACGATGGTCGACTTGCCGGTGGAGCGATCCCAGGCGATGACGACCGTGCCGACGACGAGCAGCAGCGACGGCGCCTGGTAGGTGAACGCGACGACGCTGCCGTCAGCCGAGATCGAGGGATCGAAGGCGCGCCCGCCGGCGGGGACCTTGCCGCCGCCCGGCAGCGGCAGCACCCGCGGCCGGCCCGTCCGGCGATCGACGACGAACACGTCCTGCGAATCGTTCGTGTCGTCCGGAACGAGGTCGGCGGCGCGCGAACTGAACGCGACGTAGCGGCCGCCCTCGCTGATCGAGGCCTCGACCGACGGGCCGCTCGGGAAGCCGTCGCTGAGGTTGATCGAGATGAGGGACGTCGACCCGTGCGGCGGCGGCAGGCCCGAGGCGTCGAGGGACACCGGCGGGCCGGGTCGGGTCGGCGGGGCCGGTGCGGCGGGCGCCATCGACGTCGCTGTCGCGCCCGTGGTCGTTGTCGTGGTCGCCAGGGCGGCCCCGACCGGCGCGACGGCCGAGCCCTGCCCGATGACGAGGACCGTGGCGAGGGCGGCTGCCGTCAGGCGCCGAGGATGCATCCCGAGCGTCGCGTCACGGCCGCGTGTACCCCGAGTAGAACACGGTGGGATCGCACGGGCTGGCGTTGGCGCCCGTGCATGCGAGCGACAGGTTGAGGCTCTGGCCGTCGGTCAGGACGATCGGCGTCACGAAGTGGTAGTCGAGGTCGCGGATGTTCTCGAGCCGGATGTCGAACAGGTGGTCGGCGTCGCGCAGGAGGACGAGCGCGCCCTCGCGGCCGTTCGGGTTCGAAAACACGACATCGGTGACGAACAGCGTGCCTGTGACCTTCTTCGTCGTCGTGGCGGCCGACAGCCGGCCGTCGACCGGGCTGCCGAGGCCGGCGATCACCGGGCCGCCGGGCGTCGGGGTCGGGGTCGGCGGGGCACCGCTGCCACCGGACGGCGAGGACGGCCCGGGCGCCACGCTCGGGCTGGCGCCCCCGCCGCCGGGCCCGATCGTCGGCAGGCCCGCGTTCGAGAGGGCGTCGTTGACGCCGTTCTTCAGCTCGGCGATCGGCTTGTCGACGGCCTCCGAGGCGGCGCTCTGGATCGTCGGCTTGAGGACGAGGAGCCAGAGCAGGATGAAGGCGACGAGGAGCAGCGCGAGGGCGATCAGCGCCCGGACGAACCACGGCGGCAGGACCGGCTCCTGGAGCATCGCGCCGTCGAGGGTGATCGGCATCGTGCCCTCGGGCCGGACGTGGAGCTGGAACGGTCGGGTCTTCGGCGCGCCCCGCCAGAACCGTTTCGTCGGCTTGACCTTCAGCCGGGCGAAGCCGGCCATCCCGGGGTCGACGACGATCCCCGGCGGGTCGACGTCGAAGCGCAGGAGACGGTCCTCGTCGACCGCCTCGAGCTCGGCGTTCAGGCGGGTGTTGCCGCGATTGTCGATCGCGACGTCGTGGCCGGCGCCGCGGGAGCCGCGCGACGTTCGCGGGACGAGCTCGGCGAACGGCTCGAAGAAGGCGAGGATCTCGACGACGCCCTCCTCGACGGTCGAGCCCTCGGGGTCCTCGCGCGACTGGGTCCGGATCCCGAACGGCAGCGGCCCCGCAGCGATCGACGCGCTGCGCGGCGGCCGGAACGCAATCCGGACGGTGCCGTCCGCACCCGGAAACAGCGAGATCGTCGGGGGTTCTGCGGCCGCCCATGCGGCGGCATCGCCGAGGACGTCGATCGTGAATTCGTCGACGACGGTCCCGGTGTTGCGGAGACGGACCTCGAGCGCCGCCTCGCCGCCGGGCTCGACCTGGACGACGGTGGCGCCGAGGGTGACGGTGGCTCCCACGGGCGGAGTGTACCCGCGCCGTCAGCGCCCGGACGGGCCGTGGCGCAGGCCGAACAGGCCGACCGGGCAACCCGATCGCCGGTCCGGGGTGCCCGTTAAGCCCACGTTGAGCGGACGGAAAGGGCGGGCGGCTAGGGTCGGCTCGTCGGCGCGCGGAGCGAGGGTGGAGAGGGGCGTTGGTGATGATCGCGGAGCGGCTTCTCGACCACGAGACGATCGTCGTCGTGGTCTCGGCGGCAGATCCGCTCTCCCGGGCCGGCATCGTCAGCCAGCTCCGGGCGAGCCAGGGGTTCAGCGTGTCGGCCGACGACTCGGCGGCCGGGCCGGACACGGTCGCGCTGGTCGTCGCCGACGACATCGACGACGCCGTCAGCACGCAGATCCGGTCGCTGCGCGGGCGAGGCGTCGGGCGGGTGGTCCTGCTCGCGAGCCGGGTCGACGACAAGGGGCTGCTGGCCGCCGCCGAGGCCGGCGTGTCCGGCGTCGTCCGGCGGAGCGACGCGACGGCGCGCAATCTCGCCTCCGCGATCCGGGCGGCGTCGGCCGGCGAGGGAACCCTGCCGCCGGATCTCCTCGGCCGGCTCCTGCGCCAGGTCGGCCAGCTCCAGCGCCAAGTGCTGTCACCGCGCGGTCTGACGTTCCTCGGGCTGACCGAGCGCGAGACGAAGGTCCTCCGCCTCCTGTCCGAAGGCCTCGACACGGCCGAGGTCGGGCAGCGCCTGTTCTACTCCGAGCGGACGGTCAAGAACATCATCCACGACGTGACGTCGCGGCTCGAGCTGCGCAACCGGACGCACGCCGTCGCGTATGCGATCCGCGAGGGGCTGATCTAGGGTTCGTGCCGCTTGCCCGGTCCCGCGCCGGCACGGCGCCGGGAAGGACGGCTCAGGGCACCTTGATCGGCGCCGACCCGACGTTCGTGTCGATCTTCGTGCCGGCGTTCCGGCCGTGGTCGGTCTTCGTGTCGAACTCCGCGTTCGAGACCTCCGCGGCCGCGATCACGGCGTCGATCCGCTCGTTCGCCTTCGCCTCGGACACGCCGATCGCCTTCGTGTGGACGTTCGCGAACGCCTTCGTGTCGATGTCGATGTGGGTCTGCTCGTGGGTCGCGAGCGCCGCCCGGAACCGGTCCCATTCGGCGACCTGCTCGGGCGACGGGGCGCCGCGCTCGGTCCAGACGGGCAGCGACCGGGTCTCCGTGACCGTGATGTTCGCCAGCTTGATCGGGCCGGGGATCGGCTCGAGATAGATGTCGCTGACCTGGGAGGTGACGCTGCCGGCCTCGGGCCGCGCCGCGAGGTCGGCGGCCATCGTCGCGAACTCGCCGGCGACGTTGAACGTGGTGTCGCTGACCGTGATCGTCGTCCCGCTCGCGGTCGGGACCGGCTTCGCAGCCGCGTCGTCGTCGGTCTCGACCTCCGTCCCGCCACCGCCGAGCTCGCCGATGATCTCCTCGATGAAGTCCGACGCCGAGCCGGCGCGGACGTGGGCGGGCAGGCCATGGATCCGCGTGCCGCCGCCGAGGAGCGAGGCGAGGCCGGCATTGCCCTGACGGGCCTGGACCTCGCCGGCCAGCCGGCGCCGCGAGCCGCCGTCGGCGAGCCGGAACAGCGTCGCGAGATCGCTGGCCGATCCGGCCCGGGTCGCGAGCAGCTCGCTGCCGGGCGCGCGATCCGGATCCCGGTCGACGGACCCGCCCGAGCGGTGGTGACGCGCGTGCCGTTGCACGCTCGGATCATCGCACCGTTGGTGGCGCCGGGCTAGCCCGGAATCGGCCGGGAATCAGCCGGACATCGACTCCTCCTCGAGCTCGCCGTCGGGCCCGCCCTTCGGCTTGGGCGGAGGCGGTTCGACGTCGTCGTCCTCACCGATCTCGTCCTCGCCTTCGCGCTGGACGAACTCGCCTTGGGCCGTCTTCTTCTTCTCCTCCTCCTCCTCGAGCTCCTCCTCGTCCGGCGTGGCAGCCTCGCGCTGGACGAACTCGCCCTGGGCCGTCTCCTCGTCCTCGAGCTCCTCCTCGCCCGGGGCGGCCTCGAGCTGGGCCGACGGACCCGCGGTCGCGGCACCGGCACCGGCATCGGCTGCGCGGCCGGCCGGGCTCGGACCGGCGAGCGCGGCATCGGCCGACCGATCCGCCGCCTGCTCGAACTCGTCGGTCGGGCTCGAGACGCGGATCCCGCCGGGCGCCGGCGTCCCGTCGACCGGCCCGTTCGCCTGCTGGACGACGTGCGACAGCTCGTGGGCGAGGGTGTGCTTGCCGTCGGAGCTGGCGGGGTCCCAGCGGTCGGCCCGGAAGACGACATCGGTACCGACGGTGTAGGCGTGGGCGTCGACCGCCTTCGCCGATTCGCTCGCTGTCGCGTCGCGGTGGACCCGGACGGACCCGAAGTCCGCGCCGAGCCGGCCCTCCATCTCGGCCCGCAGGTCCGGCGCCAGCGGCTCCCCGCCGCCGCGACCGACGACGTCGAGGACCGGCGAGTGGCCGGCGGACGCGGTCTCCTCGTCGGGCTCGGACGGCACGGCGGGCTCGCGGGCGACGAGACGGCTCACGCTGGCGTTGCCGGCCAGGCGCTGGAGCTCGAGCATCGACGCGTTCCCGGGCGGACCGCTGTCGATCGCGCGGGCGACGTCGACGGCCGGCGCTGCCGGTCGGTTCGGCGCCGGCGCCCTCGGTCGTGGCCCGGGGACGTCCAGCTCGTCGTGAAGATCGCCCATCGCGGACAGATGGTGCGCGGGTCGCCGACCCGTGGCTAGGGATGTTCGCGCAGAGTCGGGACACCGGCCCGTGCCCGTTCGGGCAGCGATCTCGTCCCGGCCGATCGCCCGCCGGGGCCTTCTGCCCTTGCCCCCCTTCCGACGACCCTGACGACGATGCCAACCTCGTCGCGTGGCTCTGCGCGCCTCCGAGCGTCCAGGCCGGGAGGCTCCGCAGGCGGAGCGGCCGTGCGTCGCGCGGGTTCGCCTGGGCCCGCGCCGGGCGGCCCCGTGCGCGCCGCGCCCGAGCCGGTCGACGACGCCGCCTGGGCGATCCAGGCGCTCGACGACGGGGTCCTGCCCGAGCTCCTGGCCCGGGCCGATGCGGCGACGACCGAGCGGGTCGTGATCAGCCTCCAGCGGACCGGCGGCAACGAGGTCGTCCAGCGCCTGGGCCTCGCGGGAGTCGGTCCGGATGGCGAGCGGCCGCCGGTGGCCCAGCGCGCGGGGCCGGTCGTCCAGCGGGCACTGCCGGTCGCCCAGCGCTCGGCGCCCGTCGTGCAGCGGGCATCGGTCCCGACCCCCGAGGAACTCCAGAAGGCCATCGACGACGAGGACGTCGGCGCGATCAAGGGCTGGGATTCGTACGGCTCGGCGTCGACGAGCCAGGTCCGGAGCATGATCAAGATCATCTCCCGGCAGGGCTGGGTCGGCTTCCGCGACGAGCGCGCCCTGATCCGCCTCTGGTCGGCGATGGGCGCGGACATGAGCACGATGTCGCAGTCCGACGTCGACCTGTTCGCCAGCTGCGTCGAGGTCGGCATGCCGATCGACTCCTTCGGCGCCGTGGCCGGCCTGCGCTTGAAGTGGCGCGACGACGTCGTCAGCGTCGGGGTGGGCAATCTCCGCGAGAACCGCAAGCTGATCGTCAACGAGATGGGCGCGCTCGGCCTGCAGGGCGAGCCCGGCGTGACCCCGGCCAGCCCCGAAGATCAGCAGAAGGCACTCGCCGAGCGCCAGAAGGTGGCCAAGGAGATGGAGGATCTCCAGAAGGCGATGAAGCTGCTCGGCACGATCAAGGTCGGCTTCAGCGAGATGAAGGCGCCGACCTACGGTCAATCCGACGAAGGCGAGCAGAACGACACGGGCGTCGTCCGGTTCGATCCGTCCGGACCGCCGCCCGTTCCCGCCGAGGACGTCGCCGGCTTCGTCCCCTGGGAGACGGTGAAGAAGTCGTACGACGAGCTCACCGCCGAGGTGACACGGCGCGCCGACGCGAATCCGGCGCTGTTCGCGCTGCTCGCGGAGGGCGAGCTCTCGAAGGCAACGGACGACGACCCCGAGAAGGCGAAGGCCGCGATGGGTGAGCAGCTTCTCAAGGTCATCGAGAACACCCGCACGACCGAGAAGGAGATCCAGGACAGCTCGGACCTCTATCTCGACCTGCGGCCCGTCCACGAGGCCCTGATCGGCGGCAATCCGGCGGCCAGCGGCACGGTCTGGAGCAAGCCGTTCAACAAGTGGCTCGCCCGGGAGGAGATGAAGAGCCACCAGGCGAGCCAGGAGCGCCTCGCGACCCTCCTCGGCGCGGCCGGCCTCGTGGCGATGGTCGTGGCCAGCCTGGCGACCGCCGGCGGAGCCCTTGCGATCTCGGCGACGGTCGCCGGCCTGACCGCGAGCGGCATGCAGGCCGGGATGAGCTGGGACAAGTACATGACCCTCGAGACCGCGGCGAAGAGCACGGTCCGGAGCGACCTCGGGGTCGTCGAGCAGTCGCAGGCCGATGCCGAGCTGTTCATGGCCGTCCTGAACACGGCGTTCGCCCTGGTCGATCTCGGCGGCGCGGTCGCCGGCGCGGGCAAGACCCTCGGGATCTCGCCCAAGGCATTCCTCGCCGGCCGGACCGTCCGGAAGGCCGCGCTCGAGGCGCTCGAGAAGGAGATCGGCGTGATGTCGGCTGCGAAGGTCGGCCAGTCGATCAACGAGTTCGGCCTCACGACCGTGGAGGCCGCCTGGCGCAAGGCGGGCCGCCCGATCGAGGAGCTCGGCCCGTTCCTGCGCAAGGACGCCAGCCTGGTGGAGCTGGCCGAGATGGTCGAAGGCCACCTGAAGCTCGGCAAGGGCGCCGACAAGGCGATCATGTCCCTGCTCGACGAGGCGTTGAAGAGCACCGACCAGGTCGCGCTCGACGCGGCGGCCCGCGACGCACTGCTCGTGCTCGGGCCGAAGGGCCTCGTCAAGAAGGTCGGTGGCTGGAAGTCGCTCGGGAAGAAGCTCGGGGCGTCGTCGAAGACCATGATCGAGCTCGACGCCTGGCGGATGGGGATCTTCAACGAGACCAAGGCGTTCATCGAGGGACTCGAAGGCGGCGAGAAGGCACTGATCGCCACCGGCACGCCCGGACCGACGAGCGACCTCGACATGAGCACGCTCGGCGTCCGCTCGGCGGAAAACCGCGAGGCCGCCAAGTCGTACATGGCGGCGCGCGCCGGCACGACGCCGGGCGATCTCGAGCTGCTCCTCGACGCCGGCTTCTTCACCGATCCGCGGCGGCTCCACATCGGCGACTACCTGGCGCCCGAGGTCCGCAGGATCCTGACCGCCGGCCAGGTCGAGCAGGAGCGCGAGCTGATCCTGCGGATGGCCCTGTCCGAAGCGGAGAAGGGCGGCGACCGGAAGGCGATCGAGGCGGTCGAGGAGATGATGGGCCAGGCCGGGATCTCGAACCGGGTCCCCCTCGCGCCGCTCCAGCCGTCGGCCGTCGCGAAGCTCAACGAGGAGATCGACGCTCTCCACGCACAGCTCAAGCAGCTCGCCGACTCGGGCGCCGACGCGGCCGAGCAGGTCAAGGTCGCGCGCGACATCGTCGAGCGCCAGGCGATGATCAACGCGACCGAGAAGGGCGGCTACTTCGGCGGAGGAACGGTCGCCAAGGAGGTCACCGAGCGGGAGGCCGCCCGGCACATCGAGCTCCTCCAGGGCATGAGCGAGGAGCAGCTCAAGAGCCAGCTCCTGATCTGGAAGCTCGACCAGCTGCCGAAGCTGTTCAAGTCCGTGCCGAAGCTCGCGAGCCAGAAGATCGAGGTCGTCGTCGAGGCGATCAAGGACATGGGCAAGTACGTCCGACGCTTTGCCGTCGACCTGCCGTCCGCGGCGGCCCAGAGCGCCGCCACGAGCGGCGGCTCGTTCGAGTCGATCGCCAAGAAGTTCGAGCAGTGGGAGCTCATGGCCCGCGGCGACGCCCAGAGCATGGAGAAGCTCGCGGCGCTCAAGGGCATCGATCCCGCGAACAAGGCGGAGCTGAGGACCGCGTACCAGCAGCTCGCGGTCGAGGGCAACGGCCTGCAGGCCGAGGTCGCGGCGGCCTACGACGAGTTCCTGAGCACGCTGCCGTCGATCCACAAGGAGCTCTCGACGATGGCCGAGATGGGCAAGGACGGCTCACGCCTGGCACAGACGAGCTACCTCCTGTTCATCAGCGCCCAGGGCAAGATCCTCAAGGACAACAGCCTGTTCGCGATCACGGCGGTCATTCGCCGGCTCGAGGCCGGCCAGGCCGAGGGAGACGAGGAGGTTCCGGCGCCCGGGGCCGGCGAGCCGAAGGCGGAGCCGAGCGCGGCTCCCGAGCCGGTCCCGGCCGGCGCGACGCCCTGAGGCCCGCCCGACCCTCGCCATTCCTCGCCCGACTCGGGGCTCGGCACGGCCCCGTCGAGCCGGCCGTTCGTCAGGGCGCTGCGGGGGCCTCCGCGCCGGCCGGCTGCTCGCCAGTGGCTCCGGCCGGCTGCTCGCCGGGCGCTCCGGCGATGCCGGCCAGCCCGGCGAGCAGGGCGGCTGCCGAACCGAGGCGGCCGCGGGCGATGTCGAGCGACAGCTCCTTCCCGCCCTGCGCGCCGATGATCAGGTTGTTGACGCCCTCGAGCTGCCGTCCCGCCCTCGCCAGAGGCGCGGCCAGGGCCGGGGAATCCCCGAAGGTCTGGCAGGTCGTCGCGAGCTCGCCAATGCGGGTCTCCGCGAGCTCGAAGTCCGGGAGTGGCTTGGCCAATTCGCCCTGAATGAAGCCGACGCCCTGACGAAGGCCCTTGACCTGCTCGATCTCGCCCGGTCTCGGCGCCGCAGGACCGGTAGGCGCACCGCCTCCGCCCGCGCCTGGCGCCTCGCCCTCGGTCGGCTTCGGCGCGGTGGCGGTCTGGGCGCCGGCGGCGATCAGGCCGTCCATGGTCGTCGCAACCGTGCCCAGCTCCGTCACGGCGTACGCCATGGCGCCCTTCGGATCGACCGAGCTCATCAGCGCATTCCTGCCCGTTGACACATCGTTGGCCGCCCGGATGATCGTGTCCTGGACTTCGGCGTCGGCGGCTGTGATCCCACCGACGAGGCCCATGATCCCCGAGAGACTGGCGGCGAGCTCCATCGGGTCCTTCGTTCCGATCAGGGGCAGCGTGCGCGAGATGGGGATGATCGCGCCCGCGTTGAGTCGGGCTTTCTGGGCCGCATTCAGGCCGCCCCGTTGCCGTTTGGCCCAGCCCTCCTTCTCCGACCCGCCGCCCTCGGGCGCCTCGTCGTCCTCGAAGTGCGGATACGGCAAGAGGACGAAGCGACGCTGAAGGGACAGGGCCGGCTGGACATCGTGGTCGGACGACCGGTCCCGGGTCGATCGCCGGGGTTGGACCAGCGGCATCCCCGCGCCGCCGATGAGCTCCGCGACGGCGCGATTCCCGGCGAGCCGCTGCAGCTCGACGAGATTCCCGTGCGGCTTGGCGACGGGCTGACCGCCGGGCACGGAGGCACTCGACCCGGCTGGTCGTTCCGCCCCGACCTCGCGGCGTTGCGCTGCCACGTCTGCGGGTGCGATGTCCGTGAGGTTCGGTTCAGCGCCCACGGTCTCCCAATCTCGCGAAGTTCGTCATCGGCCGTTGCTCACCATGTCGCCGGTCGACGAGCGGGACCAGACGCGATGGCGCAATCGTCAACGCCAACGTCCGTGCCCGAACGGGCAACTCAGCGTTCCGCCAGGAGGTCGAACCACTCGCCGAACTCGGCCTCGTGGGCCAGCCGGCCGAGCTTCTGGTACTCGCGGTCGGTCGCGAGGATGAGGTCGGACATCGTGACCGGGCGCCGGTCGGCTGCGGTCAGGAACGCCGCCGCGAGGCAGACGTTCCGGATGTTGCCGCCGGACAGCTTGAACGCCCGGGCGAGGAACCCGAGATCGACATCGTCGGCCCGGACGAGGACCGGCGGCAGGTGGCGCTCCCAGAGACGGAGCCGGTCGGCGTCGTCGGGCATCGGGAAGTCGACGATCATGTCGAGCCGCCGGAGGAACGCCTCGTCGAGGTTCGCCCGGAGGTTCGTCGTCAGGATCGCGAGGCCGTCGAACCGCTCCATTCGCTGGAGGAGGTAGGCGATCTCGACGTTGGCGTAGCGGTCGCGGGCGTCCTTGACCTCGGACCGCTTGCCGAAGAGCGCGTCCGCCTCGTCGAACAGGAGGACGCCGTTCACCCGGTCGGCCTCGTCGAAGATCCGGTCGAGGTTCTTCTCGGTCTCGCCGATGTACTTGTCGACGACGGTCGCCAGGTCGATCACGTACAGGTCGAGACCGAGATCGGCGGCGACGATCTCGGCCGAGAGTGTCTTGCCGGTGCCCGAGTCGCCGGCGAACAGCGCGGTCATCCCGGTTCCCCGGGCGGCGGCCCCGCCCATCGCCCACTCGCCGAGGACGAGCTCTCGGTGGCGGGCCCGGACCGTGAGCTCGGTCAGCTGGGCGAGAGTGTCGGACGGCAGGATGAGGTCGCCCCAGCCGGCGGTCGGCGCCACGCGCCGGGCGAGCCGCTCGAGGCCGCCGGCATTCTGCGCCCGGGCGCCGGCGGTCAGGTCGTCGATCTCGAGCGGCCGACCGTCCGCGGCGGCCATCTGGCGGGCGGCGAGGGCGGCCCGCCGGACCTGCTCGGGATCGAGCCGGAAGCCGGCGGTCGCGGCGGCAGGATCGAGGTCGGGCCGGTCGACGGCGGCCCGCCGAAGAGCCACCTGCCACGCCTCCCGGCGCTCGTCGAGTCCGAGGAGCGGCGCCTCGAGCACGACCGGCACGTCGCGCGACCAGGCCGGGTCCCAGCTCCGCTGGCCGAGCAGGACGACGGGGCACGGCGCCTCCGCGAACGTCCGGATCGCCGACGGACCGCGTTCGATGATCGTCTCGATCGGGCCGGCGAGGATCGCGGCGCCGCGCAGGCGCGCCTCGCGGACGGCCGCGGTCGCGAGCTCGACGGCATCGTCGCCGGCCGTGATCCGCGCGAGATCGAGCCCGACGACCGGTAGCCGCGCGTCCGCCAGGGCCGCCGTCGCCCACGCCCGGCCGACGCTGGCCGTCCGCTCGCGAACGTAGATCAGGCGGGCCGAGCCGCGGATCGCGCGGGTCAGGCGCTCGGCCGACCCGAGCGGCGCGCCCTCGACGTCGAGCACGAGCGCCTCGATCGCCGGCTCGGGGCGGTCGTCGCCGAGGAGGTGGGCCGTGACCCGATCGGGCACGCGCAGGGACCGGGTGAGGAACGGTCGCTCCGGCTCCTCGACGAGGACGAGCCCGCCACGGACCAGCCGGGACATCGTGCCGAGCCGCGTCCGCTCGACGGTGCTCGCGTCAGCGCCTCCGCCTGCCCCGCCGGACGTCGCCACGCCCGCGAACGTCGGCGCGCCGGAGGACGCGCTCAGCTCGAGCGCGAGGCCCGCGCTCGCCCGGCGGCGCGAGACGTCGTCGTGGAGATACGCGTAGAGGCGCTCGAACCGGGGATCGAGATCCGGGGCGAGGGCGATCAGGAGGATCTCGACATCGAGCCGGTCGAGGCCGAAGCTCACGGCGAGCCGCCGGAGGCGGAGGTCGGCGCCGTCGTCCTCGGCCAGGTCGGCCCGGGCCTCGAGCCGGGCCAGCGCCTGTTCGAGCTCCGGGATCGGGCCGTCGTCGATCCGGACCTGGCCGGTCAGGAGCTGGTCGACCTGGGCGTCGGAGATGTACAGCCCGCGGAATCGGTCGTTCGGATCCGGATCGCTCGCCCGGCGCCGGTCGACCGCGCTCCGGACGCGCGCCTCGACGAGGGCGAGCCGGCCGTAGAGGTAGGCGAGCGACGGCTGCTGACCGTGGCGGGCCGGCGGGGGTCCGGGCCGATCCTCGCCGGTCGCGTCCGGCCGCGGCGACGCCGGCCGCGCCGAGGTGTCCGCCGGCGGGCCGGCCGCACGGGATCGATCGCCGCGCGCGCCGGCCATCGGCTCAGCGCCGCGGGATGCCGCGGAGCCGGACGATCCGACCCGTGCCGAGACCGTCGAACGACGGCTCCTCCGGTGCGGACGCCGTCTCGCCGGAGGCCGTCGCCTCGGCGGCCGCCTCGGCCGCCGCGGCCGTCCGACCGGGTCGCCGGGCAGCGGAACCGCTCCGGCCCGCGGAACCGCTCCGGCCAGCGCCGGCCATCGGGATCTCCGGGGCGCCGATCACGGCACCGTGAATGAGCTCCGCCTGCT
>Ga0134124_10003253_pt1 | contig 13065 bp, 16 predicted proteins | sample KB304_FD_96880 | JGI IMG/M metagenome (GOLD analysis project Ga0134124, IMG submission 96880) | Terrestrial soil microbial communities without Nitrogen fertilizer from Kellogg Biological Station, Michigan, USA - KB3-0-4 | ecosystem: Environmental > Terrestrial > Soil > Unclassified ... | reverse complement strand
CGCGAGCGCGACGATCTCGGCGCGCGGCTGGTCATTATCCACGACGGCCTCGTGGCGGTGATCGAGCGCTACACGCCGCAGGAGGCGGCGGTGGAAAACACCTTCGTCAACACCAACGCGGCGGCGACCCTTAAGCTCGGGCAGGCGCGCGGCATCGCCATGCTGGTGCCGGCGCGCGCGGGGCTCGTCGTCGCCGAATACGCGCCCAATCTGGTGAAGAAGACGATCGTCGGCGCCGGTCACGGCGAGAAGGCGCAGATCAGGATGATGATCGGCGTGCTGCTGCCAAAGGCCGATCCGCAGAGCGAAGACGCCGCGGATGCACTGGCGATCGCGATCTGCCACGCGCATCATCGCACCAGCGCGGCGTTGAGGGCGGCGGCGTCATGATCGGCAAACTGAAAGGCATCGTCGACACTTACGGCACCGACTTCATCATCCTCGATGTCGGCGGCGTCGGTTATCAGGTGCACTGCTCGGCGCGCACGCTGCAGGCGCTGCCGGCGCCCGGCGAACCGGCGACGCTGTCGATCGAAACTTACGTGCGCGAAGACCAGATCAAGCTGTTCGGCTTTGCGAGCGATACCGAGCGCGAATGGTTCCGTCTGCTGCAGACGGTGCAGGGCGTCGGCGCCAAGGTGGCGCTGTCGGTGCTCGGCACGCTCACCATCTCGGAGCTCGCCTCCGCCGTCGCCATGCGCGACAAGGCGATGGTGTCGCGCTCGCCTGGCGTCGGCAACAAGGTGGCCGAGCGCATTGTCACCGAACTCAAGGACAAGGTGCCGGCTTTCGCCGACATCGATCCGGCTGTCGTGCATCTTGCCGGCGCGCTCGACGAGAAGCGCGCGCCCAAGCCGGTGGCCGATGCGGTCTCAGCGCTGGTCAATCTCGGCTACGGGCACCCGCAGGCCGCCGCCGCCATCGCCGCTGCCGCGCGTAACGCCGGCGAGGGCGCCGACACCGCGACGCTCATCCGGCAGGGCCTGAAGGAGCTGGCGAAGTGAGCGTAGCCTCGCACCTAAAGCGTTTGGCGCGCAGCCTCGGCATCGTCGCAATCTTTGCGATTGTGGGGCCGGTGGCCGCGACGGCCATCGTTGCAGGCTTCATTCTGGCGCTCGGCGCGCCGCTGCTGGAAATCCTGTTCGATCTAATCGGGTTGGAAACGCTGCGGTCCTGGCTTTCGATCGCGATCTTCCTTCTGGTCTTTTTCACGCTTGTTGCCGCGTTCGTGCCGTCGGCGGTTGCCGGCATCGCATTCGCCGTCGCTTCGGTCTATTTCAGCCAGACTTCGGTGTGGGCGGCGCTCGCCTGCGCGGTCGCCGCCGTGATCGGGATCGTCGCCCTCGGTTTTGTCCACGTGCCGTCGGAATCCTCGCCACTGCTGCTCCCCGGTGTGAAAGGTTTGCAGCAGGGTGCGGCCCTGGTGTTAGTGCTTTCGGTCCCCGCCGCTGTCGCGGCCTCCCTGAGCTGGCTGTTCAGCCGGCCTTTGCATCGACGCCTATGACTACGCCACCCCGCCGCCTGGTGAATCCCGAACGCCGCGACGACGATGTCGACGCCAAGCTGCGTCCGCAAAAGCTCGCCGAGTTCATCGGCCAGGAGAAGGCGCGCGCCAATCTCGCCGTGTTCATCGAGGCCGCGCGGTCGCGCCAGGAAGCGCTCGACCACGTGCTGTTCGTCGGCCCGCCGGGCCTCGGCAAGACCACGCTGGCGCAGATCGTCGCGCGCGAACTGGGTGTCAATTTCCGCGCCACCTCCGGCCCCGTGATCGCCAAGGCCGGCGATCTTGCGGCGCTGCTCACCAATCTCGAAGCGCGCGACGTGCTGTTCATCGACGAGATCCACCGGCTCAACCCGGCGGTCGAGGAAATCCTCTATCCGGCGATGGAGGACTTCCAGCTCGATCTCATCATCGGCGAGGGGCCGGCGGCGCGCTCGGTGAAGATCGACCTCGCGCCCTTCACGCTGGTTGGCGCCACCACGCGCGCGGGGCTGCTCACCAATCCGCTGCGCGACCGCTTCGGCATTCCGGTGCGACTCAATTTCTACACCGTCGAGGAGCTCGAGCAGATCGTCTCGCGCGGCGCGCGCGTGCTCGGCATCGGCATGACGGCCGACGGCGCCAACGAGATTGCGCGGCGCGCGCGCGGCACGCCGCGCATCGCGGGCCGCCTGCTGCGGCGCGTGCGCGACTTCGCCCATGTCGACGGCGCCGCGCAGATCGACCGCAAGGTCGCCGACAAGGCGCTGAGCGAACTCGAAATCGACAATGCCGGTCTCGACGCCATGGACCGCCGTTACCTGCGCATGATCGCGGAGAACTACGGCGGCGGCCCGGTCGGCGTCGACACCATCGCCGCCGGCCTGTCCGAGCCGCGCGACGCCATCGAGGACATCATCGAGCCGTTCCTCATCCAGAAGGGTTTCCTGCAGCGCACGCCGCGCGGCCGCCTGCTCACCGGCGCCGCCTTCCGCCACCTCGGACTCGCCGAACCGACGCGCGACCCGTCGCAGTTCGGGCTGTTCGGCGGGGATGAAGACGACTAGCCAGCACTACGGAGTCGGGGATGAAGACGCTGATCGATTTTCTCTCGCTGCGTCCGCTGTTCACACGCTCCGCGCTGCTCGGAATCTGGTATCTCTATCTGGCCGCCACGCTGCTGCAGCTTGGGCAATACGCCATTCTCATCGTCGGTACGGGTCAGGTCTATTCGACGGGCCTGAGCCCGCACTACTACGTGTCATTGCTGCCGCCGATCCTCTTTGCCTTGCTTCACCTCGCCTTGGTCCGTATTTTTCTCGAGATGGCGTTGCAGTTCATCGAGACGCGGTCTTTGCGCGCATGAAAACCATGCAAGGCGGCTGTCACTGCGGGCGCGTCCGCTTCAAGGTCACCGCAGGCCTCGACAAGGTCACCTATTGCAATTGCTCGATCTGCAGCAAGAAGGGCTTTCTGCACCTGATCGTGCCGCCGGAGCAGTTCGAACTGTTGAGCGGTCATGACGATCTCGCCACCTACACGTTCGGCACTGGCGTCGCCAAGCACACGTTCTGTAAGCACTGCGGCATTCATGCCTTCTACGTGCCGCGCTCCGACCCGGACAAGATCGACGTCAACGCGCGCTGCATCGACGACATTGACCTCGCAGCGCTGTCGGTGAAAACCTTCGACGGACGGAACTGGGAAGAGGCGATGGGGCAAAAGGTGCCGTGGCGATGACTCACCTCGACGGCGAAATTCGCGACGGCAAGCACCATCAGCAGGTGCGCGTCTATTACGAGGACACGGATTTTTCCGGCATCGTCTATCACGCCAGCTACCTGCGGTTCATGGAGCGCGGGCGTACCAATTATCTGCGGCTGATCGGCGCCGACCATCGCGCGCTGTTCGAGCAGGCGCTGGCCGAAGCGCCGGGCTTCGCGTTCGTGGTGCGTCACATGGACATCGCCTTCAAGAAGCCGGCGCATATGGACGATGTGCTCGACATTGTCACCATGCCGGAGGAGGTGAAGGGCGCCTCGATCACATTGCATCAGCAGGTCAAGCGCGGCGACGATCTTCTGATCGACGCGCATGTGCAGGTCGCCTTCGTCTCCCAGGGACGGGCGAAGCCCATCCCGAAGCCGCTGCGCATCGCCATGAAGGCCGATCAGGAAACGGGTGGCGCTGCCGGCGCGCCGGCATAAGTAGATGCTATGATGCACTTCGCACTGTTCGAGACGGCGATCGGAACCTGCGGCATCGTGTGGACCGCGCGCGGCCTCTGCGGGGTGCAGTTGCCCGACCCGGACGCGGCGGCGACGCGCGCGCGCGTGCATCGCCGGCATCCTGCAGCGGTTGAGGCGGCGCCCGACGCCAAGACGCAACGCGCCATCGACGGCATCGTCGCGTTGCTCGCGGGCGAGAAGCGCGACTTGCGCGATATCGCCATCGACGACGAGAAGCAGACCGACTTCAACAAACGCGTCTACGCCATCGCGCGCGCGATCCCGCCGGGGCAGACGATGACCTATGGCGAGATCGCCGAGCGCCTCGGCGACAAGACCCTGGCGCGCGTGGTCGGTCAGGCGATGGGGGAGAACCCGACGCCGATCGTCATGCCCTGCCATCGCGTGCTGGCGGCGGGCGGTAAGAGCGGCGGCTTCTCGGCCGCGGGCGGCGTCGTCACCAAGCTCAAGCTGCTGTCGATCGAAGGCGCGCAGCCGAGCGGCCCGACGTTGTTCGATGAACTGCCTTTGGCGGTGGCGCCCAAGCGCGGTTGAAATTCGACGCCGGCCTCGGACTCATGTTAACGCCCTTCACATGAAATGGGGCAAAGGCGGCGGGCACGGCCCGCGCGGCTATCACCACGGCAATCTGAAAGAAACCTTGGTGCGCGCCGCGCTCGAGTTGATCGCGGAGAAGGGGCCGGCCGGCTTCACCTTCGCCGATGCCGCGCGCTGGGCGGGCGTGTCGCCGGCGGCGCCTTATCGTCACTTCCGCGACCGCGATGCGCTGCTCGCGAACGTGGCGTTGCAAGGCTTCGAGCGTTTCGCAGCGATGCTCGCGACCGCCTGGAACGACGGCAAGCCCGATGTGCGCCCCGCCTTCGACAATCTCGGCAAGGCCTATCTGGCCTTTGCGCGCGCGGAGCCGGCCTATTACTCGGCGATGTTCGAAGCGGGCGTGCCGCTCGACGCCGATCCGGCCTTGCGCGCCGCAAGCGACCGCGCCTTCGCGGTGCTACGTGGCGCGGCCGAGCGCCTGGTGGCGCTGATGCCGGCGCCAGGGCGGCCGCCGGCGCTGATGGTGGCGCTGCATGTGTGGTCGATGACGCACGGAATCGCGTCGCTCTTTGGCCGCGGCGATGCCGCGCGCCGCTCGCTGCCGATGCCGCCCGAGGAGCTTTTGGAGGCCGCAGTGCTCGTCTATCTGCGCGGTCTCGGCCTGCGGCAGTAGACCGCTAGCGGCGCGGGGGAAGGCTCCCCAATTTAATTTTTGCTCCGCTTGACAGAGCCACGGCTCGGGTCTAGCTATGTAAATGTTATTTACATTCACGCGAGGCCGCCAATGACACTAGCCGCCAAGCTCGACGAATTCGGCAAACCTGCCTGGATCGCCCTGATCGTCCTCGGTTTCGTAGCCTGGTGGCCGCTAGGCCTCATGGCCCTCGCCTTCACCATAGGGAGCGGAAGAATGGGATGCTGCGGATACGCCGGCCAGAGCCGCTGGCAACACAAGATGGATCGCATGCAGGCCAAGATGGACTGGATGCGCTCGCGCATGCAGGGTGGCCCGTGGAACCAGGGCAGCCCGTGGAACGCGGCGCCGTCGAGCGGCAACCGCGCTTTCGACGACTATCGCTCCGAGACCCTGCGCCGGCTCGAAGACGAGCAGCGCGAGTTCAAGGACTTCCTCGAGCGCCTGCGTCTCGCCAAGGACAAGGCCGAGTTCGACCAGTTCATGGCTGATCGCCGCAACCGGCCCGCGCCGGAGACTCCGCCGCCGCAGGCCTGAGCCCAATCCCAGATCTGCGCCTGAGGCCGTCCGCTGTCCCCGAAGCGGGCGGCCTTTTGCGTTCCATTGGCGGACGGCTGGTATGCCCGTGCCGGCCTCCGGCGCTAACCCTTCCTTAACCACAATCGGCGCCTGTTAAGGCCCAAACGGCCGGTCTTGCGCCCTCATTTGGCCAAGTTTCGCAGGGATTTCGTTCAGACCGCGAGGATGGACGGAATTTTCGCGGGACATCGGTTTTCAGTTCGAGCGTGGGCTCGTGATTGGTCTTGGCTGCGGATTTGTCGCGCCGCGCCGGGTTTCTTGCGGCGCGCGTGATCCCGAAACGTGGGACCGGTTTTCGGATCAGATCATGCGCGACAACCGCAACAGCCGGACAGCGGAAAGGACGTGCCCATGAATCCTGCCGACGTGGCACAGTCGGTGTTGCCGCTCACATCCTCCGATCTCTCACTGTTCACGCTGTTCTGGCATGCGCATTGGATCGTCAAGGCGGTGATGCTTGGCCTGCTCGCCTGCTCAGTGTGGGTGTGGGCCATCGCCATCGATAAGACCGTGCTGTTTTCGCGCACCAAGCGTGACATGGATCGGTTCGAGCAGGCGTTCTGGTCCGGCCAGTCGCTGGAGGAGCTTTTCCGCACGCTGTCGTCCAAACCGAACCATGCCATGGCGGCGCTGTTCGTGGCCGCCATGCGCGAGTGGAAACGTAGCTTTGAGAGCACGCACCCGGCCATTGGCGGCCTGCAGATGCGCATTCAGAAAGTGATGGATGTGACCATCGCCCGCGAAGTGGAGCGGCTTGAGCGCCGCTTGCTGGTGCTGGCGACCGTCGGCTCGGCCGGCCCCTTCATCGGCCTGTTCGGCACGGTCTGGGGCATCATGACCAGCTTCCAGTCGATCGCCGCCTCGAAGAACACCTCGCTGGCGGTGGTCGCCCCGGGCATCGCCGAAGCGCTGTTTGCGACCGCAATCGGCCTTGTCGCCGCCATACCGGCGACCATTTTCTATAACAAGTTTGCCAGTCAGGTGAATAAGCAGGCCCAGCGTTTGGAAGGGTTCGCCGACGAATTTGCCGCCATATTGTCGCGGCAGATCGACGAGCGGGGGTAAATATCCATGGCAGCCAATGCCGGCACGCCGGTGATGGGTGGTCGCAAGCGGCGTCAGCGCCAGCGGGTGATGAGCGAGATCAACGTCACCCCCATGGTCGACGTGATGCTCGTGCTGCTCATCATCTTCATGGTGTCGGCGCCGTTGCTGACGGTCGGCGTGCCCATCGACTTGCCGCAGAGCCAGGCCAAGAGCCTCGACCAGGACAAGGAGCCGCTCACCGTCTCGGTCAACGAGAAGGGCCAGCTCTTCCTGCAGAATGCCGAGATCAAGATCGAAGACGTGGTGCCCAAGCTGCAGGCGGTGGCGGAAGCGCGCGGCGGCACCGAGGCGCGCGTCTATGTGCGCGGCGACAAGAAAGTCGATTACGGGACCATGATGAAGGTCATGGGCCGGCTGTCGGGTGCGGGCTTCCACCGCGTCGCATTGGTCACCGAGTTCGAGCAGGGCAAGTAGCGCGTGTTTCGCAAAGCCACAGCGATGTCGGTCGGCCTGCACGGCGCGGTGTTGCTGTGGGCGGCGATCTCGTTTGCCGGCAAGGCCTACGAGGTCAAGCCGACGGAATCGCTGCCGGTTGAATTCATCAACGACAAGGATTTCTCCGAGCTCACCAAAGGCATCAAAGAGGCGCCGAAGCCGGTCGAGAAGCCCAAGCCCTTGGTCGAGAAGAAGGCCGACGAGGTGAAGCCGGTCGAAGACCAGACGCCGAAGATCACCGAGAAGAAAGAGATCGCGCCGACGCAGCAGAAGACCGAGCAGGCGCAGCAGAAGCCCGATCCGATCGCCGACAAGCTCAAGCACGAGCCGCCGCCGAAAGAGCAGGCGCAGACGCAAACACCGACGCCGCCGAAAAAGCCGCCGCTGCCGCCCAAGCCGCAGCCGAAATTCGACGCCAACAAGATCGCCGCGCTGCTCGACAAGCGCGACCCGCAGCGCATGGCCGCCGCAGGCGCGGAGATCAACACAGCGCCTGGCCTCGGCGTGAACTCCGGCAGCTCGGCGACGCTGTCGGCGTCAGAGCTCGACGCGCTCAAGCATCGCCTGATGGCTTTGTGGAATCCGCCGATCGGCGCACAGAACGCGCAGCAATATCAGGTGACCATCCGCATCCGCTTCAAGCGCGACGGCACGCTGTCCGGCGGCCCGCAGGTGCTGACCACGGGCAGCGGTCCGCAATTCGAGGCGATGCGCGACAGCGCGGTGCGCGCCGTCTTCGTCGGCCAGCCCTATACGATGCTGCGGCCGGATCACTACGATATCTGGAAGGAAATCGACTTTACCTTCGACACCACGCAGATGTTCCACGATATTCCAGTGAGATGATTCAGCGAATGAACGAAATATTTTCCGTGAACCGCCGCAACTTGATGATTGGAGCGGGCGCCGGGGCGCTTGCCACGCTTGCGCCGCGCTTAGCCGGCGCCGCCGTGCGCGTCGACATCACACAAGGCAATCCGCAGCCGATGCCGATCGCGCTGCCGGACTTCCTTGCCGGCACGCCGTCCGACGGCGAAGTATCGCGCAACGTCACGGGCGTCATCAGCAATAACCTGCAGCGCAGCGGCTTGTTTGCGCCGATCAATCCCGCCGCCTTCACCGAGAAGATCACCAACTCGGACGCAGTGCCGCGCTTCCCCGACTGGCGGGTGATCAACGCGCAGGCCCTGGTCACCGGCCGTATGACGCGCCAGCCGGACGGCCGCCTCAAAGCCGAATTCCGGTTGTGGGACGTGTTCGCCGGCGCGCAGCTCGACGGCAAACAGTACTTCACATCGCCCGACAACTGGCGGCGCATCGCGCACATCATCTCCGACCAGATCTACCAGACGCTGACCGGCGAGAAGGGCTACTTCGACAGCCGCATCGTCTTCGTCGACGAGACCGGGCCGAAGGACCGCCGCGTCAAGCGCCTCGCCATCATGGATCAGGACGGCGCCGGCGTGCGCTATCTCACGCGCGGCGACGATCTCGTGCTGACGCCGCGCTTCAATCCGTCGACGCAAGAGATCACCTACATGTCCTACGGGCAGGCCGATCCGCGCGTCTATCTCTTGAACATCGAGACCGGTCAGCGCGAGATCGTCGGCAACTTTCCGGGCATGACCTTTGCGCCGCGATTTTCGCCGGACGGCCAGCGCGTCATCCTTTCGCTGCAGCAGGGCAACAACGCCAACCTGTTCGTCATGGACCTGCGCTCGAAGGCGACCACGCGCCTCACCGACACGCCGGCCATCGACACCGCGCCGTGCTATTCGCCGGACGGCCGCAATATCTGCTTCGAGAGCGATCGCGGCGGCACGCAGCAGATTTATGTGATGCCGGCGGCAGGCGGTCCGGCGCAGCGCATCTCCTTCGGCGAAGGCCACCATTCGACGCCGGTGTGGTCGCCGCGCGGCGACTTCATCGCCTTCACCGGCCAGGCGCGCGGCGGGTTCTCCATCGGCATCCTCAAGCCGGACGGGCAGGGCGAGCGCGTGCTCACGCAGGGCTTCCACAATGAAGGCCCGACCTTTGCGCCGAACGGCCGCGTGCTGATGTTCTTCCGCGACCAGGGCGCGGGACCGAACCTCTTCACCATCGACATCACCGGCCGCAACGAAATGAAGGTGCCGACGCCGGCGCTGGCCTCCGATCCGGCCTGGTCGCCGCTGTTGTCGTGAGCGGTTTCCGCAACTGTCACGTCCCCGCCGCATTTACCGGCTCTTAACCATGACAATCGGTTTACGGGGTTCCGACACTCTTACCGGCACTTTGCAAGGTTCCATCAAGGTTGATGGAAGGTTCGCTTAACGAACGGCCTGCTACACGTGTGGCATGCGCGCGGTCCGCGCGAGGATCGCGCATCACCTCAAAACACTGCGCAGTGCGTGAGTATTGGAGGCACTGAATGATCGAGATCAGGCACATCGTCCGCGGCGCGCGTTTTGCTGCCATCCTCGTGGCGGCGCTCGCGATATCGGCCTGCGCCAAGAATAACGCCGAAGACGCGCAGGCGAGCGCAGCGGGTGCAGCGACCCCCGGCAGCCAGCAGGACTTCGTCGTCAATGTCGGCGACCGCGTCTTCTTCGAAACCGACTCGTCCGAGTTGACGACGCAGTCGCGCGCCACGCTCGACAAGCAGGCGCAATGGCTGGCGAACTACGCCAACTACTCGCAGTTCACCGTCGAAGGCCACGCCGACGAGCGCGGTACGCGCGAATACAACATCGCGCTCGGTGCTCGCCGCGCACAGACCGTGCGCGACTACCTCATCTCGCGCGGCATCCAGGCCAACCGCATGCGCACCATCTCCTACGGCAAGGAGCGCCCGGTCGCGGTCTGTAACGACATCTCCTGCTGGTCGCAGAACCGCCGCGCCGTCACCGTGCTGGGCGTGAGTTCGTAACCGGCCGGCACGACCTTAAAGCTGCGGTGGCCGGGCCTTTGCCCGGCCATTTCGTTTCAGAGACAGGCTCCGAAGTCACAATTTCGACGCAGCGCGCCGTATGCTAGTGGGCTCGCGCCGATCGACGGCGGACGATTTTCAGGTCACATGATGCCTTCAGCATTTTCTCTTCGTGCCGCGGCCTTGGCCGCGCTTCCCGTGCTGCTGCTTGCCGGCGCCGCGCCGGCGCAGGATCGCTCCGGCGGCGGCTTCCTCGACAACCTGTTCAGCCGCGGCGAAGGCCCGGGCGGCCAGTCCGAGGTCGAGGTCCGCCGCAACGTCCAGGGCGGCGGTGGCGGTGCGCGTGACGCGGCCGACATCACAGTGCGCCTCGACCGCATCGAGAGCGCGTTGCGCCAGCTCACCGGCACGGTCGAGCAGCTCCAATACCGCAATCAGCAGCTCGAGATGCAGGTGCGGCAGATGGGTGGCCAGCCGGGCGTTGCTCCGGCTGCGACGCCCGTTGCGCCTCCGGCAGCCCCTGGCCGCCGCGGCGACGTGTTCGATCCGGCGCAGCAGCCGAGCGCCCCGGGCGCGCCGCGCGTGCTCGGTAATCAGACCGCGCTCGCCGGCTCGCAAAGTATGCCGCCGATCATGGAGCCGGAGCCGCCGATCGGCGCCCCGGGTGGCCGCGCCGCCGGCGCGCCGCTCGACCTCAATTCCATGTCGGGCAATCCGCTGCCGCCCACCGTGAATGCCAGCGCCGTCCCGATGGCCACGCCCATGCCGGCGCCGCAAGCCCAGCCGCAGCCGGCGCTGCCGCCGGTGGCGGCGCCGCCGCGCGGCCCGGTGCAGCAAGCTGCGCCGCCCAACCCGCAGCTCGCCACGCTGCCGCCGTCGGCCAAGCCGCAGGACGAGTACGACATGGCCTATGGCTACGTGCTGCATAAGGACTACGGCCTCGCCGAGCAGGCCTTCCGCGATTTCCTGCGCAAATATCCGAACGAGCGGCTGGTGCCGGACGCGCACTATTGGCTCGGCGAGACGCTGTTCCAGCGCCAGCATTATCGCGACGCGGCCGAGTCCTTCCTCGCCGTCTCGACCAAGTACGAGAAGTCCGGCAAGGCGCCGGACTCGCTGCTGCGGCTCGGCCAGTCGCTCGCCGCTCTTAATCAGAAGGAAGCGGCCTGCGCCACCTTGGCCGAAGTTGGCCGCAAATTCCCCAACGCCTCCGCGAGCGTGAAGCGCGGCGTGACGGCGGAACAGAAGCGCGTTCACTGCTAGACTACATCTGAGCCGTCGCATTTTGCGCCGGCTGCGGATGAGGTCATGGCCACGCAGCACGACAAGCCTGTCACGGCGACCGAAGCACGCGCGCTGTTTGCCGATCTCAAAGGTCGGCCGGCGCTGCTGCTGGCCGTCTCCGGCGGTCCCGACTCCACCGCGCTGATGGTGCTCGCCGCGCGCTGGCGCGACGCGCTCAAAGCCAAGCCGAAGCTTATCGCCGTCACCGTCGATCACGGCCTGCGCAAGGATGCGAAAGCCGAGGCCGCGGCGGTGGCGCGGCTCGCGCGCAAGCTGAAGATCGCGCACCGAACGTTGCGTTGGCGCGGCAAGAAGCCGGCGACCGGTCTGCAGCAGGCCGCGCGCACCGCGCGCTACCGGCTGCTCGCCGAGGCCGCGCGCGACGTGGGCGCATCGCATGTTCTCACCGCGCACACGCTCGACGATCAGGCCGAGACCGTGCTCATCCGCATGAGCCGCGGCAGCGGCCTGACCGGTTTGGCAGCGATGGCGCGGGCGGCCGCGGTCCCGGGCGCGAGCGAGCTTGTGCTCGTTCGCCCGTTGCTCGACATCGCGAAGGCACGGCTCATCGCAACGCTGCGTGCCGCCAAGCTTCCCTTCGCCGACGACCCATCCAACCGCGATCCGCGCTTCACCCGCGCGCGGCTGCGTTCGCTGATGCCGACCTTGGCGGAGGAGGGGCTCGACGCCCGCCGCCTCGCCACGCTGGCGCGCCGCCTCCGGCGGGCGGACGAGGCGATCGAGGCCATGGTTCGCGAGGCGAGGGACTTTTTGGGCGGGGACCGACCTGCCTCCACAACAATAAACTTGGAGGTCGGTGGCTTTATCATCCTCCCTGCGGAAATCAGCTTGCGTGTCTTGGGGCGCGCCATCGCTGAGATGGGTGACGAAGGGCCGGTTGAATTGGCAAAACTGGAGGCTCTAAAAGCGGCCCTGGGTACCGCCTTTAAGGAGCGAAAGCCGTTTCGACGTACCCTTGCCGGAGCCGTCGTAACGCTTTCCGACCTTCGGCTGACCATCGAAACCGCCCCCCCGCGCCGGCAAAAGCCCTTAACCACGCCCCGGACCGGGCGCGCCAAGGGCCCTAAAGCGCGCTAGAATGTCGTGAATCGGACCTTTCCTTGCGCCGGTGCGGTCCCTACATTGGGTCCGGACCGACGTTAAGTCGCCACGAATTCAGGCCATCTTTCCAGGCCGCACAGCCGTACGCTCGCGGGTAAGGACGCCAATGAACGCCAATCTGCGCAATTTCGCCCTCTGGGTGATCATCGTCCTTTTGCTGCTTGCCCTGTTCACGCTCTTCCAAAACCCCGGCCAGCGCGCCACCTCGCAGGACATCTCGTTCTCGCAGCTTCTCTCCGAGGTCGATCAGGGTCGCGTGCGCGACGTCGTGATCCAGGGGCCGGAAATCCACGGCACCTTCGCCAACGGCACCAGCTTTGCGACCTACGCGCCGAACGATCCGGGCCTGGTGCAGAAGCTCTATTCCAAGGGCGTGTCGATCACCGCGCGGCCGCAGTCGGACAATGTGCCGTGGTTCGTGTCGCTGCTGGTCTCCTGGCTGCCCTTCATCGCCTTGATCGGCGTGTGGATATTCCTGTCGCGCCAGATGCAAGGCGGCGCCGGCAAGGCCATGGGCTTTGGCAAATCGCGCGCCAAGCTGCTCGCCGAGGCGCATGGCCGCGTCACGTTTGAGGACGTCGCCGGCGTCGACGAGGCCAAGCAGGATCTGCAGGAGATCGTCGAATTCTTGCGCGACCCCGGAAAATTCCAGCGCCTCGGCGGCAAGATT
>Ga0134124_10003252_pt1 | contig 13071 bp, 12 predicted proteins | sample KB304_FD_96880 | JGI IMG/M metagenome (GOLD analysis project Ga0134124, IMG submission 96880) | Terrestrial soil microbial communities without Nitrogen fertilizer from Kellogg Biological Station, Michigan, USA - KB3-0-4 | ecosystem: Environmental > Terrestrial > Soil > Unclassified ... | reverse complement strand
TGATTCAATGATTCACGTAAGCGTGCGCGCCAGTCTGACGCTCGACCTCGATTGCCCACGGCGAGCCGACGTACCTGTTGACCATGGTTTCGGCGGCGCCGCGGCCTTCACTCGACTTACCGAGGCGATACAGGCTCTTCACTTCCGTAGCAGCGAACTCGGCCGCGCGCGGACCGTTCGGCCAGAGCGATTGACCTTGGCGAGCGAGTTCGAGCGCACGCGCTGGGTTCGAGTCCTCGAGCGCGTGCATTTCACTTGCTAGCGAGTCGTCGCTGAGTGGGGGAGGGGTCGAAGCGGGGCGCGCGCTGTTTGCGGGAGCGAGTCGCGTCGGAGCGGGCTGCGCTGGCGCGCCGGAACTAGGTCCTTCATCGACGGGTTGCGGCTCGTGGCTCGCACTCGCCACGGCGCGTGCGTCCGCCGCGCGACTCGGCTCTCGGCGCGAGCACAGCGTGACCACGCCGAGCAAGGCGAGCGTCGGAATGAGCAACAGGAAAACCCGCCGCGACGCCTGCATTCACTTACAGGTCAAATCAGCAGGTGCGGCAGCCAGGAGTTTGTCCATGGGTGCCTTCATCGCGGGCCAGATGGTCGATGCGCCAGACATCGGAGGTGGATTGTCGACGCTGACGTATTGCCAGGCCCAACCGCCGGCGTATTGGTTGGTGTGCAGCGTGGTGTAGAGATCCGCTGCTTGCACGCCGTCCGTCGTGTCGGTCCAGAACTCGCCGATCACGACCTTTTTGTCGAGGCCCCAGTAGCTTTGTGGATGAGTGAAGGGGCTGTTCGCATTCGCACCGCTATACGTGTTGTAGTAGTGCACTTCGTAGAAATCGAGTTTGCCGTTGGCCTTGCCGCCAGCCGTCGTCAGCGCTGAATCCGACCACAGATTCTGGCCGTGCGAAGGCGAGAGCGTGGCGAAGTTATTGGCGCTGCTGGTGACGAGCGCCGCGGGATCCGCGGTGTGGATCGCGGCCGTGAACCAGTTGACCGTCTTTTGCAGATTCACGGAAGGGGTGCGTCCGGTATCCGGTTTGGTCCAGCCCCCGTGGTCGCTGCTCATGCCTTCCGGCTCGTTGAAGATCTCCCAAGCGTACAGGCCCGGGTAGCCTTTGAGCGCCGTGACCATCGGCGTGAGCACGTTGTCGATGTACGCTTGGCGGTTGGTGTCGTTTTCTAGAAGCAGTTTGTTGTTGGCTCGGACGGTGGCGTCGGTCGTTTGGTCCGAGTCGAGCATGCCGAACGACCACAGGCTGATCACGAGCCCGACCCCTTCCGCATGAGCGGCGTCGAGGATCTTCTTTAGGTCAGCGATGTTGTCGTTCGAGATCGCCTTGGCCTTGCCGCTGCCGTCGTAGCCGGGCGTGGTCATGCCGGTGGTGTGGAACCACCAGCGCACGGCGCTGCCGCCCGAGGCTTTGACGTTTTTGAAGATCTCGGTGAACTTGCTGATCGTCGGGCCAGGAATATCGGCCGCGAACTTCACCCACGCCACGTTGACGCCGCTCGCGAACGCAGGCCGGCATACGCCGTCCGAGTTCGAGCTGCCCGCCGCGCCCGGCGCTCCACCGCTGCCGGAGGCTCCTGCAACCGGCGCCGCACCAGCAACGGGTCCGGTGCCTGCCGTGTTGCCGACGCCGCCCGAACTCGGCGCGCCGCCCGCCGAGTTCCCGCCGGCCGTGGTCGCCCCAGCGAGATTGCCCACACCTGCCGCCGGTGAACTCCCGCCAGTCGACGGAGTGGCACTCCCGCCGGTTGCGGCCATGGCACCGCCGGTCGTGGAGCTGCCGCCCGTGCCCGGAGAATCACCGTCCGAGCTGCTACACGCAGCAAACGAAGCCGCGCTGAGCGCGAGCAGGCACGACGAGATCAGGGGAGAGCGCACGGAAGCTCGAAAGGGCATGGCGAATCAGTGGTACTTAGCATGAGAAACCGTCACCAATTCGCTGCCCAGCCCGACAAATGTGGCGAAACTCCGCGTTGACAAGCTGCGGCATGCGCGGCGAATTTGCTCGTCAAATGGCGACGTTTCCACGTAGCGCACTCGCCCTCTCGGCCGTGCTCGGCGCGCTCGGCGCGGCCCCCCGAATCGCGCACGCCCAGGGCGTTGCGAATTCAGGACCGGCCGCCGCCGAACCACCATCCGAACCGCCAGCGATCCCCGCCGCGCCGCCGGAAGCGGCCGCCACGCCCGACCCACCCAAAGCCGAAGTCGTCTCCAGCAAAGCGCCCGAGCGTCAAACGTCGCTCGACCCCCAGCGAGTCGAAGAAGCACCCAAGGGACGCAGCACGTTCGACATCGACCCCATCGCTGACAGCGCGATGATCGCTGTGTCGCTCGGCTTCTACGGTACCCTCGAGGCGATCAATTCGACCGGCGAGATTCGGCCTCAGCAAATCGCCGCGAACTTCGACACCAACCACTTGATCGGCATCGATCGCGGCGCGGTGACGCAAACGCCAGATCCGAGCGCTCGCTCGCGCTCGACGATCGGTCTCGGCATCGTCGCGGCCTACGCAGTGATCGATCCGATCTTGAGTGGTGTGCGAGAGCGCAACGTGCAGACCGGCCTTGCAGACTTTTTCATGTATGCCGAGTCCGTCTCGTTCACGTTGGCGATGACCAGCATCGTCAAGATGGCGGTGCGTCGACCGCGTCCGATCGCGTACATCGAAGCCAACGCGCACAAGGATGACCCCGACTACTCGAACAGCAGCACCGACAGCTCACTGTCGTTCTTTTCGGGTCACGCCGCGCTTACGGCAACCATCAGTTCCACCGCGACCTACCTGGCCTTCGTGCGCGCTCCGCACTCGGCGCGGCCGTGGATCACCCTCGCGGCTGGAGTTGGCCTGACCACCTTCGTGTCCTTCGAGCGCGTCCGCGCCGGGCAACATTTTCCTACGGACGTCATCGCCGGCGCGATCGCGGGCGCCGGGATCGGCCTGGTCGTGCCGCACTTGCACCGCACCGACGAGATCAAGCAGCGCCGGATTTGGGTTGGCTTCAGCCCGCTCCGTTCACTGGAAAGTGAGCGCGGTGGATTGCTCAATGTGAGCGGCGTTTTCTGAAACAGGGCGTTTGTGTGACGCCCCTTTGTGACAGATAAATATTAGTTATTTCAGGGCGTTACCTGTCGTGTTTCGGCTGTGTACGAGCGTTCCGCTACACAACTGTCACGAATCTGTTGCTCGTGCGTAGCGCACAGGGGCCTCCTGCCTGGTAGTTAGAAAACTGCGATGTTTGCACGCAGAGATCTCCTCGTCGGCCTGGTTCTCACGTTGGTTGCCTGTAAGGGGAGTCAGCCGGCGCCGGCGCCGGCTGCTTCGGAAGCGGCCAGCGCTGCCGTCAAAAAGGACGAGGGCGTCAGTTTGACGGGCGCGGGCGCCACCTTCCCGTACCCGCTCTATTCGAAATGGATCTCCGAGTACAACAAGCTCAACCCGAACGTGAAGATCAATTACCAGTCGATCGGTTCGGGCGGCGGCATTCGGCAGATCACCGCCAACACCGTCGACTTCGGCGCCACTGACGCGCCGATGAACGCGGACGAAGAAAAGCAAGCGCCGGCCAAACTGTTTCACATCCCCGCGACTATCGGCGCAGTCGTCGTGGCCTACAACCTCCCGGAAGTGACCAGCCCACTGAAGCTTACTCCGGAGGTGCTCGTCGGCATTTACGCCGGCAAGATCAGGATGTGGAACGATCCCAAAATAAAAGCCGACAACGCGGACGCGAAGTTGCCGGCGAAGGACATTTCCGTCATCTACCGCACGGACGGTAGCGGCACGACTGCGGTCTTCACCGGCTACTTGGGCAAGGTCAGTTCCGATTGGAAAGAAAAGGTCGGCGTCGGCAAAGTCGTGAACTGGCCCACGGGGCTCGGCGCCAAGGGCAATGAGGGCGTCACCGGTCAGGTCAAGACGACTCCATACACGATTGGCTACATCGAGCGCGCGTACGCCTCGCAGAATAAGTTGCCGATGGCCGAGCTCAAGAACAAAGCCGGCAAATTCGTGGCTCCCAGCATCGAGGCGATGTCTGCGGCGGCCGATTCGGTGGAGGTGCCCGACGAGCTCTTCGTCTCGCTCTCCAACTCGGACGGTGACGCCGCTTACCCGATCACGAGTTACAGCTACTTGCTCGTGTACGAGAACGCCAAAGACGCGGTCAAGGGTGAAGCGCTCGCCAAGTACATCTGGTGGGGCCTGCATGACGGTCAGAAGTTCTCCAAGGATCTGGACTACGCGCCGATCCCGGCCAAGGTCTTGGCCAAGGTCGAGCGTCGCTTGAAGGAGCTTCGTTCTGGCGACAAGAAGCTGCTGTCGGGGGCCTGATCGGCGATGTCCGTGAGTCACGATATTTCACCCCTGATCCGCCCGCGCTCGAAGATCCTGACCCGCTTTGGACGCGAGGTGAATTGGGGGGATTTCGCCTTTCGTCGGCTGACCGCGTTGTTGGCCGCGCTGATGATCGCCGCACTGCTGGCGATGATCGCGGCCATGGTGCACGGCTCGGCGGAATCGCTGCGCACGTTCGGGTTGGGCTTCGTTAGCTCGGAGATCTGGAATCCGGTTCGAGACGTGTACGGCGCGCTGCCGTTCATCTACGGCACGATTGCCTCCTCGGTTCTCGCGCTGTGCTTTGCGGTGCCGATCTCACTCGGCGTTGCCATCTTCCTGTCGGAGCTGGCGCCGGCTTGGCTGCGCGATCCGGTTGGTTTTTTGGTGGAACTCTTGGCCGCCGTGCCCAGCGTGGTCTACGGCTTGTGGGGGATTTTCGTGTTGGCCCCCTGGTTGCGCGACACGGTCGAACCGTTCCTCGCCAGCACGCTCGGGTTCTTGCCGCTGTTTCAAGGGCAACAGCGCGGCTTCGGCATGCTCGCGGGCGGCATCATCTTGGCGATCATGATCACACCGACGATCTCGTCGGTGAGCCGCGAGGTGCTGCGCGCGGTGCCCAGCGCGTTGCGCGAGGGCGCGCTCGGGCTCGGTGCCACGCCGTGGGAAGCGGTGCGAGTGGCGGTGTTGCCCTACGCACGCTCGGGCTTGATCGGCGCGACCATTCTCGGCTTGGGTCGCGCTCTGGGCGAGACCATGGCGATCACCATGGTGATTGGTAACCGCAGCGAGATCAGCGTGTCGCTGTTCGCGCCGTCGTACACGATGGCCAGCGTCATCGCCAACGAGTTCAGCGAGGCCACGGGTAGCCTGTACCTGTCGGCGCTGGCCGAGATCGGACTTTTGTTGTTCGTGGTGACGGTGCTGCTCAACATCGTGGCTCGACTCTTGGTTTGGCGCGTGGGCACCGTCCCGGTCGGCGGGAGACTGTGATGCTCGATCGCTACGCGCGCCGCCGGTACGTCGACGTCGTGGTTCGCGCTGCCTGTGTGATAGCGACGCTGATCGCGCTGATTCCGCTGATCAGCGTGCTCTACTACGTCACTCGGCGCGGCATCGGCGGCATCAACCTGGCCTTTTTCACGGAGCTACCCAAGCCCGTGGGCGAGAGCGGCGGCGGCATGGCCAATGCGATCCAAGGCACGTTGAAGCTGGTGTTTCTCGCCTGCGTGTTCGGCATCCCTCCCGGCGTGATGGCCGGCGTGTACTTGGCCGAATTCGGCGAGTCCCGCTTTGGCAAATGGGTGCGCTTCAGCGCAGACGTGATGTCCGGCGTACCTTCGATCACCGTGGGCATCTTCGTTTACGCGCTGGTCGTGCTGCACGAAAAGCACTTCTCGGCGTTCGCCGGCGGCGTCGCCTTGGCCGTGCTGATGCTGCCGACGGTCACCCGCACCACGGAAGAGCTGCTCAAGTTGGTGCCCGAGTCGCTGCGGGAAGCCGCGCTCGGCTTGGGAGTGCCCCAATGGCGCGCGACGCTGCGCGTGATGCTGCGCACCGCCGCTCCGGGGATTGCCACCGGGGTCATGCTGGCGGTGGCGCGCGTGGCCGGGGAGACTGCGCCGCTGTTGTTTACTGCGTTCAGCAACCCCTTCTGGAGCAGTGGGTTCGACGAGCCGACCGCTTCCTTGCCGATGAACATCTACAACTACGCAGTGTCCCCGTACGAAGAGTGGCACCGCCAAGCGTGGTCTGCCGCGCTGGTGCTTTTGCTGCTGGTGCTACTGCTCAATATCTCCGCGCGCCTGTTGGTGCGCAACCGCGTGGGTGCTCGATGAGCGGCGCTTCATCGCAGAGCAAGATCTCGAGAACCAATCAGCGCAAGGGGGCGTCCGGTGACGACAAGTCGCGCTGGGACGAAGTGTCGGTGAGCACGCTCGTTCCCAAGATGCGCACGACCGACCTGCACGCCTACTTTGGCCAGGCCGAGGTGCTGAAGGGGATCAGCCTGCAGATCGCCGAAAAGCAGGTCACCGCGGTGATCGGCCCGTCCGGCTGCGGCAAATCGACGTTCGTGCGTTGCCTGAACCGCATGCACGAGGTGATTCCGGGGGCGCGCGCGACCGGCCAGGTTCTGCTCGACAAGCAGGATATCTATCAAGGCGACGTGGACGCGGTGCGCGTCCGGCGCCGGGTGGGCATGGTGTTCCAAAAGCCGAACCCGTTCCCCACCATGTCGATCCGCGACAACGTGCTGGCAGGCCTGCGCCTGAACGGTGAGCGTCCCGACGACCCGGACGCGGTGGTCGAAAAGATGCTGCAGCGCGTCGCGCTTTGGGATGAAGTGAAGGACATCCTCGGGCGCGCGGGCACTGGGCTCTCGGGCGGTCAGCAGCAGCGGTTGTGCATCGCGCGCTCGTTGGCGCTCGAGCCCGAGGTGCTGCTGATGGACGAGCCGTGCTCCGCGCTCGATCCCATCGCCACCGCGCGCGTAGAAGAGCTGATTCACGAACTCCGAAAGTCGTACACGATCGTGATCGTCACTCACAACATGCAACAGGCCGCGCGCGTCGCCAATTTTACGGCGTTCTTCTACTTGGGTAAGCTGATCGAGCATGATCGCACGGACGTGATTTTCACTCGCCCGAAAGAGCAGCGCACCGAAGACTACATCACGGGCCGCTTCGGCTGAGGGAAGCAGAGATGAACCGCCGGCACACCGATCGCGAATACGAAGGGGAACTCGAGAGCTTGCGCGAACGCGTGTTGCTCATGGGCGCGCACGTGGAGGAGGTGCTCGCGCTCGCGATGCGCGCCTACGTCGACCGTAACGTGCTGCTCGCGCGCGGCACGATCGAGCTCGACAGCACCATCGATCAACTGGAGCTCGAAATCGACGAGGCCGCGATTCAGATCTTGGCGCGCCGCCAGCCTGTCGCGTCCGATCTGCGCTTCATCACCACCACCCTCAAATTAGTGACTGATCTGGAGCGCATTGGCGATCTGGGCGTCAACATCTGTGAGCGCGTGGCCGAGCTCGGTGCCGACCGCAGCGAGAGCCCCCACGATCCGATCCCACGCATCGCGGATGTCGCGCAAGGCATGGTGCACGACGCGCTCGACGCCTTCGTCGCGGGCGACGCGGTGAAGGCCAACCAAGTGATCGACCGGGACAAAGCGGTCGACGCCTACTACGCTCAGCTTTATCCCGAGCTATTGCCGCGGATGATGTCCAATCCGAACGTGGTCTTCGAATCCACACGCCTGCTCTCGATTGGCAAATCTTTGGAGCGCCTGGCCGATCACGCGACGAACATCGCGGAAATGGTGGTGTACATGGTCAAAGGCCAAGACGTCCGCCACTCCGGACCGGCTTCGCATCAGTAGCGGCGACCACTTCGCTCGGATTCGGAGCCCCCGCGACCTCGCTGCCGCCGCTTGCCGGCTGCGCACCGGCTTCACCCGCCGGGGCGCGCGTTCCCCCGGATGCTCCCGAACACCCGAGCCGGAGTCGCCGCTCGATACCGAGCGCGAGCAGGCCAAGAATGAGACGGCGAGCGCCATGCAACCCGCGGTTGTCGCGCTCGGTCGAGAGGGGCTCGCGGGGTACGCGCCCTCAGTTCGCCGATCGACCATCGAAAATGCCGATTCGTGACATACGGCAGTGAGCAGAGCCTGGTCGAGGCGACTGGATGGTTTCGAATCAGTGCCAAGCGGCGAATTCGAGCGTGGTTCGCCTCGAGTTCGCGCCGCGCGCTAACTCTCGCCGAACTTTCGGCTCGGTCCGATCGCGGCCAGCATGTCGAACACCGGACGCCCGTAGATCGAGGCGGTGTCTGGCGAGCTGTCGCTCGCTGGCGACGGCGGCTCGCTTTCGGCAATCACGAAGGCGCGACCGTCGGGCCCCAGCAGCCAGGGTGGCAGATGCGTGAAGCGATCGATGAGTGCGTCGACGAACAAGCGCACGCGCGCGGAAAGGTGCCGGCTACCGGGGTAAACCACGTGGATCTCCGAGCGCCCGGGGGACCAATCCTCGAGTACGGGCGCCAGATGGCCCGCGCGCAAGGCCTCGGCACAGAAAAATGCCGGCAACACGGCGATCCCCGCGCCGCGCAACGCCGCGCTCAGCGCCAGCTGCACCGAGTTCACCGAATAGCGCCCGTGAATCGCGATCGACTCGGAGCGCCCCTCTTTGGAAAACACCCAGGTGGCGCGCCGATCATTGCTCGACACCAGGCATGAGTGCTCGAGCAGGTCCTTCGGCGACTTCGGAGGCTCACGCTCGGCCAAATAGGCGGGGCTTGCCACGCACATTCGCTCCGCGCTGCCGATCTTGCGAGCGATCAGCGAGGCCTCGATCGGACCGATTACGTGCACGGCCAAGTCGAGCCCCTCTTCGACCACATCGAAGCGACGATCCGCGACGATCAACTCGATTTCGACCTCGGGGTGGGCGACCAAAAACTCCGCCACGAAATCGCCCAGGAAGGCATGGCCGAAGAGCAGGGGTGAGCCGATCCGCAAAAGACCCTTGGGGGAGCGGTGGATGTCGGTTACCGCGGCGTTCGCTTCCTCGATTTCGGCGACCACGCGCGCCGCCCGCTCGTAATAGGCCGCGCCGGCGGCGGTCGGCCGCACATGACGAGTGGTTCGTTCCAGGAGCCGAACGCCCAAGCGTTCTTCGAGCCGGGATACCCGTTCACTGACAGTTGACTTAGGTAAGCCCAGCGCGCGGGCAGCACGGGTGAAGCTCTCCTCCTTCACGACGCGCGCGAAGATCGCGATCTCGTTCAGGTCCTGCATTGTTCGCCTATACGAATAACGTGTTCGTTCCTGAGGGTCTAGTCCGTATTCCCGAACGGCCCGAAAGATGAGTCGACGTTCCCCCGAAGTAGGTCCCATGGCTAACGCCGCTGTATCCTCAGCCAACCTTTCTGGTTCTGATTCCCTTCCCGCTGCACCCGCCGCCGCGCCCGCCAAGCGCTCGCGCGCCAAAATCGTGCTGCCTGCGCTGATCGGCGTGGCCGCGCTCGCCGGCGGTGCAGTGTACCTGCACGGCAAAGGCAAGGAGAGCACGGACGATGCGTTTGTCGAGAGCCACGTCGCCAACGTGGCTCCGCGCGTCCAAGGCCAGGTGCTCCACGTGTTGGTCCACGACAATCAAGCGGTCAACGCTGGCGACGTGCTGGTCGAGCTCGACGACCGTGACTCGACTGCCCGACTGCACGCGGCCAAAGCCGATCTGGAATCGGCAGAGGCGAACCTCGCCGCAGCCAACGCGCAGCTGACCCTCGCCCAGCACTCGGTCGACGCCAGTTTGCGTCAAGCCAAGGGCGGCGTGACCCAGGCGTTTGCCATGTCCGGCAGCTCGAAGGCACAAATCGACCAAGCACGCGCCGATCTCGTCGCTGCGGAGTCGAGAGCCGCACTCACGGGTACCGAGCTCGCCCGCACCGCGAAGCTCCATCGCGACGGCGCCGTGGCTCAGGCCGAGCTCGACCGCAGCCAGGCAGCGGACGACCAAGCGCGAGCCGCCGTCGACCAAGCCAAAGCGCGCGTGTCGGTCGCGAGTGTCGGCCTGGTGAACGCGGGTGGCGGAATCGAGAGCGCACAAGGGCGCTTGGCTGCGGCGCAAACCGGTCCGGACCAAGTTCAAGTCGCGGCCGCGCAGGTCGACGTGGCCAAAGCTCGCGTCGATCAAGCCAAAGCCGCGCTGGAGCAGGCCGAGCTCAATGTCTCGTACATGAAGGTGCGCGCGCCGACGCGCGGCGTCGTCTCGCGGCGCAGCGTCGAACCCGGGCAGCTCGTGGATCCCGCTCGCCCGTTGCTCGCGCTCACCGAGCTGGATGATTCGTGGATCGTCGCGAATTTCAAAGAAGATCAGATCGGCAGCCTACGCGTCGGCCAAACCGCAGAAGTCTCGCTCGATGCCTTCTCGGGCCGCAAGTTGAACGCCCACGTCGACAGCTTCTCCGGTGGCACCGGTTCACGCTTTGCGTTGCTCCCGCCGGACAATGCGTCGGGCAACTTCACCAAAGTCGTGCAGCGTGTCCCGGTGCTGATTCGCATCGACGAACGTCCGCACGACATCGTGCTCCGGCCCGGCCTGAGCGCGTTCGTCACCGTCCGCACAGGCGGCTGACAGCGAGCGGCGAACGGAGAGCACCATGGACGCAGCCGTTACCGGCTCGAAAAAAGCGATCACCTTCGTGGTGATGATGGCCGCGCTGATGGCGCTGATCGATATCACGATCGTGAATGTCGCGCTGAACGACATCCGCGCCAGCTTTGCCACGCCCATCGACCAAATTGGCTGGGTGTCTACCGGCTACATGATGGCGAACATCGTCGTCATCCCGATGACCGGTTGGTTCCAGCGCCGCTTCGGCTACCGACGCTATTTTGCCGGCTCGATTGTGCTCTTTACCGTGGCCAGCGCGCTGTGCGGCTTGTCCTGGAACCTGACTTCGCTCGTGCTGTTCCGCGCCCTCCAAGGGCTGGGCGGTGGCGCGATCATCCCCACCGCTCAAGCCATCCTGTTTGCTCGCTACCCGCGCAAGGAACACGGCATGGCCTCGGCGCTGTTCGGCCTCGGCGCCGTCACCGGGCCGCTGCTAGGCCCGACCATCGGCGGCTACCTGATCGAATGGTTCAACTGGCACTGGGTGTTCCTGGTCAACGTGCCGCTCGGCGTCACCGTCGCGATCATGTGCCTGCGGGTCGTGGAAGAGCCGGGCTTCAAGCCCGCCAAATCACCGATCGACATTTTCGGCATCGCCCTTTTGGCCATCGGGATGGCCTCGTTGCAATACACGCTGGAAGAGGGCAACCGCGACGGCTGGGACTCCGTGCCGATCCTGGTGTTGATGGCGATCGCCGCGGTGTGCCTGATCACCTTCGTGGTGCACGAGCTGGAAACGCCGTATCCCGTCGTGGATTTGCGAGTGTTCAAGAATGTCAGCTATTCGGCGGGCACCGGCATCAACTTCTTGTTGGGTTTGGTGTTGTTCGCGGGCAACTTCCTGTTCGCCCTGTATTGCGGCACGGTGATGCACTACGTCGCGCTCGACATCGGAAAAATCTTCCTGGTCGCGGGCCTGATTCAGATCGTGGTCATGCCCATCATCGGCAAAATGGTCACGCGCGTCGACCCACGCCGAATGCTCGTGTTCGGCATCCTCGGCACCTCACTCAGCCTGTGGCTGAACGCCCACCTCACCGATCAAGCCGGTTTCTGGGACCTCACTCGGCCACAGTTCGTTCGCTCGGTCTCGATGGGCTTCATCTTCATCCCCATCAGCATGCTCGCGCTCTCGGATCTGCCGAACGAGATTCGCGGCAACGCCACGGGCCTGTTCAACCTCACGCGCGAGCTCGGCGGTTCGATTGGCACCGCCTGGATGGGCTTGCTCGTCGACCGCGGGAGCAAGATCCACGCTTCGTACCTGCGCGAGGCGATCAATCCAGAAAACCCACTGGTGCAAGAGCGGATCGCGGCGCTGCGCAATTCGATTGGTCAGCAGACCTTCACGTCGGATCTCGTGCCGGAAGCGATCTTGGAATTCCGAGTCCGCGTTCAAGCGCTGATCCTGAGCTTCAACGAGGGGTTCGCGCGGGTCACGCTTTTGTTCTTGGTGTGCTTGGTGCTGGTGTTTTTTCTGAAACGGCCGAAGCCGGGCGGTGCGGGAGCGGCTGGGGCGCATTAGCGCCGCGAGTTCCAGCGCACGGCGCGTCGCGCTTGTCGCCCGCAGCGGAACGCTCGTACATTCGCGAATGGATGGCTGGCAGCCTTCGACGACTCACGGATTCGCTTCGATTCGCACGATGCGCGGTGTGTTGAGCCCGTCGGGGTTCGCCTCGGCCTCCGCCCGAGTGCGGTAGGCGCACCAGACTTGCCCCTTTGCGTTGGGCGAGCTGTAGCCCGGGCCGAGCTGCACTTCGGGCCAACCCAGCGCGTCGCGCAAGGCGGCGCGGGCTTCCTCCAGGCTGTCGAAGATGGGTTGCGGGACATTTTTGCGTGCGCGATGCACGTTCTTGAGTGCAAACTTCATGGCCTTCGGCCTGCAAGACGTGCGCCGCAGCCAGCGTGTTGCATGCTGATTCGGTGACTCCAGTCCGCATTCAGCGCAGTCGCGCCAAAGGTTCGCGCTTGAGAGCCCCGAATGCTCTGCCAATCGTGTGCGTGAGCCGTCCGAGCAAGTGGGGGAATCCGTTTTCCGAGGCGCTCGGTTCCGCGTCGAAGACGCAGAAGGCGAGCGTGCGTGCCGCGTCTGTGGCCCGATTTCGTCGCGCTCTGCGGAGTAACGATCCGGCGCTGAGTTTCGGCGTCGAGCAGGTGCGGAAAGAGCTGCGCGGTAAGAACCTGGCCTGCTGGTGCCCACTCGACGAGCCGTGTCACGCGGATGTTTTGCTGGAAGTGGCCAACTCGTCCAAGCGCTTTCGCTAGCGATGGTTCACTCGACGTACAGCCGCGCTTGACTCCTCGCGGTACGGACCTATCACTGAGGCGTGCGTGCGCTGGCGGATCTCGATGTGCTGATCGTCGATTGCCAGACCACCGGGGCGAGTCCCGCGTTCGGCTGTGTGCTCGAATTGGGGTGGGGCGTGGCTCGGGCGAACCGCGATCAGCTCTCGGGCGCAGAAGCGCATTGGATCGCGCTCCCCGACGGTGAACGAGTCCCGCGCCAAGTGCAAAAGATTACCGGCTATGAGCCGGCGTACGCGGCGAACGCC
>Ga0134124_10003251_pt1 | contig 13074 bp, 14 predicted proteins | sample KB304_FD_96880 | JGI IMG/M metagenome (GOLD analysis project Ga0134124, IMG submission 96880) | Terrestrial soil microbial communities without Nitrogen fertilizer from Kellogg Biological Station, Michigan, USA - KB3-0-4 | ecosystem: Environmental > Terrestrial > Soil > Unclassified ... | reverse complement strand
GTAACCCGATTCAAGTCGAGCAAATCGTCAACGAGCCGGATCATCTGCGCTAACTGTCGCTCGAGTGTTTCATGCGCCTGTTTAAGAACGGCAAGATCACCGTCCGCCCGCTTCACAACTTCGATCATGTTGCTCATCGGCGCAAGCGGATTTCTGAGCTCGTGAGCAAGCGTGGCGAGAAACTCATTCTTGCGCCGATCGGCGTCTGAAAGATCGGAGGCTAATCTTCGCAAGTCATCGGCAAGACGTCGTCGTTCGGTGACGTCCTGGCTGACAGTCGCAAAAGCTATCGGCTGGTTAGCAGCATCCGTGAGCGCCAACACCTTGTACGCCATCCAGCGCGGCTCGCCAGTCTTGAAGTGCCGAAAGCGGATCTCGATCTCGCCGTGACCGTTGTTCAGCACCTCCGGAAAGAACTCGTTCACGATCTTCGCCTGGTCTTCGGGAAAGAAGAACTCCTGCACCGGCGTCTGTCGCGCTTCTTCAATATCGTTCAGACCAACCATCTCCAGTCCGGCGCGATTGATAAAGAAGGGAACACCTTCAAGATCGCAGATGCCGATGAAGTCGGTGCTGTTTTCGACGAGCGTGACAAACATCTGCCGGTCGCTTTCGGCGCGCTTCTGAGCAGTGATGTCGCGCGCAATCTTCGACGCGCCGACGACGTTTCCTGCCTCATCCTTGATCGGCGAGATGGTGAGCGAAACAGTTATGCGTTGACCGTCACTGCGCACTCGCTCGGTTTCGAAGTGCTCGATTCGTTTCCCCTCACGCAAGCTGGCGATGATTTCATCTTCTTCGGCCAAACGCTCGGGCGGAATCATAAGCGAGATATGTTGGCCCACAGCCTGCTCGGCCGTGTAACCGAAGAGTTGCTCTGCGGCAGCGTTCCAGCTTTGGATAATTCCATCGAGTGACTTCCCGATGATGGCATCATTTGACGATTCGACGATCGATGCGAGCAGTTGCGCCGTGTGAAGTTGACTGGCTTTGCCACGTTCAATGAGACGCTGTGAAGTGACGTCGCGAAAGATCAGAACGCAGCCGGAGACGTGTCCTTCCTCGTTGCGGATCGGCGCTGCGCTGTCGTCGATGGGACACTCAGCGCCGTCTTTCTTGATCAGGATCGTGTGATTTGCAAGACCGACAACCGTGCCTTCTCGCAAAGCTCGCGTAGCCGGACTCTCCACCGGCTGTCGCGTGCTTTCATTAACGATATGAAACACGTGATCGAGTGGCTGGCCGAGTGCCTCCTGTTGTGACCAGCCTGTCAGCTTCTCTCCAACGCCGTTGATATAGGTGACGCATCCTTGAGTGTCGGTGGTGATCACAGCGTCGCCGATGCTTCGCAGCGTGATTCGAAAAACTTCATGTTGCTGATGTACGCGAGCCTGCGACCGCCCCGCTGCCTCGCCGATAAGAATGATTAGCGAAGAGGTGAAGAGATACGCTACTAAGCCGATCACATCTGCGACTCTACTAAAATCGAGGTGACCTCGTGGGGGAATGAACAGGTAATGACAAGCGACGTAGCCGAGCAGCGCCACCGGAATCGCCACACGATAACCACCGAGCCACACGGCCGCCGCGACTGCCCCGAAGAGTGTGACGAGTGGCAGCGCATCTCCCATCAAAGGGTCGAGCAGCCAGCGCAACAGCACGGCCGCCGCGAGTGCGACTAATCCCAGGATGTAAGTTTTTAGCGAATGGCGCACCTTGTTCCTTGGGGTTTTGAAGGGGTTAACGCGCCGAGTGACGCGCTGGGAACTAGGTGGATTTTAGCCTTGAAGCTGGAGTGCGTCCAATATATTTCCAAACTCACCTAACTTTTCCCGCGTAACATGTCTCTATACACGTGAAGGACGTTTTAATCGAGGCTTTGATCGAGACCTGGAGGAGTGATGAGTTCGTCTGAGTCGCCTGACGAGCTGCTGGTGGTCGCGGCGATTCTGGGCAATTTAGAGGCGTTCGAAGAGCTCGTGGTGCGTTACCGGCCTGCGGTGGTGAGATTGGCGCGGACAATCGTGGGCGCCGATCACGCCGAAGACGTCGCGCAAGAGTCGCTACTGCTCGCTTTCAAGGCGCTGCCAGGGATCGAAGAGCCGCGCAAGTTTGGTGCATGGCTATCAGCGATAACACGTCATCGAGCTTTGCGCTTCAGTAAAAGCGAAACGACGCGCTCCAATGGCCGCGTGGCTTTGGACGCAGCATTGCTCGAAAAGATCGAAGCGCTTGCAAGACCGCTGGTCGATAAGGAGCGTGACGAAGCGACGATTGCAGCGCTCGATACTCTTCCTGCTGACTACGCGATGCCGTTGCGTTTGCGATTTCTCGACGAGATGCCACTCGAACGCATTGCCGCGTTTATGGGAGTGCCACTGTCGACAGTGAAGTGGAGACTTCATCACGGCAAGAAACTGTTGCGGGCTAAAGTCGAAACAAACTAAGGAGTACAAAGATGGAAAAAGAAACAGTGAAACTGCTGAATGTCCTGCGACGAATCGCGCGCGCAGCGGGTTACGCCGCGTGGACAAAATCAGGGCCTGATGCGACGCAGTTCTGCGTGGCGCAATACAACCGCGTGCTCGCGCGATTGACAGAGCTCGAGCCGGCAATCAAGCCATTGTTTACGCCGTTGAGTGAATCTGCTTCGCCCGAGGTGACGCGGATCGCAGCGCGGGAGTTGCTCGCTTACTTCGAAGCAGATGAGCCGGAGTTTGCGCGTGGGTTCTACTTTGGTTGCCGGTCGCGGCGGGCGAGAGTTCGATGCGTGCCAATTGCGGTTGGATGTGAGTAATGACAAGGAGCGACGATGGAGAGAGAGAAAGAGTTAGTTAAGTTGATCAATGTGTTGCGACGCACGTCACGTATGGCGTTGCAATCGGAATGGACCGGCGGGAAAGAAGATGCGGCTGCGTTTTGCACTGAGCAGTACAACCGCGTGCTGACGCGACTCAAAGAGTTGGATCCGGGCGTGGGTGTGATCTTCGAGCCGCTGCCGGCGGCTAGCTCGTTGACGGTCGTGGCCATGGCTTCACGACAGCTAGCAGCGTATTACGAAGACGAGCTTGGACCAGCAAGAGGGTTTGGGCGCAGGCACGCGTATGGCTTCGCGTTCGATCCGAATAAGTTTAAGGAGTTCTGGGAGAAGTCAGCGCGTGACTTTGAAGACATGGGCGAGTTCATTCGCGAGAGCATCGACGAATGGCTGCGACATAAGAAGGAGGCTACAAAAGACGCAAAAGAGACAAAAGGCACATAATTGCTTTTGTGGCTGTTTAGAGCGTTGAGTAGTTAATGTGAATTGTAGCGGGTATAGCTGAGACTCCGGTTTGCGTTACTCTCGGAGAGCCGCCGATGGAGATCTCACGCAGGCGGGGATGAGCGGCGAGCGCCGCGAGGCCGGCATCCGTGATCCATTTGCATCCTTCAAACGACAGTTCTTCAAGTGAACTCATGCGGCTCAACATCTCGAGAGTTCGATCGGTAATTTGAGTGTAGCCTGCGTGATACTTCTTCAGGTTGGGTAATGCCTGGATGTGCTCCGTTGCAACGTCCGTCGTGTCGCGGCAGTACATGAGAATCAGCGATTCGAGCTGACGACAACGACCAACGTGACGAAATCCGTCGTCACTAACGTCCATTGGCATAAGCTCCTTCAGCGCGGGAAAACTCGGCAACTTCCCGAGAGCGGCGTCATCAACGAACTTACAACTCACCGCCAAGCCCTTCAACGCCGGCATCTCTGCAAGTGCAGCGAAGCCTGCGCCCTTGAGGTTTGGACATTCACGACCCCAGATGTACTCAATCGTCTTTGAGTGGCTCAAAGATTTAAATCCTGCGTCAGTCGCAACCGTGCCCTGGGCCATCAGCATGCGTAGGTTTGGAAGCGCGCTGATGTGTCGCATCGCCTCGTCATCGCAAATGTCGCCCGGGCAACCGAAGAAACCGAGGTTCGGCAAGGCTTGGAGCGACTGAAGATCGCCACTCCGCACGTTTGAGGTGTGACGGAAGAAGCTCAATCCGAATAGTCCGTCGAGTCCACTCAGCGTTGCGAGGCGCGTGAATGGCCCATCGATCAAGAGGTTTGTGGGATCGGCGCCGAAAGACATCAAACCATACGCAACTTCGCCTCCGCCCCACGTTTTGAAAGCCGGAAACTGATGAAGCAGCGAGAGACCTTCATCCGTGACATTGCGGCCGGTCTTGAATTTTCGCAGCTTTGGCTTTCCTGCGAGCGCCGCAATCGCACCGTCGCCAGTGTGAGTGCCCAGCAGATCTACTTCCTCGAGCTGCTCGCAGTGGCGCAGATGCGAGATCCCGTTGTCAGTAATTCCACTCTGCCAACACATTTCAAACACACGCAGCTGCGGCATGCGAGCGAGATGCTGCAAGCCTTTGTCTGTTATGAACTGCGACCCACTAAGATTCAGCGATGTTATGTGATCGAGCCGCGAAAGCTTCTCCAGATCCTCATCGTCCATAAGATTACTCATAGATTTACAAGATTTTACAGGATGAACATGTCTATCCTGTAAAATCTTGTAAATCCTGTCTACAACTGACTCGTCACTCGACCCCTAAGCTGGCACTACGCTTGCCAACAGTTTCAAGACCGGTTGCCAATGTTTGGAATGAATGCAGCCGCCCGGTGACACAGATCAATGGACATACTTAATGCGATCCAGTGGCCGGCGATGGTGGTGACGGTCATCGCCGCGTGGATGGTTGGCTCTCAGAAAAAGTTTAAGCGCAACTGGGGGTTCTGGGTGTTTCTTCTGAGCAACGTGCTGTGGATCGTTTGGGGCCTGCACGATCACGCGTACGCGCTCATCTTCCTCCAGCTTTGTCTCGCGTTTCTGAATATCCGCGGCGCGGTGAAGAATCGTAGCCAGAGTTAGAAATTACATGGCGACTCGAGTGCCGGCGTCTTCGGTGGCACTGTGTCGCGGAACTTGATTGACTGTCGTCGCAGGTCAGAGACTGATGCTTCTACTTGTTCCGGCGTCATTCCCACACCTGCCTGAAAGAAAACCCAGTCAATGTCTTCCTGGTACTTGCGCAGCTCTTTGGCGTCGATCATGCCATCGCGAATGAACCAGAGATTGAAATTGATCGACATCGTGTCTTCCGGATAATACTCACCACCGTGCTCGACGAATAATTTGCCGTCGATGAAATACGTGACCTTGCCGCCGGTGACTTGAGTAATGAGCGTATGCCAGCCGCCCTGATTGCCGTTCGTTGTTTTGAAGACGTTGTCTTTCTTCCAGTTGGGTTCGGGGCTAAACGTTTCCCACGTCGTTGAATAGAGTGTTGGACCATCAATGCCCCAGCCGCCGTTCGGCAGGTATTCCCAATCGAGCTCGCTGTAGTCGAGATCCATCGGCGCTTTCAGAGGGCTGATCGTGTAAAAGCTTTGCACGAGCTGATCGCCGTCCGGTCCCACAATCGGCGCATCGGAGAAGCGAACGCGCGCGGCGTAAGTGCCTTCGAAGTACTTTCGTTGATGACAAATCTGCGTTTGCGTCGTGTGCTCGGGTGTGCCGTCAGTTGAAGATGTCATGCGCAGGATCTGATTCTTCGCATTACTCGGATCCTTGAGGAGCGTCACGTTTGTATCTAACCACTTCGCGCCGGGCACGCCGGGCCAGCCGTCGACAGTGCGCACGATCCAGCCGTTCTTTTTGAGTTGTTCTTTGTTGGCATAGCTGAAATCGTCGAATAGTATTTGGTTCGGCAGCCTTGTGTTTTGTGCAGTCGCGCTGAGCGTCAACGCGATCAGCAACACAATTACGCATAACGAAGCGACAAATGGTTTGTTGTTTGTGTGCATTTTGTGCCTTTTGCGGCTAATCCTAATATAAACCTATGACTAAAAGCACTACTGAGTCGCGACAAGCCTATCTTTTCGATCTCGATGGAACGCTCGTCGACAGCGTTTATCAACACGTGCTCGCATGGCGCGAGGCGCTCGAAGAGGGTGGAATTCATCTGGCGGTGTGGCGCATTCATCGACAAATCGGAATGAGTGGCGGAGTTGTTGGCGTATCTGACGAAGGCTGGAGTGCCGTGGGCCATCGCCACGAGTGGTCGATACCAGAGTGCGCGCCTATCGCTCGATATGCTTGGAGTTGGGGAGGAGGTCGCACTCATCACGCGCGACATGGTGCGCCATGCCAAACCCGATCCGGATCTATTTCTCGCGGCGGCTGAGAAACTCGGCGTACCGATCGAGGATTCGGTAGTGATCGGCGACAGCATCTGGGATCTGCTCGCGGCGCGACGTGCGCGTGCGCTTGGTGTTGGGTTGCTGTCGGGTGGGTATGGTCGTGAGGAGTTGGAACGCGCCGGCGCGTATCGTGTTTATAACGATCCGGCCGATCTGTTGCGGCACCTGGATGAGGTTGGCGTTCGCAGTGCTGAGTGAGTTGTTAGACAGGATTGACAAGATTTTCAGGATTGACAGGAATTTTCTTGTTCATCCTGAAAATCTTGTCAATCCTGTCTACGTCTTACTTGACAATATCTGTACGCCCGAATACTATATCGGCGCGCGATATAGTTAAATAAAGTCTGAGAACAATCTGTGAAGGTACCCACCCGCAGACCAGAGGAGTTTCTGCCCTTAACTCCGGCCATGTTCCACATCTTGCTGGCGCTGGCTGATAAAGAACGTCACGGCTATCACATCATGCGTGAAGTCGATGAGCGCACGGAGGGGAATGTAAAGCTGGGCCCCGGCACGCTCTACGGCTCGATCAAGCGGATGATGGGCGACGGTCTAATCGAAGAGCTCGAGGAACGTCCCGATCCGGAGCTCGACGATGAGCGCCGCCGGTATTACCGCCTGACTGATTTTGGCTTTCGCGTTGCTACTGCCGAAGCGCAACGTCTGGAGCAGATGGTGAGATCTGCGCGTGCGAAGAAACTGTTACCACGGACCAAATCAGGTTGATGAATAGAAGTCTAAGCAAGGATACGAGGTGGTTTCTCTCGATCTATACGATACTGCTGCTCGCCTATCCGCGAGAGTTTCGGCGGGAGTATGGATCGCAGATGGTCCTTCTGCTACTTGACTGCCAGCGAGACGCGCGCACGGCGCCGGCGCGTACGCGGATTTGGTTTCGCACTCTCGTCGATCTTGTTCGGACGGCGCCGCGAGAACATCTGGAAAAGATTAGGAAGGAGAACAACTTTATGCGTAACCTGCGCACTGACCTCTTAGCGATCGGCGGATGTATGTTGATAATCCTCGCTGCCTTGCTGCTACTCAACTACGGTAGATCTCACCAGGTCTCGTCGATACTCGTCTTTGGTTTCGCGCTCGACGCCATTGCCTTCACCGGCGTGGTCGGAAACTTAATTGTGTTCCTGCTGATAAAGCTGACCAGGTTCAGACCGCTGCGCGTCGCGTTCTTTACATTCCTGATCGTGAGCCTGGCGCCCGCCATCGCACTCACCATCATAGCCCTCGCCGTAGATCCAAAGCTCAACGCGCCTAACATCCTGATTGGTTACGTTGTCAGTTTCTTCTTCTGGTACGGACTTCACTGGCTCTGGTCAAACAAGCTCAGGCCTTCTGAAACTGCGTGAGTTTGTCAGTTCTCGGCTTCGTGCTCAGAGTCGTTCGCTATCACTTGAGCTTCCTGGATTGCCTCGAGTTCGGGCAGTGCTACTAAATCTTTTGGACGGCCAGCGGCGCGCTTCGCAAGGATCAACTTCCCGATATCCATCACTGCGAAGCGATAACCAAAGAGTTCAACCGTCACTGAATCCGTCACTACTGCTTCGAAATGTCCTATGCCGCGAACTTCGCCTAAGAGATCGAGGTCCCCGATATCTGTTGCAAAGGTGAAATTTAGGCCACGTCTCAAGGTCTCAGCATCGAGAATGAAAGGTAATCCTTCAGGAGCATTTCGCAGCCGGGCATGAACTGACTGTAACGCTTCAGCGAGTCGCTTGAGATTAGCGGAATCTCGGGCGTAGCAAACATCAAGATCACTCGTCAGAAGTGAAGAGCCGTGAATTGCGGCAGCTACGCCGCCCACAATCACGCAATCTACTCTGTATTCACCTAAGAGCCTGAGAGGCGCCTCAATGATTCTCGTCGGCAGTGGCATCAGCAGTGCCCTTCACGCGGGTTGAGTTTTTGAGTTTCGCGACACTTTCAATAAAGCCATCCAATTTGCGGATTCTTTCCTCTGGAGTGAGTCTCAGGTTGCCTAGTGTGAGTGTGAGATCTACCCCAAACTGTGCAGCGCGAGCGGCCGCTGAACCAGCGGGCGGATAAAGAAAATGATCTTCAATTCGGACGCGCATAGTGCAGTCAGTATAACACTGGGTTAAGAATCCGCGTTTTTAATCTGCGTCATCCACGGCTAAGATTCCTCGCTGATGAACCATCTCATAGACTGGAAACCGCCTGAACACTGGAGGCGCGTCACCACGATCGACATGCATACCGGTGGTGAGCCGCTGCGGGTCATCATTGATGGGCTGCCGCAGATCGAAGGGCGGACCGTACTCGAAAAGCGACGTTACTTTCGCGATCACTACGATCACTTGCGCACCGGTTTGATGTGGGAGCCACGCGGTCATGCAGATATGTACGGCGCCGTCATCACTTCATCCACAGACGCCGACTTCGACGTCTTCTTCCTGCACAATGAAGGCTACAGCACGATGTGCGGGCACGCGATCATCGCGCTCACAAAACTCGTCGTCGAAACGCAATTAGTCGACAAGCGCGAGATAACTTTCAACGTGCCGGCGGGCAGGATTCTCGCGCGTGCTTCTGTTTCGGACGGCAAAGTTACAGAAGCCTCGTTTCGCAACCTTCCTTCATTTCTTTACCTGCGCGATCAACTTGTTGACGTTGAGGGGATCGGCTCGGTTGAGTTTGACGTCGCTTATGGGGGCGCGTTTTACGCCATCGTCAATGCCCAGTCTATTGGCTTGCACCTCACACCAGAACACTTCGATCGGATCATTGATTACGGCCGGCGGATCAAACGCGCGGTGATGAATAACTTTCCGATCGAGCATCCGTTTGAGGACGATTTGAGCTTCCTCTACGGCGCGATATTCATTGCGCCTGCGCTCGATCCCGCGCATCACAGTCGCAACGCCTGCATTTTCGCCGAAGGCGAACTCGACCGATCGGCTACAGGCAGCGGCGTGTGTGCGCGTGCGGCTTTGCACTTCGCAAAGGGTGAGCTGGATTTTAATGAGCGTGTAACGATTGAGAGTATTCTCGGCAGTACGATGTCGGTCGAGGTCGTTGATGTGACGCGGTTTGGATCTTACGACGCAGTCATTCCCGAAGTGAGCGGCACGGCGTCAATCACCGGCCGCAATGAGTTTTACTTCGATCCCGAAGATCCGTTTCAAAAAGGATTCATCTTTAGATGAATTAAGCGCTACCTTTCCTTCTTGTGGAGTTGCAAGATCTCGTAAGCGCGACTGCCGCGATTTGCGATGTCCTTAAAGAAATAGAACTGCTGCTGTTTCCCCCCGGTGCGAATGTTTAGCCGATCAAACAGCAGCCGCTTCTTAAACTGGATATCTTCAATCGTGTTTCGCTCAATCTCATGCTCGCGTATACGGAACATCCGCTTCGTCACAAACACGAGACTGTCGTCATCGATCTGAAGATAACCAACTGAGTGCCGCAGTTTCTTCACGCCTTTTCCGGCAGTACAACGAATGAAGAATCGCCGGCCTCGTAATTCAACCTTATTGTCGAAGCGATGCAAGATGTGTTCGGGAATCTCGTCATCGTCATCAACTGCCGCATTCCCACCCATCACATCAACAGGCACACTAAACTCTGCACCAACCGTCGCTAATCCTGGACGCTGAACGAAACTTTGCTTGACTACCAGGTAGAACTTCTTCAGCAACGCCAGCGACGCAAGATATTCAACTCTCAACAACCTGAACGCCTTCGGCGCGAACCAAATAAACGCGATCAGGAAAATCGCTACGATCGTCACCATGATCGCGGGATGACTCAGCGCCAGCCAACTACCAACCACCACCAGACCGTCTTCAATCAAGCTGAGTGCGATATTAGAAAACGGCTCTGGACTATGATTCGCCAGCAGTCGTGTTCCGGCCTTCACTGAATGTCCAGAAAGCGACACGCCCGCGCACAAAGCGGCGATGACGGCTGTTTGCGGCTCAACCGCGCCGATAGCTGTTGCGCCAATCACCGCCGCACCGAGCGGGCGAATCAACGTATGAACACTGTCCCAGATGCTATCGACCCACGGAATCTTGTCCGCGAAAAACTCAATCAGGTAAATCACACCTGCAGCGATCAGCACGTAAGGACTCGCCAGCACTGCGAGCCCTGACGTCTCCGGGCTGAGCGTGATCAGCCCGAGACGAATTCCGAGCCCGACGGTGAGAACGGTCGCGTAGAGATTCAGCCCCGACACCAAACCGAGGCCCATTGTCGATCCGAGTAGGTTGATTGCTTCCATTGCCGGTGATCTACGAACGACGTGCACTGGAGGATGCACGAAAGCTCGCGTGAGAGGGGTCGTCGTGTTATTGAAGCCTTTATCGGCCGGCATTATAGCGCAGGGCTCGATCCTGAACCCTGCTAGAATGGACTGGTATGCAGTGTCCGAGGTGCCAGAGTGAGCGGATCCAGCGCGATTATGACGATGCGGTCTTCTTTTTACGAGTGTTTGGGCTCCACAAGCTGCTTTGCAACAACTGTGGGCTCGTCTTCAAGGGCTTCGACCCGCTCAGCACCCATCAACGAACGCCGTCCGAGAAGCCGAAACAGGTGCGAAATCGCCGTCGTTGCCCTCGTTATTACGTCCACCTCCCGGCGGGGATATCCCTGATTGACGGAAACGCCCAGGCCGGAAAGGTCTCGTACTCCCAGCCATCTCGCGGTCATTGCGAAACGATCAGCAAGTTCGGGATGATGCTTTCTCTCGTCGGCACTCGCTTTTCCGAAGCCGAAATGTCACGGATTGGCGGTCTGCTGTTCGTCCGCGTCGACTTGCCCGAAGGTTCGGCAGAAGCTGTCGTCAAGATCGTTACCTCGGAGCGCGCCGGTGAGGAAGGGAAGAAGAAGTGGCTCCTGGGCGTGAATATCCACCAAATGTCTGACGAAGACCGCGAACGGCTCACCACATATCTCGAAAAACGCCGCCAGGACAACCCTGTACTCCTTTCCGATTAGCCGCAAAAGGCGCAAACAGCGCAAAAACGATAGAATGCCCGTATGTCACCGACGCTCAAACTGCAGCTCATCGTCGTGCTTGCCCTGGCGCTGTCTTGTTTTCAATGCCAGCCAACTGGCAATAACAGCAAAACGACTGAAGCTCCGGCAAACGGTCCGGCTCCTAAATACGGCTATCAAATCGTCAATATGTGGCCCCATGACAGCAACGCTTTCACGCAGGGGCTAATCCTAATGGACGGCAAACTGCTGGAAAGCACGGGTCAGGAAGGCTTCTCGAGCTTGCGTCGCGTCGAGCTCGAAAGCGGCAGAGTTCTGCAGAAAGTCGACGTGCCTGAGCCTTACTTCGCGGAAGGCATGACGCAGCTAAATGGAAAGGTTTACCAGCTCACGTGGCAGCACCATCTCGGTTTTATTTACGACGCGCAGACATTTAATCGTTTGGGTCAATTCAATTACCAGGGCGAGGGCTGGGGACTGACGACGGACGGCCAGTCGCTGATACTGAGCGACGGAAGCCCTAACATCAGGTTTATCGACCCGGCAAATTTTCGAGTGACGAAGACTATAAACGTAACAGACCAAAACCGGCCGATTAGAGAGCTGAACGAGCTGGAATATGTGAAAGGCGAGATTTACGCGAACGTCTGGCACGACAACCGGATTGCCACGATCGATCCGCAGAGTGGGCGCGTGAATTCGTGGATCGATTTGACGGGGCTGATGCCTGAAGGCGAGCTAGTCGATCCGGAAGCGGTGTTGAATGGAATTGCGTACGACCAGGCTAGCGACAAGTTGATCGTCACGGGCAAGCTCTGGCCCCGCGTGTACGAGATCAAAGTTAAGCGTTAACGCCGAAGGCGTTCGCTAATTGCAGCCCAGGGTTCGAGCTTGCGAGAACCCTGGGTACAAATTCCAAACAGCCACAAAACCCTGAAAGGGTTACAAGGTTGGCGAACCCTTTCAGGGTTGGAACGGTTTTTATGTACAGGTACCCAGGGTTCTCGCAAGCTCGAACCCTGGGCTGCAATTAGCGAACGCCTTCGGCGTTACGAATAGCAGCTTAATAAAGATGAGTTTTGGGACGTACTTTCGAGCATTTTCTTACGCCATGATCGCGGTGGCGATGCTGGCGCTTGTCCTCGCCGGGGGATTGAGTGTCGGGCTATCGCTCGCGTTCTTCGTCGTGATGGTGGGAAGCTGGCTCCTCGAGAATACGAAGTGGCAGTTACCGGAACGTTATGGTCTCGGAATCGTCCTCCTCTCGATCCCGCTGTTCTATGTCGACTGGAACTACCAGAAAGCGCTTGGCGAACCGACGGAGCGGCTGGGCGTCACCGCGCTCGCGCACCTGATCGTCTTTCTCTCGGCGGTAAAACTTTTACAAGTGAAGAAAGATCGCGACTGGGTCTTTCTCTACCTGATCTCATTCTTCGAAGTCCTGCTTGCCGCGGGCCTGAGTTTTAGTCCCGTGTTTCTCGGCACGCTCACGCTGTACTTGTTGTGTGGTTTGTCGGCTGTCACAGCATTTGAAATTCAAAAAGCGCGACGCTCTCTCGCTACAACGGAGACGCGCCTGCTGGTGCCGCCCGATTCGCGCGTCTTCAAGAGGTCCGGACAACGCTTTTGGCGCACCACCGAAGCCGCGCGATTGCCGTTTGTAGCAGTAACGTTGCTGCTTCTGATCTTCGTGCTCGCGCTGCCGCTGTTTTTAATCGCGCCGCGATCAGGCGCAGCGGCGTTAACACGCAACGGTGGCCCACTCCAGAAGTTCAGCGGCTTTTCTGAAAACGTCACGCTTGGTCAGATCGGGCAACTGAAGTTGACCGACGGCATCGTGATGCGTGTGCGCGTCGATGAGACGCAGC
>Ga0134124_10003249_pt1 | contig 13076 bp, 10 predicted proteins | sample KB304_FD_96880 | JGI IMG/M metagenome (GOLD analysis project Ga0134124, IMG submission 96880) | Terrestrial soil microbial communities without Nitrogen fertilizer from Kellogg Biological Station, Michigan, USA - KB3-0-4 | ecosystem: Environmental > Terrestrial > Soil > Unclassified ... | reverse complement strand
GCATCGGCTTCTGGGTCTGGGACGAGTGGAACAACCTGAACGTCAAGAACATCATCATCGCGATCTTCGCGATCGGCATGGTGGGCCTGGTCCTCGAATTCGCGCTGGTCAAGCTGGCTACGGCGTTCACGTTCGAAGAAGTGAAGACATGAACGGCGGAGTCCGATCCCACTGTCCGATCCAGCGAACCGGAGAGCCCCAATGAGCGCCAACCTCACCACCAAATACATCCAGATCCATGGCGTCGAGCAGACCTTCAGGACCGCCAAGGGGCCGTTCGTCGCTCTGCGCGACATCAACCTCACCATTGCCAGGGGCGAGTTCGTCGCCCTGATCGGCCATTCGGGCTGCGGCAAATCGACTTTGCTCAACCTCATCGCGGGCCTCACAACCCCGACCCACGGCAGCCTGATCTGCGCCAACCGCGAGATCGCCGGCCCGGGCCCGGACCGTGGCGTCGTATTCCAGAACCACTCATTGCTGCCGTGGCTGACCTGCTTCGAAAACGTGTACCTCGCAGTCGAACGGGTGTTCGGAGCCGCGGAATCGCGCCCCCAGCTCAGGGCGCGCACTGAGGCCGCCCTCGCCCTGGTCGGCCTGACCCCGGCCGCGCAAAAACGCCCCGGCGAGATCTCCGGCGGCATGAAGCAGCGGGTCGGCATCGCCCGCGCGCTGTCGATGGAGCCCAAGGTGCTGCTGCTGGACGAGCCGTTCGGCGCCCTCGATGCACTGACCCGCGCCAAGCTCCAGGACGAGCTGCTGCAGATCGTCGCCAAGACCCACAGCACGGTCGTCATGGTCACGCACGACGTTGACGAGGCCGTTCTGCTGGCCGACCGCATCGTGATGATGACCAATGGTCCGGCCGCCACCATCGGCGAAATCCTGCCCGTCGGCCTGCCGCGCCCGCGCGACCGGATCGAGCTGGCGGAAGACACGCACTACGTGCACTGCCGCAAGGCGGTGATCGACTTTCTGTACATGCGCCAGGCCCATGTGGAGAAGCAGGCCGCCTGAAATGCACCTTTTGGAGAGCGAAATGAAAAGATCCAGGTTGGTGATGGTCGGCAACGGAATGGCGGGTGTGCGGACCATCGAAGAACTCTTGAAAATCGCCCCCGAGCTCTACGAGATCACGGTGTTCGGCGCCGAGCCGCACCCGAACTACAACCGCATCCTGCTGTCGCCGGTGCTGGCCGGCGAACAGACGCTGGATGAAATCGTGCTGAACTCGTGGGAGTGGTACCGGGACAACCGGATCACGCTGCACGCCGGCAAGAAGGTAGTCGAGGTCGACCGCGTGCGCCGGGTGGTGCGCGCCGAGGACGGTACCGAAGAGGAATACGACCGCCTGCTGCTGTGTACCGGATCCAACCCGTTCATCCTGCCGGTGCCGGGCAAGGACTTGCCGGGCGTGATCGCCTACCGCGACATCGCCGACACCAACGCGATGATCGAGGCGTCGCGCAAGTACAAGAAGGCCGTCGTCATCGGCGGCGGACTGCTGGGACTGGAGGCCGCCAACGGGCTGATGCTGCGCGGCATGGCCGTTACCGTGGTCCACGTCATGCCCTGGCTGATGGAGCGCCAGCTCGACGACGTGGCCGGCAAGCTGCTGCAGAAATCGCTGGAGGATCGCGGCCTGAAGTTCATGATCGGCGCGCACACGCAGGAGCTGGTTGCGGGTCCGGCCGGTCGGGTGCAAGCGGTGAAATTCAAGGACGGCACCGTCGTCGATGCCGACCTGGTGGTGATGGCGGTGGGCATCCGGCCCAACACCGAGCTGGCCGAAGAGATGAAGCTGCACGTCAATCGCGGCATCGTCGTGCACGACACCATGCAGACGGTGACCGACGCGCGCATCTACTCGGTGGGCGAGTGCGCCGCGCATCGCGGGATCGCCTACGGCCTGGTGGCGCCGCTGTTCGAGCAGGCCAAGGTGGCCGCCAACCACCTGGCGCAGTTCGGCATCGGGCGTTATTCCGGCTCGCTGACGTCCACCAAGCTGAAGGTCACCGGCATCGACCTGTTCTCGTGCGGCGACTTCATGGGCGCGGCGTCGGCGGGCACCGAAGAAATCGTGATGTCCGACCCGTTCGGCGGCGTCTACAAGAAGCTGGTGATCAAGGACGACAAGCTGGTCGGCGCCTGCCTGTACGGCGATACCGTCGACGGAAGCTGGTACTTCAAGCTGCTGCGCGAAGGCCGCAACGTCGGCGACATCCGCGACAAATTGATGTTCGGCGAATCGAGCCTGGGCGACAGCGGCCACGAAGGCCACACCAAGGCCGCCTCGATGCCCGCCGACGCCGAGGTGTGCGGCTGCAACGGCGTCAACAAGGGCGCGATCTGCAAGGCGATCAAGGAAAAGGGCCTGTTCACGGTCGACGAGGTGCGCAAACATACCAAGGCCAGCGCCTCCTGCGGATCGTGCACGGGACTGGTGGAGCAGATCCTGATGGCCACCGCCGGCGGCGACTACTCGGCCGCGCCGAAGAAGAAGGCCATGTGCGGCTGCACCGACCACAGCCACCAGGAAGTGCGCGACGCGATCCGGACGCACAAACTGCTGACGATCGCGGACACATTCAGCTTCATGGAATGGCGCACACCCAACGGCTGCGCCTCGTGCCGGCCGGCCGTCAATTACTACCTGATCTCCACCTGGCCGAAGCAGGCGAAGGACGATCCGCAAAGCCGCTACATCAACGAGCGCAGCCACGCCAACATCCAGAAAGACGGCACCTATTCGGTCATCCCGCGGATGTGGGGCGGCGAAACGACAGCCAATGAATTGCGCCGCATCGCCGACGTCGTGGACAAGTACCAGGTTCCGACCGTGAAAGTCACCGGCGGCCAGCGCATCGACCTGCTGGGCGTGAAGAAGGAAGACCTGCCGGGCGTCTGGCACGACCTCGGCATGCCTTCGGGCCACGCCTATGCCAAGGCGCTGCGTACGGTCAAGACCTGTGTGGGCAGCGAATGGTGCCGCTTCGGCACGCAGGACAGCACGCAGATGGGCAAGGACCTGGAGCGCGCGTTGTGGCGCATGTACGCCCCGCACAAAGTCAAGCTCGCCGTCTCGGGCTGCCCGCGTAACTGCGCCGAAGCGGGTATCAAGGACGTCGGCGTGATCGGAGTCGATTCCGGCTGGGAAATCTACGTCGCGGGCAACGGCGGCATCAAGACCGAAGTGGCGCAGTTCCTCTGCAAGCTGAAGTCCGCCGCCGAGGTGCTGGAGTACAGCGGCGCCTTCCTGCAGTTGTACCGCGAGGAAGGCTGGTACCTGGAGCGCACCGTGCACTACGTGAATCGCGTCGGGCTCGACTACGTGAAGAAGAAGATCCTGGACGATCCGGAAGGCCGCAAGGCGCTGTGGGAGCGCCTGCAATTCAGCCTCGATGGCGAGCCCGATCCCTGGTTCGAGTTCGACAAGGCGCGGGTGGACATGCGGCAGTTCGGCAAGCTGGCGGTGGAGCAGGAAGCATGAAGATGAACGAATGGACAGCTATCTGCCGTGTGGAGGACATTCCTGTGCTTGGCTCGCGGCGCGTGGCGCGCCCGCGCGGCACGGACGTGGCGGTGTTCCGCAACGACCGGGACCAGGTATTCGCACTGCTCGACCGCTGCCCGCACAAAGGCGGCCCCCTGTCGCAAGGCATCGTGTTCGGCACCAGCGTGGCCTGCCCGCTGCACAACTGGACGATCGGATTGGATGACGGATGCGCGAACGCGCCCGATCAGGGCTGCGCACAGCGTTTCAGCGTCAAGGTCGAGAACGGTGCCGTGTTCCTGAGCGTGCTGGAGCTGGCCAGCCTGGCGACCGATGCGCCGTAACGCCTTGGCATGACCGTCAAGGAAACACGCTCCACCTGCCCTTACTGCGATGCCGCCGCTTCGCGGCGGATCGCTTTGCGAGCAATGGAAATCGCCTCCGTAAGGGCTTCGAGCTCGTGAAGGAAACAAGATCAACCTGCCCTTACTGCGGCGTCGGCTGCGGGGTCATCATCGAGTCGCAGGGCGAGCAGATCACGGGCGTGCGGGGCGATCCCGAACACCCGGCCAATTTCGGCCGCCTGTGCTCCAAAGGCTCGAGCCTGCACCTCACCGCTGCAGCGCCGATCACGCGCCAGGCGCGTTTGCTGCACCCGCTGCGGCGCGAGCGGCGCGGCGGCAAGCCGGTGCGCGTTCGATGGGACGAGGCCCTGGGCCTGGCGAGCGAAACGTTCGCCCGGGTGATCCGTGAAAGCGGCCCCGATGCCGTCGGCTTCTACATCTCCGGCCAGCTGCTGACCGAGGACTACTACGTCTTCAACAAGCTGGCCAAGGGCCTGATCGGCACCAACAACATCGACACCAATTCGCGGCTTTGCATGAGCAGCGCGGTGGCCGGCTATAAGCTCACGCTGGGCGCCGACGCCCCGCCCAACTGCTACGACGACGTCGATCACGCGCGATGCATTTTCATCGCCGGCAGCAATGCGGCGTGGGCGCACCCGGTCCTGTCTCGCCGCATCGAAGACGCCAAGCGGGCGAGCCCGCAATTGAAGATCGTGGTCTGCGATCCGCGCCGCACCGACACCGCCGCTCTCGCCGACTTGTACCTGCCGGTCCAGCCCGGCACCGATGTGATGCTGTTCAACGGCATGCTGCACATCATGTTGTGGGAAGGCTGGGTGCGGCAGGACTACATCGACGCGCACACCAGCGGCTTCGATGAACTCAAGGCTTTGGTGCGCGACAGCACGCCCGACCTGGTCGCGCAGGTCTGCGGCATCCGCAAGGAGGACCTGTTCCTGGCGGCGAAGTTGTTTGCAACGTCGCCCGCCACGCTCAGCTTGTATTGCCAGGGCCTGAACCAGTCATCCAGCGGCACGGCCAAGAACGCAGCCCTCATCAACCTGCATCTGGCGACTGCCCAGATCGGCAGGCCCGGCGCGGGACCGCTCTCGCTCACCGGCCAGCCCAACGCGATGGGCGGGCGCGAGGTCGGCGGCATGGCCAATCTGCTATCCGCGCATCGCGACCTGGACAACCCGCAGCACCGTGCCGAAATCGCCGCGCTTTGGGGCGTTCCGTCCGTGCCGGACAAGCCGGGCAAGACGGCCGTCGAAATGTTCCAGGCCGCGGCCGACGGCCAGATCAGGGCCTTGTGGATTGCATGCACCAATCCGGCGCAATCGATGCCCGACCAGGCGACAGTGCGCCGTGCGTTGGAGCGCGCCGAGTTCGTTTTGGTGCAGGAGGCTTTCTCCACGACCGCCACCTGCGAATTCGCCGACCTGCTGTTGCCAGCGACAACCTGGGGCGAGAAGACCGGCACCGTCACCAACAGCGAGCGGCGCATCAGCCGGGTCCGGCCGGCCACGCCCAAGCCTGCGGAAGCACGCCACGACTGGGCCATAGCGGTCGAGTTCGCGCGCCACCTCGAACTGCAACTGCACCCAGGCCAAGCCACCTTGTTTCCCTACTCGCTTGGCGATGAAACGGCCGGTGCCGAAGCGATCTGGAACGAGCACCGCGAGTCCACTCGCGGCCGCGACCTCGATATCACCGGCATGAGCTACGAGCTGCTCGACGAGCGCCCGTTGCAATGGCCGATGCCGCCGGGAAAATCCGAAGGAACGGCGCGGCTCTACGAAGACGGCGTCTTCCCGACAGACGACGGCAGGGCGCGGTTCGCCGACGTTTCCTGGCAGCCGCTGGCCGAGCCGCCCGAGGCGCGCTTTCCTTTCTCGCTCACCACCGGGCGGCTGCGCGACCAGTGGCACGGCATGAGCCGCACCGGCACGCTCGGACGCCTGTTCGGGCACGTGGCCGAGCCGGCCGTACAGTTGAATCCGCAGGACATGGCGCGGCGCCTGCTGAAGGATGGCGATCTGGTCCATGTCACGAGCAGACGCGGCTCGATCGTCGTGCCGGTGCAGGGCAGCACCGAGCTGGGCATGAGCCAGGCTTTCATGGCCATGCACTGGGGACCGGAGTTCCTGACCGGCTGCTCCAGCACCGGCAAGCGGCTGGCCGGCGTGAACGCGATCACCAACTCGGCCTGTTGCCCGATCTCGAACCAACCTGAACTCAAGCACGCGGCCGTGAAGATTCTCAAGGCCGAGCTGCCCTGGTCCCTGCTGGGCGTCGCCTGGCTGCCGGCGGACGAGGCTCTGCAGGCACGCGAGCAGCTCAAAGAAGTGATGGCGCTGTTCCCGTTCGCCTCCTGCGTGCCGTTCGGACGCGAGCGCTCGGGTGTGCTGCTTCGCGCCGCCGCGCATGAGGCTCCGCCGGACGAACTGATCGCCCGAATCGAAGGCTTGTTGGGCCTGGACGGTCCCGATGCGCTGCGCTACGCCGACCCCCGGAAGGGCCAGCGCCGGGCGATGCGCCTGATGCGCCATGGCGACGAAGCGCGCCTGGAGGCGTTCCTGCTGGCGGGCGACACCAGCGCGCAGGCCTGGATCAAGACCCTGCTGCAGGACGAGTTGCCGGCCCAGGCGTATGGACGGCTGCTGCTGGTGCCCGGCGCCAAGGCGCCGGTCGCGGTGCAGTCCCGCGGCAAGCAGATCTGCACCTGCCTGAACGTCACCGATGCGGCGATCCGCGCTCACCTGGGCGCGTGCGCAGGCGGCGAGGAGGAGCGGTTTGCTTCGCTGCAATCGAGCTTGAAATGCGGGACCAGCTGCGGCTCGTGCGTGCCGGAGCTCAGGCGGATGGTCCTCACTCGGCAATGACAAATTCGTCAAATAGCCCGAAGTCATGAGCCTTCGCGGAGAATCGCGGACGTGGGCATCAGCCAATACATCAAGGAAATCGGGCGCGGCAAACAGGGCGCTCGCCCGATCAGCCGCGAGCAGGCTGCCGACCTGTTCGGGCAGGTGCTCGATGGTGCCGTCACCGACCTTGAAGTCGGAGCCTTCTGCCTGGCGATGCGAATCAAGGGGGAAACGCCGGAAGAGATGGCGGGTTTTCTCGATGCCACCTACACGCGCCTGCATCGCGTGCCGGCGGGAGGTCAGCCTGTCGTCGTGCTGCCCAGCTACAACGGAGCGCGCAAACTGCCCGTGCTCACCCCGCTATTGGCTTTGCTGGTTGCACGGCGAGGGCTTCCCGTGCTCATTCATGGCACCGCCACCGAATCGAGCCGGGTCTTCGTGCCGAACGTCTTGCAAGCACTGGACATTCATGCGCTGCCCGCGATCCGGACGATCAAACCGGGCGAAGCCGTCTTCGTGCCCACGGAGCTGCTTTCGGCGGGACTGAAGCGGCTGCTCGACGTGCGCCGCGCCGTGGGACTGCGCAATTCCAGCCACAGCCTGGTCAAGCTGATGAACCCGTGCGACGGCCCCGCCGTCATCGTCAGCAGCTACACCCATCAGGAATATGCGGCGTCGATGGCAGCCGTATTCGAACTGATGGGTTCGACCGCGCTGCTGCTGCGCGGCACCGAAGGCGAAGTGGTCGCGGATGCGCGGCGCCTGCCGCAAATGGACGGGTTCATTGGCGGCCGTCGTGTGACGCTGCAGGAAGGCCGGAAGGGGACCGCCGCTGATCTGCCGGATTTGCCGCGGGAGATCGACGCCGAAAACACCGCTGCTTACATCCGGGACGTGCTGGCCGAACGCAAGCCCATCCCCACTTCGATGGCATTGCAGGTGGAACACATCTTGCATTTGGCTGGCGCATTTAATCGAGCAACCGAGGCGACATGAACACCCCAACAGTCACGCTGGTAGGCGCGGGTCCGGGCGATCCGGAGCTGCTGACCTTGAAAGCCGTCAAAGCCATCCGCGCCGCGACGGTGTTGCTGGTCGACGACCTCGTCGGGCCCGGGATCGTGGCTTTCGCTTCGCCGGGCGCGCGGGTCATCCATGTCGGCAAGCGCGGCGGCTGCCGCAGCACGCCGCAAACCTTCATCGAAAAAATGATGGTGCTCGCCGCGAAGGAAGGCGAGAACGTCGTGCGCCTGAAGGGCGGCGATCCGTTCATCTTCGGCCGCGGCGGCGAGGAGATCGAGCACCTGCGCGACGCCGGTATCGAAGTCAACGTGATCAACGGCATCACCTCCGGGCTGGCCGCCGTCACGTCGCTCGGTGTGCCGCTGACGCATCGCGAGCATGCGCACGGCGTGGTGTTCGTGACCGGTCATGCGCACCGTGGCTCGGCGGGCACGAACTGGCGCGCCTTGGCGGCGACGGCCCGCGAGGCCAAGCTGACGCTGGTGATCTACATGGGTGTCAGCGGGGCCGCGCGCATCCAGGAGGAATTGCTCACCGGCCTGCCGGCTTCGACGCCCGTGGCCGTGATCCAGCGCGCCAGCCTACCGGACCAGCGCCAGGCCGTGACGACGCTGGGCGAGCTGCACGCCACCATCTCGCGCGAACAGCTCGCCAGTCCCTCGGTCATCGTCGTGGGCGACGTCATCAGCGGCGTGGCTGCGGCCATTGAAACGTCGGCGCGTTTCCGCATCGCCTGACCGGGTCCTCAATCCACCTTCGCACCGGACGCTTCCACCGCCGAGCGCCAGCGCTCCGTGTCGCGGCGCACGAAGTCCGCGAACTGCTGGGTCGTCCCACCGACGACTTCGAGACCTTGAGCGCTCAGGTTCGCGCGCAATTCCGGGTCCGCAAGCACCTTGTTGATCTCGGTGTTCAGGCGCGCGATCGTGGCCGCCGGCGTTCCGGCCGTGACCATGATGCCCTGCCAGCCCACGGCCGAATAGTCCTTCAAGCCCGCTTCCTTCATGGTGGGCACGTCGGGCAAGACCGGCGACCGCGCGCCGCCCGTGATGGCCAGCGCACGCACCTTGCCGGCTTTCACGTGAGGCACCGCATTGAGCAGGTCGTTGGACAGCACCTGCACCTCCTTGGCCAGCAGCGCATTCAACGCCGGCGCTGCGCCCTTGTACGGCACGTGCGTGATCGACACGCCCGCCTGCAGCTTGAACAACTCGACGGCCAGGTGCGGAAAGGATCCGTTGCCGGCCGACGCGTAGTTGAGCGCCTTGGGGTCGGCCTTGGCCAGCGCGATCAGTTCGGCCACGTTGCTCGCCTTGACGTTGTCGGCCACCAGCAGCAGGTTGGGCACGGTGACCATCAGGACGACCGGCGCGAACGCGCTGGCCGTGTCGTACGGCAGCGACTTGTACAGACTCGGATTGATCGCGATGTTGGTATTGGCGAACAGCAGCGTGTGGCCGTCGGCGGGCGCCTTGGCCACTGTGTCCGCGCCCAGGATGCCGCCGGCACCGGGCTTGTTGTCCACCACCACCGGTTGGCCCAGCGCCGTGGTCAAGCGGGCGCCCACGACCCGCGCGAGCACGTCGGCCGAACCGCCCGGCGGAAACGGGACCACCAGACGCAAGGGCTTCGAAGGAAAGCCCTGGGCCGTTGCGGCACTGCAGGCAAGCGCCAACGCCCAGGCGGCCAGACGGGCAAGTGTCTTCATCATTTGTCTCCTTTTTCCGGGATCACCGGCAACAACAAGAAGGATTCGAAGCTGCCGCCGAACCGCACTGAGTGCCGCGTGCGCACGGCATTGCAGGTGTGCACCCAGATCGGATCCTCGGCGGTGGAATCCTGGCCCCGGATGTCCAGGGCAAGGCAATAGCCGGCGCGGAACAGGTTGGACACTTCCCGTATTTCCATCGCGTACGCATAGCTCTGGCCAGGGCGCAGCGCTTCCTTGCGCGTGTGTTTCTGCCAGGGGCGGTAGGGTCTGGATTTCTCCTCGTCCAGTTCGCGCTGCGAAGCGCGCAGCCAGCCCTTGGTGAGCGTGCGCGAAGTGCCGTCCGGCGCGACGTCGCGCAGTGTCGCGACCCAGGTGGCGTCGCTCTGGTCGAGGGTTGCATGAAACGTGAACGCTACCGGCCCGGTGACTTCGAAATCGGCCGCGAACGGTTCGGTCGTGAACGTGACGGCCGGCGGCAACTGGCCGGGCGGCAGGTCGGGGTCATTGTGGAACTGCGCCTCGCCGCTTTGCGCTGGCTGCGTGGCCGACAAGGTTCCGCCGGGCCCGAGGTACAGCCGCGTCCAGCGGGTGCGCGCCAGCGGCCATTCGTTTTCGAAGCGGTATTCATCCTTGCCCTTGATCAGCAGTTCGATCGGCGGCTCGTCCATGAAACCCGTATCGTTGCCCTTGAGCCAGTGGTCGTACCAGCGCAGGATCAGGTCATGATGGTCGGTCCAGGGCCGCAGCGGCCCCAGGCGCGAAGGCGTTTCCATCACCAGCAGTTTCTTCGGTGCATCGATGCCCTCGTAGGCCTGGAAAGCGCCCGCCAGGTGCACGGCCCAACTGGTCCAGCGCGTCACCAGGAAGGTCGGGATCCGGATGCGGTCGAACATGCAATAAGGCGAGCGCTCCCAGTAGAACGGCCCGTCGAACGGCTCGAGCAGCCAGTCGAACAGCAGCGGGTTCTTGCGCGGGTACTTCAGCTGGATGTGCAGGTAGGCCGAATGCCGCACCTCGGGACTCTCCATCAACGCGGCGACACGGCGATCGATCTCCTCCTGGGGCAGCCGCGCGTAGCTCAGCGGCGTCATGCCGTCAACACTCACATGGCCCCACCACTGGTGCCAGAAGCCTTCGTTGAGCAAGCCGCCGTGGTAGACGCTTTGCCGGTAGCGGTCCGTCAGCGCCTCGTACGGCACGATCGCCTTCAGGTGCGGCGGCTGCTGCGCGGCCACCATGTACTGCATCACTGCGAAATATGACATCCCCAGCATGCCGCAGTTGCCATCGCACCAGGGCTGCGCTGCCATCCATTCGATGATGTCGTAGCCGTCTTCCTGCTCCTTGGGACCCTGGTAGCAGTACTCGCCCTCGGAGTCACCCGAGCCCCGGGCATCCGCGATCACGTGCACATAACCGCGGCTGACGAAATATTCGGAATCGCCCGCCTCCAGGCCACCGTTTCCGAGCAGCGGACTGAGCGGTGCGCGTTTGCCGGTAACACGCTGCAGGTCCTTGCCGTAGTGCGAATAGGACAGCAGCGCCGGATAGCGCCCCGGCCGGTCGGGGACGTACACATCGCATGCCAGGCGCGTGCCGTCGCGGCTGCGGATCATGATGCCGCGGTGCACGGTCATGCCATGGCGGGGTTGAGAAACCTTGCTGCGCCAATCCTGGGTAACGGTCATGTCGATCCTTTGGATGCCCCCGATCCCTGCGGCGGGTCTGATCCGAGCCAGTTTAAGATGCGTGCGAATAGTTGTAGAAAACAACTACGTCTGGTGGATACCCTAAAGGCCGCAGTGCTCCATGTCGCTGGGGAAACCAATAAGGCTCGACGAACTGCTGAACTACCGCCTGGCGCGGTTGCTGGCCCTCAGCAGCGCTCCCGGGATCCGGCTGTTCGAGGGCGGCTACGGGGTCTCCAGGCGTGAGTGGAGCCTGGTCGCACTGGTCGCGGTGCACGGCCCGATGTCACCCTCCGAACTGGCTGCGCTGGCCCACCTCGACCGCCCGCGCGTGTCCCGCGTGATCAGCCAGCTGGTGGCCAAGGGCCTGTTGGCGCGCAACGATCTGCCGAACGACCGCCGCCGCGCCCGGATCGCCATCACCCGGCCCGGCCTGAAGCTCTACGAGGAAGTTTTCCCGCAGGTGGCTCGCATCAACAAAGCCGTGCTGAACGCACTGACTCCCGATCAACTGTGCGCCTTCGACCTGGCGCTTCGCATCCTCACCCGCTCCGCCGAAGAACTGGTACGCACCGCCCCCGTCACCGTGAAGGCGGCGCGGCACCTGGGACGCCGGCGTTAGCGCTCCACCGTCTTGTTCCAGCGCGCGTTCCACGCCGGCCGGTTTTCATTGATCACGTCCCAGTCCACCGTGGTCGCGGTCTTCATGTACTCGTTCATCTGCTTGACCAGCGTAGCGGACTCGCCGCTCGCCTTGGTCTTCGGATTCGAGGGGATCTGATCGCCGTATTGCAGCGCCAGCGCCTGGGCCTCCGGCGAGATCAGGTACTGCGCCAGCTTGTGTGCCAGTGCCGGCTCGCTGTTCTTCGCGATGACGCACTCACCCACCGTCAGCACAGCCGAGCCTTCCTTGGGCTGCACATATTCGACCGGCAGCCCCTTGCCCTTCAGGACGCCTACCGCGGTCGGGGTGAGCGGGAACATCGCGGCCTCGCCGGTCTGGACCATCTCGGCGATCTTGGCGGAGCTGGGGATGTACTCGACGACATTGGGACCGATCGTCGTGGGCCAGGCCTTGAACGCCGGCTCGACATTCTTGTCGTTGCCGCCCTGGATGCGATTGAACAGGAGGAAGCCATGCAGGCCGAAAGTCGACGAGGGCATCGACTGGAACACCACCTTGCCCTTGTACTTGGGATCGGCCAGGTCCATCCAGGAAGTGGGCGGCGCCCAGCCCTTCTCGGTGAACATCTTCTTGTTGTACGCCAGCCCGGTCATGCCGACGTTCACGCCCGCGGCCATGTCGCCCTTGAAGCGCGCGGTGGGGAACAGGTCGTTCAGGGCCGGGCTGGACTGCATCTTCTCGCACAGGCCCATGCCGATGGCGCGGTACATGATGCCGTCGTCCAGGAACATCACGTGCATCTGCGGCTTGTCCTTGTTGGCCTGCGCCTTGGCCAGGATGTCCGACGAGGTGCCGGGGACCACGACCACCTTCGCGTCGTTGGCCTTTTCGAACGGACCGAACACGTGCTCGGTATAGGTCTTTTCCATCGTGCCGCCGTTCATGCCGATGTACAGCGTCTTGGTTTGCGCGGCTGCCAGGCCGGCGGACAGGCAGGCGGCGGCAACGGCCAGCGACATGGCCGTGGCGCGTGCGGAGGGGAAGCGTGAGGAATGGATCATGGAAGCTCCTGGTTTAGGGCCTGTTCACACTATTTTTGCGAGTGCGAACGTGGCTAGAACAGCGCCAATCTAGGCGCGCGACGACGCCCAGGCTGGCCGCCTGGGCTAGGAGCGTAACAACGAGTGGCGCTGTTATAGCCCCGTTCCCTTCGGGTTGCGGCCAAAAAGGCCATGCGCCGCGTTGCGAAGCCTGGCCGGGGGGCGACCCCGGCTGCGTTTCGCGCCTTGCGCATGACCTTTTTGACTCGCAACGCATCTTGC